>Ga0302326_10011217_pt1 | contig 19326 bp, 13 predicted proteins | sample Palsa_T0_3_FD_202264 | JGI IMG/M metagenome (GOLD analysis project Ga0302326, IMG submission 202264) | Peat permafrost microbial communities from Stordalen Mire near Abisko, Sweden - Palsa_T0_3 | ecosystem: Environmental > Terrestrial > Soil > Palsa > Peat permafrost | place: Sweden: Abisko...
GCGGACGGCCGACGCGCGCGAGCGCTGTTACGACCCGGGCGGTAACGTCGCTCGTAGGCGGATCCAGCAGCGCGCCATGATCGGCGAAAGGGATCGCGTTCAGATAGTGACAGGTGTTGTCCGCATCGAACGAGCCAAATCCGCCGTTGCTGCTTTGCATGCCGACGAGCCAGTCAAGGGCACGCCGCACGCTGTCTGCATAGCGGGGCGCGTCGCGCGACTGATGCATCGCCCAAACGACGACTGCCGTATCGTCAAGATCGGGGTAATAGCTGTTCGAGAATTGGAACGCCCAGCCCCCGCCAGGCAGATCAGGTCGACTCACGCGCCAGTCGCCGGGTTCATCGAGGAGTTGTCGCGCTTGCAACCAGTCGAGTGCTAGAGCCGACGCGCTATGAGACGCAGCGCCGCCGGTTTCCTGGATGGCAAGCGTTGCCAAGGCGGAGTCCCAGACGGGCGAAACGCAGGGCTGGCAGTAGGCGCTCGACGGCCCGACGACGAGCAGTTTTTGAATTGAGCGCTTGGCGGTGGCGCGCCTGATGTCATCCGGCGGGTAGTTGAGAATCGCCATTGCTTCGAGCGCATTGACCATGGCGGGAAAGATCGCACCCAGTCCGTCCTCGCCGTTCAATCGTTCGAGCATCCATGCTTCGGCGCGCCGCATGGCATGTTTGCGCATGGCTGAAGGGATCAACGGATCGATCATCCGGCCCAGCCGATCGAGCGCCAGAAACAACAGCGCAAGAAAGCTCGCACGCCTGCCCGGGCCATAGAAATAGTGGCGCTCCTCATCGGGGGGCGTGGCGAATAATTCGCGGATGTGCACGCCGCGTGGATTGTTCGCCATGGGCTTCAGAGTGCACAGAATAAGCAGAGGCACCATCACCGCGCGCGACCAATATGAAACTCTATCGATATGGAACGGGAACCAGCGCGGCAGCAGCATGATTTCGACGGGAATGTAGGGCACGCCGCGCCATGGCAGTTGCCCAAACAGCGCAAGCGCAATGCGCGTAAAGACGTTGGCTCGCGCGGCGCCGCCTTTCTCCAGAATCGCGGCGCGGGCGCGCTGCATGTGGGGAGCGTCTGGACTGTCGCCGGCAAGCTTCAGGGCGTAATACGCTTTTACGGTGCAGCTTAGATCGAAGGCGCCGTTGTAATAGAGCGGCCATCCGCCGTGCTCTGCCTGGTGGCTACGCAGATACGCTGCAAGCTTGGTCGCGAGCGGTGTATCGAGCTCATCCAGAAAATGCATCATCAGGATGTATTCGGCCGGAATCGTGCAGTCCGCTTCGAGCTCGAACTGCCAGTAACCCGGCGCGGCCTGCCGGTTGATCAACGCATCGCGCGCTGCGTCAATGGTGGCGTCCAGCTGCGACGCATCGGTTCGTCGCGCTACGCTGTGCGAGAGCAGATCCGGGCGGGCCGCCGGCTTCGCGTCGGAGAATGGCGTGCGGGTAGGCAGGGTACGACTCACGTGGCAGAACCCCCTTCGGAGCGCCGGCGCAGCCGTTCCAGCGGCGCGGATTCGACCTGGATGCGGCTTGCGTGAATGCCGAAGTCTGCGATCGGCTCCGCGTCATGCGCCGTGACGCCAGAAGCCATGGGCACGCGGCGTGCATCAAAAGGCGCCGCCAGCGGAACCCCGTGCGCAGCGGCATCAAAAAGGAGCCTGAGCATGCGGTCGTTACGCACGGCGAGGTTCGTGAACATGCGGGTTAAAGCGACTGCCGAATGCGAGATTTTCACCTGCGCGCCGGCCGTAAAGCGCGGGTGGCGTTCGATCTTACGCAATGTGAGTACCGCAAGCCCGATCGCCCAGAGGCAGAAGCGCCGAATTCCGGCTTCCTTGCCCGGAATGAGCAGTGTGAAGGCGAGGGCGTTGCGCAGGTGGGCATGCGCCACTCCGATCAGCTCCTGCATTGCGGCACCGAAGCGCGGATCGTAGGGCTCTGATGAGAGCTGTCCGAGATCAACGCCGTAGCGCGTAAAGACCTCCTGCGGCAGCCAGCATGCACCGCGGCTGCGGTCTTCCCATACATCCTTGAGGATATTTGTCATCTGCAACCCCTGCGCGAAGGAGGCTGCAAGGTCGTGCAGCGCCGCGCGCCGCTGGGCGATTTCGGCGGAGTAGTCGCAAAAAAGGTCCGTGAGCATTTCGCCAACAACCCCGGCAACGTAATAGCAATAGTCATCAAGGTCGCTCGAACGGGCGAGGCCACGCACGCTGGCACAACGTTGAAAATGAGGCATGCCGTAGCACATGAGCTCAATACAGCGTCCGATCGCGAGCCGCTGCGGTTCATCAAGTCGCCCCGTCATTCTGATGATCCGCTCCATATTGCTCACGAGGTCGCGTTCTTTCTGCAAGGTCCGGTCTGACAGCCGACGCTTAAGATCCCGCGCCAGAAGTGCCGACTCGCCGCTGCCCGCCACGACGGCCTTAAAGCGCTGCAGGAAGGTAAGAGTTTCGGCGGCAGACAGCGCCGGCTCATCCTCGATTGTGTCGGCGATGCGACACAACAGGTAGGCGCTTGTTACCGCGGTGCGCAGCGCCGGCGGCAGCTGCGGGATTGTCAGGGCAAATGTGCGCGAGACGTGCGGTAGAATCTGATCTTGATAGGCTTCATCGGAAATAACGGAATCCATTCAGACAGTATCTCGGAAAGTCGGCTGAATAGGAAATCAGGCTGTTGCGGGCCTCTTGAGTAGGGATTTTGAGGTTTTCGAAGCACTCGGCGCAACCGGCGTGCAGTAGCCAACCCGGCGACTGCACAGCTAATCGGCATCGCGCCGCCTCGCATTGGTGCAAGCGCGGGATCGCAAGGGGACGGCCTATCGATCGGGCCTTGCGGGATCGCTGATGAAGGCGCTGCGCTGCGCCGCCGATCGAAGCGTGTGACTTTAGGGCTACAGTCGGTCATAAGGCGGCATCGGGACGGACTGAAGTGCGGTTAAGGCTAAGATAGGTGACCCTGCCGCCGCTGTAGGGGTATTGTCCGCGGGGATGAGGTTTCGCGTCCGAGCAGGCGCACTCGAGCAATGGCCGCGGGGCGAGCCGCAATGCGACGCGAACGTGCGATCAGGTGAGCTATGTACGAGCCCGAAAAACGACATTTCGCGAAGTCCGCCGTGCCACGGCCTTGGGATGCACGCCTCGCGCGCCGCCTGGTTACGCCGCTCAAAGATACCTGGGTGACGCCCAATTACCTGACCACCCTGCGGCTCCTCATTGGGTTGGCCGCAGCGCTCGCTTTCGTCCCCGGCACGTATGGGTGGTCGAATCTCGCGGCCCTGCTATTGATCCTGTCGAACTTCGCCGATCACACCGACGGCGAATTGGCACGTCTGTCTGGCAAGACGAGCCGCATCGGTCACTGGTATGACCTCGCGAGCGATGCCGTCGTCACCATTTTTCTGTTTATCGCGATGGGAGTGGGCGCAAAGACCACGGTCGCGCTGGACGTGCCAGCGCCAGTCCTGGGTGCGCTCGCCGGCTGTGCAATCGCGCTCATTTTTTACTTGCGCATGCGCATGGAGCAAATGGTCGGCAAAACCGCGACCCGCCAGGCTTCCGTCGGCGGATTTGAGACCGAAGATGTGCTGTACCTGCTGCCGATTGTGACCGTATGCAATGGTGTCGTGCCGTTTGTGATCGTGGCTTCGATCTGTGCGCCGCTATTCGCCATCTGGGTCGTGATCAGCTTTCGGCGAATGCTGCGTCGGGCGCGGGCCGTGACGGCAGAGCCGACGATGGGGATAGCCCAATAAGCGTAAGTGCTGCCAATCTGGAACTGAGCGCGTCTCTGCAAGGCGGCGCTTTCGATGCGCAGTCGACCGGATCAGCTGCCGATCGAGCTTTGGTCGCGCGCCCTGATGCCGCCGCGAGCGCCGCCTTGGAGCGCGAATTTGCGGCCCAGGGCCAATTCATATTGTTGCGCGATTTTTTAACACCCGAGGCCACGGGCCGCTTGATTGACGCGGTTGCGGCGGTGAAGCAATCCGTGAACCGCAACTACTTGCCGGGGCATAAGCAAGGAGGCAGCGTCAGCCGGCACGTGATCGACGAGCTCGCGCCATTTATCGCCGAGCTGTATCGTTCCGCGGCGCTCATCAGCTGGGTGGGGAAAGTCTCAGGGGATGCGCTGCAGGTGGCGCCGGCGGATGACCCGCACGCTTATGCGTTGTACTTCTACACGCGCGCCGGCGACCATATTGGCTGGCACTACGATACTTCTTACTACACCGGCCGGCGCTACACGCTGTTGCTCGGAATCATCGACGAATCCTCGTGCCGGCTCGAGTACGAACTACACACGCGCGAAAAGGGCGTCGCGACGGTCGCCGGCGCGGTGCAGATTCCTCCGGGCGGTCTCGTCTTCTTCAATGGCGATTCATTGCGCCACCGCATTACGCCGTTGGCCGAGAACGAACTTCGCGTATCCCTGACGTTTGAATACGTGAGCAACCCGAAAATGCGCCTCTGGTGGCGCGTCATCTCCGACGTCAAAGACGCGATCCTGTATTTCGGATTCCGCCAAGTATTTCGCCGTATCCGGCAGCGCAATTCTGCACGCGCATGACGCGCACCGCGACCTGGCTGCTGTCAGCAGGGGTGCTGCTGTTTATTGGTCTCGTCGCCTCGCAGGGATTTGCGACGATGGCGGCAACTTTGGCGCTCGCCGGCTGGGGGCTGCTGCTCGTCGCGCTGTTTCACCTGCTGCCGTTGGTCCTCGACGCTGCCGCAATTCGGGTGCTGTTCGCCGCGACGGGTGCGCGGGGTTCGATGCTGGACGCCGTGCTTGCGCGCTGGGCGGGCGAATCGGCCAATAGCCTGTTGCCCGCAGGCCAGATTGGCGGACCGGTGCTGATGGCTCGGCAACTTGCCGTGCGCGGCATGCGTATTGAAGATGCCGCTGCCGCCATTACGGTCAACACCACCTTTCAGACCTTTGCACAGATCCTATTCGCCCTGATCGGAATCACGCTCATTGGCGCCTACGCGAGCCATGTCTCACGACACGCGCTGCGCCTGTCGGCGCTCATCGCGAGCGCGCTCCTTGCGCTGCAGGTGGGCGGATTTTATCTCGTGCAGCGCCGCGGCTTTTTCAGCAAGCTCATGCGCGCGGTCAATCGTTTCTCCGGCAAACGCGATTGGTCCGGCTGGTTGATCAAGGCTGAAGCGATCGACGCCGCAGTGCAGCTGACCTACCGTCGCAAGACGATGGTTGCGGCGAGTTTTCTCTTGAGCCTTGCCGGTTGGCTCGTCGGCACCGGCGAGGTGTATCTCATCGTTTACTTGTTTGGACATCCAGTCAGCTGGAGCGACGCGTTAGTGCTGGAAAGCTTGGGGCAGGCTGTTAGGGGCGCCGCATTTGCGGTTCCCGGAGCCCTCGGTGTGCAGGAGGGCGGCTATCTGCTGCTCGCGCCACTTGCCGGCTTATCCTCTGATATGGGCCTCGCGTTATCGCTCGCCAAGCGTGCGCGCGAATTGCTGCTCGGTTTGCCGGGACTCCTGTACCTGCATCTTTCCGGGCGCGCCGACGCCGCCGTGACCCGGCCGGCGCAGCCGTAGTCGCGCGGCCAAGCGACGCGCACGGGGTAGCCGTGCGCCTTAAGATCGCCGCAGCCGGTTATGCTAATGTTTCCGAAACCACCCCGATGCCTGATTTCTGCCGGGATTTTCATGCGCGCCATCATTCTTGCCGCGGGCCGTGGGTTGCGTCTGCACCAGCCCGAACATCAGCAATTGCCCAAGTGCCTGTTGCACTTCGACGGCATGAGCCTGCTCGAGCGGCATCTGCGCATGCTGCGCGTCGCGCAAGTTGAAGAGGTTGTTCTGGCGCTCGGATTTCGTCACGATCTCGTCGAGGCTGAGCTCGATCGACTCGCCTGGCGGCCACGCCCGCAAATCGTCCTTAACGCGCGCTTCGAGCTGGGCAGTGTGCTCACCGTGGATACCGTGGCCGATGCGATGACGCGCGGCGGGGACGTGCTGTTGATGGACGCCGACGTGCTGTACGACGAGCGCATTGCGCGTGCGCTGACAACCGGCCGCGCTGCCGTCAATCGCCTGCTCATTGACCGGGATTTCGAAGCCGGCGACGAGCCCGTCAAGCTGTGCCTGCGTAACGGCGTCCCGGTCGAACTGCGCAAGCAGGTCGCAGCCGATCTGCAATACGACACGATCGGCGAATCGGTTGGATTCTTTCGTTTCAACGCCGCCGGTGCACGGCGACTTGCGGCGCTCGCCGCCGACTACGTCGGCAGCGGCCGCGCCCATATGCCGCACGAGGAGGCGCTGCGCGATCTGTTACTCGAGAAGAGCCAGATCTTCGAAGTGACCGATGTCACGGGCGCCCCGTGGATCGAGATCGATTTTGCTGTCGACGTGACACGTGCGAGCGCGGAAGTAGTGCCGCTGCTGCAGCCGTTGTCGGGGCTCGGTCAATGAAGTCCGTTGCACCGACGCGCAGCGCCAAACTGCGCCAGATGCTGCAGAGCCCGCGGCTCGAGTTCCTGATGGAGGCTCATAACGGCTTGTCCGCGCGTATCGTGCGCGAGGCAGGTTTCGGCGGAATCTGGGCTTCCGGGCTGTCGATTGCAGCGCAGTTTGGCGTGCGCGACAACAACGAGGCGAGCTGGACGCAGGTGGTGGACACGCTGGAGTTCATGGCCGATGCGAGCGACCTTCCCATCCTTCTGGACGGCGACACCGGATACGGGAATTTCAACAACATGCGCCGCCTGGTGCGCAAGCTTGAGCAGCGCGACATCGCCGGCGTCTGCATCGAGGATAAGCAGTTCCCGAAGACCAATAGTTTTCTGAACGGCGAACGCCAGCCACTGGCTGATATCGAAGAGTTCGCCGGCAAGATCGCTGCCGGCAAAGACACGCAGAACGATCCCAACTTCTCGATTGTCGCGCGAGTCGAGGCGCTCATCGCCGGCTGGGGTATGGATGAGGCTTTGCGCCGCGCCGAAGCCTACCGGCTTGCCGGCGCGGATGCGATCCTGATCCACAGCAAGCTTTCAAAACCGGACGAGATCGTGACGTTTGCGCACGAATGGGCGCGCCGTTCACCACTCGTCATCGTGCCGACGCGTTACTACAGCACGCCCACCGAAGTATTCCGCGAAGCGGGCATCAGCGTCGTCATCTGGGCGAATCACATGGTGCGTTCGGCCACCGCTGCGATGCAGGCTGCCGCCAAGGAAATCAAAGAGACTGAAACTCTGGTCAATGTCGAGGAGCGGATCGTCTCGGTCAACGAAATCTTCCGGCTGCAGGACGTTGATGAGTATTCCGCCGCGGAGCGGCTTTATCTGTCGGCATCCGGCACGTCGCGCGCGGCGGTCGTGCTGGCCGCAAGCCGTGGCAAGGGACTCGAAGCGGTGACGGTCGACCGTCCGAAGGTCATGCTGCCGATCGCCGGCAAGCCGCTGTTGCGCTGGCTCATCGACAGCTTCAAAAAAGAGAACATCAACGACATCACCGTGGTCGCAGGCTACCGCGCCGATGCCATCGATCCGGCCGGGATCAGGCTCGTCGTCAACGAACGCTATGCGCAGGCGGACGAACTGGTATCACTTGCCTGCGCGATTGATGCGCTCGCCTCGGACACCGTCATTTCCTACGGCGACCTGCTTTTCCGCAACTACGTGCTACGCGACCTCGTCGAATCGGCAGCGGATTTTGCCGTCGTCGTTGACTCATCATCGAGTGATGCCGGTAATCGTACCGTGCGCGATTTCGCGTTCTGCTCGCGTGCTGATGATCGTGGTCTGTTTGGCCAGAAAGTGCTGCTGCGATCGGTTGCGAGCGCAGCACAGGCCGCAGCCCCTGGAGCTGGGCTGAATCGTGCAGACGCGGGCGCACACGGTCGCTGGATCGGAATGCTCAAGGTGAGCCGCCACGGACTGACCACGCTCAAAGCCGTTTTTGGCGAGCTGCGGGCGCGGCGTGACTTTGATGCGCTTGATATGCCGGCGCTGCTGAATGCCCTGATTGCCACGGGCGCGGCGATCGAGGTGCTGTATGTGCATGGTCACTGGCGTGGGGTCAATGACCTCGATGATTTTCGTCGCGCGGTAGACTTTGCCCACGCGCAGACTCCGCTCGGCAGTTCGCCGAGCGGCGCGCCGGGCGATACGGTCCATGATTGAAGCGCATCAATTCGTCGAGGCGGCACGCGAGCGGGGGTTTTTCTGGTATGCGGGCGTCCCGTGTTCGTATCTCACGCCATTCATCAATTATGTGCTGCAGGATCCTGCTCTGCGCTACCTGTCGATGGCGAATGAAGGCGATGCGGTGGCGCTCATCGCCGGTGTTGCGCTCGCGGGTGGCGCTCGCGCGCAGCAGCGCGGCGTCACAATGATGCAAAACTCGGGGCTCGGTAATGCCGTGAGCCCGCTGACTTCGCTCACCTGGACTTTTCGCCTGCCGCAGCTTCTGATCATTACCTGGCGCGGCGAGCCCGGCGTCGCCGACGAACCGCAGCACGCCCTCATGGGCCCGATTACGCCCGCGCTTCTGGAGAGCATGGAGATTCCCTGGGAGCTGTTTCCAAGTGAAGCGGATGAGATCGGCCCAGCACTTGAGCGCGCGACGGCGCACATGGATCAAAGCGGGCGCCCCTACGCCTTCGTGATGCGAAAGGGCAGCGTGGCGGCATACGCGCTCAAGCCCAGCGGCGATTTCATTGGCAAGCGATCTGGCGGCTCGACGGCGCTCATAAAACCTCGCGCTGTGCCTGCCGAGGCGCGGGCGACAAGGCGCGATGCGCTGCGAGCGGTTGTGGCGCAGACTCCGGCCGCTTCGACCGCGGTGTTGGCGTCAACCGGGTTTTGCGGCCGCGAGCTTTACGCGATCGAAGACCGTCCTAACCATCTATATATGGTCGGCTCGATGGGCTGCGTCGTGCCGTTGGCACTGGGGCTCGCACTCGCCCGACCGGATCTGCGCGTGATCGCACTCGACGGCGACGGCGCGGCATTAATGCGCATGGGAGCTTTTGCGACCGTCGGTGCCTACGGGCCGCCGAACCTGCAGCACCTGTTGCTCGACAATGGCGCGCACGAATCAACCGGCGCCCAGGCGACCGTCTCCGCCAGCGTTTCGTTCGCCGGTGTGGCCGCCGCCTGCGGCTATGCCGCCGCGCTCGAAACCGATGATGTGCAGCAGATCGGGGCGTGGCTTGCCGCACCGCCCATTCATGGCCCGCGCTTTGCGCGGCTATTCACCCGAAGCGCCACTGCGGCGGATCTGCCGCGTCCGTCGATGACTCCCGTCGAGGTCAAAGCACGCCTGATGCAGCACTTCGACACGGCCGCCGGAGCTCAGTAATGCTGTTGCTCAATCCCGGGCCTGTCTCGCTGACCGAGCGTGTACGCCGCAGCCTGCTGCAACCGGACTTGTGCCATCGGGAACGCGAGTTTTTTGATCTGCAGGATGAGGTCCGCGCGCGCCTGCTCGCGGTCTATGAATTGGACCCGGCGAAATGGAGCGCGGTCGTGCTGACCGCTTCGGGCACTGGCGCAGTCGAGAGCATGCTCGCAGCGTTGGTCCCGGCAGGGGGGCGCCTGCTGGTGATTGAAAACGGCGTGTATGGCGAGCGCATTACCGCGATCTGCGAGCAGTACCAGATTGCATATGAACGCGTGACGGGCGGCTGGCTTAAGGCACCCGACCTCGATGCCATCGCCGCGCACCTGGCAAGCGGGAGCGAGGGTGCGCGCTTTACGCATGTCGCCATCGTGCACCACGAGACGACCACCGGGCGCCTCAACGATCTTACTGCGATCGGTGCGCTCTGCCAGGCTCACGGCGTGAGTTTGTTGGTCGACGGCGTCAGTAGTTTCGGCGCCGAGGAGCTCAACTTCGCTGACAGCAGTCTCGCAGCAGTCGCCGCGACGGCCAATAAGTGCCTGCACGGCGTGCCCGGCGCGTCGTTCGTGATTGTGCGCCGCAGTGCCCTCGCGCAGGCGGCTCGCCGCACCTACTACCTCGACCTTGGCCGGCTCGCGCGCGCGCAGGATAAGCGCGATACGCCCTTTACACCGGCCATACACGCGTATTATGCGTTGCTCGAAGCATTGCGTGAATTCGCCGAACAGGGCGGGCGTCCGGCTCGCTACCAACACTATGCGATGCTCGCCGAACGAGTACGCGCTGGATTGGAAAGGCTCGGGATTGAAATGGTCGTGACGCCGGAACAGTCGTCCGTCGTACTGCATGCCTATCGTCTGCCCGCCGGGATCGGCTATGCAGCGCTGCACGATGGCCTGAAGGCCGAAGGGTTTGTGATCTACGCAGGACAGGGGGAATTGGCGAGCACGCTATTTCGGATCGCGGTCATGGGTAATCTCGTCGCGGCGGATATCGACCGGCTCCTCAAGTGCATTGCGCGGTTGCTCGCGTGAGCGTCGTTGTCACCAGGCGTTCTGCCTTTTTCCGCGCGCCACGCTTGTCACGGCGGGCGAGGATCGCATTGAATTTTCTCCCCTGCACAGTGGCGGCTGTGCTCGCGACGGCGCCCTGTCCAGCGTCAGCCCAGGACGACCCTGCAAACACTCCGCCGCCGGCCCCCAACGTCACGCCCGACGCGCCCGCACGAGCCGGATGGTCGAGTTGGCTCAATCCGGCAACGGCGCCCTTCATCCCGGTACCTGAGATCGCCGTCGATCCGGACAGCGGTACGACGCTCGGGGTGCTTGCGACCTGGGTGCAAACCGATGACCAGCATGAAATCCGCCGCATCTTTGCTCCGGATGTGCTGCACAGCCAATATTTTGGCTACGGCATGCATGCCCGCGTGTATGCCTATCCTTCCGAGGACGAGCAGTGGTCAGTCGTCGGTGGCATCAAGGAGCGCGTGGAGCGCGAATTCAATGCCGAGTACCAGAAGGGCCGCACCCGCGAGGATCGCTGGTCGTTTAACGGCAGTTTGATCTACGATCGGGACGGGACTCCGCGCTTCTTCGGCATCGGCAATGAATCACCGGCGACCGATGAGACCAACTACGTCGACCAGCAGCAACTCGCCCAGGGACAGTTGGGCTTCAACCTGACGCATGCCTGGCAGCTGCTCTACACCGCGCGCGAGCAGGTCGTTGATGTTTTGCCGGGAACCTTGGCGCGCATCGCATCGATCGAGACCCGCTTCGGCCGCATTCTCGGAGTCGGCACCAACGATTTGAATCTGAATCGCCTGTCAATCGTCTACGACACGCGGGATGACCTGACGATACCCACGCGCGGCATGGAATGGGTGACGTACGCGGGTCTTGCGAGCCGCAGCGGCATCTTCAACGATTCGATGTACAGCGAAGCGGGCGTTGACGGGCGCGCTTTCTGGCCGATTACCCCGAGCACAATAATCGCGGCACACGTCGCACTGCGCTATCTATTGAGTTCGCACGATGTGCCGTTCTGGGCGCTCAGCAGCATCGGCGGGGATCGCAGCGACGTCGGCGGCGAGCAACCGTTGCGCGGCTATGGTGAAGGGCGGTTCTACGACCGGGATTCATTCTCTACCACGCTCGAACTGCGGCGCAGGGTTGCCTCGTTCGATGCCATTGCGACCCATGTCGACCTGGAAGTGACCCCGTTTGTCGATCTGGGTCGCGTATTTGCGCGCACGGGCACATTTCCCGTGCAACAGCTGCACCAGGTCTATGGCGTGGGGTTTCGCGGAATTGCCCGGCCGTTTGTGGTCGGCTATGTCGACCTGGGCTTTGGGCGCGAAGGCCTTGCGGCGTTCACGGGTCTCAACTATCCCTTTTAAGCGCAAAAGTTCCCGGCGCGCGCAATCCAGGCCCCCACGTCAGCACCGATGATAAGCGAGACTTTCAATTCTGGCGCGCGGCAGGCTCTCGCAGCAGTGCAGCGGCGCTTGCCGCCCCTGGAAATTTACCGGATGCCGGCGCACGCTCCTGCTGACGCCAAATGCGGTGGCAGCGCTCGGCGATCCTGCTCGCCGAATTCTCGTTGACGTTGATCATGAGATCGTGCGGTTTCATCGGTCGGTATCGCGCCGTGTCGGAGCCGCGGAAGAGGCCGATCGTCGGTACCGACGTGGAACTGGCAAGGTGCATGGGTCCGGTATCGGGCGCGATGAACATGCGGGTCGCCGCGATTGCAGCCGCAAAGCTGCGCGGTGATTTGATACTCAACGCTGGAAAACGCGGGTCGACGCATTCGCCGCGCGCGAGAGACTGGAATTCCAACGGAATCGCGTCCGGTTCGAGCGCACGGAACGCTCGCCAGAACTCGCGCCACCACGCGCGGTCAATCGTCTTGTGTCCTGCGGCGTTGGCGAAGAAACCGAACACGCGAGTTGCTGAACCCGCAGCACCGGCGCTGTGCAGCACTTCTGCAACCGCTGTGCGGCCGGCAATGATTTCGTGTTTGAGCAGCGGCAACCACAGCCTTACGGCGGTGCAATCGAGCGGCACGCGCAAGGCTTCGCAGAACAGAAAGGCCGGACGAACCGCATCGTGCATGGATTCAGCCGGCAGCGCGACCGCATGGGTCAAAGGTACCCATTGCGAAAACGTGTCGAAGCCCAGCCGGTAGCGCGTCCGTGCAAGGGTGATGGCTACGCGTGCGCTGGTCGAGTCAGGTGTCGGATCGATCGCCAGATCGTACCGTTGCGCACGCATGCGGCGCAGAGCCACGAGGTAGCGCCAAACGGCATTGGCGGATTTGTACGGGTATACGATGACCTGGCGAATCCCCGGAACGTCTTGCAGAAGATTGGCTGCACTCGGATAGGCGGTCGCAACGTCAATGGCGGCATCCGGTAGAAACTCGTGGATGTGCTTGATGAGCGGGGTGAGCAACAGCGTGTTACCCAGGCGAGCGTTGAGCCTGCAAATGAGCACGCTACGGATTTCTGCAGGATCAAGCGGCGCGCAACTTCCGTCCCGCTTCACAAGCAGGCGCAACGCGTGCCCGAATACCTGACGCAGCTCGCGCCGCAGCGATTTGAGCGCGTCGCGCAACGCCAAGCGCCTCAAATGGCGCGCGTTGGCATCACTCAGCGAGGTCGACAGGCGAAGAAATTGAACAAACGCAACATAGGAGAGACGAATTAGTTGCGGGCGCACGCTGCGCGCATCTTTAATGTCGGCGCGGTCAGTGTTCATTATTTTACGTGCCCAAACCAATCGCCGCGTAAGCGGCAGTTCCCCAATGCCGAAGTCTAACGCATCCGATTGCGCGGGCTCTCGTTCCAAACAGTGGCATTGGCCGCTCGGAGTATTGAGCCGGCGTGCAGTCGCACGAAAAGCGCAGCGCATCGCAGCCTACACCTGCGAGTCAAATGTCATAAGACGTTGAATTTTCTGGAATCATCCCGCCCCGCCCAAGATCCTCCGGCTGCCGCCGGGACGGCCTCGTGGCATATAATCAGTTGAAATCGGGACCTCCGGTGGCCCTCATTGTGCGTCAGGGCTTTGCCTGCGAAAGTCGCGACTGCAAGCGCACGGTGCCCTTGACCGCGGGTGGCGTGGACGCGCTAATGTGGCGCTCTGCACCGAGATTTGGAGCGTGCAATGGCGGAAGACAGTTCAAACCTCGTCACGATGCGTAGCGCGAGCTCGCCCAACGCGTTCGATCTGCGCCGCGTCGGCGCGCATCCGGATTTCTGGTACCCGGTCGCCTGGTGTGATGAGTTGAAACCGGGCAAGACCCTTGGCCGGCGTTTTGCCGCTGAGCCCATCGTGCTGTACCGCGGCAAGAGCGGACAGGTGTTCGCGTTGGAGGACCGCTGTGCGCACCGCCAGGTGCCGCTGCACTTGGGCGTCGTGAGTGGCGATGACCTCAAATGCCACTATCACGGCTGGACTTACAATCACAGCGGCAAGTGCGTGAATGTGCCCTATCTTGGCGCGGAGCGTCTGCCCAATGGCGTGAAGAGCTATCCGGTGCGGGAACTCGATGGCCTGATTTTCGTCTTTCCCGGCAACCCTGCACTCGCGGAGAGCCGTGTGCCGGGGACGCTTGGGTCCTCGCAGCGCAAAGACTACAAGACCCGGCGCTTAAACCGTCAAGTCGCCTGTCACTACACCTTTATGCACGAGAATCTGTTCGACATGAACCATCAGTTCATGCACCGCAAACAGATGGGTTCCATCAGGGCGAATTGCCTCGGACGACAACACGGCGAGGACTGGGCACAGGTGGAATACAGCTTCAGCCGCACCGCTGGAAAATCCTCGGTCGGCGAGAAGGTGATCGTCGACCTGATGCGCAAGCGCGGCGAGGTGAAGAAGGACTTCTCCGATCACATGCGCATTCGCACGGACTACCCGACCCAGAGTCTGAAGGTCTGGGTGGGGCGTAACATCCAGCAGACCAACGATCCGGTGCTCGATGTGTGGCTGTCCTATACACCGATGGATGCGCAGCAGCGCACCAACCGCACCTACGGCTACTTATCCGTCAAAAAGCCGCGCATGCCGGGCGTCATCCACGCCGTCTGGCCGTTCGTCGTCTGGTTTACGGAGAACATTTTCCGCGAGGATAAAGAGATCGTGGAATACGAGCAGCGGGCGCACGATGCACAGGGCGCGGACTGGAACAATGAGGTCTTTCCGGCGCTGCGCGATCTGCGCGCCGTGCTCGCACGCTGCGGCGGCCCCATCGTGTAAGAGGCGGTTAACCCCTACGGCTGTGACGAATCCGCCACAACTGCGCGTAGCCTGCGAGTTTTGCCAGACACGCCGCGCGGCCGTGTAGACTGACGCCGATGCTCCTCCCGCCCGAGACGTATCCGCTGCTGCAATCCATCAATAATCCGGCGGATCTGCGCCGCATGCCGGCGGCCCAGCTGGTGGTGCTCGCGCAGGAATTGCGCCAGTTTCTCATCCACAGCGTCAGCACCCGCGGCGGCCACTTTGCGGCGGGGCTCGGCACCGTCGAGCTCACCATCGCGTTGCATTATGTGTTCAACACGCCGCATGACCGGCTGGTCTGGGACGTTGGCCACCAGGCCTACCCGCATAAGGTGCTCACCGGGCGGCGCGATCAACTGCACACGATCAAGCAGCATGGCGGCCTTGCGCCGTTTCCATCGCGCGCCGAAAGCGAGTACGACACCTTCGGAGTGGGCCACTCGAGCACCTCGATCAGCGCGGCGCTCGGGATGGCCGTCGCTGCAGCGCAGCGCGAGGAGTCGCGCCGGGTGGTCGCGATCATCGGCGATGGCGCGCTGACCGCGGGCATGGCCTTCGAGGCGCTCAACCACGCTGGCTCGCTGCCGGCGGATCTGCTCGTCATCCTGAACGACAACGACATGTCGATTTCAGAAAACGTCGGTGCGCTCTCGAAGTATTTCGCGCGTGCTCTGTCGGGTCGCATGTACAACCATCTGCGCGAGGGCGGCAAGAAGGTCTTGCGGCAGATGCCGGTCGTGTGGGAACTCGCGCGCCGCTCCGAAGAGCATCTGAAGGGCATGGTGCTGCCCGGCACACTTTTCGAGGAGATGGGCTTCAACTATATCGGTCCGATGGACGGCCATGACGTCAATGCGCTCGTTCCCACGCTGCAAAACTTGAGCAAGCTGCGCGGGCCGCAATTCCTGCATGTGGTCACGCGCAAGGGCAAAGGCTATGCGCCAGCGGAGGCCGACCCGATCAAGTGGCACGGCCCCGGACCGTTCGATCCGGCGAGCGGTACGATTTTCAAGGAAAAGAGCACCGGCCCGTCCTATTCGCAGATATTTGGACGCTGGCTGTGCGACATGGCGGAGCTTGATCCGCGCATCATCGGCATCACGCCGGCGATGCGCGAGGGATCGGGCCTCGTCGAGTTCTCCAAGAAATTCCCCGACCGCTATTTCGACGTTGCCATCGCTGAACAGCACGCCGTCACCTTTGCCGCCGGGCTTGCGGTGGAAGGGTTCAAGCCGGTGGTCGCGATTTATTCGAGCTTCCTGCAGCGCGCCTACGATCAGCTCATCCACGACGTCGCGCTGCAGAACCTGCCGGTGGTGTTCGCGCTGGATCGCGCCGGGCTCGTCGGCAGCGACGGCGCAACCCATCAGGGCAGCTACGATCTCACTTTCGTGCGCTGCATCCCCAACATGGTGATCATGGCGCCGGCCGACGAGAACGAATGCCGCCAGATGCTCTACACCGGCAGCACGCTCACCGGGCCGTCAGTGGTACGCTATCCGCGCGGCACGGGCCCGGGCGTAGCGGTCGAAACGCAGATGACGGCTTTGCCCGTGGGGCGTGCACAGCTGCGGCGTGAAGGCCGCAGTGGACTTGCGATCCTCGCTTTCGGCGCGCTCGTGGATTCCGCGCAGAAGATCGCCGAGCGCCTGGATGCGACGATCGTCAACATGCGTTTCGTGAAGCCGCTCGATGCCGACCTCATCATCTCACTCGCGGCGCGGCACCGTGCCATCGTGACGATAGAAGAAAACGCGCGCCTGGGCGGCGCGGGTTCGGGCGTCGCCGAACTGCTCGCCGAGGAGGGACTTGAGCTGCCGCTGCTGCAGCTTGGCATACCCGATCGCTTCATCGAGCACGGCTCGCGCGACAGCTGTCTTGCGGCGGCCGGGCTTGACCTTGCGGGTTTAACGGCCAGCGTTGAGCGCTGGTGGGGGCCGCAGACGAAGGAACGGGTGCGCTCGGTCGGCGGTGCCTAGTGCTCGAAATACTCTTCGAGTAGTTTATTTGAAAGGCTGCTACCTTCCTGATTTTCCAACTGATTAAGCCAGCAATCATGAGCGGCGGCCGAACCGCGATTCACGTCGCCAGCGATTCGCCACGTTTGAGATAGCGGTAAAATCCTTCGCTGTCGATATTCGCGCCGCAGATGACGATGCCGGTGCGCTTGCCCCGCAGGCGAGCGGCCAATGGTCCGCGTACGGCCGCAACGGCCGCCGCGCCCGCCGGTTCGACCGCGAGCTTCGCCTCGCGATACAGAAGCGCAAGAGCTGCGCAGATCGCATCGTCCGACACCGTTACGATGTCATCGACGAAGCGCCGGCAGACATCGTAGGCGCCCTGAGTAGTCATGGGAGGCGCGAGGCTGTCGGCGATGGTGTCGATGCGCTGCATGTGCTGCGGCGCGCCGGCGCGAAAGCTGCGGCTCATGACATCCGCTCCCACCGGCTCCACGCCGTACACGAGGCAGGCGGGTTTCATCTGCTTCACCGCCGCCGCCACCCCGGACATAAGTCCACCGCCGCCAATCGCAACGACGATCGCCTCGAGATCCGAGGATTGGTCGAGGAACTCAACTCCCAAGGTGCCCGTTGCCATCACCACGTTGCGTCCTTCAAACGGATGGATGAACGTGCGACCCTCGGTTTTACCGATCTCCTCCGCCATTGCAAAGCCGGCGCGCCCGTCCGCGGCGATGACGATTTCGGCGCCGTAGGCCTTGGCTTGGGCAACGCGAAACGGATTGGCCGTCGCAAGCATGACGACTTTTGCGGAAACCCCGAGGCGCTGCGCCGCGCACGCGACCGCGATCGCGTGATTGCCGGCGCTTACCGCAGTCACGCCACGTTCGCGCTCGGCAGCGCTGAGCGCGAGCACATTCAATAATGCCGCGCGCAGTTTGAAAGTCCCGGTGCGCTGGAATAGCTCAAGCTTCAACACAAGGCTTGCCTGTTCCCCGAGCAGCAGCTCAAGTTCGCGCACCGCCCAGGGCTGGACCGCGGTCGTGAGGATATGCGGCGCAAGCCTCGCCGCGGTGGCGCGCATCTGCTCTACGGAGGGCACATCGACGCCAGTCATATTCTGTGAAAACGGTGCAGGATCCAAAGTGCCCCGAGAAGCGCGGTGAAATCGGCGATGAGCGCCAGTACAAACGCCGATGCGGAGACGACGCCGAACTGCCGCAGTGGCGGCAGATCGGAAAAGGTGAGCGCAAGAAAGCCGCCCGCGTTGATGAGCGTCGCGAATGCGATCGGGCGGCCCGCTACCAGCAGTGCGTGGCGCAATGCGCCTGCTGTCGAGCCGCTCGAGCGGCCTTCCTGGAAATGGTAGAAAAAATGGATCTGGTCATTCTCGGTTGCGCCCAGAACGGTGGATCCAATGAGAATGGTCGCAATGTTCAAAATGATGCCGGTGCTGCGCATCAGGAGGAAAGCCACGAGAATCGCGAACAATGAGGGGATCATTGCCATCAAGCGAGCCGCGGGGCTGCGAAATACCAGCAGGAACGCAAAAAATATGACCGTCGCGGTCAGCGCAAAACTTTGCACGAGGCTCGGAACCAGGCGCAGTGTGATCTGATCGGCGAGCACGCCCTGGCCTGCCACCTGCCCACGTACCTCGCGCAGTGCGGGTTGTTGCAACTGCTCGGCATGCCAGGCGCTCTCGACAAACGCGCGCATCGCTCCGGGGCCGCCGAACGATGCGCCGCGCCCGCGAACACTGATGCGCGCATTGGCGAGACTTGCCACGTCGACAAACCCGCGTGCGGCCGGTTGCGTGAGCAAAATCTGTTCAAGATCCGCAGCAAGCTTGGGCCACGCGGCAGCATCGAGCGGCAGCCGATCCGATCCTGATTCGATGTAATGCGCCCAGCGCAGCGCCGAGGTTGGTCCATCAACCGCCGTCACGCGCGGATCGGCCTCGAGACGGCGCGTCAGCAGTTCAACTGCGCGCAGGAATTCGGGCTGTAGCGCCTCCCCGGGGCGGGTGCGCAACCACAGCTCCGCGACGGTGAGGCCGTTCGTGCGCTCAAATTCGCGCGTGTCTCGAGCGACCGCGACGTTTGGATTGACGTAGGCAAGCGAGTCGGTCTGCAGAGCGAGCGGTGCGAGTTCGCCCGGTACGCCGAAGAGCGCAGCGGCGCCGCACAACATCAGAAAGACTGCGCAGCCGACGAGCAGCCAGCGGTAACGGTCGGTGAAGGGCACCCAGATGTCGATGAACTTCGCGAACCATGGGGCGACGGGCGCGCGCTCGGCGCGGGTCGGCGTGCGCAGCAGTGATTGCAGGGCCGGAAAGAGCGTGAAGCTTGCGACCCAGGCGACGCTGAGCCCGCTCGCCGTCCACAGTCCCATCTCGCGGATCGGTCGGATATCGGAGACCGACAACGCCGCAAACCCGACCGCGGTCGCAAACATCGAGGCGGTGCTCGGCAGGAATTTATTGGCGAGCGCGTAGGCATGATGTTCGAGAAGAGGTCGCGAGTCCTGCCGGTCAATGTAGCGCGTATGGATGTAAACAAGCGTTGCGGTCGTCGTCACGAGGACGGTCAGCGGCACGAGCGCGGAGACGATCGTGTTGGGCCAGTTGAACAGGTCAGCAATTCCGACCGCGATGGCGACGACCGCGGCGAGCGTGAGGATGATG
>Ga0302326_10011219_pt1 | contig 19325 bp, 31 predicted proteins | sample Palsa_T0_3_FD_202264 | JGI IMG/M metagenome (GOLD analysis project Ga0302326, IMG submission 202264) | Peat permafrost microbial communities from Stordalen Mire near Abisko, Sweden - Palsa_T0_3 | ecosystem: Environmental > Terrestrial > Soil > Palsa > Peat permafrost | place: Sweden: Abisko...
TGGCGCTCGCCGGCATCAAGCGGCTGCCCGCGGTGGCAGGCGAAATCGGAAAGGGGGGAATGCAAGACCGGGCAATCAGCGCTCTGGATAATGCTTTCCACAATCGGCCGACCGACGAAAACGCGCTGAACGAGGCCGAGCAGTGGCTCAAGACCCTCGGAAATAATGCGGCGGACACGAAAAACGGCACGGCGGACAGCCTCAAACGGGCATTCCCCGGCCAGCGCGTGGAGCGCATCGACCGGCCCTTCCCGCAGACGGCGACCGGACCCAACGGGCACAAAATCGTCTCGACAGATGGCAAAACCTGGAAAGACGCTAAGACCGGAGCGCCTGTCCAATGAGCCCCGCGCTGCCGGCCGGCTATAAGCTCGATCCCTTCCCCTCCATGCCGGATGCCGCATCGGGGCTGCCCGCCGGTTACAAACTCGACGCCGGCTCGGTGGGCGCGCCGCCGGCGGGCGCGCCGCCGGCAGCGAAGCCGCCCACGATGCTCGAAACGCTCGGCAACGTCGCCAAGGTAGCCATGACCGGCGACAAGACCGCGTCGGATCGCATCCAGCAGAGCACGATGTGGAACGACTTAGGCGGCAAGGGCCTAAGCAATTTTCTCAAGGTCGCGTTTACCGGCGACCAGGACGCTGCGGACCAGGTTACGCAGAGTGTCAAGGGCGTCGTCAACGGCCTCAGGGGCGAGCCTGCGCGCGTCTGGTCGCAACTGTCCGCCTCCGGCCAGGCGATGCTCGCCGGCCAGCTCGGCGATGCGACGTACCACCTAGCGGGATCGGTCCCGCTCGTTGGCGCCGGCGCGCAGGTAGTGGCCGACGCCGCGGCTAAGGGCAACTGGGACGAAGCCGCGCAGCACGCCGCGATGCTACTGCTGCCGTTCGCCCTCGGTGGCGCAGGCAACGTGGACGCGGCCGGAGAGATGGCGGCTAACGCCGTCGACGCCGTGCCCAGCGCGGCCAAGGCCACAGCCGCGGGACTGAAGGCGGCCGCCCCGGATGCGGCCAAGGGCCTCGCGAAGATCGGGGCGGGGCAGGTAATCGGGCACATGACCGGCATGGAATGGCCCATGCGCCTCGCTATGATCTGGCCCGGCATCGGCGACGTGAAGGCGGCATGGAAAACGGGAATGGAGGCAGGCAAATCCGCCATCGCTCCGGCCGAAGAGGCGGCGGAAGCCGCGCCAGCGGGCGTGCCCGCGACCGGCCCGGTAAACGTAGCGCTCCCCGCGCAGGATTTGCCCGCTGTCCCGCCCCCCGCGCCTCCCGCTGGCCCGGTGCCGACCAACCGGCCCCTAGCGGCGTCCGGCACAGCGATCCCCGCCGGTGTGCAGCCGACCTACACCCCGCCGGCCGGACGCATCACGCCGATTAACACGGGCTATAGCGCACCCGCGCCCGCCGTCAACGGCGCGCTGCCGGGCGAGCCTCCGGAAGTCACGGCTATGCGCCAGCGCATGCAGCCCGCGGCGAACGAAACGCCCGAACCTCCGGCCGAAGATATGCAACTGCTCGACGACATCGCGCGCGGCATGGCCGGCCAGCCGTTTGCAAAGCTCAACGCGGAGCGCCAGGCCGCCGTGCGCAACATCGCGGCGCGGATGAACCCCACGCCGTCCTCTCGCGTCTCGCGCACAATAGAGCCATCCGGCCCGCCTCCGCCGCAACTCGCTCCAGCGGCCAGCCAGGCGCCAGAAGCCGCCCCCATAGGCGAAGAGCCGAAGATTATATCGATGAAAAACCTGAAGCAGGAAGCCGCGAACTCCGGGCGGCCTGTAGACGAGGTGGTCAACCAGTATCGCCAGGAAGGCTGGCGCATCGAGTACGACCCGTTTTACAACACGTTGCGCAACCGGCGCGGCCACCTCCCGCACTAGGCGCAACAAGGAAACCAATGATCCAACAGACAGTCACTCTCGTAACCGTCGCCGTCGCGGGCACGCCCGTGCAGCCCTACGTGCGCGCGAAGTTCGGCGCGCCGCAAATGTGCTGCGGCATTTTCATCCAGGCCGTGCCCGGCAACACCGGCAACGTGCTGGTCAAGAATCAGCAGGGCGTTACCATCGCATGGCTCGCGCCAGGCGGCGGCAACAACGCGGCGGGGAATCCGCTCCCCGGCGGCATGTACTCGTGGCCGCCGTTCGCGGGCGCATCGCTCGGCAATCCCATCGACGCCACACAATATCAGATCGACGTTGAGGTCTCGGGCGAGAAGGCTAACTTCGTTATCGGCGTCGCGATTTGACACTCGGCTCACTCACATGCTAACTTCACCTCGTCCCACCCCGCGCGGGCGGAAACACGCCTGGAGCCTGTACAGGTTCCTGGTATTTTTCGCTGCCTGCGCCATCCAAGCCCAAACTGTCGTCAACCCCGCGCCTCCCGGCGGCAGCGGCGGCCCGGCGAGCGTCACCGGCACGCCCAACCAGATCGTTTGCTCCCCCACCACCGGCAACGTGATCTGCGGCTACGCCAGCCCCGCGACCTTCGCGGGCAACCTCGGCGCGCTCGGCACCATGAGCGTGGGCGCGTCCGGCACGGCGGGCAGCGTGGGCTGGTACGACCAGGGCGGCACAAATCAGACCATCTGGTCCGATGCTACGAGCGGCTACAACGGCACGTGGTATTGGCCCACCACGGCGGGCACAAGCGGACAAATCTTTTGTCTCGGCGCGGCGGGCCAGACGAGCTGGTGCGCAGCGCCCGTCTCTCCCACGACAAACCAAAACATCCGCACCGTCGGCGCAACGCTCACGCCCACCGCGCTCACGGGCTGCATTTACGTAGCCTACGCGGGCACGGTCACCGGCTTTCATGCGGTCGCGACGGACGGCCTCACTGTAGTCACTGCGCTGGTCAAAGTCGCCACACAGCCCACGTTCGCGACGTTCGTTTCGGGCGGCGCGGCGGGCGCGAGCGATATCAGCAACGGCGGCGAGCAACTGACTTCGACGCTCGGCCTGGCGGACACGACTCTGACGAGCTGGTCGAAGACCGTCGCTGCGGGCACGACGTTCTGTTTCGTCGCGTCCACGTTTTCGGCGGGCGCAACCGTGAACGCAAACATCAACATCGCGGCAAACTGACATGAGAAAACTTCTAGCTCTACTCTTGCTCTCCGCGCTCCCGGCGCTTTGCGCGCTGCCCTACCAGATGCAGTGGCGCGTGGCGTCCACCGGCAGCGACTCGAACAACAGCGGCGGCTTCTACGCGCTGGGCACATCCTGCGGGACGGACTACTCGCTGCAAAACAGCCCGCAAATCTCTTACACCGACCTCGTGGTCGGCGTGACCACCACCACCTACACCAGCGTGCTCCACGCGGTCGCCAGCGCGGTGACATGCAACACGCTGCATGTGGTCAGTGGCACTGGCTGCACCACGGGCACGTTCTATATTTCGGCGGAAACTGGCGGGTCGCCCAACTTCGCCACGGTGGACCGCTCGCTCGGCACCGCGGCGAGCGTCTGCACAGCATACCTGGGCGGCGCGTTCGCGTCTATCGCGCAGGCCATGAGCGTCAACAGCGGCGCGCTCGATACGATCTGGATCAAGACGAGCACAACGACGCTCACGAGCTCGCTGGGCAACTGCGTGAGCCAGGGCAGTTGCTCGAACTCGACTAATGCAATCCGAAGCATCACGCTGTCCGGATACAACACGACCCCCGGAGATGTGACGGTCGCCTGCATCGCGGCGTCCACCTGCACGCGCCCACTCATCACGACGAGCACCAGCAGCGTGGAACTGTTTCAACTCGTGGGGTCCATCATTACGGCATCTTTCACGATCCAAAACCTCGAGATCTCAAACACGGCGTCTTCGAGTGCGTACCCAATTATCGCGGGAATCAACGGTGGCCCGAACCTCTACCTCTACAACACCAAAATCGACGTTACCGGCACGAACTCGGGCGGCGCGTCCGGCATTTACAACGACAATGAATTTTCGTTTATCGTGATCTACGCATCCGAGTTCAACGTGGCCACCGGAAATTCCGGAGTGGCGGATCAAGAGGAATCGCAATCGAACAATGGCCACGGAATCTGGTCGTATTATTCGTACTACCACGGCGCCGGGACAGCGTTCTACGACGTGGACAATGGCGGCCTCCAACTCTGGCACTGGATCGGCAATGTGTGCTCAGGCATGTCGCGCTGCCTCTACGCCGCAGAGACCGGAGACAACAGCGTCTCGCTCATCGAACTCGTGGGGAACGCCTTTTACAACCCGGCGAACGAGGCGGTGAGATACAACAGCTTCGCCCTCGGATTCCTCTCCAACATCAACAATATCTATTATGGCGGCACGTATGGCCTGTACATCAACGGCTACATCGCGGATGGCTCCAGCGTGCCCTTCGGCATTCCTTTCAGCCAGTCGAACGCCTACGGCGGACAGAGCACCGCGCCGTACCTGCCCTACACTTTTGGAGGCAACCGTTCCGGCGTCCTGACCGGCACGCCCCCCGGCTACGGATCGAGTGACATTACGCTCGGAGCCTGCAATCCGTTCAATAATCCAGGCAGTGGAGATTTTTCGCTGTCTACTTGCGGAAAGACCGCGCTCGCACAGGCGGGCTACCCCGGCGTGAGCCTTTTCGGCAGCGGCTACGCGGCAATAGGCGCGCTCCCCGCGCAGGGCGGCGGCACGTCCGGCGGCGGCGCGAGTCCCTATGTCCAGTAGGCTCGCCATTCTCGCGCTCATCGCACTGCGCGCGTTCGCGCAGCCAGGCGTGTGCACGGTGTTTCCGCTGGTGACCACGGGCTGCGCGGCGGCCGTCGCGCCCGTCACAGGCACGCCCACCTTCCCGGCGTACATCACGGACGTCAACACCGCGGTGACCGCGATCCAGGCGAGCTATGCGAGCCTGCCGCAACCGCTCACTGCAAGCGGCGGCCAGCTGGTCGGCACGGCGTCGAGCTTTGTCAACGCGGGCGCGCCGTTTAACAGCACGTCGAAAGAGATTGCGTACATGCAGCTCATCGCGTTGACGGGCGCGACATACGTCGATCTCAACTGGGATCCAATCCAGTTCGCGCAGTCGCCGTACTACGCCGCGATCTGCGCGCTCTCGGGCGGCACCTGCGTGTCCGGAGGCGGCACGGGCACGAATTACAATCTCTACCGCTCGCTGGCCAGCGCGGCACAAACGGCGGGCCTCGGGCTGCGCATCGCGTGGGGACCGCTCTCGAACACGTGGAGCAACTGTCCCAACATCTCAAATCCCGCGACGGCCACCGCCGCGCAAATCGCGTCGTGCCTCGGCCCGCTCGAAGCGGCTGCGGCGACTGACTTTTCGCACCTCTCGCCCGCGGTGGCCATCGTCGACGAGACAGTGAGTCACGAGCCTACGGGCTTCTGGTCGCTCACGCTCGGCACGCTGAGCGCGGCGAACTGGAACGTGCAAAACACCGCGCTGTGCGGCTGGGTGACAGGCCAGACCGCGGGCGCGGCGATCAAATGCGGCACGGGCTTTTTGTCGAGTGACACGGCGTATGTGAGTTCGACGATCGCCAACGAGAGCGGGGTAATAAACTACCTCGGCTTCGATATTTATTTCGGCAAGACGCCTGGCTCGTGGGCATCGCCGATTTTTTCGAATTACATGAGCTTTTGCGAGGCGGCTGTCGCGGGCGGCTTCGGCTGCAAGGTGAACGAGTTCGCCGTCATCCGCTGGTGTCCCAGCGGCGGCACAAACTGCAACGAGAGCGACGCGTATCTCTCCTGCGGCGACTCGATTTTCGATTCGACCGGCGTCAACAGCGCGGTCATGACGGCAGTCGCTCACGGCATGGCGGCGGCGGGCGCGTCGTACGTGACCATGTTTTCGACGCAGCCGTGGATCTTGTTTTCGACGCCCGCGCTCAACACCGCGAGTCAGTGCGAAGACACCAGCTCGACCGGATACACCGCGTACATTCTCGACAATCTGCCCGCGTCGCTCACCAGCACGGGCGCGGCGTGGGAAAGCGCAATCGCGCGCGGCAATGTCAGCGTGCAGGGATTCGTCAGCTTTAGTGGAAAAATCGTTTTCGGCGCGGCGATCCAGCTCGCGACGCTACCGGCGCGATGACGGTTACGATCAAACTTCAATGAGAAAAATACTGTTCGCTCTTTTGTTTGCGGCCGCCGCCGCGCGCGCGGCCAGCATCACCGGCACGCTGCAATACAACTTCACGAGCACGGTCGCGTGCTCCTCGACCGTGACCGCCAACTGCGCCGTGAGCTTCGAAGTCGGATGGATGAACGGCGCGGTGTTCGTGCCGATCGGCAGCGTGCCGCTGCCGGCGGCGCCCGCCGGCGCGATGACGGTTACGATTCCCGCCGTCGCGTTCAACGGCGTTTTCGGCGCGGCGATCCAGCTCGCGGCCGGCGTCAATGCGCTCGACTGGCAGGGCCACGCGCTCGCGCCCCTTACTTTTTTTTTAGCGCCGGGCACGTCGGCTGCCGGCCCGGCCCCCGTAACCGGCTTCGCACCCTCTGTGGGCCCGTAAAATGATGGCTTGGCTGCACACACACCAGGAGGCTCTTGGCCTGCTCGGCCTGGCGCTCATCGCCACCATGCCGGCGACCAGGCCGGCCACGATCCGCGAGCTGCCCGGCTGGCTGTACGACTGGGCCCGCCTTTGGCTCCAGGCGTTCATTTCGTTCCGCGCGCCGCGGACACCTGCGGCCGCGGATCCGCCCAAGCCGTCCGGGCCCGCCGACGTGCTCGACGCGGGCAAGGCGTTTGCGGACGCGCTGCGCGCCGCGCAGGCCGAGGCGAAAAAGTGATTATGTGGCTGAGCCGCCCGCGCCCGTCCGCGTCACATCCGCAGGCCAATCAACGCGGCTGCGAGCAGCCAGATCGCGATACACGCGAGCACCAGCAGCGCCGCCGCGCGCTTGCCCCACACGGTGGCCACCGCCCATAACGCGATGCCCACCAGGGCGAGGGCCGTCATCGCGCGCCTCGCCGCGTCTCGATAAACGCGCTGGTGACCAGGCAGCGCACGCTCTCCGGGCTGACTTCCTCGCCGTGTTCCTCGCGCGACCAGGCGAGCACGTCGGCGTAGACGCCGATCAACTCCTTGGCGAGCGCGTTAGTGATCTGCAGCCAGGATTCGCCGCGCCCGTTGCGCGCGGTATGATCGTCGCTGGCGAACCGCGCTGGCGTAGCGGCCGGCGTGGCCACTGGGGCGGCGACTGATGTGCTCTGAGCATCTGAGGCGGTGAGATACAACATCTTCGCTCCGGGATTCCCCGCCGCCCGTTTCCTCTTGCGCTCCGCGATTTCCGCCTTGATCCGCTCAACCTCCACCGACATACGGATCTCGTACTCGAGATCCGTCTCAGCTGGCGCCGCCGGCGCGTGCGGCGATGCCGGCACGGCGTAGGTGCCGTCGCGCTGCGCGCCGTATGCGGGCGCGGCACCTGCTGGCAGCGACACGTAATACACGCGCGCGTTGCCCGAGCAGCGCAGGGTCAAGTCAAATTCCTGGCCAGGCCGGAGGCCCGCCTCGGTGATGGCGCGCGCCTCATCGAGCGTCAGAAACATCACTCGATTGTCGGAAGTGGTGAAGAGCGCGTACTCGCCGCTCTTGCCCATCCCGATTTTCGGCTGAGCGTATTTGAGAGCCAAGCGTACCGGGACGTTTGGCTCGAATTGCACCTTCTCGCGTTGTACCGTCGTACCGTTCGTATACATTGTTTTTCTCCTTGCTTTCTCTTCGCCAATCTGCGCCCACACGCCCGCGTAAAAGCGCGCGTTGAGCGCCGCAATCCCCGCCGCGCTGCGCCGCAGCATGTCACCTCCACCCCGCCAGAGCCACGGCCAGCAGCGTGGACAAAACGCCGATCGCCGCGCCCGCCGCGATGAAGGGCAGCAACGCAATCGCGCGCTCGCGCAGCGGCACCAGCCTCGCCCCCTCGCTCCCTCGCCCCTTCTCCCACTCTCGTCTCGTCATTTAGCCTCCTTCGCCGGCGTCGCCGACAGCCCCATGCGCGCGCGCCAGCCGGCTGCGCGCATCTCGTTGTAGGCGCGCTGCCGCGCCGCATTGTAGATTCTCCGCGTCTCCGCATCGCGTTGCTTGCGCGTCATCTCGCTCCTCCCCAATTCCCGCCGACCACTCTCACCGCCTGCGCCACGATCCGGACCGCGCCAGTATCGCGCCAGATCAGAAACGCTAAAACCACGCTGAGAATAATGCGCATCGTCACGCCTCCATCGCAAATTCAAAACACGCCTGCTGCCGCGCGCCCTGCGCCGCGTACCGCAGCCGGCGCAATCGCTCCAACTCGCTCTCTTCCGCTTCCGGCTCGCGCGCCGCCGCGTTGCGCTCCAGCTCCGCGGCGATCGCCAGGCCGCGCCGCGCGTCCTCCATGCTGGGCGCGGGCAGCGCGCTCATCCATTCGTCGCCGTTTTCCCAGGGTTGCTCCACGTCGCTTGTGTCGTAGCCCGCGGGGTCGCCGTACTCGCGCGGGATGTGCGCGTCCAGGTAGGCTTCGCGCATCCACGGCCATGCGCGGGTGCCAGTGGTCTGTTCGTAGTAGTCCAGGTCGCTCATCGCTTGCTTCTCCTATTTATATTGTCTCATGCCCACGTGGGCATAGCAAGAGAAATTTTGGCTCTCTTTAGTTAATTGGTACCATCCGTACCGGCTTGGCTTGCACTCGTTGCCGACGTGGGCATATCATAGAGGCATGTCCACAAAAGGCGAACGCGCCGGAGCCGCTCTGGTCGCGCTGCGCTATGCCAAGCAAACGGCCGAGCAGCGCAGCGAGGCCGCGCGTCACGCGGCGCTCATGCGATGGGGGAACAAGCCCCGCGCGCGAAAGCGAGTGGCAAAACGCGCCGCGCGCGCTACAGGCCCATGAGCCTGCCGAAGCGGCAGCCGATGAGCGATTTGACGCGAGGGGGGCACGGCTGGCGTGCCCTTTGGCGTGTGCGGCATCAGAGCGCGTACTCCCGAGTGAGGGCGAACGGCCCGACGGCCATCTTGACGGCTACGGAGCGGTTGGACGCCTCGACGCAGCCGTCGCCATGACCGCAGTCGTGGATCACGTAGTGCGTGCGCAGCGCATACTGCTTGGCATCGGGCATGGCCGCTTTAATGCGGACGAGCCACGCGTGCTCGCTGTCGGTCAGGCAGTCCACACCGTCCGACTCTCTGCGGGAGATCTCGCACTCGTCGCAGCAGTACTCCGAGGTGCAGTGGAGGGCCGGGCGCGTGTGGCGGGGGAAGCTGGCGCCGTCGAGCGGCGCGAACGTGAAATCCACCAGCGCCTCGATGGCTTCGTCGCGGCACATCACGCCGTCCGTCTGCCGCGCCTTCTGGCTGTCGGTGCCGTTCTCGCCGATCCAGGAGGCGAGGTAATCGCGCTTGGCGGCCTCCTTGGCCGCGGCGTCCGCCGCCTTGCGCCGCAGGGCCTCGGCGACCAATTCCGCGGTGCGCTTTTCGCCGTATACTTCGCGCGTGACGCGGATCTTACCAGGCAGGTCCACCCACCAAGCGATGGAGGTGGGGATGCCGGTGGCGCGCGCCGTGGTATCCGCGAGGAACGCCGTGGCGGCGTCGGACTGCACGCGATACTTCGCATCTCTCACAGCCTGCTTGCGCTCGTCCACGAGATTATAGAGGGGGTGTGTAGTCAGGGATGGTTCGCCCTCCACCACGTCGCTCGAGGACGCCGATATGGCCGGGAGGTTACTGGGTATCAGCGATTCGTCTGCCAGCATCTGCTGGTAGATGGATTCCGCCTCGGCCATGCGCTCGGCGATCAGGCCGAAGCGTTGCTGCCGTTTTTCCGCTGCCTTGGCATCTTTGCGCCGTTGCGCCGCGGCCGCAATCTCGCGGATGAACGCCACGATATCGGTGGCGGGATCGGAGATGGAGAGCGGCTCCGCGTTCGCATATACGCCGCCGCCCGCGCAGATGTGGATACGTTTAGCTTTCGGCGCCTGCCTTTCGTAGGCCACGGCGATATCGAGGCCGGGGTTGCCATCCGCGTCAATATCCAGGATCTCCAGGTCGTCCGTGGTGATCTCCACCGTCTTGCTCTGTTTGCGCGCTACCGGCTGGCCCGTGGCCGCCATCTGCGCGCGTTGTGCCTTCTCTGTGAGCAGATAGGTGATAGTTGCTTGCATTTGGTAATGCTCCTTTGGGCTGTGCCCGACGCGGCGCCTTGCCGCGTTTCGTCGCCCGCCCGGCGACTCGTCAGGGGCGCTATTCGTGCCGGCAAAAAGAGCCGGAGCGCCGCGTTTAGGCGCGGCGGAGTTCAATGCTCACTGCCGTGCGCCCGTCCCCGCACGGCTCGTAATCGTCAAGCCACTCCGCGATTCGCGCGTGGGGAACTTGGCGGAGCAGTCCTTGTATTGCACTGCCTTCCGCGCCGTCATCTAGCGCGGCGCTGCCCAACACCCTGCCCCCCAGGGTGCGGACAGTCTCATTCGCGTCGATCATGACCTGAATCGTATGTGTCATCTTTTTTCTCCTGCGCAGAGCTTACGCGCCTCGTCCGCTTTCGCGGCGGGGATCATCCATGTCTTTTGCTTGAGGTCCCATCGTCCGCCGAGGTTGCGGATCTGGTCTTGGAAGGTATTGCCTGTGATTTCTACGACTGCGCTAGCCATGCTAGCCTCCTTCGGGCTGTGCCCGTTTCAATTGTTCACCCGGCGATGCCGGGTACAATTAAAGTATCGCATACTCACGTGGGCATAGCAAGAGAAATCTGAGAAATCTTTGCTCTCTTTGGTTAATGTGGCCGCGCAGGCCTCACGCGGCGGGCTTGACCATCCGCGCCACAACGCTACACTTGAGACAGCCATGCGTGCAGCCATTTACGCGCGCGTCTCGACCAAGGACAAGGGCCAGGACGTCGAGAATCAGCTCGCCCAGCTCCGCCGGTACGCCAGCGAGCAAAACTGGGAGGTCGCTCTCTTTATCGACTACGAGAGCGCCAAGACCGCGAGCCGCGCGCAGTTTCAGGAGCTATTCGCCGCAGCATCGCGCCGCGAGTTCGGCGTGGTGCTGGTGTGGGCGCTCGACCGCTTCACGCGCGAGGGCGTCGCCGAGACGTTCATCCACATCAAGCGCCTGCTCGAGTTCGGGGTCCAGTTCGAGAGCTACACCGAGGCGCATTTCCGCACGACGGGGCCCGCGGGGGAGCTCATGATTGCGATCGCGGCGTGGATCGCGAAGCAGGAGCGCATCCGGATCTCGGAGCGGACGAAGGCGGGCCTGGCCACGGCGCGCGCCAAGGGCAAAACGCTGGGCCGGAAGTGGAAGCTGTTTCCGCGCGACGACGCGGCGCGGGACCGCAAGGGCGGGATGAGCTGGTCCGAGCTCGAGCGCAAATACGGCGTGGGGCAGTCCACGATCCGCAACGGTTTGGCCCATTTTCCCCTGCTCGACAAGGGCAGCCGCAAGCGCCGCGCCAATTAGCCCGGTTTGCCCTGCATCAAACCCCTCCCAAACCCTCCGCGCAAGTGTATGATTCCGCGCAGTCGGGCGTGCCACGCCTGGCTATGCGCCATACGGTCGATTGCCGCAGGATTTTTACGTTATTGGGCCTGTTTGGTGGGTTTCGTGCTTCTGGGGGGCTTTTGGCGCCCCGCATCCCCGCACGTTTCGGCACCCCCGCGGGGGGGGCCGGAAACTCCGCATTTGCGCGAAGCACCGGAAGTTGAAATCTCTTTAGGGCGCTGTTTTTCAACTGACGGCCGGAAACTAGCAAAAATGCCGGCGTTTCGCGCGCGGGTGTATGATAGTGCCCGAAGGAGCCACACCATGCACAGACGTTTGATCGAGTTATTGGTGACCGCCGGCTGCACCCAGCCGATGGCGGAGACCGTCTTGAATTACCTCGGCGAGTTGGGCCACGCGGACGGCCTGCTGACAACGCTTAAGGACGCCACGCCCGGCCCGCCCAGCAAATTCTTCTTTCAGATCGCCGGCTGCGACGGCGCCACGGCTGGCCCCGTCGCGGAGTACTTCATCGTGCCAGAGAACCGCAACCGGCTCATAGCCATGATCGAGGAGGCCCAAAACACGGGCTGGGCGCCGAAGACACAGGCCATGAGCGTCAACAGCGGCGCGCTCGCGTCCGGCATTTACAACGAACGTCCGTGATGTACGCCGGGAAGGTGGGCGTGCCTGTGACGGGCGCGACGGCTGTGCGACTCCCACATTTTTTGTGCGAACTCTTGACAGCTTAGACGCCTAAGCATGCAATATAGTCATATGCACCGACCTAGCCGGCGCATCACATGCCGCGTAAGCTCACCACCCGCCAGGCCCGCCAGCTCGCCAAGATGCGCAAGACGCACCGTGGAGGCCCTGGCGGGGATGGGCGCCCGCCGTCCACCGACCGCTGTCCGTGCGGAGCCATGACGCGAACGCGCGCCGCGGGCTTGATCGTAAGCGTACTTACGCAGCAGGCGGCTTTTGGCGCCCCAAGCGCGCCGCGCTCTGCCGGAGGGCTAAACGCTCGCTCGCGGCGCGGCGCGCGCGCCTGCGGCGGCGTACGGCCAGCAGCAGGGCAACTATTGGCAGGGCCAGACAGGCGGCGGTGGCCAGGCAGGTCACTTCCAGCCACCCCCTGCGGCGATCCGCGCGTCCAACTCGCGCATTCGCCTTTCGTCCCGCTCGCGTTCCGCCGCGCGCACCAGGTCCCGCTCGCTCTGCCGTTGCGCCTCCGCGCGGCGCGATTCGCGGTCCAGGCGCGCGGTGGACTTTGCGAAGCTTTCCGGCGCACGCCCCGCGTTGAGGCGCGGGGCGGCGGCGCGGGCGCGGGCGTCCTCTGCGCGATGGCTGTAGAGCTGGCCCCGGCACGGGATGCCTGCGGGCGCCTCCGGGCCGTACACGCCGCCGGGCAGGCCGAGCTGCGCGGGCGTCCAGCCGCCGCGGAGGAGGAGCAGTTCGGAGAGCGTCATGGCTCCACCCCGCACGCGATCTTCAGCCGGCGGTCAGCTTCAATGAGCCGTGCGGTACTGCCTCTCATTTGAGCCCCAGCCGATGCATTAGCACCCGGGCTCGGCCCACGGTGTACCGCACGCCATACGCCCGCTCAATCGCGTCCGCAAACGCACGGCCCGTCATGTCCGGCTTCCAGGCCGCGCGCAGCAGGTCCGGATGCACGAAGCAGGGCCGGCCTGTGGCTTTCGTCCCAGCGAGCGCGCCCCCGGGATCCCGCATTTCCATGACCGCGGCCAGCGCTTTACTGCGCCAGTGGTACACCGTCTTTCTCGACACGCGATATTTGCGCGCCAGGTCTTTTATGTCGGGGTGCCGATGGGCTGCGCCGTGCGGGTTTAGTTGCGCGATGGCCAGCAAATCCGGGATCGCCGAGATGCGGCGCTCTTCCATTTGCGCGCGGGTAAGGTGTTCCTGGCGCCGCTGGTGGAGGCGAAGCTGCCGGACGGTTTCCGCATCATTCAGGTGTTCGATCATGACTCCCTCCCAATTTGGTGCCACTCCTCGGACTGAGCGAAGGATACATGCATGATCCGCATGCCGTGAGGCAGGTCCGCGCCGCTCAGGTACGCGCGACGCACAGCCTCGGCGACGCTGGCAGCCTGCTCGTCGCGGTACTGGACCGCGCGCGTATAACGATTGAGAATTTCGATCATGATCTAGCTCCTTTCCTTCTTTCCTCCATCAGCGTTTCGCCCGCCGGACAGCCGCACACGAGCGTGACTTTGCGCTTCGGCCGGATTTCGGCGGGCAGCATGTCGCTCGAGTACTCCGCGCGTCCGGCGCAACGCGGGCAATCCTCCGGGTGGACGGCCAGGTGGGCACGCCTGCGCTCGTCCGCGGCGATTTCGCCGGCGAGGCGGCCGCTCTCTTGCTCCTGGCGCTTCCGTACCCGTTCCTCGTCCGCCGCGGCCTTCTCGCGCTCGGCGGCGCCGGCGGCCCAAGCGCGCCCCACGTCGTCGGCCAGGTGGATCAGCAGGCCGAGGGAGGTAAAGTACTCCGGGCGGCGCGCCCACTCAGTCTCCACCTTGGCGGCGAAATGCGCGATGGGTGCGCCGCGCAGGGGCGCATCGATCTGGCGCGCGAGGTGGAAGGTTTTGGCCGTGAGGCATTGCGTGGCCAGCTTGTCGGGCACCGCGTGCAGTATTTGAGTCCACCGCTTGCGTAGCTCGATGTCTGGCGTGCCTACCAGCCCGGTTCTTTCGCCCTTCTCGCGCGCGGTAGCCGTCGTCTGCTTTTTGCGCGGCTGCCGGGGCTGTGGAATCGCGGTTGCGGCCACCCCCGTGCCCCTAGGTGGCGTCGCGGCCTTCCTCGGAGGGGTTTCGCCTGCCCCGGCTCGGGATGCGGGCGTGGCGGGGCTGGTAGGTAGGTTGGCGTACCTACCTACCCCAGACTCCCTAATCTCTACAGAGTCTGTAGCTGTTACTAAAGTAGGGGTAAGGGAAGACAATAAGGATGTAGGAGTCTGTACAGACCGTTTTTCGATATGTACAGACTCCGCATTTTCAGGCGTGCCTCCGGACCCAGGGGGAGCCTGGATAGCCTCCAGCAGCGGGGAGTCTGGCGATTGGGCGGTATTCTCCAGGACTCTAATGTGCCCGTCCAGGGTTGCCAGGACTCTCTCTAACTCAGCCGCCTTGGGGCTTTCTTTAGCGATCTGCCCGAAGGTTCCGCGAGCCTTGGTTTTCTCGCGCTTCCACACCGCCCATATCTGGTCCCGGTGGCGGCGCAACGCGCCGGCCTGGTTGCCGTCGGTTGCCGGCGGCTCTCGCGTTTCCGGCGCCAGCACGGCATCGGGGACGGCGGCAGACAGGCCCAGATTCACGCAGCCGGCCGTGACTCGGAACGGATTGTCGAATTCCGTCGTCGCCGGATGGGCGCGCATTTTGCGGCCGTCGCCCGGCTTTGGATCGCGGACCTTGACACCGATGCGATTCCAGTTATCATGTCGGAGGTATTCTCCTATGGTTCTCACCCCAGCCAGCGCGTCCGACTCCATCGCGCCGGTGAATTCGTCGATCGCAATGTGGCGCGCCAGGAACTCGGCCTGCTCAACAAGCGCTCGCTGTTCAAGCGCTGTTTTCAAATACGGCTCGCAGCGCAGGAACCGCGACAGTTGCAACTGAGTTGCATCTAGTGAAATCGACAGTTGCAACTGAGTTGCATCTAGTGGAGTCTGTACAGACTCCCCATTTTCTGTATCTCCTTTAGAATCAGCATGTGCTAGTGCTACTTTTGCAGAAATCCAAATGCGGCGTTTTACCTGCCCGCGGGTCTTTCCCACGATGGGAGCGTCGCGGTGCAGCAAGCCGTCCCTCTCCGCGGAAAGCAGTTCGCCCTCAGCCATTTTGATCCCCCACGAATAAAAGACCGCGAGGTCCTCAACATCCCGCGCGTTGCCATATTCGTCCACCACAAATGGCGAATTTCGACCGAGCGCGATGGTGCCCATATACGCCCAGGCCATCGTTTTTTCGCGCGCCGTTTTGGCGTGGCGGCCCTGGAACAGGTAGTGATCGGGCGGGAATCCGTCGTAGCGGTAGGGGAAATCGGCGCCGCACTTTTTCATCAACAGATTGTCGATAGTGACCGCCTTGTTCGGCATGCCGGCATCGCGGAACTCTTTTTTCAGCGCGCGCAGTTCGACGAGTTGCTGTCTCTCCTGTGGACTTAGCTTGTCTTCGTTTTTCATCGGACGCCTTTTTCCCCATCCGCGGCGTAGCGGAACTTCAGGCGCTCTTCAATTTCTCGTCGTGTCTTCACTTTTTCCTCCTTTGTGATCGCTCACGCCGCAGGCCTCGGCCCTGTTTGCTTGCGCGCAAGATGGATGAGTCGGTTGAATCCGTCGAGGGCGCCCTCGGCGGCGTCTTGCTGCGCGCAAAATAAACGCACCCATTTTTTCTCCCCGCCGGACTTATTGCGTCCGGTGGTCGCCGCATGCTTCCTCAGGTCACTGTGAGCGACGAGCAAGTCCAGGTATGCGTGTTCGATTTCGATCAATTCGGCTTCCGTCATAGTTGCGGTTTCCCCTTTCGTGGCATCCGCGCCACGTCCTCGCGGTTGCGCGCGCGCATGATGCGCTCGTACTCCGTGCCCGCGTCGCCGGCGGCCCAGCGCAGCGCCGCGCGCCGTAGCGGGAACCGCTCGAAGAGTTGGAAGGTGCTGATGGTGGATTTAGACATTGGCGACCTCTGCGGGCCGCTCAAACTTCAGGATCGCGTAATACTCTGCACGGAATCTCTCAAGGTCCAGCGTTTCCGCCTCGCAATAGTCCCGCGTCAAAAGCTCCATTGAACGGGAAAAAGGATCAAAATACCACGCCAATTTGGAATCTCTGGCGATGCGCCCTAGAAGATACCCGACCGCTGTTTTCGTTTCGATTGTCATGCCGCCACCTTCAGGTCTGTCATATCCTGCAACTTCGCCAGTTTTTCAGATCCGCGCCGCACGTCCTGTTTTGCGTGATCCAGGAGCATCGCGAGTTCCGCCCCGATTTCCCGGCCTCCGATTACATAGCGAACGTGACCAGCTGCAATCATTCCCTGATACTGCGCCACGCTCTTTTCGTATCGCGTCTTCCCGGTGATAGGTGGATCCTGACCCCGCGGCGATGTCCGCCTGCAGGTGAATGCGCCGTTTCGCCGCCTTTCGCGTCTCGAGTAGCCCGCCTCCGCCAGTTCCTCCTTCATCGCCTTGAATTCGGCGCGCTGTTCGATTTCCTTACGTGTCAGTTTCTTCGTTTGGTCGCTCATTCTCCGTCCTTCCTGTTGGGCATCGCGCCTCATCTCCTCATGGACGCCTCCAGATCGACCGAAAATAAAGCGTGAAACGGACCGCGACGAACACAAAGCCGATCGGCACGAGGTGCGCCGCGATCCAGTGCACGAGGTGCGCCGCGATCCAGTGTGCGCACGCGACCAGCACCGACATCACGCTGTCGATCGAGAGCAGCAGGATGCCGGCTCCGAGCAGCAGCAAAACCCAGGCGGCGCAACCAATGGCCTGCCTCATAACCGCACCTCGTCCTCCGCTTCAGGCTCCTGAAGCTCGGCAATCGCAACGTCGCGGCCCATCGCGCAGACGAAGGCGGCGCGCTCGTCTGCCGTGGCAGTCTCGGTGCGCACCCGGCGCGCTAGCTCACCGGCGCCTGGTGTTTGGCTCGTGGCAGCAAGGTACGCGCCGTAATTGGGGTTGATGTATTCAGCCAAACGTTGCGCGGCTTTGCAGGCATCGCAGGAGCCGCCGATCTCTACCGCACAATCCACGGCGTGGACCTGGTAGCCGCGCTGGAGCCAGTCCCGCAGCTTTGCGAAAATTGCCGGCCCCCGGCTCTCTTTGACAATCGCGTGTGCCCCCACAATGCAGCCGCAGAGCCTGCGGCGCGCGATGAGTACAACGTATTCGCTCACCACGCGCCCCCTTCCAGTTCGGCTTGGAGCGCCTCGATGCGGACGCCAAGGTCGTCGCGCAGTTCCATTAGATCTTGGAGCGTTTCCTCGGGGCTAGCCGAGGTATCGCTTACCAGATCTTCGATGGCTCTGCGCGCTGCTTCTCCGCTTTTCGTCATCGCGCGCCTCCTTCGATCAGCCGGCCCGCCTCCAGCCGCCCCAGGTCGCGTTGGGGGACGCCGGATAGGTGGCTGGACTCCGCCATCACCGGCGCGCCAGGCGCGGGCGTGGCGTAAATAATATCGGGTTTGGTATACAGTTCCGCGGCGAGACCGGCCAGGCGCGCGAACTGCGCGGGGATCTCTTGCGGGAGCGTGGGAGGCAGGCGCTCTGCGGTCCAGCAGCATATGTCGATGGCCTGGTCCGCGCACGATGAGCAGATTGTGCGGTTGTCATTAGCCCAGACGCACGGCTCGCCCATCGCGCCGTCCACGCACGGCCTTGTTTCGGTACACCCGCACACCCAGCACACGCCGGGGATGCGGGCAGCTTCGTTTGCCATTTTCCGCTCCATATGCGCGCTCGCGTTCACATAAAAAACGCTGCACGCTCTTGCGCGGGAAGAAGGAATCAGGTAGGCTGAAGGTGAGTCGATCCCCTTCCCGCGCGTTAGCTCAGTTGCCGCGCCACCTGCCAAGATAGAGCGGCGGATTGAGAGCAATTTGAAACGGAGGGGGCCGTCCCCGGCTCACACCCGCAGAGTTCCGCTTAGGCGGGATTTCTGCGTCTGTGCGCGGCGCGGCGGGATGTCGGTGGGCGTCAGTCATAAGCCGCTCGGATCAGGGTGCGGATCGAAGGTACCGGGCGCGTGCTGATCGCGCCATGACTGGGCCACACGCCCGGCGACTTCGAAGTTGGCAGCTTAGCAACTCGCATCGGGCGGACGCAAGTACTATTCTGCCTATAATAGAATTTGCGGCGTTTGGGGTGACCGGCAGGGATCCCGCCCCCAGGCGCCGCCGCGACGTCCGCTCCTGGCCAGCCTCATCTTTCGCAGGTGCGAAATACCGCAGCCCTCCTCCGGCATCCGCACAGCGCGCTATAATGGGCCTGTCCACTAATTCTCCGGGGGATGCCGCGATATTAGCATGCACGGCGTCCCCGCTCCTAAGCTGTCCATCCTACCGCCGCGCGCGCCATAGTACTACTGTGCAAAATTGCACTTGACAGCTTGCGTGTGCTATAGTGGTTTTGCCAGCTCGTTGGCGCGTCCTGCGCCGTGTCCGCGTTTTTGATGTTGCAAAACGTGCCCAAGTCAAATCAGCATCCGGGGAACCCCGTTCCGATCGACAGCGCCCGCCGCGCGTCCGTAGACCGCTACGCGCGCCTGGACGGCGCAATTGTGGCATTTAAGGCCACGGTAGCGGAACACCGGGACCTCCGCGAGGAAATCCTCGGCTGGTACCCCGATTTAGCTCCCGAGGCCGATGCCACCGCGCCAGGAGCCGTGTTCGATGTAGTGGTGACCGCGCGCGACAATGAGCGCGAAGTCACCCCCCAGGGTATGCGCAAGCTCTCGAAGATGCTCGGCCTGACCGAGTTTTTCCGCCGCTGCCGCTATCCCCTGAAGCAATTGCCGGATGCCAAGGACCCCGCGAACCTGTACACCATGCAGGAACGCACGGGGCCGCGCCATCTGAAGCCGATTGCCAAGCTTCAGCTCCAAGCTGCCGCTTAAACATACCAAGTCCGCGGGGGGACGCTAATTACCTCGGGTCCGCCTCAAGGGGATAAGTATGTCCAAGCCAGCTTCGCGCGAAAGAGTTCCAGTCATGTCCGGTCTTCGATGCCTCGAGCTCGCGGGTCCGGAGCGCATGAGAAGGCTGGCGGAATCCTCGAACGTGCACCTGGTCAGGCGTCGATCGTCGCGCCAGGTCGTTGAAATCCAAATCTCGGACCAGGGCGACTACTCGCGC
>Ga0302326_10011220_pt1 | contig 19325 bp, 27 predicted proteins | sample Palsa_T0_3_FD_202264 | JGI IMG/M metagenome (GOLD analysis project Ga0302326, IMG submission 202264) | Peat permafrost microbial communities from Stordalen Mire near Abisko, Sweden - Palsa_T0_3 | ecosystem: Environmental > Terrestrial > Soil > Palsa > Peat permafrost | place: Sweden: Abisko...
CGGCCTGTGGCGAGGCGGGCCCTTGGCGCGCACCGGCACGGCGGTGTCGTCGCCATAGATACTTTCGCCGTGAAGGCACGCGGTACCGCGATGCGGCCGCTTGATTGTAATGACGCCACCGGCGACCCACGGCCGGATCAAGCCGCCGCGTTCCGAACGGCAAACACGCACACCCCTTCTCCCCGTCACGCCACGCTCCTTGATCAGACCGCCGCGGGGTATGCGAAACTAAACGGATGCCGGCTACGCTTGACCGTCGCCTCTACCCGTGAACCCATCGAAGTTTCAAGCTCGTGCGCATCTCGTGTCGTCGCCCGAGCCACGGGCGCCGGTCGCAACGCTATTGCGGTCGCAACGGGGCCTTCTTATGTTGTGTTTGTTCACGGGTCGGAGGCCCGTAAGCTAGAGACCGGGGTCAAACCCGGGCGCGCCGTCGGTTGAACGTCCGGCGGGTTCGGCGTTTTGACATTTGAGCCTCCGCGCGCTCCCTGCTGGCAGCGAATCGCCGGCCACTAATCATCCAAGCGCATCCACTGAGGAAGTTTGATGTCGCGCAAGTTTGCGCGGCCGCCGCGCGAGCGCTTTGCGGTGCTCGGATGTATAGGAGAAACGTCATGACTAAGATGCCTGCCGACGACGCAGTCGGCTACAGAAAACCCCCTAAAGCCCATCAATTCCAACCCGGCCAGAGCGGTAATCCGCGGGGCCGCCCCAAAGGAGCGCGCAATTTCAAAAGCGATTTGCGCGAGGAACTTGGGGAAACGATCGCATTCCGGGACGGCGATCGCGACATCACCATCTCAAAGCAGCGGGCGCTCATCAAACGACTCGTCGCCGAGGCGATTCGTGGCGATAACCGCGCGATTAACAGTGTGCTCTCGCTCTGCGCGCGTGCGTTCGGCGATGAAGACCATGACGAGGGGAGTTCCGCAGAGGATCAGGACATCGTTGACGCCTTCACCCTACCCTCGGCGAAGTCGACTGAAATTTAATTTGCCTACCAAATTATTAGGGAGAAAAATAATGGATAAAAGCGCTAAAGATCTCGTCCAAAACAATTTTCTCGCCTTCGCGATGAAAGCGTTCAAGAGTCTCAACCATGGCCAGTCATTAGACCGTCAGCCTTACCTGGATCTGCTGGCCGATAGGTTGACCCGCGTCTCTACGGGAGAGCTCAAGCGGTTCATCCTCAGCCTGCCGCCGCGGCACGGCAAGACCTTCGTCACCTCTGTATGCCTACCGGCGTGGATTTTGGCGTACCAGCCGTCTGCGAAGTTTTTGTTGCTGTCTTACGGCCAGGATCTGGCCGACAAGATTGCCCGCTCGATTCGTAATGTCCTGCGCGCCGAATGGTACCGGCAGACGTTTCGCACGCGTATCGCGGCCGATCGCGCCAAGATTGACGACTTCGCAACCACAGCCGGGGGCGGTGTTCGTTCGATCTCGATCGAGGGTGGCGTGACCGGTGTTGGTGCCGATTTCATCATCATCGATGACCCGCTACAGATCAAGGACTGCGACAGCGTCAAAAGGCTGGACCGCGTCAAGGGGCTGTTCGACACCGAAATCATGACGCGGCTCGACAACCCGAAGAAGGGGGCTGTTGTCATTGTCGCTCATCGGATCGCCGAGGACGATCTGTCCGGCTATGCGATGCAGCAGCAGGGCTGGGAGCAGCTCACGCTACCGTTCATCGCCCCCCGCGCGCGCCGCTACAAGCTTGCCAATGGCGACATTTGGCAGCGTAAGAAGGGCGAACTCCTGCGGCCAGACGCATTTGATACACGCGATATCGCTCGTCTCCGCGCCGCGAAACAGCCCGGCTTCGAGACGCTATATCAGCAGAACCCCGGCCGCAACGAGCGGCTGCGACTGAAGGCCAAGCATTTTCCCCTGTTTGCATCGACGACGCACCAATCGGGTTTACCGACTGTGATCAGCATCGATCCGGGTCAGAAGGGCGGCCCGACCAACAGTTTCAGCGTGATCCAGGTCTACGCGGTAGATGGTGATACATATCTTCTGATCGATCAGTGGCGCGAGCAGGTGCACTACCGTAAATTTCGCAAGGCGACGCGGCGTCGCCTTGCTCGGTTTCGTCCAAACGCCGTCGTAATTGAGGCCACCGGTCAAGGTCCCGCGCTCGTATCCGATATCACGCAGCGCGACCTGAGCGTTGAGATGGTTACGCCAGCGGACAGCAAAACAGAACGGTTGCGCAAACACCGGGGGATCATCCTCGCGGGGCGGGTTCAAATCCCGGAAAACGCCGAGTGGCGTGACGATTTCCTAGCTGAAGTGGTGAGCTTCCCTAACGGAGCTTACACTGACCAAATGGACGCGCTCTCTCAATTTCTCGACTGGATCGCGGAGAATCCGAATCCGAAATGCCGCCAGCCAAGGGCCTGCGCGGCGGGATGCCAGTCTGATGGTCTGCCTCTTCGGGTGAGGTCGTCGCCGACAATTCAGGTTCCTGGCCAGGCTGCTCTGGCGTCGAGCAGCCGGCGAATGCTGAATGCGCCATTCGAGCAGCCGAGGGTCTGGACTGCATTGGGCGACGCGTTCAAGCGGCGCCACCGCTAGCCGCCGCCATGCAGGCAATAAATCACAGCACCCGCGACGGGGTTGCGGGTTTCTTCTCCAGACAGGCGCTTGTCGCGGGAATGTGCGCGACAGCGCAAAGGAATAGAAGCACTAATTCCCTGTTCTTTACCCTGTTAGCAGGGAATTTGCATCAGAGCGTCATCAACTGGGCGCGTGAGCTCGCCTGTTAAATTCCCTGTTAGCAGGGAATTTGCTTGGCAGACGATAATCCCGGCCGCCTGATCGACCGAAGTCGTTTGAACGGTGGCGATTTCATGCTGGCCCAGCACTTTGCGCACGATGTCGAGCCCGCTCGACAGTGGGGCATAGCGAAAGGCCCGTTCAGCGCGCCTTGGGTCATCGGACGAGATCGTCCCGATCAGGGACTTTTCCGGGTTGACCAGTTCGATTTGCGCCTTGGCGAGAGCCGCTGCCAGGCTCGCGATGCCTTCACTGGATCGCTGCATGATTATCCTCCACCTTGAGGAGGTCGAAACTGATGGTGCCGGATTTCGAGCGCTTGGCCCGGACGCCATGACCGATCGCCTGATGGGCGTCCTCAGGCACCAGCCTTTTGAGTTCGGCCTTGGCTTGTTCGTGCTCGGTATGCGCCGCCTTGGTGCGGGCAAAAATGCCCGCGAATTCCGCCCACGCATTCGAGGAAGTCATGTCGACCACCCGTACCGCATCGATCCGGGGTTTCGGCGGCTCCAGGCCGAACAGGCGAGGGCGCTCGCCACTCTCCACGCAACGCCAGAACTTCCGTTCCGCGGTCATGATGAGGTGCTGATGGAGTGGGTCGGCGTGGACCTTGATCTCAACCCACTTGCCGCCGCCGGTAATGACCGAGAGCACCGCGGACCGCGTCGCCAGAACCCACATGTTATGCTGCAGCTGCGGCATGTATTTCGCAGCGGCTGCCTCTTCCGAAAAATACCAGGGCAGCATGAACTTTGACTCGAACACCGCGCCATTCGACTGAACACGCCCGTCCAGGGTCGCTGCGAGCCAGCGAAGGGTCGGATGGCGGACCTGCTTCTGGATATCGGTAACAACCTCGGCGGTATTTGCCTCGTACCAGCGCCGGTTCAAATCCTCGGTAACCAGACCGAGCTGCACCGGGAGATTTCGGGAGAGGTCTTCGGGCTCGACCTCGCCGCGCTTTTCTTGCCACAACCGGGTCAGCGCCGCCTCGTCATCACCCATGATGATGCGGGCATCCGAGCCGCCGATGAAGTAGCGGCGGTCAGCGGATTTCAACAGGTTTGGTTCCATATTTTGCTCCGGACTGATAAGCTGCTTGGATTCCTAACAACCATATGGGTGAAAGTTACCCATATGGGTGATTGTTGTCAATATGAAAACTGGCAAGCTTATAGGTGCTCAGATCAGAGCAGCGCGGGGCTTATTGAGGTGGAGCGCTGCGGACCTTGCACGAGCCTCGGCATTGGGCGTGAATACCGTCAGGCGCGCAGAGGCCGCTGACATTGAGACCTCGCTAACGATAGCCAATGAGCTGGCGATCCGCCGGGCATTCGAGACAGCGGGAGTCGAGTTCACTAACGGCGATCAGCCCGGCTTACGCCTCACCAAAACCGCTGTGGTGCGCGTTGAGGAGTCCGACGACCGGTCAAGGGTAACGGTTGGCGCGAGGAGTGGTCGCGGCAAAATAACAAAGGTGACCACCAAGAAACGGTAGAGTCGCCTGGCGCGCTCTCGGTCAAAAGCGCGCCGCCGAACTAAAACGCCCGACTGACATCCTTCAAACTGACCTGTGCGAGCGCCAATGGAATCTCCGCCGCCGGGTCAACCGCGTGAACCGGCCGCCAGCTTGCATTGGGTATCAAAGCCAAAAAGCCAAACACTACTCAGCCGATTGACGATGTCGGGCACGCGCTCAACTGGGCAGGGGCCAAGCCGACGCAATGCCGGGGGTAGGTTACCGCCACACGCGACAATTTACGGCTTGTTAGACGAACGAGGACCAGCCGAATTTTTGCCGCTGCCGTCGCGGCCGTTGCGCCTCGACGATCGGCTGCTGCCAACCATTTAGATGCACGTGCTGGGCAGCCCACGCCCGCATCGCAGGCGACATGCCGAGATCGTGATGCTGCCCGGCGGATCATTTATAGACGATACCGCTCTCGCGCTGCTCGTTGATGAGTATCAGGACGAGCGCGTTTTATCCTCGGGTTGGCCCCGCGAACTTTGCGTTACGTCTTTTGCTCGGATGCTGTGGATACCGCTGATCACTTCCTTTAGCTCCGCATTGACGGTCTCTTTTCAAGCGGCCCGTAGCGATTTAATGCGTTTTACATCTTCAGGTTTGAGATTCCGCTGTGCCATTTTCAGGTCGTAATGAGCCTGAAGATTCATCCAGAATTCTGGGCTATTGCCGAAGTACAAGGCGAGCCGAAGCGCCGTGTCAGCCGTGATGCGCCTTCTGTTATTTACAATCTCGGCGATGCGGTTTGGCGAAATCCCAATGGCCTTCGCGAGCCGGCTCTGCGATAACCCGTATTCAGCTAAAAATTCTTCCTTCAACATTTCACCAGGCGTAACTGGTGCGAACTCGTTGCCTGTCATCATCCTATTCCCTCAATGATAGTCCACGATCCGAACTTCATAAGGCTCTCCACTCATCCATTTGAAGATTAGGCGCCATTGATCATTGATCCGGATCGAGTGGAACTCCTTCAGGTTGCCTTTAAGCTTCTCGAGCCGGTTTGATGGGGGCTTCGCGAGATCGTCAAGCCGATGTGCCGCGTTTAGCGCCTCGAGCTTACGTTTGGCAGCGCGAGCGATGCCTTCAAACTGGCGTACCCGCTCATCCCGAAACAGCGCTTCGGTGCGTCTATCGCCAAATGAGCGGATCATTAAGCGAATTATACCGAATACCGGTATGAGGTCAAACCTTTGCGACAGCTGCAGCCCCTTTGGCTGCTCAGCCAATCGCGGCGTCGATGCTGGCTCACTGGCATCTGTGGCGAACGCCGCTAGCTGCGCAGTTGGCAAGCGGATGCCCATTCCGGTCCGACTACAGCCGGCGCTCCTCGCAAGCCTCGATGGGTGGATTTCAAAGCAAGACATTCTAACCAGCCGTCCAGAGGCAATTCGGCGGCTGCTCGAGCTCGCGTTGGGTATCAAAGGGAGCAAACCAAACAATACTGCCAGGTAGACCCTTGTCGGTGGAGAATATGCACGCGACCGGTTTTGACCATGTCGCGCCGCCCACGATCAACCGGGCAGGGGGCCAAGCTGCCGCTATGCATGAGGTGGATGCCACCGCAAAATGCGACAATTAACGGCAGTGGTAGTAACGCTACCCGACTACGAAGGGTTCCCCCTCCGATTTCCTTCCGCTGCCGGCGCGGTCGGTGGGCGTCGAAGATCGGCCTCCTACCAATGATTTAGATGCACCTGTTAGCCAGCCCAAGCCAGCATGGCAAGCGACATGCCGAGGTCGTCATGCTGTTCCCGCGGGCATTTATAGACGATGCCGCTCTCGCGCTGCTCCGAGCTATTGCAGGCCGCGGCCGCACGGGCGTGCATTGAACGGCGAGCGGGCGGGGCAGCCGGTAAAGCACGTTTTCTGGATCGTGCCACTTTTCGGGCAGCCACCGCGAGTCCATGAATCTTTCGTCAATGGTGTTCCACAGTTGGTCGGTGCGAAACTTGTGAAACTCGGCGATAAGCCGGGTTTCGAGCCGGTAAGCCTGCCGGTCGGTCAGCCCGCCAACGATAATCTTTTCCTTGATATCTGCGCCTGATCTGACGGCCTCTACCAGTCGCCGGTGCATGCGTGGACCCCGTTGCATTGTCCTGGCTCGGCAGCGAGCAGCTGACCGAATGGCTTCTATGAGGTGGGTGTACATCCGCCCGTTCCGCCCTTTGCCGATGTATCGGACCATCCCGTCAATAAGGATCGCATAGACGTACGCCGATCCTGTTTCGGAGTGAGGTGTACCGCATGTGCGCGCCTGGGCCATTCGTTCTCCGCTCCATTACCTTATTACGCTTGCTTCTTGCAGCTCTCGCGTTGGTCCATCCGCTCTTCACCGCCTCAACTGAAAAACTCGACTGGCAAAACAGTCGCGCCTCCGAGCCTGTCACCGCCAAACACCTAGAACTCGTCGCGGCACTGGAAGGTCAGCGTCAGAAAACAAAAGCTGCTAACAAACCATCACTGGGTTCCCACAGAATGGTAAGTGCTCAGGAGGGGCGGCGCCGTGCCACGCGACCGCGCTTGACGGGAACAGTCTGAGCAAGATTGTGGGATAAATCGTGGATCGCGCGCGAAAATTCAAAAATCGTAAAGCCTTTGCCCGGCCCCTGCTTCAATATGAAGGCCATCATATCGCGCTGGCTGTCACAAACACGGCCGACCGGATGGGCTGTTTCATCTACTGATGAGCCGGTGAGATTCATGAAGACCAGGATCACTGGCGAAGTGCTGTCGAATGCCAATTGTCCGGGTTGCGCACTCTTGTAAATTGCTTTTTCGTCGAACAGAGCCTTCGAATCTTTAGCGAGATTATTGGCGTGGGCTTTCTCCAATGAGCTACGAAGCTGCCTCATGAGCTTAATTACCGTCCCTTGCGGCAAGCCGTGCTCCAAAAGACGGACCCCTGCAAGTAGGGAAAACGCTCCATAATCGCCGAACAAAACGTCCGCACCCGTTCCCGGCGGAGACACGTCATAAAACGCATAGTGACGATCGGCCTCGTCGCGTGATTTGGGCTGAATTCCGAGTACGCGGTCTGCTGCCAGAAGCCGTTTGATGCGGAACCTAAGCTCGGCTGCGCGCTCATCCGCACCTCCCAGCGTTAAGCGAATCGCGTCGACCACTTGACTGGTTCTGAATTTCGGCATATTGAAGATTAACTATAGTCCGCTATTATGGGTAAATGCTGGTGAAAAGAATAGGTTGAGTCCCGACAGCGCCGGCCTCGTTTGCGGAGCATGCGGGATGTCGACGCGTTCATCCAGGTGCAAGGTGGCGCTGACGGCGTGGTCCGATAGGCGCGAGCCGGCAACGCCAACTGACCAGGTTTATACGATGATTTTCACTGCTGAAAGCCGAACGCCCCCGAGCCGGATCGTCGCGGACGCAAGCGGATTCGACACTCTCGGCGACTGCGAGCCTGCCACGATCGCGGCCGATGACGGCATCAGTTGAGTGACAACGATGAAAAAGCGACCCCTCGCTGCAAAACTGCCAGAAGTCCCGCTACTCATATCCGAATCAAACAACGAATTTGAGGGCGTGGCGAATGCTCTGCGCAAAGAGATCAAACCGAACGGAATGCTCGAGCGCATTTTCGTTGATGACATCGCCCAATTGACCTGGGACATTGTCCGACTGAGACGCAGTCAGACTGCAATCATCAACCTCGGATTCCGCGACGCGGTGTTCCAAATTCTGCGCACGTTGTTGCCGCCCGGCGAACAACCTGGGGACCGGGCACAACAAGCGCGCGACCTCACCGAGCGCTGGTACTTCGAACGCCATGCCAAAGCGGAAGTGCTTGAGCTACTACAGCATTACGGATTGGATGTCTCGGCAATCGAGGCCCGGGCTTTCATCGAACATGCCGACGAGCTTGAACGGATCGATCAGCTGCTCGGCTTCCGCGAGGCGCGGCGCCTCAAGGCTCTGTCGAGCATCAGCGCGTATCGCGAGGCATTCGCTCAACAAGTGCGCGAAAGCAGCGATCGGCTCATCGCCGGCAGCGTTCGTGAGCTCGAACATGTCAAGCCACGAGCTGCCGCTTGACCATGACGACTGAACGACAACGTGCAGCTAATCGCCGCAATGCCCGGAAAAGTACCGGCCCGCGTTCGAGCGGAGGCAAACGACGTGCAAGTCAAAATTCTCGACGACACGGCTTTACCGCTGTTTCCTTCCGTGCCGGCAACCCCAAACAAATCGAGCTACTAGCGCGTCAAATCGCCGGCAAGACAACTAACCCGGTTGTTCTCGAGAAGGCTCGCAGCATCGCCCAAGCCACGTTTGATCTGGCGCAGATTCGACGCGCCAAGCTCGAGTTGATCGCAAGCCGCATTGCAGAATCCAAGGATGCTCCATCGCACGGCATTGGGCAGCCGAGCGATACAGATGCACTCAATCTTGCAATCCAGGAAGCTGTACGGGACTTACGTAAGCTCGACCGCTATGAAAAGCGCGCGATCGCACGCCGATCCCAAGGAATGCGCGCAATGATCAGTTCTTCAATCAATAGTTGAGTCAGGGTCACGTTCGTTTGTGCAAAACGAACCCAAAATTCGATAAGAACAACAGCACTTAGATTGGCGGGAATGCGGCAGTTTGGGAGTTCACGCCGCGTGATGAGCCCACCGGCAGCGGGGTAAAGCGCGTGTCCGTTTCATTGCTCGTTGGATATGAAGCGGTGACGTCGAGCCGAGCACCTCCGAGCATCACATCTATGGCCGCGGATTTTGGATGGAGGCGGCCCCGGAGGTTCGTTCCAGCGAACGCATGAGGTGAGGAGGCGAACGCTGGAGAAGCTCCACTGACTTATTCGCCCAGGACCCGCCCTGGCTCGGCGGCGTGCTGGCTCCGAGAGAATCCAAAATTACGCCTGCTGTTTTGACCCTCGGTATTTTGGCGGTCAGGCGGCGGGGTTGGAAGGTGCCGCGCGTCGCTCGACTGCGACGTGAACCAAGCCGTTGATGAACACTTCCTGTAAGGCGCGCCAGCACTCAGTGGCGCGCCCCCGCCGCTATAACACGACGCCAAGCAAACGTCGGATAAGAGGGCCGCTCTACGGTCGGTCGAGGTGATCGTTAACTTCATCCTTGCATAAATGAAACGTGCCGAACGGCTGCCTCAACTGGCTCAGGTTATAGATGCCGATCTTGCCGCGCGCAGATTCGGAGTGAGGGAATTGACACTTACTACACATGCAATTGTCGGTGCCGCTATCGCTTGCGTGTTACCGGCGCATCCCTATTTGGTGATTGCCGCTGCGTTTGCCAGCCATTTTCTGTTGGATGCGATTCCACATTGGGATTATCCGCTACGATCAGATTCGGTGAATCCCAAAGTTGCAGCAGCGATGAAATACGATCGCGCGCTGCTGGCTGACATGCTCACGATTGGTACTGACGCCCTGCTAGGAATAGCGCTGGCGCTGTTTCTTCTGGCGACCCCAGGCGATTCTTTTCTTGTGCTATGTGCTGCCAGTGCCGCCATTCTGCCGGATGCCCTTCAATTTGCCTACATCAAATTCCCACGCGAGCCTTTAGTCTCGCTCCAGCGCTTCCACACGTGGATGCACGCGTCGCGGAGCATGAGCCGACGTCCTATCCTGGGCCTCTCCACTCAAATCGGCCTAGTCCTTTTCGTGGTGGTTATTGCGAGGCTTGTCGCTTCATTGTGAAATGTAGCTGCAGGGTGACATGCCGACTACACGGCCGGATTGCTTCGCCGCCGCGTGAATCAATCAGCAGATTCCTCGAAGCATTGGGATCGCGGACGAATAATCGAATCTGATACCCCGGAAAGGGCATCTCATGAGAAGCGACCGTACCAATCACGGTCTGCCTGCTGAGTTCTTTGTCGTCTAACTTGATGGACACAACAACTCCACGCACGGACGGTTCGTGGAGGCGTCGCATGGCGATATCAAGCAGCGCACCCTTCTGAATGAACTTGATTGAGATAAGTAGTGTCGAAACGCGCGAGTGTCGCCAACGCAGTCTGCTGGTTTCAACTGAGATGCGTCCGCAGCCAAAACGTGCGGGCTTGGACTTTCGGATTAATTCTCATCTTTAGCTACCACGCCGGTTCGTCGCCGCAACGATGAAGCTCGCGATGAGAGGCTCGTCGGAAAAGGCGAGAAGCGGTTGGCCCTGCTGACCAAATGTGAATACGGCCTTATAGCCGCAGTTCCCCTGTGGCAATCCGTTCGAAGAGCGTCTTGTCGAGACGGACGAAGGCTTTTTCCGCCGGATCGTCGAAATAAATCGGATCATTCGTGGCCGTGGGATCAAAGCCTTCGCGCTGCAAATGGGCTTTCGTGTGCTTGAACGTCGCAGTCGCCTCCAGCTGACCGACGAGGCGAAGGAACAATGGCCGTGCGTAAGGCGGCAGCTGCTCGGTGAGATGCTTGCTCAGTTTCGACAAATCCAGGTCGTCTGCGGAAACAATCGCCGCCATGCCGGCTGCTCCTTCCGTTCCGGGCACGCGCACGCCGTAAACGTTCGCTTCCATAACACCCGGGAATGCGGAAATCGCGGCGGCAACTTCGGAAGTGGACACATTCTCGCCTTTTCAGCGAAATGTATCTCCAACGCGGTCGACGAAATAATAGAAGCCGCTTTCATCGACGCGCATAAGGTCGCCGGTCCGATACCAGGCGTCGCCCTTCTCAAAGACGTGGCACAGGATTTTCTGCTCGGACTGGGCGGCTTCGCTGTAGCCTTCGAATTCGCTGCCGACGCCAGACGATCCGCCGCGAATTCGGCCCAGCGCTTCGCCGACTTCGCCGGAGAGACACCGAACGCAAAGCCCGTCTGTCCCACGTACCGGAGCGCCACCCTCCTCGTCGAATTTCACCAGCGCCAACGGAAAACGGTGGCGCAGAAACGACGGAACACGGCCGATGGCGCCGACCCTGCCCTCGACATTATAGAGGGAGAAATTTCCTTCCGTGGACGCGTAGAACTCAAGAATGCGAGGAACGGCGAACCTGGCCTGGAACTTTTCCCAGACATCGCCGCGGAGCCCATTCCCGCAAGCAAGCCGCAACAAATGCTCACGCTCGCGCGGATGCGGTGGCGCATTCACCAGATAGCGAGCGAGTTCGCCGATATATTGAAATATGGTGCAGCCACCATCGGCGATATCGTCCCAGAATTGCTGCGCAGAAAATTTATCGCGGATCAGTACCGAACCGCCGCGAACCAGTGCCGCGCCGGTGGCGACGATTCCGCCGATGCTGTGATACATCGGCAAGCAATTGTAGATTCGATCACGCGGGCCGGTGTTGATGAGTCCCGCGAACCAGAAACTCCACAGCAGCACCCGCCGATGGCTGACATTGGCCGCTTTGGGAAGGCCGGTAGTGCCGGAAGTGTAAATCAAGAGCGCCCGGTCAGCGATAGTTACCGATCGTCGCTCCGACGCAGAGAGCGCACTGCCGGAGAATCCAGCAACTGCTTGATCGATGCGCTCGAATGCATCGCTTGCGCCATGCGACCAGATTCTTGGCCGGGTTTTCAGGCTTGCCGCTGAGGACTGCAAACGATCGGAAAATTCGGCAGCGACTATCATATGAGTCGGCGCCGCCGTATCGATGCAGTGGGCGAGCGATGAACCGCGGAGCTGCGTATTGATTAGCGCGACCACGATGCCAATTGCGGAAAGTCCCAGCCAGACGGCCAGGTATTCCGGTTGGTTCGGCATCATCAAGCAGACGATTTCGCTCTCGGCAATGCGTTGGGCGATCGCCCAACGCGCGTAGGCGTTGGCGCGCGCCGCCAGCGCCCCATAGGTGAAGCTCTCAATGGAGGAAATGAGTCCCGGCGCACCGGGAGACGCCCGCGCCAAATCTTCGATGACGTGTAGTAGAAGCCGTTGCGGTTCGGCTGCGATCGGTGCAATGGAATCGAGCGCGCGCAGCCAATCACGCTGCGCCGTTTTCGCGGCATCTCCAACTTGTGGCGGTGGCGCGTATGAAGAAGTTCTCACCACCATGTACCCTTACCTGACCAGGACTTTCAATCTTTGCGCCGCGTCGTCATTAATAGAGCAAAGAATTGGACAGCTTAAAGCGAGTGGGTGCAACAGCTACGCTACCGGCTGACAGGGCAGGGGCCGAAAAAACTGCTGCAAAGTGGCACACACGCGACAGGTGACGGTCGCAGAAGATAACTTCAGAGTCGCGATGGGCGTGGTTGTGCGAAAAATCGCCGACGTTGCGGCCGCGCCCAATCGCCGAATTTACTCAGGGTAACGCTTCGCGATCGCGGCGACGTCAGATTTCGCAAATCCAATTAAAACGGATTCCAGGTCGGGGCTGAGGCGAATTTAAGATAGCCGACGTTGTATCCAAGTCGCAACCCAACACCGGAACGGATTGGCACCACAACGATATCGTCATGCGGCGCCGTCATCGCCGTCATACCGAGCCCGGCAGCGAAATAAGCCGACCCCGTGACACCGTTAAATTGGCCGAAAATCGAATTGGTTTGCGGCAGGTTGTACACCAGCATCATGGTGCGCGCACCGTCGGCACCGGCATCTACGCCAATGGTTGGCCCTTGCCAGAACACGCGCAGCTCGCCAGCATTTTTCGTGTAGAGGATACCATCGCCGTACCGCACCCCGCCAATGAAGGCGCCTCCCGCTTCCTCTCCCAGGATATAACCATTCGGTTCACCCCATTGGTCGACTGCTTTCTCGACGATCAAAGCCAGCCCCTTTGAGATCCCGCCAAAGAAGTGGTGGCCCTTGTCAATGATCTCGTCCGATGAGTACTGGGCTGTGGGAGGGGGAGGTGACGCTGGCGGGGTGTCCGACGCGAACTGCGGCTGTGTCGGAGAAGAAAGCTGCTGCGCTTGAGCTATTGTCGCGGCGAAGCCGACAATAGTTATGACAGCCATCGCAAAGCGAAGAGTGCTGCGCATTCCCAGGTCTTACGTTGGTGTTGGATACCTTGAATTACGTCGAGCAAATTAACAATGAACTAAGAGCGGTTGCCCGCCCGAATATTGTTGCGCAGTTACCCCCAAGCTGCGTAACCGATATTCGATAGCCTCTCGGGCGGAGAACCGGAGACCGACTAGGTTCGTGTCGAAAGTGCAGGTGGGACCGCGAGCGAATCGCCCACCTCGCGAGCGACATATCGGCTTTTGGTACAATCCCCCAGCGCAACTTGTCCCAAGGCGTCGAGATCGGCCGTCGAACCCATCTGGTCAATTGCCGAAATCGTTTGGATCCGGCGCTGTTCGCCTTCCGGGCATTTTTTAAGTCGCGAACTTTGCAAGCGAGCGCCGTAGCCGCCCGCCGGGCGCCGGCCGCGCTTTGGGCGTGTCGGTGTTCGGCGCCGCTCGGCCTAGACTCTCCTTCTCAAGGTCTTCGACGTATCTCGCCAGCTCATTGAGCGCTATTGCGATCTCGTCCAGCTTTTGCTCGACCGCACGAGCTCGGAGAGCGCGATTGATGTGCACTTTGATTTGCAGGCGTGACGGCATTCAATCCGCCTCGTTGATGAGCTGTGAGGCCATCGCTGATTCGGCTAGAGGTTTGCCACCGCGGCGATCGACCAATTTTCCAAATGCTTCATGCGCGATGGCTCGCGACCCTTCAAGGCGGCCTGGCACGAGCCGATCGAGCTCAAGGGCTCCGCCGCCGATTTGGGCAACAACGTCAATTCTGGTTGTTCCCGTACCGACCGTCCGCATGCTCCCTCTGAAAGCTCGTTGCATTGGTCAAGCGCTCGCCTCACCCCGCGAGCGCTTGTGCACTCTTCCAAAGGCGATGAGAAAATGGTGAGTCTGGAAAGGACCTCGGTCACCCCACAACCGGCAGCACACTGACCATACCACACATCGCTGAGCGCGGCGCGCTTGAATTTAAGGATTGGTTAAAATGGAAAACTCGGCGAGCGAGTTCCGCTTGCGGCGACGCAGTCTAAAGCGCCACAGCTTAGCTGCTCGAGTTTGTGGTGTAGTGGCGGGCCTTCCGAGAGTGCCAGGTGTCGTCGGCAGGATCGATCATCCCGAGGAGGGCGGAGCCTTTGCTAAATCAGCGACTGTTGCTAGCGGCGCAAGTTCAGTTCCAGGACAGCCGTGCAAAACAACTGCGTATCGTCACGTAATCCTCGTTGTGCAAGCTCGATAATTTTTCTGGCAATCAATTCGGCTTTCGGGTCGCTGGTTGAAACCATCAATGCCGCGCACGCTCGCTCGAATGCGTTCGATAATTGAGCGACTGTTTCGGGGCTAAAGTATTTGCCGATAAGAAATGGGAGGATAGTTTCGGCTCGTCCGGCGGCGTTGTCAGAGCTAGTACCCGAGCCACGCCAGCGGTTAAGGCGCCGCCGCGTAGCATCACGGTCGTCTACTGTGTACCTGCGAGCCAGCGCAAGCCAATCCCGTTCGAGCGCCAGAAACCAGTTCCGAGCATCATCAGTACCAGCGTCGTGCGCCTTCCTGGCGCACTCGTTCGCTCGCTGCTGACAGTGTCGAATTTGCGCGTTTAGACTGGTGAGCATGGGCAAAACTAGCCGCCATCCCCTTCAGCCCGATGAAGGCTAGTGGTGAATGGGAACATCCGCAAATGAAATCGCTAAGCGGTATTGGCGCAAAGATATTTTGCGGTGGACAAGCTGAGGCTTAGTTCTAGCGCGACTGTTTTTGTTACGATTTTATCACGAGGCACGCGTTAATTTGACCCGGCAGGGAGGGGCTTATGACTGTTAACATCACCGCCGGAGAGCCCAACGTGTTCTCAGACGTGGAGGACGTCGACGCTCGCGACAATGGCAGCGCCGCAGTGATATTCTTGGGAACAAGAGTAGAAGGCCAGTTCGTCACCGTGACTATCAATTTGACCTACGAACAAGCCGGCGACCTTGCGACGTTGCTAAAGGCGTTCGCGAACATGAACAACTGAGGTGGCCTTCTTCCTGATCAATTGTCAACGCTTCAGCCCGTTTCGCGTCGCTCAAGGTAGCTTGAGCAAACCCGAGGCTCATTTGTGCGAGCCTGAATGCCGAGCGGCAACCGATGGTGCGAAACGGAAAAAGACCCGCTGCGATCAAGAATTTCTCGGACAAGACACCTGAGTTGAGCTCCGATTTTGTCTTTGGTTCGCGCGCAAACTGTATTTCACCATGAGGGTCAAAACTCCAAATCCGGTTGATCGGCATGTCGGCGCGCGGATACGCATGCAGCGGATGGTGCGCGGGCTGTCGCAGACCAAGCTGGGCGAAGAGGTCGGCTCACCTTTCAGCAAGTGCAGAAATACGAGAAGGGCGTTAATCGCGTTGGCGCCAGCCGGCTGCAACAGATCGCCACTGTCCTGAAGGTTGCGCCGGATTTCTTTTTCGACGGAGCCTCGGCAAAGGCCGTTGCTGGCATATCAAAAGAGACTACACTCATTCAGGGGTTTGCTTCCTCGCGAGAGGGGATCGCTCTGTCCAAGGCGTTCACCAAGATCAGCGATCAGAAGATGCGACGCAGCATCGTCTCTTTGGTTGAGCAGATGCTCGAGACTAGGCGGGCTACCAAGAAGTAATCGGCAGTATGAAGTCTATTCCAATTGTCGGCTGGGTATTTTTCGGCTTAGTCGTAATCGTTCTAGTCTTTTACATGTTGAGCAGAGGGATTTATATCGATTCAACAATGGAATATCTTGGCTACGAAGGCGGCGCAAAGCCAAATTACCTGCGAACTTGCAACTATTTATTCTTCAACGGCATTCAATACGATACGCAGAAGTTGGTAGGGGACGACCAGCTTCGCCACTGTTCATTATTCCGGCAGCCTTTGCGATAAAAACTCAAACTGACCCACCACCGGAGTTTCGGCGCGCTTGCGCTTTGCTGCGTCATAGTTCTGATTTCCGGCACAAAGTTCAGACACGTCTGTACCGCGGGAGCTACATGCCTCAACAATCTGACAGATGGTAAATGTTATCGGACGTCCCCGAACGACGCTAATCAGGCCGCTCGCAATCTGACTGCGCTTGGGACGCGATCTTCAACCAGATGTAGGACGGTTAGAATCGAACTGACAGCGGGGGCAACTGCGGTGAGGTTGGGAAAAAATCATCGCCAATCGTGGCGTGATGGCTCCGGCGCCTTCTTTGTGTGGCCAGCTTGGCACGTTTGTTGGACAGCAGGGATCATGCCTCAAATTCATTAGGCAATCGTCCTAGCGCTGCAGTGCACACTCGATGTCCGTTCCGGGTCCAATGCGACGTCACGTCGTGTCGGCGTGATTTCCGTCGTTCTCGTGACTGCTTTGCTCACACGGCAATAGACGAAACATGCCATTCGACGACAAATGGCACCGCAGCAAAAACGCGCCTTCATTGAGCAGCCCTTGTCCAAACAAGGTCTACCTGACCGTCGACCCGGTCCAATTCATCCTTCGTGACCACGGTCCAAGTATTGTCACTGCCAAATATATGTGCCGTAAAACCGGCTGCTTGCAACTGATCGACCATAGCGCCGATCGACAGGCCGCCCGCACGACTGAGCTCAGGCGAAAATTCGGTTATCACTGCGTCGGTGCGTTCCAGCGTCTGCCGGGCTCCGGCTAATACCGCGGGCTCATACCCCTCGACGTCAATTTTAAGCACCAGCACCCGTCTATCAGACAGTCCATGAGAGGACAGCGCGGAGTCAAGATCGGTCATCGGAACTATGCGTGATCCACGGCCATAGTCGGTTAGCACCGAGTGCCGTCCAGCGTTGGAGCGTTTGTACCGGTACAGGCGGATTAATCCCGGCCGCGCACCGACAGCAGACGCGTTCACAACCACTTTATTGACGGAATTTAGCGAGAGATTTTGATCAAGCAGCCAAATATTGAATATATCAGGTTCGAACGCCACCACTGTTTCCACCGCCTGCTGCTGTGAAGCGTGAATGGAATGCCAGCCGATATTTGCGCCGATATCGACGAAGACTCCACTCGGCGCCGCTGAAAGAAACGTCGATATCCAATTCGTTAGGTGCGATTCAATTCCACCGTATTTCGCGATGTGACGCCCGGACACGTCGCGGTAACTCGCAGCAAACAACAATTTCGACTTAGCCGCTCGTACGCGAAATGACGGACGCCACGGTACGCACCAAGCTAATAAGAACGTGAGAGTTGAGATCAGGCGAGAGACCTGGATCATGCCACCACAAATCGATAGGTCGTTTATCGAGAACTACTCAATTAGGCTATTACGCGGTCAACGTACGTCTATTGTCGACTACCATGGCGAACCTCTTAGGACGCGTAAACGCGTCCTGAAGGTGGCCCCAGCTTGCCCGATCACCGATCGCCGCATCTGGCTGGGAGCCAGCACTCGACCAAACTATCGCGATAGCGGTGTCCAACATAGCTCGATAAGCGGACGATCTTGTTCCCTCAAAGGACTGATCCCCCCGGAATTGGACAGGCAGCTCTCCTGCAGAGGGCCGGCCCGCAAAGGCCGGCGTTGCAAAGCGAATCCGGTCCGTTTCGCCGTATTGAGAACGGGGCGGATTTCCCCGCGCGCCCCCAAATGGTCGCCGGATAAGCCAGACGAAACGCCCCGACTATTGGCCCAGCCGAAGGAGCTGCCATTGATCCCGCTCGCCGAGCGGCATCGCGCCATGCAGCGCGCCCGGACGCCGCGCCAGCAGTGTATTGGCGTCATCGCCCGTTGTGATTATCCAGGCAGGACCCGGCATTGTCGCAAGTTCTTCGAGCGACGCGTTGAGAATGTGGCCTGGCAGATAGGGCAGAATGTTCAACGCCACGTCGCCATACCAATAGATCGTCCCCGGCGCAGCTTCGATCAGTGTGGCGGCTTGCTCCGCCTGAACCTTGTCGTGACGGAACTGCATCGGGAAGAACGGCGACGCGACAGCGTAACCCAGCGCGTAGAGCAAGAAAACCGCTGCCACCACCAGCACGGGCGCCACGATCGCCGGCCGGCGCGCGCTCATTTGGTCGTAGGCGAGGCCGCCGAACACGCACAGCGCGGGCACCATCGGCAAGTAATAGCGCGGCACCGAACCGAACGGCCAAAACAGCACAAAGATCGCAGCGACGAAGGCGTAACAGGCTAGTGCTAGGGCAAAGCGCGGAGCCGCCAGATCCTTGTCGCCGAACGCGCGCGAAATCAGAAAAGCCGCCGCGGCCAGTACGGCGGGGAATGTCTCAGCGAGCGTGTGAAGGAGGGCGGTGACCGGGCCGTAAAAAATCGCACGCGGATGCGCTAAACGCATGTACGCGGCCCAATCCGACTGGTCTCCCCCGCCGTAAGTGCCAATCGCCCACAAAGCGACGGGAAGGAAGCAAATAACACCGGCGAGGACGAGACCGGGAATTTGGCGCCACGAGCGCGTGATGACGACAAAAAGCCCGATGCCGAGCGCGAAATAGCCGATCGGTTGCGGTCCCTTCATCATCGCGGCCAGCGCCAGCACGATGCCGATGGCAAGCCAGCGGGTGAAGCCAATCCTTCCTTGCGCGTGGGCACTCCACCACAACACGAACGCAAAAAACAATAATACAGCGAGCGGCAGATCGGGAGTGACGCTGACATAGAGGCGCATCACCAGCGGGCAGGCGACAAATAAGGCGACGCCGAGAAGTGCCGCCGGAACGCTGGCGGCGACCTTTCGCAACAGCCAATAGATGAGGCAGCAACCGAAAAGCAAAAAAAGGAAGCTCGGCAGGCGCGCCGTGATCTGGTTGACGCCGCCGAACGGCGCGCTCAGCGCAGCGATGATCCGCGCCTGCAGCTCAGGGCTTTCAACAAAGCGGACATTGTACATGTGCGGGACGAGCCAATTGCCCGTTTCCAGCATCGTCCGCGCGATGGAGACGGCAAGCCCCTCGTGTGCGTTGTAGCCGCGAAAAAAAATCAGCGGCCCCGCCAAAACTACGCATGCAAAAATAACGGCAACAGCCGGATTCCATCGCGCGGAAATCGCATTCCACGCGGCTACGAAGCGCTCGGCAACTCGCTCGACGCGCAAAGTGCCGGTCCCGAACCTCATCGT
>Ga0302326_10011221_pt1 | contig 19325 bp, 16 predicted proteins | sample Palsa_T0_3_FD_202264 | JGI IMG/M metagenome (GOLD analysis project Ga0302326, IMG submission 202264) | Peat permafrost microbial communities from Stordalen Mire near Abisko, Sweden - Palsa_T0_3 | ecosystem: Environmental > Terrestrial > Soil > Palsa > Peat permafrost | place: Sweden: Abisko...
ACGATGTCGCGCTGACCCTGGATCTGAAGATTTCAGCGCTCGGCGGATCAACCCTGAATAGTATTCCGATCCTCGACAACCAGGAGATATCCGGCGTCCTGACGATGAAGGCCGGAGAGACTTCCGTGCTGTTGAGCGATCTTTCGCGCACCCAGTCGCGCGCGTTGAACGGGCTGCCAGGAGTGAGCGATATTCCGGGATTAGAGGATATCAGCGATATTCAGAGAGACCTGAATTCCGCACGCCTGCTGATCCTGGTGACGCCATCGGTGGTGCGCAACATGAATCCGCAGGGGCGTGGGCCGATGCTGATGGTCGATAAGAGCGCGACTGCGCACTGACTTGCTCCGCAGCTTCAACGGATGCTGAGTTTGCTCGCGGCTCAATATCCAAAACCCGATTCGGCACACTGGGCGAGTCGCGCAACCGCCGCAATACTGCGCCCGTATTGCCGAGCCAGCGGTGGACCATCCGCAACTGGCGGCAGGTCTGCGCCACCGTCTCTTCGGCTAAATCCTCCGCGTCCAGTAACACCCGGTCTTCGCAACCCCGCATGGAGCCAAGCTACGACACTGCATGGCTGCGGCCAGGGCGCGCTGCTTGTGGAGATTCGCAAGCGTTTAGGTGCTGAGGTGATCGGATTCGATCTTCGTCCGGCGCCTTCGGATTCGCCGGTTCCGATCATCGCCGGGAACGCGGTAACCGACCGTTTGCCGGAGGCCGATGTGACCGTCTGCGTCGTAACGGCGCATCATCTCTCCGAAACGGAGCTGGCCGGGCTGATCGCCAATGTTTCGCGGTCGTGCGATCGCTTTATTCTGCTCGATCTTGTACGGCATCGCGTGCCGTTGGCGCTATTTCGAATTTCTCTCGCCCCAGCGGAAGCCGGTCAATCCCAATGACAGCATGAAAGAAGATGCCCGTATCGCTGAATCGATACGGGCATCCTTTTCTTCTCTTTCAGAGCGATTACTTGGCTGCGCCGTCGTTGGCGACGTGATAGGCGATCATCTGCTTGAGCACGCTGTAGTCGACGCCGGTGAGAGGCGCAGGGCGACCGTTGACGAACAAGAACGGAGTCTGGTTCACGTTCAAATCCTGGGCGAGTTTGACTCCCGCATCGATGGTTGCTTTGGTCTCGGGCGTCTTGGCGCAGGCGGCGACTTTTTCGGGATCCTGACCGGCCTTGGAGACCGCGCTGTTCAGCGTGAGGGTGGCTCCTTCGTCCGTGGAAAGTCCAGTCTGGCCGTCAAATACCGCTGCGGAATAATCGAAGAAGGCTTTGTCTCCGCCGAGCTTGGCTACGCAGACTCCGTAAGCAGCGGCGTGGAATGCCTGCGGATGCTGTGGCAGGGGAAAGTTCTCAAAGACGAAGTGGGCATTCGGGAAATCGGTGACGAGTTTCTCGATTGTGGGCTGGGCGTCTTTGCAGTGCGGGCACTGGAAGTCAGCGAACTCCACAATCTCAAGATCCTTGCCGGCCGCTCCGCGCGACGGGCCGTTGGCGCGATTGATCAGCACGCTACGATTTTCCGCGTAGGGATGCTCGCCGAAGGGCAGAATTTCGTTGCCGGTGATGATATGCTTGCCGTCGGCAAGAGCAAAGAACTGTAGCGCGCCGGTCTCTTTGCGGCCTTTTTCACCGACCAGAATCGTAACGCTGCTGATGCCGGGAACGACGGTCTTGACGATGCGCTGGACCTGAAAAACGCGATTCGTGTCGTAGCCCCAGGAGGCCTGCAGGAACGCTTCAACCTGAGCCTTGGTGGGAGAATCCGCGGTGAAATCGACGGCGGGATCAGGCTTCGGGAAGGTAGGACCGGTCACCGGGCCAGACTGCGTGGGAGCGGCGGGCACATCCGTCTGGGCCAGAAGAGAGGATGACGCGGGCAGTGCGAGAAATGCAGCGATTGCCAGTGCAACGGTGTTGTTGCGGCGAAGCGGTAAACGAATCAAGCGGAGTTCTCCTTTTTTCTACTGCGGGGTCTTGCTCCGACCCAAAAATGCGTGAAGCACGCTACTGGTTTATACCTGAACGCGGGCCGCTATGGGAAACCTGCGTCCCATGCCGAAGGACTTTGGGGTGACTTTCAGGACCGGCGCCGCCTGCTGGCGCTTGTACTCTGTTCGCTCGACGAGGCGTACTATCTGTTCGACGACGGCCGGGGAAAAACCGTATGCAGAGACGATCTGAGCGGTTGTTTCGTATCGCTCCACATAGGCTTCTAGGATTGGATCGAGAACGTCGTAGGGCGGCAACGAGTCGGTGTCTTTCTGATCCGGACGCAACTCCGCCGAGGGCGCTTTGGTCAGGATCGCTTCGGGAATCACTTCTCCGTTGCGATTGACCCAGCGGCTGAGCGCGTAGACACGGGTCTTGACGAGGTCGCCGATGACGGCGAGCGCTCCCACCATGTCTCCGTAGAGCGTGCAGTAGCCGACCGCCATCTCGGACTTGTTTCCAGTGGTCAGTACGAGCGACGAGAACTTGTTGGAGAGCGCCATCAACAGGACGCCGCGGATACGCGATTGCAGGTTCTCTTCGGTAAGATCGGGCTTTTTGCCTGCAAACAAAGGCTCAAGCGTATGCGAAAACTGCTGGAAAAGATCGGCAATGGGCAACGTTTCGAAACGAATGCCGAGGTTGGCAGCGAGTTTGCGGCTATCGTCGACCGAACCGGTGGAGGAATACTGGCTGGGCATGCCGACGCCGAGGACGTTCTCTGCGCCAAGCGCGTCTACGGCGATTGCTGCCACGAGTGCCGAATCGATGCCTCCGCTCAACCCGAGCAGCACTTTGCTGAAGCCGGTCTTGAGAACGTAATCGCGGGTGCCGAGGACCAGCGCCTCGTAAGCCGCTTCGGTCTCTTCATCGGCTTCGCTCCCGGCTACGGCCAGCGGCCGGTCTGACGGGGTGCGGCTGTTGGCCATTACGATGTCTTCGCGGAACGACGCGGCCTCAGCGAGCAGCGTGCCATCGACGGCGAGGGCAAAGGATGATCCATCGAAGATGAGGCTGTCGTTGCCGCCGACCTGGTTGCAAAGGAATATCGGGACCTTGTAGACGTGCGAGATGGCCGCGAGCATCCGCTGGCGAATCTGACGCTTTCCGTGCCAGAAGGGAGAAGCCGAGATGTTGATCAGAATGGTGGGCTTCTGGTGCATCAGGTCTTCAACGGGATCGACCGGATACAGGCGGTCAGGCCAGAAGTTCTTGTCGTTCCAGGCGTCTTCGCAGATGGTGATGGCGAGGCGCTCGCCTTCGAAATCGATCACGCGCTGGCTGGTGGCTGGCGCGAAATAACGTTGCTCATCGAAAACGTCGTAGAAGGGCAGCAGCATCTTGTGCTGTTCCAGCAGGACGTGTCCCTTGTCGAGCAGAACGGCTGCGTTGACCGCCCGCTTTCCCGATCCGGCAGGCGCCGGCAGGGCCACTCCGACAAGAACGGCGGTCGGCAGCGAGGCAGTGGCATGGCCCAGCTCCTCGATGGCCGAGGCGCAGCAGGCAAGAAAACTTGGTTTGTCGAGCAGGTCGGCGGGGGGATAGCCGCAGACTACTAATTCGGAAAAGACGGTCAGTCGCGCTCCGGAGCCTGCAGCGCGCTGGCTGGCGCTGACGATCTTTGCGATGTTTCCAGCGAAGTCTCCAACAGTGGGATTGATCTGGGCGAGCGCTATCTTCACGTCTCTAGTGTAAAGCAGGGTCTTTGAAAGAGAGATGATGGCGCCCATGGGCGCGCCTTGCAACGGGTGCCCGCCGATCGGTATGACTGCTCGGGCTGAATGCGCTCCTTGGAAAGAGAGCTGCAATATAGAACACTACATAGATGCTGTAGTACCATTCCTTTCGAAGGAAACGAAGAACAAAATTCGCAGCCAGAAAGTTTGAGGACTGTATGAAGCTGGTTCGATGCAAAACGCCTACTGGTTCCTGCTGCCTCGCAGCCGTTGCATTCGGGCTGGCCGCGCAGGCGCAGATGACGACTTCGCAGTACGACAATGCGCGCACAGGGGCCTACCTGAGCGAGAAGACGCTGACGCCGAGAAACGTCAATCCGCGACAGTTTGGCAAGCTTTTCACGATGAAAGTAGACGGAGATGTCTACGCGCAACCGCTTTTTCTTGCAGGCGTGCCGATTCCCGGCCAGGGCAAACATGACGTGGTCTTCATTGCGACCGAACACGACAGCGTCTACGCCTTCGATGCCTACGGCAACCCCTCCGCGCCGCTTTGGCAGGTGAGTTTCCTGAAGGATGGCGCGACTACTGTTCCGGCGCGGGATGTCGCATGCCCGTTTATCGTACCGGAGGTGGGAATCACCTCGACTCCCGTAATCGACGCGAAAACAGGAACATTGTACGTGCTGGCGCGCTCCAAAACCGGGCACGTGCTCACGCGTAACGAATTTCACCAGCAACTTCATGCCCTTGCCGTGACCAACGGAGTGGAGAAGTTTGGCGGCCCCGTGGAGATACAGGCTTCCGTTCCCGGACACGGTGCAGGCGCATCCATGGGCACTGTGACCTTTGGACCTTTGCGCGAAAATCCACGGGCCGCACTACTGCTCTCGAATGGGATGGTGTATGCGACCTGGGGTTCTTCCTGCGATGTTGGGCCGTACCATGGCTGGGTGATGGCGTACGACGCGCAGAGCCTGAAGCAAAGAGCGGCCTACAATGCTTCTCCCGATGGCGACGACAGTGGAATCTGGGCCAGTGACGCTGGTCCTGCGGCAGACCGCGAAGGAAATGTCTTTGTAGCAACGGGCAACGGGCGCTTTGATGCCGCGAAGGGCGGCCGGGACTTTGGAGACGCGTTGCTGAAGCTGCACTTCGATGGCCAGAACCTCAGGCCAATCGACTATTTTGCGCCTTTCAATGTGGAGGAACTGGACGCGAGCGATAGCGATCTTGGGTCGGGCGGCCCGGTGCTGTTGCCTGACCAGCCCGGGCCACATCCGCACCTGGCGGTAGTCGGCGGCAAGGGCTCGACGCTCTATGTTCTGGACCGAGACCACCTTGGGGCGTATCGCTCGGAGAACAACGACCAGGCAGTACAGACAGTTCCAACGCAGGGCGGCATTTTCGGCTCAATAGCGTACTGGAACCATCATGTGTACGTGTTGAGCGAAGGCGACTCGCTGCGTGATTATGAAGTGAAGGATGCAAAGCTCAACTTCAGGGCGTCCAGCAGCTTCCGGTTCGAAGACCATGCGGCGACGCCCGCGATTTCGGCCAATGGCGCGACGGATGGCATCGTCTGGGTGGCAAGTTCCAAGGGATGGAATTCTCCCGATCGGCTGGCAGTGTTGCACGCCTGCGATGCCTTGAATATTGGCCACGAACTGTACAACAGCAACCAGAACGCCCCTCGCGACAAAGCAGGCAAGGCGCTTCGTTTCAATATTCCAATGATTGTGAATGGGCATGTTTACGTCGGCGCGAAAGGTGAAGTGGACGTCTACGGGTTACTGCCGGTGGGACGATAGCCGGATGCGATCAAGACAACTCCTGACTCACAGCTTGCTCGCACTGATCGCCCTGTGCAGCGGATGCCGCAAGCCTTCGTTGGAAAACGGCGCCAGACTCTACCGTAAGAACTGCGCTGAATGTCATGTTGCGCGTTCAGGCCGGATGCGAACTGCGCCGGACCTTGCGGGGTATTTCGCGAGGAACCCGCAGCCGGGAATTGAGCAGACACGGCAGAGAATCCTGAACGGAGGACAGTTTATGCCGCCGTTTCGCGAGCGGCTCTCCCGGAACGAGATCGACGACGTGATCGCCTTCCTGAAGACGCAGTGATCGCGAAAGCCGGAGATCAGATTAGGAGCCGGTTCCGGCGAAGACTACTCCGATGGTGCGGAGGATGATCTTGATGTCGAGCCAGACGCTCCAGTTTTCGATGTACGCTACGTCCAGCGAGATGTAGCTGTCGAAGGATGGGTCCTGACGCGCCTGGACCTGCCAGAGGCCGGTGATTCCGGGGGTTACGTCGAGACGGCGCAGGTGCGACAGATTGTACTGGCGAACTTCGCTGGCGATCGGCGGGCGCGGACCGACGATGCTCATATCGCCGAACAGCACGTTGCAGAACTGGGGCAACTCATCCAGCGAATACTTGCGCAGGAAACTGCCCACCTTTGTGATGCGCGGGTCGTTGGACATCTTGAAGAGGATGCCCTGGCGCTCATTCATGTGCAGGATCTCGGCCCGGCGGCCGTCGGCGTCGCGGACCATGGTGCGGAACTTGATGCACTTGAAGACGCGCGCCTTTTTGCCGATTCGCTCCGAGGTATAGAGAATCGGGCCGGGCGAATCGAGTTTCACCGCGATGGCGATGGCAAGCAGGACAGGGGAAAGAAAGACCAGCCCCATCGTGGCTACAGCGATATCCAGCATGCGCTTGAGAATAAGGCCCACTTCGGGAACGTGGCCGCGGTGAAGTGGAATGGTGGGAAACTGGCCAATGTATTCGATGGTGCTGTTCCAGGCCAGGCCGTCGTACATATCGGGTATGACCCGCAGATCGATGCCGTGGAGACGTGCCTGGTCGAGAACACCCTTGATGACACCACGTTCGCAGGGCGACGTAAAGAAAATCTCATCGACGAAGTGCTTCCGGGCATAGTCGAAGAGGCCGTCCAGGGAACCCAGAACGTCTCCAGTGGTACCGGCGAGCTGAGTGTCGACTCCAGGAACGTTGACGAAGCCCTTGAAGTTGTAACCCAGTTGGCGAATGCTTTGCAGGTGATGCCGCAGCGCGTGCGCTTCGGCTCCGGTGCCCACGATGATGACGTTGCGGGTATTCATGCCGCGCTCGAAGCGTTGATACAGAAGCGCGCGGAAGACGAGGCGGCGGGCGCTGAGGGAAATCGTGAGCAGCACGATGGTGAGAATCACCACGCTGCGTGGAATGTCCTCAGCCTTGATCATGTAAAGCGTACCGGTCAGCAGAAGTCCTGAGACGAGGCAGGCCTGCACGCTGAGGCGCTGCTCGTGGAGATGGTTGGTCAGCCGCGTCGGGGTGTAGAGATGCAGACTCCGGCTTGTCGCAATGAGGGTGCAGGTGAATCCAATGATCAGGCAGGTCAGAATGCCCATGGATTGGCCCCGGATCAGCGTTCCGCGCCAGAAGCCTCGCATCCCCGCAATAGGGCTGGTATGCAACTCAATAGTGGCCGCGACCAGAGCCGCGCCGAAGACAGTAAAGGCATCCAGAACCATCCACATGCCAGCGCTGCCACGGGCAGTTCGCTGCTGGCTTGCGGTACTTCCGTCACTCCATTCCACAGGATTCGGCGGAGGGGCAGAGGATACTCTTTGCCAAAACTCGGATGTTGCCATATTTCTTTCGCTGACCTCGAGAACATTGCAACAGTAGTATTGGGATCGCGTACCTCGTCATTTAGAAACGAGAAGACGCTCAGAGTTACTGTGGAAAACAATAGAAATTAACCATTGAGTTCGACGCCAATTTCGACGCTCAGGGTTGCCCGGGACGGTGCGATTCCCTTTCCACGTTGAGTTGCGAAAAGCCCACGTAACTTCAGACAACAATGGACATTTGGTATCCGAAATCTGGAGTCCAAGAGCGAGGTTCACAGACAACCAGTCTGCTCGCCGACATCCGGTTTCCAAGTGCCGTGATGATTGGACGGCACACGATTGAAAATTGACCATGTCCGCTGGAGTGAGGGAGGTTATGCCCCCAGCGGGAACCGTTCGGAGGAACTGACTGAGACCATTTTAACCTGTTCTCAGTTAAGAAGGCGTAAATGGCATCCGAGGAGCCGAAGGCCTCGACCGACTGGATCGTTGTTCTACATCCAGAGTGGACCGGTTCAGCGGAGATTGCAAGAGAAAACTCACACTGAAACCCGCACTCAGGTAAACGCGCATGAGCCGTCCCATCAACCGTCCTGGGCCTGCGGAAGCACATATGCGTCGAGGGTGAAGAACTGTCGAACATGGGGATCGGTGCATTCGAGGAAGTCGTGAATGGTTCCGAAGAACCGTGCCTCACCGGCATCCAGGAAAAGGACCAGGTCCGCCAGGCGGATGGCGAAGCGCATGTCATGGGTGACAACGATGCTCGTGATGCCGAGCTGGAGTTTAAGCCGCTGGATGAGGTCGCCGATGCTGCGCCCCATAATGGGGTCGACCATCGTGGTCGGTTCATCGTAAAGAATAGCCTCCGGCTGCGCAGCCAGCGCCCTGGCAATGGCAATGCACCGCTTCTGCCCCGTGGACAGGCTGGACGGAAGGAGATTTGCCGTGTCTCCCGCACCCACGAGATCGAGGAGCCGGGTTACAAGCTGTTGAATCTGGTCCTCGAACAAACCTCCCTTTTCGCGCAGCGGAAAGGCAATGTTTTCGCCGACGGACAGAGAGTCGAAGAGCGCGCCGTTTTGGAAAACCATGGTGACGTGCTTTCGAACTTCCTGCAAACCAGGGTCGTCCAGCGTTGAGATCTCCTGTCCATCGACCCGGACGGAACCGGAATCCGCTTTGAGGAAACCAAGCAGAATTCGCAGTGAGACCGACTTCCCTACCCCGCTGCGGCCAAGAATACAAAGGGTTTGGCCGCGTCCGACGTGGAAGCTGACTTTGTCGAGGATCTTGCGGTCATCGAAGGCGATGGAGACCTGCTCGAAGTCGATAAAGGGCGGGCCGTCTGGTTTGGGGATGGGCTTGCCGTTAGCCTTCGCTTCGGCAACGGCCTCGGTAATCATCGTGGATGCGGATGCGTTGGCGCTTTCCAGCTCCTCGATCGTGGTCGGCGACTCGAGTTCGTCCAAGTCGCTGAGCAGAGATGGCTGTTGGGCCTCGGAATCGCCCGGCTCTGCGGGTTCTGGTCGCGTCGAATCGCTCACGCTCTTAGATTACTTGAGAAACATGCATCCGCAAGACTTCGATGACTACGACGGCGACTGCTCCCCTGCCGCAAGCAAGCTGCCGCGAATCCGGTTCAGACGCGCGAGCTCTTCGGGCGTGTTTGTACTCTGAAACCAAAGAACTGGCGGCAGATTGAGGGGATGGCGGCAATGGCCGCACTGGATCAGGCTCTCGACGGAAACCTCGTCCAGGCTCACCCCAAGCTCCTCCGGAATCGTCCGCCAGGCCTTATGGCACGCGGTATTCCCTTCCTCCAGACGACGCGCGATGTGGGGCAGGACATCCCGGCGCAGGACGACCGGAAACGGTTCGAGGCGGCCGTTGAGCCGGATCGCCGTGACAGGAGCACCCGTAAGGCTGGCGCGCTGCAGCATGCAGGCAAGAAGCGATGCGGGCATGAGTGGGAGATCGACGGGCAGGAAGAGATTCCACTGGGCGCGCGAAGCCGACAATCCGGCGTGTATTCCGCTCATTGGGCCGGCTTCGGGGAAGGCATCCGGAACTTCCTCGGCGAAGGCGCCCAAAGCGCTGCGCGAACCGGCGATCCGCGCGGGTAGCCCGGCCCCGGCCAATGTATTCACCGCAACCTGAATGAGCGGGACACCGCCGAAGAGAGCGAGGGCTTTGTCGGAGCCCATGCGCGAGGAGTGGCCGCCGGCTAGGATAAAACCTGCCGCGTCAATCAGTTGGGCTATCGCCATGGCAGTGAACTTCTAGCTGGCGGCAGGTTCGCCGACGATTTCCAGGAAACGGATAATGGACTCAATTCCCTGATAGAAGTTGGAGATCAGGAACTTCTCGTTGGGCGCATGCAGGTTGTCGTCAGGCAGGCCAAAACCCATCATCACGCTGGGCAGGTTGAGGTGCCGGGCAAAGTCGCCGACGATGGGGATGGAACCGCCGGAGCGGATGAAAACCGTCTCCTTGCCCCAGATTTCGTGTAGCGCGGCTGTAGCCGCCTGAATGTAGGGGTTGTCGACTGGAATCAGGCACGGATCACCGGAGTGAATCAGGCGGACGTCCACATCGACTCCGGGTGCGACGATGTGCTCGATGTAGTCGCGGTATTGTGCGAAGGTTTCCGTCGGAGTCATTGCCGGAACCAGGCGGATGGACACCTTGGCGGTCGCTTTGGCGGGAATCACGGTCTTGGCGCCTGCTCCGATGAATCCGCCGGGCATGCCGTGCACGTCGAGCGTGGGCCGCGCCCAGGTGCGTTCGAGGACGCTGTAGCCCGCTTCGCCTACCAGTTCGCGGGAGCCGACTTCGGTCTGCCGATAGTGCTCCTCGTCGAACGGAAGACTCTTCCATGCCGCGAGTTCTTCCGCGCTGGGCGGTACGATGTTGTCGTAAATCCCTGGGACGAGGATCTGGCCGGACTCGTCTTTGAGTTTTGCGATGATCTGGGCCAGGGCAACGAAGGGATTCGGAGCCGCGCCGCCGTACATTCCCGAATGCAGATCGGTTTTGGCTCCTCGCACTTCAATTTCGGTATAGATCATGCCACGCAGGCCCACGCAGAGAGTCGGCAGCCCGGGCGCGAACATCTCGGTATCTGAGACGAGGGCGAAATCAGCTTGAAGCTCCGGCGGATGGGAAGCGACAAAGGCGGCAATTCCTTCCCCGCCGACCTCTTCTTCGCCCTCCAGGATCACCCGGACATTGACAGGCAACGTGCCATTGGCTGCCAGCAGGGATTCCAGCGCCTTGACGTGCATGTACATCTGGCCTTTGTCATCCACGGCGCCGCGGGCGTAGAGGTTGCCGTTCCGCTCCGTCGGCTCGAAGGGAGGCGAAAGCCATTCGTCCAGCGGATCGGGCGGCTGGACATCACAGTGCCCATACAGCAGCGCGGTCGGCTTTCCGGATGCATGCAGCCAGTCGGCGTAAACGAGCGGGTGACCCGCGGTCTCAATCAGCCGGACGTTCTCCATACCAATGCGGGCAAGTTCGGCGGCCAGCACCTCGGCGGCGCGGCGTACGTCGGCCTTATGCTCCGGCAACGTCGATACAGAAGGAATACGAAGCAGAGCCTTCAGTTCGTCGAGAAATCGGGAGCGGTTCAGATTGGCATATTCAATGGCAGAGGAAGGCATGGCTGCTTCGGTTTCTCCAAAGCGTAAGTATATTCCCTGTGGGCACCCGTGATCGTAACGACCAGCGGAGCTATGAAAGATGCCAGAGGACAAGCCGTCGCTTGGCGTCGAAAGCCAAGTGCGAGCGTAACTCACCCCAACCCCGCAGATGGACGAACTCTTCCAATGCCGCATTTCAGGACCTTGTCCGATTCCTCGTCCGACTGATGCCGTGCAAGAAACGCAGAACTCTCTGGGCGCTGAGCATAATTCGCAATCGAAGCAACTGGGGAGGAGTGTGTGAAGTTCTGGGCGCTGAATGTTGTCCTGGAGCTATCGGATTTCATGGTACAATTTTTTGCCATTCAGAATATCAGACTTGAAAGTCGCGTAAAAGACAGCCACTTAGCTAGCGCAGCTCGTTGCTATAACAGGCGATTCCTTGATCAGGAGGTTCCTCATGAACATAAAGGAAGTCAGCCGCTCCGTCGTCCCAATACGAATGTGGAATTGGCTAAGAGTATTGCGGATTCGCTACACGATTCTAGCTGCGCCCAGGCGGCGGGCGAGGCATAATTACTGCGGCTCCGTACTCAACGTTGAAGTTGCCGACCCGCTCGGACGCGCCTGGTATGACCATGATTGGGCTGAAATGCCGGAAGTGGCGATTCTGAAGCAACACGGTTTGCGTCCGGGAGCGACAGTATTCGATATCGGAGCCCATCAATGCGTAGTCGCGATGATCCTTTCCAAGGCAGTCCAGCCCGGCTCCGTAATCGCAGTTGAGGGCAATCGATATAACGCCTCGGTGGGAACGCGCAATGCGAAATTCAATGGCATTGGCAATCTTCACGTGCTTCATGGCGCGGGAGGATCAAAGTCGGGAACAATTACGTTCAGCGAGAATTGGAACGGGCAAGTAAGCGATGGATCGCCCGATGTGGGCAGGGTGGAGGTACGCTGCTACACGATTGACGAACTTAGCGATCTATACGGTACTCCCCAGGTTCTCTTTGTCGATGTGGAGGGATATGAGCGGGAAGTGCTCGATGGCGCGAGCAAGACTTTGGCGACGTTTCCGGATTGTTTCGTAGAAGTGCATATTGGGAAGATCGAGAATTATGGCGCAACCGCGGAAACCATCCTGACATATTTTCCAAGGACGCAATATTCTTTGTTCACCCGCACAGAAGAGGAAGAGACTTTTCGTGATCTGCAAGCTGGGGATTCCCTTCCGAACATCAGGTTTTTCTTACTGGCCATTTCCAAGGCTCACGCAAATCAAGCGCCAAAAGCGGAAGCCGAATCTTACAGCTCTCCTGCGAAGGCTTAGGCTCGCCAACTCCTGAGCACTGTGTACAAAGCCACCGTCGTTCTCATTGCGGCTCGCGTCGAGCGGGAATCTGCCAGGACGGGCCGTTTGGATGGGCTGCCGATCCCTGACGATCCGCCACTGCCGGTCTATGTTCGAATCAGGCTTCGAAGCGGGCTTCGAATCAGGCCAAGTGGCGGAACGCTTAATAACGCGGAATCTGCGGATCGACTTCGCAGGACCAGGCGTCAATGCCGCCCGCGACGGACTGCGCGGCCTCAAATCCTTGCTGGCGGAGCCAGTTCGTGACGCTCAGGGAACGGGCTCCGTGATGGCAGAGGATGAGCAGGCGGTCGTCGGGATCAAGTTCCTGATGTGCGCGAGAAGGAACATCGCCCATGGGCATCAGCAGGCTACCATCGATCTTTGCGGTTGCGTTCTCCCAGGGTTCGCGAACGTCGATCAGCTTCGCTTTGCCCTCTCGCAGCAATGCGGCAGCATCCTGGACGGTTAATTCGTAGTCATACATGGCTATAGGATAACTGGCGGATCCAAACGTCACCAAAAACGAGTTCTTTGCGTACCCTTCACTTTCGATTACCCGTAAGCGCGGTTGAACGGTAGACTGTCCGTGACGCAAGAACTTGCCAAATTCGCCGCACGACCGAATTGCGAGCGGCGGCTGAACCCGTCGAGACTGGAGACGATGCGCACACCAACCAAAGTGCTGATTGTGGAAGATGAGCTTCACGCCCTGATGGGCCTGGCGGAGCTGATCTCCGGCTGGGGTTACCGGACGGAGACTGCCCGCGACGGCATTGAGGGCTACGAAAAGGTGCTCGCCTGGGACCCGGCGATCGTAGTCACGGACCTCAAAATGCCACGCATGGACGGGCTCGGACTGCTGACCAAACTGACCGAAGCGGGCAATAACATGGCGGTAATCGTGCTGACCGCGCAGGGCTCCGTCGAACTGGCGGTCGACGCGATGAAGCTGGGAGCCTACGACTTCATCCCAAAGCCAGTGGATGCGACGCGGCTTAAAACGATCCTCGCCAACGCAACACGTCAAATGGATACGGAGCTTGAGCTGGAAGTTACGCGGCGCCAGTTGCGGCAGAGTGGCGTGTTGGGCGCGCTGGTAGGTCACTCCCGGTCGATGCAGGAGGTTTTTGGCCTGATCGAGCGTATTGCGCCCTCCAACGTCTCGGTGCTGATCACGGGAGAAAGCGGCACTGGCAAGGAACTCGTGGCGCGGACGTTGCATGACTTGAGCGATCGCAAGGGACGTCCGTTTGTGGCCGTCAATTGCGCTGCAATCCCGGAAACGCTGATGGAGAGCGAGATATTCGGGCACGAAAAGGGCGCATTCACCGGTGCGGTGGAGCGAAGAGCGGGCTGCTTTGAACTCGCTGAAGGAGGCACGCTGCTGCTGGACGAGTTGGGCGAGATGCCGATCGGGACGCAGGCCAAGCTGCTTCGCGTGCTGGAAGAGCGCAAACTGCGCCGCCTGGGAGCGCGTGCCGAGCAGGAAGTCGACGTTCGCGTGCTGGCTGCGACCAATCGCGATCCGGAGGACGCGGTTGCCGCGGGATCGCTGCGCTCCGATCTGTATTATCGCCTCAACGTCTTCCACATTCATATGCCGCCGCTCCGCGAGCATCGCGAAGATATTCCCGATATGGTTGACGCCATGCTGGCGGAGATGAACCAGAAGCACGGACGCCGCGTGGCGGGCATGTCCGGGGCAGTTCTCGAGAAGTTACAGCAGCATGAATGGCCCGGCAATGCCCGAGAGCTGCGCAACCTGATGGAGCGAGCCGTGATTCTTGCTCCGGATGGAGGATTCATCGATCCGGCGCAACTGCCTCCTGCCTTTGGCCGCTCTACCGTACCCGCTATTCCAGCCGGGGATGGAAACAGCGTGTCGGTTCGCGTTGGCGCAACAGTGGGCGAAGCCGAGCGTCTGCTGATCTTGCGTACCCTGGAGTTCACGGGCCAGAACAAAACCCGCGCCGCGGAGATACTGGGTGTGAGCCTGAAGACGCTGCATAACAAGCTGAAAGAGTATGAGTACCAGCGCGAGAGCGGAGGGTTTCGAGAATGAGTTTGAAGACCAAGCTCGTTCTGGCAATCACCGGTCTGGTTTTCCTTGTGACGGCGGTGCTGTCGGTAGTCTACGTGAGCCGCCTGCTGCAAGCCGTGGTGCAGCAGTCCTACGACACCAACGTGCTTGGTGCGGAGCAGATTCGCTATGCGTTGCGGCTGGCGCTCGAGGCTGGTCTCAAGGACCAACAGGTCAATCCCAACGATCAGGTAGAACTGCGCAGGCTGGCTGCAACAGCGGTGCGCGAAAGCACGGCGCTATCGGCGGTCGTGAAGTCGGTCGTCACCTACTCCCCGACGGTGTATGACATCAGCATCGGCGACAACGACAATCGCGCGCTGCTCACAACAGGGACGGGCGGCAATGATCAGCTTCTGCCGGTGCGCACCAGCTATCAGCAACTGCGGGACAGCAATGCGATCGAGCTTCTGAAAGCCGTCTACAACCAGTCGGCGCAAGTCTACGATGTGGTACTGCCGCTCGAGCGCAACGACCAGCCGTTTGCCACGGTGCGTGTCGGCGTGCGCACGACGCTGCTTCGAACAGTGTTTGAGCCGCTCGTCCAACCGGCGCTTACGCTGATGGGGCTGGCGCTGGCTACTTCGCTGGTGGTGGCATTCTTCCTGGGAAATCTGGCGCTTCGGCCCATGGAAGAACTGAACATGCAACTGGACTATTGGACACCGATTGCTGAAGAGCAGCCTTCAGAAGAGGCCGAGGGCGATACGGTTGTGCGTGTTTCCAACAAGATCGAGCGGATCGGCCAGCGCATGCGCAACGTCGAAGAGGTCTTCTCGGCCCTCAAGGAGAATCTGGATCAGGTTCTGGGCAACCTGCAGGACGGAATTCTGCTGTTTACCGGGGATGGCAGGGCGGTTCTGATCTCAGATGCGGTCAATCGCTTTCTGCATGTGGACCGGAACGTCTTGCTTGGACTGCACGCGCGGGAGATCTTTGACCGGAACACGATTCTGGGCAGGACGGTGCGCGAAGCGTGGGATGCAGGAGTAACGCTGGTGCAGGAAGAAGTCGTGACCGAAAGCGGCAACCGGATCGAAGTGTCGCTGGATTTCATTCACGATGACCGCACTCGGGCGAGCCTGGGAGCCCTGCTGACGCTGCATGATCAGGAATCGGTGGAAGTGATTGAAAGCGAACTCGAGCTTTCGCGGCGCATGGCTGCGATCGGCCGCCTCACCTCCGGTGTGGGCCATGAGGTCAAGAACCCCATCAACGCCATCGTGGTGCATCTTGAATTGCTGAAAACCAAGCTGGGCAGCGCGACCGGACCCGCTAACAGACACCTTGATGTGATCGATTCCGAGATTCACCGGTTAGACCGCGTAGTGCAAACGCTGGTGGATTTCTCGCGTCCCGTAGAAGTGAAGCTGGTGGAGTATGATTTGCGCCATGCGGTCTCAGATGTAGTGGCGCTGGCGGAAGCGGAGATGTCAACCAGGCAGGTGAAGTTGACCTGCAGTCTCCCCAACTATCCGATGGTAGCCAAGGTGGACGTTGACCTGCTCAAACAGGCAGTGCTGAATGTTGTCCAAAATGGCGCGCAGTCGATGCCGGATGGTGGACGGCTGGTCGTAATGCTATTGGAGGATGGCAAATCGGCCGTCATACAAGTAGAGGATGAAGGTGGGGGTATACCGGACGACCTGAGAGAGCGTATCTTCGACCTATACTTCACAACCAAAAAAGGCGGCAGCGGGATCGGATTGGCAATGACATATCGTATTCTCCAGTTGCATCATGGAAGTATAGACGTACAATCAGAATTAGGACGTGGCTCGGTATTCCAGTTGCGAATACCTCTATCCTCCACGGACCGGGGACGACGGCATCCTCAGCCGGCGGTATTAGAAAGCGTAAAGGGGTTGGAAGGATGAGGATTTCAGTCACGCAGGTCTCGTGGCTGCTGCCGCTGTTGGCTTTATTGCCGTTCATGCAAGGCTGCGACCACAAAACACAGAAGGTACAGGCACAGACACAGACGCTTGCGCCACCGATTCAAGATGCGCCTCCGGCCAAGCCGGCCACTGTTCCGACCGAGGACTTGCCGCCACCGGTTGTTGGAACTCCCCAGCCAGCCCCGTCCACTACAGCTGATTCGGCAGCCAAGCCGGCGACGCCTCCAAAAAAGCCAAGCCATCCGAAGAAAACTGCTCCCGCTACGCAGGAGGCCTCGAACGGCAATCCAGCTCCCAGCGTGAGCGCTATCGGAGAACTCTCGGGCGGAGCGTCGGGTGAAAAACGCACCCAGACAGAAGAAATCATTAGCTCTACGGAAAAGGGTGTGAACGGGATCACGCGGGGGCTGAGTGATTCGGAAACCAAGACCGTGGCACAAATTCATGAATTTTTAAAGCAGGCTCGAGAAGCGCTCACCGCGGGCGATGTCGATGGAGCAAACACCCTGGCCCAGAAGGCCAAGGTACTGCTCGCGGAGCTGAACCAGTAAACTTCTACATTGCATCCAGGCATCCAGATCGAGAATGGGGTTACTTACAGAAAGTTTGCGCCGCACGATTCGCCAATTGATTTTGAATAGCTGAAAAAACCGCGATTTCATTGTGCCGGGTGTTTGCTACAGGCATATGCTTCCCTATCGAGGGAGCAGACCATGAATAGCGAAAAGTCTGCAATCCGAGGAAAACCCGGATCGGCGGCGAATTGGCATGAGACCAGCGCATCGCTGCTTGTAGGTTGTGCATTCTTTGCGCTTTGGTTCTGGTTATTGCCTGGCTGGCTGGGCTTTCATGGGAAGGCCGTGAGCGCCGCGCGATGGCGATGGATTGCCGCCGTGCCTTCGGTGCTTGGATTCGCTGTCGCGCTGCGCTGCGTCTGGGACTTTGGCAGAACAGGGCATGGGACGCCGGCTCCCATCGCTCCGCCCAAGAAGCTGGTTGTAGCTGGCTTCTACCAGTACGTACGCAATCCGATGTACCTGGGCTTCTTTGCAGGCTGGATCGGCCTTTGGATTGTCTTTGGAAGAGCCAATGCGATAGCAATTGCGGCGGCGTGCGCCGTCCTGCTCTGCGTCGCATTATTTGTGCGTGCCTATGAAGAGCCTACCCTGCGCAAGACCTTCGGCACGGAATACGACGAGTACTGCCGGCACGTTCGCCGATGGTTGCCGCGCACGCACGCCTGGCATCCCTAGTGGATAGCTTGACGGCTGACAGGCGTGCGATGACCGGAATCGAATTCATTTGAGAACATCGAGGGTTAACGCGGTCATTGCGATTACGCCCGTACGGATCGTCGGCTCGTAGACCGGGGCAAAAAGCGGTGAGTGCAGGCCGGGCAGCGGAACCCCGGTCTTCAGACTTTCCGCGAGTTTGCCTGGATCAGACGCGCCAAGGCGAAACATCACAGCGGGAATCGTCCCGTTCAGCGAAAACAGGCCAACATCTTCGCTTCCCATGATCGATTCTCCAACCAGGACATGCTGCTCTCCCAGCGTGGCGATGGCAACCTTGCGTAGCCGCTCGGCAAATGCGGGATCGTTGATCGTCGCTGGCGCAATCTCTGTCTGGCTCACATTCACAATGGGCATGCGGTCGGCAGGCACGCCGTAAGCAACAGCAACGCCGTCAGCGGTTCGTCGAACTGCGTCGATGATCTGATCGCGGACTGCATCGCTGTATGTCCGCAGCGTGAGGCCCATGGTCACCTCGTCTGGAATGATGTTGCGCTTCAAGCCGCCGTGGATCGTGCCGACGGTAAGCACTGCCGGCTGCTGGGCATCGATCTGGCGACTGATAATGCCCTGAGCCAGCACGACGAACTCGGCAGCCATGAGGATCGGGTCCTTCCCTCCGTTAGGATGCGCGCCATGCGTGCCAATCCCGCGCATGATCACGTCGAGACTCGTTGAGCTGGCCATCAATGGCCCGCCCCTGATGCCAATATCGCCCGCGGCAAGAGCAGGGTCGTCATGTTCGGACAGTACGAAATCAGGCTTGCCGAAGCGATCATAGAGATGGTCGGCCAACATTGCGCGGGAGCCGTCGATAGTCTCCTCCGAAGGCTGGCCGACGAGCATCACCGTTCCGTGCCATTGGCTCTTGCGCACCACAAGTTCCTTCGCAGTGCCCAGAAGGACAGTCATGTGAATGTCGTGGCCGCAGGCATGCATGACGCCGGTGGGCTGGCCCTCCGCGTTGGTTGAGTGGACATGCGAAGCGTAATCCACGCCGGTCTTCTCCTCGACTGGCAGCGCGTCCATGTCGGTGCGGATCAGCAGCCGCGGGCCAGGACCGTTTTCCAGCACGGCCACAATGCCCCACGCCTGGGGACCATCTGCGTAGCGACCGACGTGCTCGGTGACCTGATAACCGAGATTGCGCAGACTGGCAGCGAGCTTCGCCGAGGTTTGCTCCTCGTGATGCGATAGCTCCGGGTGACGATGGAAATCCTTATAGGTTTCGACTAAGGACGGCAACTGCGTTTCCACCGATTGCGTCAGCGGGATCGGCTGTTGGGCTATGCAACTTGAAGACAAGGCTATGAGTAGAAGAAAGGGTGCAACACTGATTCGTGACATGGCCGGATTGTAAACGACTGCCGCTCGATCAATGGAATGGCGCGGCGAAATTCAATCCGCATTCGAATTCGACGTGACGCCTTCCCGGTCCGGCGTCAGGACTTGCGGTCTGTGGACTTCGACGGGCGCGGGCGAGGCCAGAAACGCAATAGGATCCACAGGACGACAGTGTAGAAGACAATCGAGAAAGCCAGAGCCTTGACTCCGGCAAAGGCGATTTCGATGATCGTATGGCCAGACGGTTTCACGATCCGCCCAATCAGAAATGCAGTGGGCGCGGCTATCGCTCCGGAAATATATAAGAACGCCGACAGTCCCAGGGCATTGCCAAGTGCTCCTGACAAGCCCATGAGGCTATTGATCACGATTGAGATCCCGAAC
>Ga0302326_10011224_pt1 | contig 19322 bp, 18 predicted proteins | sample Palsa_T0_3_FD_202264 | JGI IMG/M metagenome (GOLD analysis project Ga0302326, IMG submission 202264) | Peat permafrost microbial communities from Stordalen Mire near Abisko, Sweden - Palsa_T0_3 | ecosystem: Environmental > Terrestrial > Soil > Palsa > Peat permafrost | place: Sweden: Abisko...
CGCCGGCGGCTGGCTGCACGTCGACGCGGTGCAGGCGGCCGCCAAGATTTCGATCGATTTCAATGCGCTCGGCGCCGATACGCTGGCGCTGTCGGCGCACAAGCTCGGCGGGCCGCAGGGCGTCGGGGGCCTGGTCGCCGGGCCTCGCGCGACGCTGTCGCGGCGGCTGCACGGCGGCGGCCAGGAACGCGGCTGGCGGGCCGGAACGGAGAACCTGCCCGGCATCGCCGGTTTCGGCGCCGCTGCCGCCGTCGCGCAGCAGGAACTCGGCGCCCGGGCCGAACAATCGGCTTGGCGCGACGCTCTCGCCACGGTCGTCACTCGCGCCGGGGCCGAGGTGCTGGGCCAAGGCGCGCCGCGCCTGCCGCAGACGCTGTGCTTCGCTGCGCCGGGGTTTGCCTCCGAGTTGCAGGTGATTGGGCTGGACCTAGCCGGCGTGATGGTTAGCGCCGGCGCGGCCTGTTCGTCCGGCAAGGTCAAGCCGAGCCGGGTGGTCGAGGCGATGGGCTGCCCGGATCTTGCGCCTTGCGCCATCCGCGTGAGTGGCGGCTGGGCCAGCACCGCCGCCGACTGGGCCCGCTGCGGCGAGGCCTGGACCGAAATCTTCGCCCGTCACCAGGCGCGCCGCCGCGCCATGGCGGACGCGTAAGGAACCGCCATGGCCGCCGTCAAACAGACCATCGATCAAGTGGAGACGCTGGAGCGCTACAAGCACGGTTTCGTCACCGACATCGCCCAGGACTTCGCGCCCAAGGGACTCTCCGAGGCCACCGTCCGCTACATCTCGGCGCAGAAGAACGAGCCGGCGTGGATGCTGGAATGGCGGCTGTCGGCGTTCGAGCGTTGGCTGGCGCTGGAAGAGCCGACCTGGGCGCGGGTCGGCTATCCGAAGATCGACTACCAGGACGCCTACTACTACGCCGCGCCCAGCCAGAAGGCCGGACCGAAGAGCCTGGACGAGGTCGATCCGGAGCTGCTGGCGACCTACGCCAAGCTGGGTATCCCGCTGAAGGAACAGGCCGTGCTGGCCGGCGTCGAGGGCGCGCCGCGCTATGCGGTGGACGCGGTGTTCGACAGCGTCTCGGTGGTGACCACCTTCAAGAAGGAGCTGGCGGCGGCCGGCGTGATCTTCTGCCCGATCAGCGAGGCGATCCGCGAGCACCCTGAGCTGGTGAAGCAGTACCTCGGCACGGTCGTCCCGGTGTCTGACAACTACTTCGCCTGCCTCAACAGCGCGGTCTTCTCCGACGGCAGCTTCGTCTATGTGCCGCCGGGCGTGCGCTGCCCGATGGAGCTGTCCACCTATTTCCGCATCAACGCCGCCGAGAGCGGCCAGTTCGAGCGCACCCTGATCATCGCCGACAAGGGCGCCTACGTCTCCTACCTGGAGGGCTGCACCGCGCCGATGCGCGACGAGAACCAGCTGCATGCCGCCGTGGTCGAGCTGGTCGTGCTGGACGACGCCGAGATCAAGTACTCGACGGTGCAGAACTGGTACCCCGGCGACGCCGAGGGTAAGGGCGGCATCTACAACTTCGTCACCAAGCGCGCCGACTGCCGCGGCGACCGCTCCAAGGTCTCGTGGACCCAGGTCGAGACCGGCTCGGCGATCACCTGGAAGTACCCGTCCTGCATCCTGCGGGGGGAGGGGTCTTCGGGCGAGTTCTACTCGATCGCCATCACCAACAACCGCCAGCAGGCTGACACCGGCACCAAGATGATCCACCTGGGAGCCAACACCCGCTCGCGGATCATCTCCAAGGGCATCTCGGCCGGACATTCGTCCAACACCTATCGCGGCCTGGTCTCGGCGCATCCGAAGGCCAAAGGCGCGCGCAACTTCACCCAGTGCGACTCCCTGCTGATCGGCAAGCACTGCGCGGCCCACACCACGCCCTACATTGAGGCCCGCAACGGCTCGGCGCGGTTCGAGCACGAGGCCACCACCACCAAGCTCTCCGAGGACCAGCTGTTCTACGCCATGCAGCGCGGGCTTTCGCAGGAGGAGGCGGTGCAGCTGCTGGTCAACGGCTTCGTCAAGGACGTGCTGCAGGAACTGCCGATGGAGTTTGCGGTGGAGGCGCAGAAGCTGGTGGCGATCTCGCTCGAGGGGAGCGTCGGGTGATGCTGGAGACCATCGATCACGTGCAGGTCGCGATGCCGGCGGGCGAGGAGGCCAAAGCGCGGTTGTTCTACGAGCAACTGCTCGGTCTGCCGGAGCAGCCGAAGCCGCCGGAGCTGGCCAGGCGCGGCGGGTGCTGGTTCGAAAGCGCGCGGGTCAAGGTGCATTGCGGCGTCGAGACGCCGTTCAGCCCGGCGAAGAAGGCGCACATCGCGTTTCGCGTCGATGACGTCGCGGGACTCGCCCAGCGCGCCAAGGCCGCCCGCTACGAGGTAGTCGACGACGACCTGCTCCCCGGCCACGAGCGCATCTACATCTACGACCCGTTCGGCAACCGCCTCGAATTTCTGAGACCGCTGTGAGTTCAATGCTTTCCATCAAGAACCTCTCCGCCGCCATCGACGGCAAGACCATCCTGGACGGGCTCTCGCTGGAGCTGCCGGCGGGCGAGGTGCACGCCATCATGGGCCCGAACGGGGCGGGCAAGTCGACACTGGGTTACGTGCTGACCGGGCGCGACGGCTATGAGGTCACCGCCGGCGAGGTGCTGCTGAATGGCGAAGATCTGTTGGCGCTGACCCCGAACCAGCGCGCCGCCAAGGGCGTCTTCCTGTCGTTCCAGTATCCTATCGAGATTCCCGGCGTGCCGGCGCTGACCTTCCTGCGTACGGCGCTGAACGCGCAGAAGAAGGCGCGTGGCGAGGACGAGGTCGGGGCGCCGGCTTTTCTGAAGCTGATCCGCGAGCAGTCGGCGGCGCTGAAGATCGATTTCGAGATGCTTCGCCGCGCCCTCAACGTCGGTTTCTCCGGCGGCGAGAAGAAGCGGATGGAAATCCTGCAGATGGCCGTGCTGGCGCCGAAGCTGGCCATACTCGACGAGACCGACAGCGGCCTCGACATCGACGCGCTGCGGATCGTCGCCGAGGGCGTCAACGCCATGCGCGCGCCCGATCGCTCGATGCTGGTGATCACCCACTACCAGCGCCTCTTGGACTACATCCGCCCCGACCGGGTGCACGTGCTGGCCGGCGGGCGGATCGTGGCCACCGGCGGCCCGGAGCTGGCGCATGAGCTGGAGCGCGAGGGCTACGACAAGTACGCGGCGGTCGCTGCATGAGTCTGGCGCGCGCCATCGAGACCGGCGATCTCACCCAGTTGCCGTCCCGCCGTGACGAGGACTGGCATTGGACCGACCTGCGCGGCCTGATCCGCGAGATGCCGGCGGTGTCGCCCGAGGCGTTTCCACGCCCCGGAGACGACCGCTGGGAGGCGTTCGCCGACATGGTGGTCGGTGTCACAAACGGTCGTGGTCCGACCGATCTAGACGTCGAAGCAGGCGAAGCGCGGTTTGTTGTTTGGCGATTTTTGGCTGCGAGCGGCGCGTCTGCTCATACGTCGGAGTTCTGGGTAGAGCTCGGTGAGGGCGCCGAGCTTACTTTGGTGGAGAGCTACGAAGGGTTCGAGCCGGACTATGTGCGCCAAATCAGTGTGAACTTCAGCTTGGCGGATGGAGCCAGGGTCGAACGGATCGTTGTCTGTTCAGACCAGGCGAGCGGCGTCACCGTGAGCACCGCGGACGTGACGCTCTCGCCAGGCGCCAATTTCGCCCAGACCGTGATCACGTCCGGCGCGCGGCGCCAGCGGATCGAGACCCGTGTGGTTCACCCGGGCGGTGGCGCCTCGGCGCGGCTGGACGGCGTCTACATGCTGGCCGATCAGCGCCACGCCGACATCACCACGGTCGTCACCCACGGCGGCCCGCACGGAACCACCGACCAGCTGACCAAGGGCGTGGTCCGCGACCAGGGTCGGGGCGTGTTCCAGGGGCGAATCGTCGTGCGGCCGGGCGCGGACAAGACCGATGCGCGAATGGGTCACCACGCGCTAGTGCTGTCCGACCGCGCCGAGGTGGACGCCAAGCCGGAGCTGGAGATCTTCGCCGACGACGTCGCCTGCGCCCACGGCAATACGGTCGGCGCCCTGGACGAGGACGCGCTGTTCTACGCCGAGCAGCGCGGCATCCCCGCGGACGCGGCCCGCGCCATGCTGACCGACGCCTTTGTCGGCGAAGTGGTGGACCGGATCGAGCACGAGGGCGCCCGCGCGGTGGTCCGCGCCTGGGTGGCGGAGCGCTTGCGATGAATATCCTCACCTGTAGGGGGAGGGGGACCGCGTGGCGGTGGAGGGGGTACGCCTCAGGCGCTGGCTTGCGCCGATTGATGCTGTGCCACCTCTCGCGGTCCCGAGCTCTGCCCAGAGCCCCCTCCACCCCTTCGGGGTCCCCCTCCCCCTACGTGGGAGGAGCATCGTGACATTCGACGTCGAGAAGGCCCGCGCCGAGTTTCCGATCCTTCGGCGGCGGGTGAACGGGCAGCCGCTAATCTATCTCGACAGCGCGGCCTCGGCGCAGAAGCCGCGGGCGGTGATCGAGGCGATCAGCGGGGCGATGGAGCACTCCTACGCCAACGTCCATCGTGGCTTGCACGCGCTGGCCAATGAAACGACGGAAGCCTATGAAAAAGCGCGTGAAAACGTGCGTAACCTGATCAATGCCGCGAGCGCGTCGGAGATCGTTTTCACCAAGGGGACGACCGAGGCGATCAACCTCGTGGCGTCGTCGTTCGGCCAGTCGCTCCGCGAGGGTGACGAGATCATTTTGTCCGTAATGGAGCACCACGCCAACATCGTTCCCTGGCACTTCCTCCGAGAACGGAAGGGTGTGGTGCTGAAATTTATTCCGGTCACGGACGCTGGCGAGCTAGATCTGGCGGCCTACCGCAATTTGCTCGGGCCCAGAACCCGGATGGTGGCGGTCAGCCACATGTCGAATGTGCTGGGCACGGTCAATCCGGTGGCCGAGATTATCGCCGAGGCGCACGCCGCCGGCGCCCTGGCCCTGATCGACGGGGCCCAGGCCGTGGTTCACGGCGTGGTCGACGTCCAGGCGCTGGACGCCGACTTCTACGCCCTCTCCGGCCACAAGCTGTACGGGCCGACCGGGATCGGCGCTCTCTATGGCAAGGCCGAGCGCCTCGACCAGCTGCCGCCATATCAGGGCGGGGGCGAGATGATCGGGCGAGTGTCGCTGGCGGAGATCACCTATGCCGACCCGCCGCACAGATTCGAGGCCGGCACGCCGCCGATCCTGGAGGCGATCGGCCTCTCGGCGGCGATCGAATGGCTGGCGACGCTGGATCGCGACGCCGTCGCTGCGCATGAGCACGCCCTCTACGATCGGGTGAAGAGCCGGCTGAACGGCGCCAACTGGATCAGCGAGATTGGCCAGGCGCCGGGCAAGGCGGCGATCTTCAGCTTCACCATGGAAGGGGCCCACGCCCACGACATCGCGCAGATTCTGGACCGTTACGGCGTCGCCGTGCGCGCCGGCACCCACTGCGCCGAGCCGCTACTGGCCCGCTTCGGTTTGACATCGAGCGCTAGAGCTTCTTTCGCCCTATATAACACCCTCGAGGAGGCCGACTCCTTCGTCGACGCCCTCGAAAAGACCAGGACCTTTTTCAGTTGATGGACGACGCCAGCATCGCCCCCGAATCCGCGCCCTCCGCCCTCGGCCAGGCGGAGCTCGACGCGCTGACCGACAAATTGGTCGAGAAGCTGAAGACCGTGTTCGACCCGGAGATCCCGGTCGACATTTACGAGCTCGGCCTGATCTACAAGGTCGACGTTTCTGACGACAAAGACGTGGTGATCGACATGACCCTTACCGCGCCCGGCTGCCCAGTGGCCGGCGAAATGCCGGATTGGGTGCGCGATGCGGTGCTGAGCATCGAGGACATCAAGTCCTGCACCGTCAACCTGGTGTTCGACCCGCCGTGGGATCCGTCTTTGATGTCGGACGAGGCGAAACTCGAACTCAACATGTTCTGACCCCATATCATCGCCATGGAAACCGTACTTCAGCCCCGAGCCCGCCGTCCGCGCCCCAAGGTCGTGACGCTCACCGATCGCGCCGCCGGCCGTGTGAAGGAGATCATGGCCCGTGCGGAGAAGCCCTACATGGGCCTGCGCGTCGGCGTGAAGAACGGCGGCTGCGCCGGGCAGGAGTACGTGCTGGAGTATGCCGAGGCCGCCGCGCCGCTGGACGAGGTGGTAGAGGACAAGGGCGTCACTATCCTGGTCGATCCCAAGGCGGTGCTGTTCTTGATCGGCACCGAGGTGGACTACGAGGTGAGCCGACTGGCGGCCAAGTTCACTTTCAGGAATCCCAACCAGACCGACGCTTGCGGCTGTGGCGAGAGCGTCACGATCGAGCCGGCCAAGGCGCTTGAATAGGCGCGCGGCGACGCTCCGCAGGGGTCCCTAGGACAACGTTAAGCAAAATCTTCGATTGTTCGGACCTCGTCCACGCGGGCAAGCGTGGCTGGGGAGGCGGCGCTGACCGAACAAACCGAAAAGAGCGCCCAGACGGCGCCGCTCGATATGCTGCTGCGGCTCGCGGCGCGAAGCGGCGCTGCGCCGGCGCAGCTGTGTGTCTTCGAAGGCCCGAACCGAGGCTCGCGCACCTCGGATGCGCGGGCGCCTGACGTCAGCGACATCGCCCGCGAGGCCGTGGTGCGCGGCCGGCTGACCTGGGGGCTGAAGAGCTTCGCCGGCCAGGCCTATGACGTTGTCGCCAGGCCAGTGTTCGCCGCCGGCCGGGCCGTAGGCGCGGTTTGCCTGTTCGGTGCGCCGACCGGCGACGCCACCGAGGACGTCATGGCCGACGTCGCGGTGATGATCAGCCGCGAGCTCGACGGCGAGGCCGGCGGTATCGCGCCGGAGGGCGCAGGCGCTGCGCAGATTCCACCGATGCTGGCGGCGATGATCGACAGCGTGCCGCTGGCGGTCGCGCTCTACGACACCGACTTCAGGCTGCTGCGTGTCAGCGAGCGCTGGGGCTTCGACTTCGGCCTGCTGCCCGAGCGCATGATCGGGCGCCATATGTTCGAGATCGATCCGACCGCGCGTCGGTGGGAGGCCCAATACCGCAACTGCATGCAGGGCGAGCGGCTGGTCGCGGACCGTGTGCCTATCACTCGCAAGGACGGCAAGACCGTCTACATCAACGCCGTCACCATCCCCTGGCGGCGCACAGATGGCCGGATCGGCGGCATCATGGGCATGTACCAGGTGCTGATGGACGATCGCGGCGAGGAATATGAGCTCGTCAACGCCCAGCGTCGGCTCGAAGCGGCGATCAAGCTGGCCAGCATCCACGTTTGGGAGATGGACTATCGCACCAAGTCGGTCTGGGGCATGGGCGACGCCTTCGTCGAGGAGGAGGACGTGGTCGGCTTCCTCGAAATGTCGAAGGACATGTCGGCCGGCATCCATCCGGAAGATCGCGAGACTGCGGCGGCTGAGCTGGCCGAGGCTAGACGCGAGCGACGCGCCTACCGCGGCGAATATCGGCTCTATCGCCAGGACTTGCGCGAAGTCTGGGTGTCGGCCGCGTCCGCGGATCACTACGGCGAGGCCGATGAGATCGAGACGCGCCTGGGCGTGCTGGTCGACATCACCCAGCGCAAGCAGGCCGAGCAGGCGCTGATCCACGCAAAAGCGGAGGCCGAGGCGGCGAACCGCGCCAAGAGCGACTTCCTGGCCACGATGAGCCACGAAATCCGGACGCCTCTGAACGGCGTGCTCGGGATGGCTCGCGCGATGGCCGGCGACGAACTCACCCCGGTGCAGCGCGAGCGGCTCGAGGTGGTGCGCCAGTCCGGCGAGTCGCTGCTGTCGCTGCTGAACGACGTGCTCGACCTGTCCAAGGTCGAGGCCGGCAAGCTGGAACTAGATGTCGAACCGTTCGATATCGGGGACCTTGCCGGCGCGGCCCATGCGACCTTCGCGGGCGTCGCGCAGGCGAAGGGCCTGACGCTCGCGCTGACGATCGAGCCGCGGGCGCGGGGCCACTACCTTGGAGACGCGGCGCGGGTGCGCCAGGTGCTGGCGAACCTGATCTCCAACGCGCTCAAGTTCACCCAGACCGGCGGGGCGGCCGTCGCGGTCGATCGCACGCGCCGCGGCTTGGTGATCCGCATCAGCGACACCGGCATCGGCATCCCGGCCGATCGCATCGGCAAGCTGTTCCATAAGTTCGAACAGGCCGATGCGTCGACAACGCGCCGCTTCGGCGGCACCGGGCTCGGTCTCGCCATCTGCCGCGAACTCACCGAGCTGATGGGCGGGGAAGTCACCGCAAAGAGCAGGGTCGACCGGGGCACGACCTTCACCGTCGTGCTGCCGCTGCGCAAGCTGGCCGAAGCGGCGGCGCCGTCAGGCGAAGCAGTCCAGGCGGAGACCCGCGAGATCGACGCCGGCCAGATCCGCGTGCTGGCGGCCGAGGACAACAAAGTCAACCAGCTGGTGCTGCGGACGCTGTTGAACCAGGCCGGCATCGACCCGATGATCGTCGATGACGGCAAGGCGGCGGTCGAAGCCTGGGAGCAGGGCGACTGGGACGTGATTCTGATGGACGTGCAGATGCCGGTCATGGACGGGCCCGCCGCGACCCGGATCATTCGCCAGCGCGAGGCGGCGACCGGTCGAGCGCTGACGCCGATCATCGCGCTCACGGCCAATGTCATGTCGCATCAGGTGCGGGACTACGAGCTGGCCGGGATGAACGGTTGGGTCGCCAAGCCGATCGAGGTCGCCGCGCTGTTCGGCGCCCTGGAGGCTGCGCTGGCGTCGGTCGACGAGCAGCCGGGTATCCCGAGCAGTGTCTCCCGCTAAGAAGGTGACTTGGGCGCGTTTTGCTGGGCTGCGCGGCGTTGTAGCTGCTCGCCGATTTCGTGGAGAGATTGACCGCGCTTTGCCATTTCGGCGCCGCATCTAGCGCTGGTCGCGTGCAGGGTCTGCGGGCTCATCGATTGTACTTCGTCGGCGACGTTATTCTCCAAATCGTAGGAAGGGTCGCGGTCGTCGGGCTTGCCGAGCCAGTAGAAGATTGAAATCTCGCCCGCTTTTGAGATCGGGGGGTCACCCGACCCAATCATGCGCATCGACACCACGAGGCAATCCACATCGGGCTTTGGTCCGGTTTTGCAGGCGCGAAGGTTGCTCACGCTACCAAAGCAACACCGACCAGGATTCCGGGGAATTGGCGGGCCCATTCGCTCTCCCTTCGAATCGTCAATGGATGACCATCGTAGGCGCCCCGTGAGGTGCTAGCCGCAACTAAGCGGTGATCGATCTGGCTTCGGCCCTGGCGACCTCGTCCGGCGCCGGCACCAAGATCGAGGGGCGGACCGGTTCTCCGGTCGCCTGGGCGATCAGTTCCTGCGTGCGGGTCTCGACCGCGCCTTCCAGCTTGGCCATGAACTCGCCGCGGTCGAGGCCGGGTTCGATCGGGTCGAGGAACTCGACAGTCGCGCGGCCGGAGTGCTTCCTGAAGTCCTGCTGCGGCCAGAACAGGCCGAGGTTGGTGGCGACCGGCACGACCGGGAGGTTGAAGTCGCGATACATGTGGAAGACGCCCGTGCGGTAGCGAAAATGCTCGCCGGCCTTGGCCAGGTTACCTTCCGGATAGATCAGGATGCGGCGGCCGTCGGCGTGGGCGGCGGCGGCTTTCTCGGCCAGCGCCCGGCGCGCTTCGGGGCCGCCGCAGTTGTCGACCATGATCGCGCCGAACTTGCGCAGCACGCCACGCAGCAACGGGATACGCTCCAGATGGTCGCCGGCGACGAAGGCCAGGTTCTGCACGTGGGCGAACATCACGAAGCCGTCGCCCCAGGAGTGATGCTTGGCGGCAATGATGAAGGCGCCCGCAGGCAGCCGATCCTTGCCGGCGACGTTGACCTTGATCCCCGCGATCCAGTGCATCGCCCAGAGCATCCGGCGGGTATAGAGCCGCAGGGTCCAGGCCAGCGGTCCTCGCCCGGGGAAAAGCGCGGCGACGGCGCAGGCGAGGGCGTAAAACACCGACATCACCCAGTAGGCGGCGGCGAAGGCGAAGCTGCGCATTGGCGTTGTCCGGTATTTCCTAAGTTCAGCGGGCGAACAGCACCGCTTCGACCGCGGCGGTCATCAGCGGCGCGTGGGCGCTCAAGGGTTCTTCGAAGCGGCCGTAGGCTTTGTTCTGGGCGGTCTGGTTGATCAAGCCGATCACCATCGCCGCCAGCACGCGGGGATCGGCGGGCGGTATCTCGGCTTCCAACATCGCCCGCTTCAGCAGTTTCTCAACCACCGAGACGGGGTCGCGGCCATCCTCCTGGTAGAACGGCAAGAAGCGGTGGACCGACAGCATGTGGAAGGTGAAGCGCGGCCAGTCTTCGTCGGCCGTCTGGCAATAGGCGTGAACGATACTGGCGGCCTTGGCGCGGATCCCGCGCTTGCCGGCCGCGGCCTCCTCGACCAGCGCCGACAGCCGCCGATGCGTGGCCATGAACAGGGTCTGCGCCAGCTCGTCCTTGCTCTTGTAATGGCGGTAGATCGCCCCTTCGGAGACGTCGGCCGCCTTGGCGATCAGTTTCGTTGTGGCGCCCTCGACCCCCATGTGGATGAAGAGACTTATCGCGGCGTCGTCGATACGGGCCTTGGCGGACATGGCGTTTTCCTTTCGCGAAGGAGCTATGCCATACAGCATCGAAGAATGCGAGTGAGCACTCACTCACATGTTGGTGAGCATCGTGACTTGACCAGGATTCAGGGCGAAGACTCTCTGCCACAACGGCCTGCCGCCGAGGTCTTTGACATCGTGAATTAGGGAGCCGGATAGCGGCCTGCTGAAGTGTTCGCGCGGCGGCCGCCACAATTCGGGCGCCGTAATTATGCGTGATTTGCGGTGCGATTGATCGGCCTGAAACAAATGCGTCAGGCTTCGCGTGGGCTCTCAGGCGGCCGCGCTGGTTCTCTTCTCGGCGGAGGTCACGCAATTTCGCCCGGCGTGTTTGGAGGCGTAGAGCGCGGTGTCGGCGCGCTCCATCAGTGAGACCGGCAGTTCGCCGTGGCGTCGCTCGGCGAAGCCGGCGGAGATGGTGACGGCGCCCAGGTCCTCGTTGGTCGAGCGACGCTTCAGGTGGCGCGAGCCGATCTCTTCGCAGATCTCGTGCAGGGTGCGCTCCACCTGGGCCATGTCCTCCCGGCAGAAGATCATGGCGAACTCCTCGCCGCCGTAGCGGGCGGCGAAGCGCGGCGCGGCGCCGACGCGGCCGATCACGCTGGCGACGAATCGGAGCACCTGGTCGCCGGTCTGATGGCCCCAGGTGTCGTTGAAGTTCTTGAAGTGGTCGATGTCAAGGACGGCCAGGTGCACCGCCACGGCGCCTGCATCGGCCTCGGCGCAGGCGCGCTCTAGCTCCTCGTCGAAAGACTTGCGGTTGGCGAGGTTGGTGAGGCCGTCCGTGGTGGCGTCTCGGCGCACCTGCACCAGGTGATCGCGCAGGCGAGTGACTTCCGCGGTGGACTCCGCCAGGCGCTGTTCCAGAGCCCTGTTCTGGTTCTGCGCGCGATTGGTGGCGTTAGCGAGGCCTTTGACCAGCGACTTCAGCTCGCCGGACTCCATGTGCTCGCTCAACTCCTGGGTCGCCCCGGCCAGCTGCTGGCCATAGGCTTCACTGGTCTGCTGGGCGGTCTGGATGGCGCGCGAGACGGTCGCCAGCTCTTGGCTCAACTGATCGCCGGCATCGCGAATCTGATCGTGCAGGCGCACCTTCGGCAGGAAGGTCTGGGCAAGATCCTCGGCGATGAAGTCGGTGATCTGCTCGCCGCTGGACAGTAGTCGTTGCAGCTCGAGGGCGAGGGGCCCCGTGGGATCAGCCACCAAGTGCAACCAGAGCTCGAAGTGGAGGGCGGTGGGCCACACCTTGGCCCGTTCCATCATCGCGATCGCCGCGCGGGCCACCTCGTAGCCTTTCGGGCCACGTAGGGTGAGGTCCACTTCGCCAGGCATGGGTGCTCCCCGAAACTTGGCGGGGAACATAGGACGCAGAGTTCAAACAGCGCGTTAAGGCTGACCCGCCGCGGGCGACGGGTCAGCAATTATTTGCGGGCCGGAAAATTATTTGCGGGAGAGAAATGCCGGTACGTCGGAGCCGAAACCAACGACGCCGCGATCGTCTTCATCGCCGCGGGGACGCGCCCCGGTCGGCGCGCCACGTCGCTGTTCGTGACGCGGCTCGTGTCGGGGCTCATGGCGCGACTCGTGACGCGATTCCTGGCGAGGTTCCTGCCGGGGGGGCTCGGGACGTGACTCGGCGCGAGCTTCCGAGCGGGGCTCCGGACGCGGTGACGGCCGCTCGCCTGCGGCCTCCCGGACCGGACGTTCGCGGCGCGAGCGGTGCTGGCGGGGCTCGCGCGCGGAGGGGGTCGGCGCGGCGGTCTCTGGAGCGGCGGCTTGCGGAGTGTCAGGTTCTGACGTGACGGATGCCACGCCGGCCGGGCGCGGCGTCGGCTTGCTCGGCTCCATCGCGGCGACCGAGGTCTCGGAGGCAGGGCGTCCGAAGCCTCGGTCGCGGCGCTCCGGCCGTTTGCGGACCTCGCGGCGGCCGTCGGGCTTGGCCTGGCTCCAGTCGACGTCGAGCTTCAGTTCCTCAGGCGTCTTGCCGATCAGCCGCAGCACCTTGTCGAGGTTGCGGCCATCGGCCGGTGTGACGAGCGTGATCGAGTCACCGTTCTTGCCCGCCCGCCCGGTGCGGCCGATGCGGTGGACGTAGTCGTCGGCGTGGTGCGGAACGTCGTAGTTGAACACGTGGCTGACGTCTGGGATGTCGAGGCCGCGCGCGGCGACGTCGGAGGCGACCAGCAGCTTCAGTTCGCCCTTGCGGAACGAGTCCAGCGTCTTGGTGCGGACGCTCTGGTCTAGGTCGCCGTGGATCGCGGCGGCGTCGAAGCCGTGCTTCTTCAGCGACTTGGCGACAATGTCGACTTCGCTCTTGCGATTACAGAAGACAATGCCGTTCCTCACGTTGGCCTGGCTGACCAGCGCGCGCAGCGCCAGCCGCTTGGCGGCCTGATCGGTCACCGGCACGCGGAAGATGTGCTGGGCGATGTTCTCGGCCGTGGTGGCCGGCCGCGACGCTTCGATCCGGGTCGGGTCGCGCAGGAACTGCTTGGTGAGGCGGGTGATCTCCGGCGGCATGGTGGCCGAGAAGAACAGGGTCTGCTTGGCCGCCGGCGTCAGTTTGAAGATGCGCTCAAGGTCGGGGATGAAACCCATGTCGAGCATGCGGTCGGCTTCATCGACCACCATGATCTGCACGCCGGTCAGCAGCAGCTTGCCGCGCTCGAAGTGGTCCAGCAAGCGACCAGGCGTGGCGATCAGCACGTCGACGCCGCGGTCGAGCTTGGCTTCCTGGTCGCCGAACGAGACGCCGCCGATCAGCAGCGCCCACGAGAGCTTTTGGCCCTTGGAGTAGCGTTCGAATGAGGCGGCGACCTGGTCAGCGAGCTCGCGCGTCGGCTCGATCACCAGCGAGCGCGGCATGCGCGCCTTGGAGCGTCCCGCGACCAGGCGGTCGATCATCGGCAGGGTGAAGGCGGCGGTCTTGCCGGTCCCGGTCTGGGCGATGCCGAGGATGTCTCGGCCGGCCAGCGCGACGGGGATGGCTTGTTCTTGGATTGGGGTGGCCTCGGTATAGCCGGTGGCGGCGACTGCTTCGAGCGTCGCGGAGCTGAGGCCCAGTTTGGAAAAGTCTGTCATGTCTCGATAAAATTGAACTGGCGCGTCTGGTGCGAATCATGCGCGCCACGACCCAGTTCAGGCCCGCGGAACATAGGAAGAAAGGGCCTCAAGTCAATGCGCGCCGCCGCGTCCGTTGCCCGAGCTCGCCATCATTTCAGAAGGTGCGTGGTCGGAAAACTTTGCCGATATTCTCGCCTCGGGCGAATATGGCGCCGATTCTACGGCCGAGGGACAGGCGTTGCCCAGATTTCGCCATGACCGGGCTCTAGCGCCGACTGTCGGCGTTCGGGGCGGTCAGGCTTCGAGCCGCAACCATGGCTGGCGGGGAACCAGAATGAACAAGCAGATGATGACGGCGGGCGCGGCCCTTCTCGGTGCGCTTTGGCTGGGCGGATGTGCGACCCAGGACTACGTCGACAAGCACGTGGCCACGGTTCAAGGCCAGGTCGACACCGTCAAGGGTCACGCCCAGGAGCAGGACGAACACATCGGCGCGGTCGATAAGACGGCGCACGAGGCGCTGGACCGGGCGATCGCCGCCGGGAAGCTGGCCCAAGGCAAGTTCCTCTACTCGATGGTGCTGACCGATGACGCGACCAAGTTCCCGGTCAACAGATCCGAGCTTTCGGACGAGGCCAAGTCGCGGCTGACCGAGTTCGCCAACAAGCTGAAGAGCGACAATCGCAACGTCTACCTTGAGATCCAGGGCTACACCGACTCCACCGGTGCGCCGGCGACCAACCTGGAGCTGGGCCAGCAACGGGCCGAGGCGGTCCGCCTGTTCCTCAACGAACAGGGCGTGGCGCTGAACCGGATGGCGACGATTTCTTACGGCCAGGACAACCCGGTGGCGCCCAACGACACCCGCGAGGGCCGGGCGCAGAACCGGCGCGTGGTCATGGTGGTGCTGGATTAGCCTCAGACGGGTTCGGTCCGAACCCTGAGTCAGGCTCTACACTTTTGATTGTGGAGCACGATTCAGCGGTCGGATGATCCCATCCGAGCCCATCGTGCTCTACCGCTTCATCCGCAGTTCGCCCATGAAGTCGCGCTTGCCGAGGGGGACGCCCTTGGAGCGCAGGATGTCGTACGCCGTCGTGGCGTGGAAATAGAAATTCGGCATCGAGAACGACATCAGGAAGTTCTCGGCGGTGAAGGGCATCTTGAAGTCGCGGATCTGGAAGACGACGTCGGTGCCCTCCAGGGCGTTGATCTCCTCGGGGGACGCGGTGGCGAGCTTTTCGCGCGCCTCGGCGACCAGTCCCTGCAGTTCCTCGTAGTTCAGCGGACGCGCTTCCGAGGGCGGGGCGAAGGCGCCCTTCTTCACGCCCTCGATGGCGCCGATCGAGTGGTGGACCACCGAGATCAGCTGGAACCGGAACGGCAGCATGTCGCCATAGAGCCGCGTTTCGACGATCTCCGCCGGGTCGATGTTGTTGTCGCGGCAGTGCGCCAGCCCGCGTTCCAGGAACCCGGAAACCGCGCCCAGCGTTTGCAGGTAGGAAGCCACGGTCAGGTCGTAGAGTGCGATCGCCATCTTCGGGGTCCCTAGTTGCTCAAGGCAACCCTATGGGGCAGGCGCCGATCGGGGGCAAGCCGCTAAACGTCCAGATCGTCGGCGGCGAACTCGGCGTTTTCCTGGATGAAGCGAAACCGCAGCTCCGGCTTCTTTCCCATGAGGGCTTCGACGAGGTCGACGACCGTTTCCTCGGCCCGGGGCAGGCTGATGCGGGCCATGGACCGGGTCTTGGGGTCCATGGTGGTTTCCTTCAGCTGCGCCGGCATCATCTCGCCCAGGCCCTTGAAGCGGCCGATCTCAGGCTTTTTGCCCTTGAACACCGTCGCCATCAGCTCGTCCTTGTGGGCGTCGTCGCGAGCGTACTCGGTCTTGCCGGCGTGGCTGAGCCGGTAGAGTGGGGGCAGGGCCAGGTAGAGTTTCCCGGCCCGGATCAGGTCAGGCATGGTGCGGTAAAAGAAGGTGATCAGCAGGGCGGCGATGTGGGCGCCGTCGACGTCGGCGTCGGTCATGATCACTACCCGCTCGTAGCGCAGCGCCTCGTCGCGGTATCGGGCGCCGGTCTCGACGCCGAGCGCGAGAATGAGGTCGGCGAGCTCCTTGTTGCCGCGCATCTGGTCGAGGCTGGCGGAGGCGACGTTGAGGATCTTGCCGCGCAGGGGCAGGATCGCCTGGGTGCGCCGGTTGCGGGCCTGCTTGGCCGAGCCGCCCGCGCTGTCGCCCTCCACCAGGAAGATCTCGGTCCCGTCGGTGGCGCTGCCGGAACAGTCGGCGAGCTTTCCGGGGAGTCGCAGCTTGCGGGTCGGGGAGGCGCGCGCGATCTCCTTTTCCCTGCGCCGCTTCAGCCGCTCCTCGGCGCGCTCGACGACGAAGGCGAGCAGGGCGCCAGCCGCCTTCGGCTGTTCAGCCAGCCAATGGTCGAACGGATCGCGCAGCGACGCTTCCACCAGCCGCTGAGCGTCGATCGACGACAGCCGCTCCTTGGTCTGGCCCTGGAACTCGGGATTGCGGACGAACACGCTGATCATCGCGCCGGCCTCGGCCATCACGTCATCGGCGGTGATCAGCGCGCCACGCTTGTCGCCGACGAGTTCTGCATAGGCCTTAAGCCCCCGGTTCAGCACCGCGCGGAGACCCGCCTCATGCGTGCCGCCCTCGGGCGTCGGAACGGCGTTGCAGTAGGAGCGGATGAAGCTGTCGGCTTCGCCAAAGCCATCCGGGGTCCAGGTGACCGCCCACTCGACCGCGCCTGCTTCGCCCTGGCGCTCGACCCGGCCAGTGAACGGCGACGAGGTGATTGTAGATAGCCCCTCCGTGGTTTCAGCCAGGAAGTCGGCGAGGCCGTTGGGGAAGCGGAAGGTGGCCTCGGCCGGCGTCGCATCCCCGATCCGCTCGGGCGCGCAGCGCCAGCGGATCTCGACCCCGCGGAACAGGTAGGCCTTGGTGCGCGCCATGCGGTGCACGCGGGCGGGACGGAAGGCGGCGTCCTCGCCGAAGATGACCGGGTCTGGGGTGAATGTGACCTGGGTGCCGTGCTTGCGGGTCGGGCCCAGCTGCTCCAGCTTCGAAGTCGGCTTGCCGCGCGAGAAGGTCTGGCGCCACTCGAAGCCATCCTTCCAGGCAGTGACTTCGACCCGCTCTGAGAGGGCGTTGACCACCGAGACGCCGACGCCGTGCAGCCCGCCGCTGGTCTCGTAGGCCTTGCCGGAGAACTTCCCGCCCGAGTGCAGCATGGTCATGATGACCTCGAGCGCCGAAAGCCCTGGGAACTTGGCGTGCGGATCGACCGGCATGCCGCGGCCGTCGTCCTTGACCGTTAGGGCGCCATCGGCGGCGAGGGTGATCTCGATCAGCTTGGCGTGGCCGCCGATCGCCTCGTCGACCGCATTGTCCAGCACCTCGGCGAACAGATGATGCAGCGCCCGCTCGTCGGTGCCGCCGATGTACATGCCCGGGCGCTTGCGGACCGGCTCCAGGCCCTCCAGCACCTCGATGTCCTTGGCCGAATAGCTGGCGGAGGCCGGACGCGGCTCATGCGCCTCGGCCAGCGGCGCGGCCGGGGCGGGGTTGAGGGCGTCGTCGAAGAGCGATGGTTGGGCCGCGGACTTGGGCATCGCTCAGGTGTAGCAGCGATTCGAGTTCGTCGCTCTAAACGCCGGGCGTCGGCGGCTCGCCCGGCGTCGGACTTTCGCTTTCTTCGCGGTCGCCTGCTTCCGCGAGATGCTTCGATGGTGGGTCGAGCGGCTCGCCGAACCCGAGCAGGATGGCGGCCAGCTGGAGATTACCGCGCATCCGCTTGCCGGCGCCCTTGCCGACCAGCGCCGCCAGCGGGATGCCTGCAATCAGACAGGCGACCAGCAGGAATGCGCCGATCCAGCCGGCCATCAGGCCTTCTTCGGGTGCCCGCCCAGCAGGATCCGCGAAGGCGCCCGGGTGAGCACGACGGTCCGTGCGCCGATCAGCGTCGCCGGCTCGATGTAGGAGACGGCCCCCAGGGCCGGCCAGGTGAAGGCCGGCAACGAGGCGCTGTGGCCGTCGGCCATCAGCGCCTGCCCGGCTCCGGCGTCCGGGAAGTAGGCCGCCGTGAACTTGGGGATCACGAAACTGAGCGCTCCGGCGAACTTGACGACCGCGGCGTTGACCTGCGTCAGCGCCAGCGCGAGGTCGCGGACGTCGACGTGGGTGGCGGGAGGTATCGCGCAGCGCAGCTCGGGGCCCAGGTCGAACGGGGCGCCCTCTATCTCGATGTGGGCCCCACTCTTCAGCACGGCCAGATCCGGCAGCCGCGTCGTCATGATGCCCGCGCGATCGAAAACGATCGGCGTGCGCGCGCCGTTGGCGGCGACGATCGTCGCCGCCACGCCGGCGACGGGGTGCTTATCGCGGTAGGCGCGGAAGGCCAGGTAGAATCGGCTGCGCTCGGCCGCTGGCATGGCTAGATAGGCGGAGAGGTAGGGGAAGGCCTTGTCGATCGAGATCGTTTTCGCATCCGCGAATGCGACCCGCGGCGTGGATGCGGCTATCGCCAGGAAGCCGAGCAATTGACGTCGGCGCATGGTCTATCTCGCGTTTTCCACTTGAGACATTGCTAGCTCAGTTCGTGACCGCGAGCCACAGCAGCGAAAATCACCCGTCACTCAGCGGGCGCACGAAGTCGTTGCGGTATGGTCAGGCCTGCCTACAATATCGGAAAAACCGCAGAGGAGGTAAGGTGGATGAGCCACGTCAGCGCCGCGGATGAGAAGACCGGCCGCAAGTTCTATCTCGACGATCCCGACGATCTGAAGCCGGGCGAGAAGCTCACCTTCGTCCTGAACCTGCACGGCGGCGGCTCGGTCGGCGCCTGGCAGCGGGCCTATTTCCCCGCGGCGGACTACAAGAACCAATACCGCCTTGTCGTCGCCACGCCGTCGGCTGCTACCAAAGAGCCCGCCCGGCGATGGGTGGGCGAGGCCGACGATGAGCACCTGCACAACATCGTGGGCTACGTGTTCGACAAGTACGGGCCGGGGAACATTCGCGGCTTCTGGCTCGCGGGTCACTCGCAAGGCGGCATGACGTCCAGCCGCCTGCTGCACGATGACAAGTTCTTCCAGGACCGCGTCGATGGCTGGCTGAGCCTTTCCGGCGGCCGCATCGGGCTGGCCGAGCGCTCGCCCAACGCCGGACCGCCCCTGCGTCCTGGCCAGACCTCTCCCGCGAACTTCATTCGCCCGGCCCCGCTCGGACCCCCGCCAGTGGAGATGTCGCATATCTTCGCGGTGGGTGAGCACGAGATCACCAGCCTGCCGGCCACCTCGCCCTGGGCAGAGAAGTATGGCGCCGGACCGAGAGAACGCCGGCCCGACATCGTCGATACGGAGCCAGGCCAGATCTACGACACCGGACGCGCCGACATCTCGACCAAGGAATGGGGCCTCAAGCCGGGGCCGGGGACGGCGCAGGTCTGGGTCTACCCGGGAGCCAGGGACGGCCGCGTGATCGCCGACGTGGTGCGCCTGGGCAAGGGCCACACCGAGGGGCTGGAGCCGAAGGTGACCGAGGCGCTGATCAAGCTGATC
>Ga0302326_10011226_pt1 | contig 19320 bp, 12 predicted proteins | sample Palsa_T0_3_FD_202264 | JGI IMG/M metagenome (GOLD analysis project Ga0302326, IMG submission 202264) | Peat permafrost microbial communities from Stordalen Mire near Abisko, Sweden - Palsa_T0_3 | ecosystem: Environmental > Terrestrial > Soil > Palsa > Peat permafrost | place: Sweden: Abisko...
TCTTGCCTTTCGCTTGCTGAAACATTCCCTTTTGGACGCGGCTCCAAAGCGATTGTTTTCGCCCTGGGCTGGTGGCCGGAAGTTTTTCTAGTTACGGTGAAGCAGCTACTCAACAGGCAGGACGATTGGCTGAGGCAGGGTTATTTTGCCTTCGAGCTGAGGGTCTGCTGAAGAACGGCTTATGTGCAAGGTGAACGTACCCGCGTCGGCATGCCAGGCCTTGGCGTTGACGTCGTACCACGTGAAGGATCGAGCGTCCAGAGGGATAGTGACATGGCGAGTTTCGCCGGGAGCTAGGGCGACGCGGGAGAAGCCTTTGAGCTCTTGGGCCGGACGGGCAATTTTGGGATGGTCTTCGCTCAGGTAGAGCTGCGCTACGTCTGCTCCTGCGCGAGAGCCGGTGTTGGTGACGTCGAAGCTGACTTCGTAGGTGGGTTTGGTTTCAGAATTCCCGGCGGCGTTGCTGGCCGGAGAAACGGTGAGGTTAGCGTACTTGAAGGTGGTGTAACTGAGACCGTAGCCGAATGGGAAAAGCGGCTTGGTGTGGTTATGTTCGTAGCCTCGGTAGCCAACGAAGATGTCATCGCCGTAGGTAATTTTTTCGGTGCCGGGAGTGGGGTAGTACCAGGGGGCGGACGGATTGTCTTTGAGGCTGCTCTCCCAGCTGATGGGCAGTCGACCGGAGGGGTCAGCATCGCCGAAGATGAGCTGAGCCAGCGCAGTCCCGCCTTCTTCGCCTGAGTACCAGGTCTGGAGCAGGGCGGAGACGTGATCGATCCACTTGGACGCATCAATGCTGCCGCCGGAGGTTATAGTGACGATGGTGTTGGGGTTGACTGCGGCGATTTGCTCAATCAGTTCATCCTGGCCAGGCGGGAGTTGGAATTCGCGATCAGCGCCTTCGCTTTCGGTTTCGGCATCATAGCCGACGGCGATAACTACGGCATCGGCCCGCTTGGCCAGTTCAAGGGCTGCGGGATGGACGAGTGAGTCTTCTTTGGCGATGCCGAGGCGAACTACGCCTTCACCGAATTGAGGGCCGCTGAGCTCTTCGAGGACTACTTTATGCGCGCCGGGCGTGAGATCGACGATCTTCTGGGCGACGGCGAAGCGCGGCAGGTCAGAGTGGTCGATTACGGAGGCTCCGTCGATGGTTAGGCGGTATTTGCCCTGGTTTTCCGCGAAGATGAGGTACTTCCCTGCTGCGCGGGCGTGGTAATAGCCCGTCCAGCGGTTGAAGTGCGGCGGTCCGCCTGCTCCCATGAATGCCTTCATGGTGTTGCTGTCGATTGAGTTGATCAGCTCAGCCAGGTCAGGGTCCGAAAGCGCTGACTGGCCGCTGTTGATGGCCTGCTCGTGACGCGTGGCTGTGGGGGTTCCGGAGAAATCGGGAGTGCTGAAGGTCTCGACAGTTACGCCAGGCGTGTAGACGTCGGCCGCGGGGGTGAGGCCAGTTTGGAGGGCGAGAATGCTGATCTTGGAGATGCCGCGCTCGTAGGTCACGTTGCCTTTGAGGCCGAGGCGGTCGCTGATGCCTTTGAGCGCTCCAACCTCAGAGAAGGTGGGAACCATGCCGCTGCCGCCAGCGGTGGGGCTGCCGGGGAAGGCGTCCGGGCCGATAACGGCTATGGTTTTGGGCTTGTCTCCTGTGAAGGCGGCGGGATCGAGAGGCAAAAGCTTGCCTTGATTCTTGAGCTGGGTTGCGCCTTCGAGAGCGCCTTCGAGCGCTGCCTCGCGGCCTTGCTGGTTATAGCGGGGGATGGTGGAGTCGAGGGGATCGTGATAGCTGCCGTCGGGAGCTATCCAGCCGAAGCGATAGGCTACGCGCAGCAGGCGGCGAATCTTGTCGTCGATGGTAGTTTCGGAGACTTTTCCGCTTTTGACTGCGGGGATGAGGGTCTCGGCGTTCATGTACCAGCCGAAGGGCATTTCCAGGTCGAGGCCTGCGTTGGCCGCGGCTATGCCATCATGAGTCGCTGTCCAGTCGGACATCATCACGCCGTCGAAACCCCATTGCTTTTTGGCGATTTCGATGTTCAGATGGGCGTTCTGAGTGGCGTGTTCGCCATTGATGAAGTTGTAGGAGTCCATGATGGAGCCTACGTGGGCCTGCTTGACGGCGGCTTCAAAGGTGGGCAGGTAGATTTCGCGGAGAGCGCGCTCGCTAACAATAGAATCGGATGTAAAGCGAGCGTACTCGCTGTTGTTGGCAGCGAAGTGTTTGATGGTGGCGCTGACGCCCTGGGCCTGCACGCCGTCAATGTAGCCAACTGCGATCTGAGAGGCGAGAAACGGGTCTTCGCCGAAATATTCGAAGTTTCGGCCATTCATGGGTGCGCGGTAGATATTTACGCCAGGGCCGAGCAGGAACGATGCTCCGCGGGAGCGCGCGTCGCGGCCGAGTTGGACGCCGATACGCTGGGCCAGAGCGGTGTCCCAACTAGCGGCCAGGCCGATGCCGGCGGCGAAGGCAGTGGAGGGCGGCGGAATATGCGCGCCAACCGGGCCGTCGCTCATGCGCAAAGCGGGAATACCCAACCGTGCGATGGGAGCCGAGGCCATCATGCTGGAGCCGGAGAGCAGGGTGATTTTCTCTTCCAAAGTGAGCTTGCCGATGGTGTCGTCGATCTTCTTTTCAACCGCTGCCGAGTCGGGCGCCGATTGAGCCACGGCGAGGGAAGAAATAGAGATCAACAACAAGGCCGAAACGGCGACGGTCGAAGCAAGACTCCTGCGGCGCTCAAGGGCATTCAGTTGCAAGGCGGACCTCCTGAAATAGAGCAGTAGTGAACTGATTCTCTGGATCGTGTCGACGGGAGTTCGAGAGGCACTGACGGATGGCTTTCGCCGTGCCATAGGAATGCCGCACCGGACAAGTGGCAGATTCATACAGTCAGCGAGGATACAGTGCGGGTACGGTTTATGGGAAGTGTGATGGGAATGGAATAAAGACAAAACCGCGAGCATCAACCGAAAATGCAGAGCCAGCTATTTCGAAATCCGGGGATGAATCGATGCCTCTTTATACCTCTCTTCAAGCCAATCCCGGACTGCGCCCCTGTTTCAGATCCCACAAAGCTGCGACCAGCGCATCCACTTCTTCGCTGGTGTTGTAGAGCGCAAATGTGGCTCGAACGGTGCTCTCCAGACCAAATCGTCGCAAAATCGGTTGAGCACAGTGATGCCCGCCGCGCACCGCAATCCCTCGCCGGTTGAGGTAGTCGCCAATCTCTTCCGTGCGAAAGCCTTCGATCACAAATGATAGTACGCTTGCCTTTTCCTTCGCCGTGCCAATGATGCGCAGGCCGGGAATGCGTTGCAGTGCGGCCGTTGCATAGATGAGTAGCGTGTGCTCGTGGCGCGAGACGTTCGCAATACCGACACGATCGAGATAGTCGATTGCCGCGCCAAGACCAACCGCATCCGCAATGTTACCTGTGCCGGCCTCAAATCGTTGCGGAGGCGGCTGGTATAGGGTCTTCTCGAAGGTGACATCCTGAATCATGTTGCCTCCGCCTTGCCAGGGTGGCATCTGATCCAGCACGTCCGTCTTTCCATACAACACGCCAATGCCGGTGGGCGCAAAGACTTTGTGTCCTGAGAAGACATAGAAGTCGCAATCGATCGATTGCACGTCGACACGCATGTGGGAGACGGTCTGTGCGCCATCCACAAGCACCCGCACTCCGTGACGGTGGGCGACTTGCGTCATCTCGGTAACCGGGACAATAGTTCCCAGGGCGTTCGAGACCTGGGTGATCGAGACGAGCTTTGTCTTCGGATTGAGCAGTTTCTCGTATTCGTCGAGCAGAATCTGACCGGTATCATCTACTGGTGCGATGCGCAGTCGTGCTCCTTTTTCTGTACACAGCATCTGCCACGGAACGATGTTGGCGTGATGCTCCAACCAGGTGATGACAATCTCATCGTCCTTCTGAATGTTGCGACGGCCCCAGCTTTGTGCCACGAGATTAATGGCTTCTGTGGCGCCGCGCACAAAAACAATCTCGCGGGTGGACCCTGCATTGAGGAAGCGACGCGTCTTCTCACGCGCCGACTCGTACGCATCGGTAGCGCGAGCCGCCAGCTCATGCGCCGCGCGATGCACGTTGGAGTTTTCGTGCTCGTAAAAGTAAGTGATGCGGTCGATAACTGACTGCGGCTTCTGCGCTGTCGCACCGTTATCGAGCCAGATCAGCGGACGGCCATTCACTCGCTCCCGCAGAATTGGGAAGTCACGGCGAATCGTCTCGACGTCAAAGAATGTCGATGAGAGTCCGAGCGCGCCTGAACTCCCCAGAAGACCCGTCCGATCCCGTTCCCCCGATCCCGGAGCCACAATCGGCACGAAGTTCGAGGGATCAAGTGGTCGAATCGGATCATTTGAATCGAGCGACGCCGGTGCTTGATAGCCCGCTCCATGCGCTACTGCTCCGGGCAATTGTGGCGAGCTCTGGTCAAGCGGCGTGGCAAATGGAGCAGCTATTGCCGGGACTGGCCCGGGCAGCGAAGGCGACGTTGAAAACAAGGGCCGGGCATCTTCCATGAAGGAAAAAAACGGGACAGGAGAAGAGTCAATCACCCCGAGGGCGCCTGGAATTGCGGGCGCGGGTGGATGCGGAGCTCCAGCAAGCAAAGAAGGATTCAAATCTGTAAGTAACGATCCGGGAATCGACGCAAATCCATTGTCGTTGGGAACGGAATTCCCGAACGCCTGGGAGGGCGTGTCAACCGGCTCAAACTCAACTGCAGAATCCGGATACAGCGGCCTCGCATCCTGCAGGAAAGCAAAGGCCGGCGGAGTCGCGGGCGCGCTTGCTGGCCCTTGCCCCACCGTCGGAATCGCTGAAGGCGGCGTGCCTGGCACGGACGAGACCGGAACCGAGGAGACGGGCGCCGACGGGGCAGAAACCGGCAAAACCGAGGGACGTAACTCCGGAGCTATGCTTCTCTCTGGATGAGCGATCAGAGGTTTTGGCGATGCGTCGATCAATCCAGAGGCTATCCCCGGAATCGCTGGCGCGGTGGGACTTGGGATTGCCGCGTACGGGTTTCCAGTGAAAGCAGAGTTCGGTGGCAGAACCACTCCAGCAGCAGTTGCGGCAGGCTGCTGTATCTCATCCGGCAATGCACGAAATAACTCGTTTGCCATGCGCGCCAGTTCGGCCGGGCTGAGGATTCCCGTCACAGCGTCAACAGTTTTCGGAAACCCCGCCGTCCAGCCGCCAGACTCAGTGACTCCTGCTGGAGTCGGCACCTGGTCACTTGTACTCATGGTACTGTCCTACATCGACATCTTCGAGCAGCGCGATCGCATCATCTGTCAGCACGGCAGCCGAGCAATAGAGCGAGACCAGATAAGACGCCAGTGCGCGCTCGTCGATTCCCTTCAAACGCACGGACAGCCCCGGGCTCTGTTCTCCGGGAAGTCCCGGCTGAAAGAGGCCTATCACGCCCTGTTTCTTTTCACCAATGCGCACCAGCAGAATCTTCGACTTGTGATCCTTACTTCTCACTGCAATCTTGTCGCTGGGAATCAGTGGAACGCCGCGCCACGTAAGGAATGGCGTGCCGAACAGAGTTACTGTCGGCGGCGGAACCCCGCGCCGCGTGCATTCCCGTCCAAATGCGGCTATAGCCTTCGGATGTGCCAGGAAAAGCGACGGCTCTTTCCATACCTTCGTCAACAACTCGTCCAGGTCGTCTGGCGTCGGTGCGCCATTGCGCGTCTTGAGCTTCTGCGAATCGGCAACATTATGCAGCAGGCCGTAGTCCGCATTGTTGAGTAATTCACTCTCCTGCTTCTCCTTGACGCTCTCGATCAGCAGTCGCAGCTGCTCGCGAACCTGATCGTAGGGATTGCTGAGAAGGTCGGAGACGCGCGTGTGAACGTTGAGCACCGCATTGATGCTGCTCAGCCGATATTCCCTCGGTTTGTCCTGATAATCGACGAAAGTGGACACCAGCGGCGACTCATCCTCGTGAGCACAGACAGACTCGATCGGCTTGCTTTCATTTACCTTGTTGACCCGGAGAGTCCCTGCCTCGAGTGGTTTCCAGTCGAGAAAGCGTACCAGCCATCGCGGCGTGATGGCTCCAAACTGCGGAGCTGTCTTGGTAACATTTGCAAGTTGATACGCCGCTTCTTCGCGTAACGAAAGGCGGATGGCTTCTTCTGCCACGGTGGGTCTCCTTTAAATTCAATGACAGAGGAATTGTAGCCGCCTGATTCGGGCTGGGCAATGTGCAAATCAGCTTCCCGATGCGCGCAGCGCATTGTAATCCGGCTGGACGAAGCTATTGATGGAATTAGTACTTACGGACACTCCGGTCGATTCGATCTGACCAGGCGTGGATCCCGCCCGCCAGGCTCCAGACATGGGGAAACCCTGCATTATGTAAGAATTGAGCCGCCTTAATACTCCGTGGTCCCATTTTGCAGACGGCGATAATATTCTGATTCGCGTCGAGTTCGTTGACACGTTTCGACAACTCGGGAAGCGGAATCAACTGGCCGCCTATATTGGAGATTTCGTACTCGAACTCGTCGCGCACGTCGAGTAGGAAAAGGTTCTCACCGGCATCAAGCCTCTGTTTTAATTCTTCAACGCGAATTTCAGGAACACTCACCGTTTTCTCCTAAATGGGCTCTCTCCCAACCTTCTATTGGAAGACAACTGCTCAGTTGTTGCGCCCGTTCCCAACTTCAACCCCAAATAAAAAACCCACCTGCCAGATCAGCCTGGCGGTGGGTTCATAAGAGCGAATGGTTTGTAAGTTGCCTTAAACCAACCATTTCCTCACGCCAGAAGTCCTGTTTGCACAGCACATCGCTGAACAACAACACATCTGCACGTTGGTAGCGCGAGAAATATTCACAGATAGATCATAGCACGTTCTCCAACCAAACCATTCAAGCCTCATCCATTCCCATCACCTTTTCCAGTTGCGTGGAATTAACCCTGTTTGGCGTACAATTAGAGATGTAATGTAGCTGGGAGTGCACATCCCGGCAGCATTCCCAGTCATCTTAACCTTCACCGCGGATTTGGCATTCATTCGCAGCGCTGACGTCCCGCCGGTCGTGCGCAAATGTGTCGCAAATCCTTGGCTAATCGCGCCATACAAGCACCGAAAAAGGCTCGCAATTCATTCAATTGAAGATGAATCAGGAAAATTAGTACCCCCTCCCCCCATCTAGTTCTCCGTTTGTTCGCTTTTCGCAGCCGAATTCGCATTTCCGTTCATGCAATTACCCTGAATCGCCAACTTGGCCGATCCGTCTGCGGCCGCAACCCATTGCAGAGAATTCGCCTAGACGTCCTGAGCATCGTTGCCTTCTACTCGACAGCGACACCTCCAGCAATCGAAGGAATGATGGAGAGCGTGTCGCTGGCGGAGACCGCAGTTTGCTCCTTGTCGGCCAAATAACGCACGTCCTCGTCATTGAAATAAAGATTGACGAAGGCCCGCAGCTTTCCCTCCTCCGTAAAAAGATGCTTGCGTAAGCCGGGATAGGTCTTAGTCAATCCGTCGAGCGCCTCGGCAATTGTCGCTGCGTTCACTTCTACGGCATCCTTGCCTTCAGCATAGGGACGCAACGGAGTCGGGATAAAGATATTCATCTGTTTCATTCCTCGCTTGGAGATCCGCTTCTTCGGTCTTGGCAGGTACCGAAGCTCTGCTACCGAAGCTCTGCCATCCAGCCAACTTCCGGTCACTCTTCCAACTGAATCGACTCCTGCACAAATTGCTTTTCTTCTTCCGTGCTTCCAGTCAACAAAAACGAGTTGGTAACGACGGCCTTGCCCTGAGCAACTTCCGTGATGACATACGAGCATCCGAGCCAATGCGCTTCCGCAAAATCGGTTGCAGACCACTGCGCCGGATGATCGGGATGGGAATGATAAAAGCCCGCAATTTCCAATCCCTGTCGCCGCGCCTCCCGTTCGATTCGAACCAACTCCAACGGAGCGATGCTGTAGCGATTGTGAGCCGAATCAGTACGAGTATTGCCTGCCCGCATTGCCTCTGTCACCCGCCATCCGTTGGGCGTGGACTCGCCCAACAGCGCGCCGCAACATTCATGGGGATAGGTCTCCTCGCCATGAGCGCGGATCGAATCGTAGACATTTCGCTTTATCCGGAATGCGCTCAAGATTCCTCCCAAAACCGCTCGCTCAGATACTTGTCCGCAGAGTCAGGAAGCACCGTCACAATGGTCGCAGGACGGCGCGCTGCAGCTTCCTCCTCTGCAATTCGCACGCCGGCCACAACGGCAGCCGCAGCAGAAATCCCCACCAGCAGACCCTCCTCACGCGCCAGCCGCTTGGCCATCGCATACGCCGCTTCTGTCTCCACTTCAATGTTGCGGTCGGCAAGCTGCGGATCGTAGATGGCCGGAACGATTGCCGTCTCCATATGCTTCAATCCCTCCAGCCCATGGAAAGGCGAGTCTGGCTGCATGCTCACGGCTCGTAGCGACGGGTTCAGCTCCTTAAGCCGCCTGACTGTGCCCATAAAGGTTCCGCTGGTGCCCAGGCCGGCCACAAAATGTGTAACCTTACCGGAAGTTTGCTGCCAGATCTCCGGTCCGGTGGTCTCATAGTGAGCTTTCCAGTTGGCATGGTTCGAATATTGGTCCACATAACAAAAGCGCTCCGGCTCATTCGACGCCAACTCGCGCGCCCTTCGGATTGCGCCATCCGATCCGTGATCCGGATTCGTCCACTCAACCTTCGCGCCATAGGCTTGCAGTATCCGCTTACGCTCAGCGGACACGTTGGAAGGCATCGCCAGCAGTACGGGGAATCCAAGCGCCGCGCCCAACATTGCATAAGCTATTCCTGTATTGCCGCTGGTCGCGTCCAGCAGGGTCTTGCCTGGCGCAAGTGAGCCGTTGGCAAGCGCCGCGCACACCATGGACGCCGCGGCCCGATCCTTCACACTTCCGCCTGGATTAACCCACTCCGCCTTGGCAAGCAACGTAATGCCATCCAGGCCATGAACTGCCCGATCGAGCCGAATCAGCGGCGTGTCGCCGATGCGCTCAAGCAACGATGAGCCCAACCGTTCTTCGATTTGCCCATGTTTCATCGGGATCCACCGCAAGTTCTCGTGGTTTTCAATGTCGAGTGTATGCCTACTCCCTTCACTGCGGTTGCGATGTAGTGCGCAGGTACGGCTTTACTGTTTTGTAGCCTGGAAAGATCTTATCCGCTTCCTCGTTGGAGACGGCGCCGGTGATGATGACGTCGTCGCCCTGACGCCAATTCGCCGGAGTCGCCACGCGATGCTTGGCGGTGAGCTGGATGGAGTCGATGACACGAATAATCTCATCGAAGTTGCGTCCCGTGGTCATGGGGTAAGCCAGGGTGAGCTTGATGCGTTTGTCGGGTCCAATCACAAAGACGGTGCGCACAGGCGCGTTCTGCGCGGGCGTACGGCCGTCTGAGGTATCGCCAGCGTCTGCCTGAAGCATGTCATAAAGCTTGGCGATTTTCAGCTCAGGATCGCCGATCAGCGGATAGGTCACAGGATGGCCGCCTACCTCCTCGATGTCCGAAGTCCATTTGCTGTGGTTCGATACGGGATCGACGCTGAGACCGATGACCTTGGCCCCACGCTCGGCAAATTGCTTTTCCAGACCAGCAACCGCGCCCAGTTCAGTCGTGCACACGGGCGTGAAGTCTTTCGGGTGCGAGAAGAGAACAGCCCAGCCGTCGCCAATCCACTCGTGAAAGTGGATGGGCCCCTGGGTTGTCTCAGCAGTAAAATCCGGCGCAACATCGTTAATACGGAGTGACATTTCGGCGTTTCCTCCTGGGGAAGTTCCCTCTACCTTTGAAATTCACCGCAAAATCAAAAACCCACCCGACCGGATGGCGGCGGGTGGGTTCTGAACAACTCTGGAAGCCTGCTTCAGTCCTTTTGAACGCACACCCGAATGGCACAGCAGCGACAGCAACGCATACACGAGCGGGTTAGCGAAAAGTTGATCATCTTCATGCGCAGCGCGCAGCCTCGAATTCCTTGAATTGAAGTCAGCCTAGAGCCTGGACCAATACGCTGTCAACTTCGAAGATTGAAGGTGCAATCGCTTGCAAAATGCGTGACGTGTATGTATCGATATGATCGGTTAAAGAGGGAGACGGTCGTGACCAAGTGTCGCAGCGCCGACATTTCGTCGCCAGGGTGCTCCTAAAGTCATCCTATGACGCTCGCTCCACTTCACGCCACCTTCAGCCATACAGCGAATTGGACGCCTTCCAATATTATCAAGACTTTGGCGCTTCGCTTGCTTAAGGTAATCCAAGATGCACCAGCTCTCGCCTCGGTTATTGGGTGAAGTTCAAGAGTTCGAATGCACCATCGAGGAGCGATCTTCAATAACGCTTGCCGGATATCCTCGAGCTCCCAATATAGGTTGACAAGAAAAGTAATCCGGTTCCATGATGACGTCGACATGATCTTACTAATAAGTTGTATCGTGCAAAGCGAGGTAAGAAAAACACATGGCAAAAACAGTGTCTGAGATATTCATCGAAACGCTCGTGACTGCCGGCGTAAAACGAGTTTACGGGGTGGTAGGAGATTCCCTGAATGGATTAACCGAGGTTATCAGGAAAAGTAAACAGATCGAGTGGCTGCATGTAAGGCACGAAGAGGTAGCCGCGTTTGCCGCCGGCGCGGAGGCTCATCTTACCGGGAAGATTGCGGTGTGCGCAGGTAGTTGCGGCCCGGGCAATCTTCATCTCATCAATGGACTCTTCGATTGTCATCGAAATCGCGTGCCGGTACTTGCGATTGCGGCGCAGATCCCAAGTAACGAGATCGGGAGCGGCTATTTTCAGGAGACGCATCCGGAGCATCTTTTCAAGGATTGCAGCTATTATTGCGAACTGGTTTCGCAACCAGAGCAGATGCCGCGGGTGCTAGGAATCGCCATGCGTACCGCCCTCGCCAGGCGAGGCGTTGCCGTAGTCGTCATTCCCGGGGATGTAGCGCTGCGTGAATGTTCCGCGCCCGCGCTTTCACTCGGCATCGAGAGTTCAGCGTCTCGCCTCTTTCCATCGGACAACGAACTGCGCAATGCCGCTGAAATTCTTAACAACGCGCGCAAGGTCACCGTCCTTGGCGGTGCGGGCTGTGAGGGCGCTCACGCGGAACTTATCGCGCTGGCCGAGCGGTTGAAGTCGCCGATCGTCCACGCACTGCGTGGCAAGGAGTTCATTGAGTACGACAACCCTTATGACGTAGGCATGACCGGGCTGCTCGGTTTCTCTTCCGGCTACCACGCCATGATGAACTGCGATGCGCTGCTCATGCTGGGAACGGATTTTCCTTATCAGCAGTTCTATCCCAAGAACGCAAAAATCATTCAGGTCGATCGGCTCGGCGACCAGATTGGACGCCGCACTCCTGTTGATCTTGGCCTGATTGGAAATGTTAAGGACACGCTTGAGGTTTTGACTCCGCTGATCCAGAGTAAAACCGATCGATCCTATCTCGATACATGCCTCAGCCACTACAAAGATGCGCGCAAGGGTCTCGACGATCTTGCCGTGGGTGAACCGGGCCGAACCCCGACTCATCCGCAATACGTCGCAAAGGTTCTGGATGAGCTGGCGGCCGAAGATGCAGTCTTCACCTGCGACGTGGGAACGCCTACGGTCTGGTCAGCACGCTATCTCCATATGAACGGCAAGCGTAGATTGCTCGGCTCCTTTATTCACGGCTCGATGGCGAATGCTCTGCCACAGGCGATCGGAGTTCAGGCCAGTCATCCAGGCAGGCAGGTCATCACTCTCTCCGGCGATGGTGGGTTGGCGATGCTGCTCGGCGACCTGCTTACTCTCCGCCAACTCAAACTGCCTGTAAAGCTGGTTGTTTTCAACAACAGCGCTCTCGGCTTCGTAGAACTGGAGATGAAAGCAGCCGGACTGGTCGACTACGGCACTGACCTGGTCAATCCTCACTTTGCAAAGTTGGCCGAATCTGCTGATATTTTCGGCGTTCGCGTGGAGAAACCCGAAGAACTGCGTCCGGCCTTGACGAAAGCGCTGGCGCACGATGGCCCCGCATTGGTTGAGGTGCTGGTGAATCGGCAGGAGCTGTCGATGCCGCCGACCATCAATCTTGAACAGGCCCTCGGCTTTAGTCTCTACATGATTCGCGCAGTACTGAGCGGGCGCGGCGACGAAGTCATCGATCTGGCCAAGACCAACCTTCTACGCTGACCAATCAAAACCAAATCTTAGGAGGGATGAAAATGACCGCGCAATTGCAAGCGACAACCAGCGAAGAAACTTTTCAGGTCTCCGTTTCGGGATTTGACCTGATCAATTCACCCCGCCTCAATAAAGGGACAGCCTTCACCGATCACGAGCGCGATGTATTCGATCTGCATGGTTTATTGCCGCCCCATGTGGGAAGTCTCGATGAACAGATAGAGCGACGGATGGAAGCCCTGCGGGCTCAACCAAGCCCCTTTGGCAAGTACAGCTTTCTCCGCGACCTGCAGGATACGAATGAGACGCTGTTCTATGCACTCCTGGTTCGAAATATCGAGGAGATGCTGCCTTTGGTGTACACGCCAACTGTGGGTGAGGGCTGCCAGCGCTTCAGTGAGATATGGAGAAAGCCGCGAGGTTTGTTTCTCAGCTATCCGAATAAAGATCGTATCAATCAGATACTGAGTCACTCCCGCTACGACGACGTGAAATGCATTGTGGTCAGCGATGGGGAACGAATCCTGGGGCTGGGCGATCAAGGCGCGGGAGGCATGGGCATCCCTATTGGAAAGATGGCTCTTTACACCGCGTTGGGCGGAATTCATCCGGAGCATTGTCTTCCGATTCTGCTCGATGTGGGAACGGATAACGAGGACCGGCTGAAGAACCCACTCTACATCGGGTGGAGGAATCACCGGATCCGTGGACAGGAGTACGACGATTTCATAGATGTTTTTGTAACGAGTGTGAAGAGACGCTGGCCCCACGTTCTCTTGCAATGGGAAGACTTTGCCGGATCGAATGCCGCCCGATTCCTGGCCCGCTACAGAGATCAACTATGCACCTTCAACGATGACATTCAAGGCACTGCGGCCGTGGCCGCCGCAACGTTGATCTCCGCGATCAATGTAACAAGTACGCCAATCGAGCAACAGAAGATCGCGATGGTCGGCTTCGGAAGCGCAGGTATCGGTATTACCAATCTGCTGGCGCAGTTCATGCTGGACAAAGGTCTCACGCAAGAGGAGGCGCGCAATCACTTTTACGCGATCGACCGCTACGGCCTTGTCACGGAACGTGGCAAAGATGTGCGGCCAGAGCAACTCCCATATGCGCGCAAAGAACAAGAGGTGCAGGGCTGGAAGCAAGCGAATGGAGAGATTGCACTGCTCGACGTGATCCGCCATGCAAGACCCTCAGTCCTCATTGGGGTATCCGGCCAACCTGGAGCCTTCACAGAGCAAGCGGTGCGTGAAATGGCAAAGTACTCGGACCGACCCGTCATCTTCCCACTTTCAAACCCCACCTCGCGCAGCGAAGCGACTGCTCAGGACCTTATGGATTGGACGGAAGGAAGGGCGTTGATCGGCACCGGCAGTCCGTTTGAGCCAGTGAACGTCGGCGGAACGAAGGTTCCCATTACTCAGACGAATAACTCATATATATTTCCTGGCCTTGCTCTCGGCATCCTCGCTTCCAAAGCCAAGCGCGTGACCGATACGATGATCAAGGCCGCCGCCGAGGAGTTGGTTCGCCATCTACCAACACAAAAGGACAAGCATGCAAGCCTTCTTCCGCCACTTTCGGACGCGCGTCAACTCGGTCGCCTGATTGGTCAGGCCGTGGGAAGACAGGCGATTCAGGATGGACAAGCGCAGGTTGCCGACGAAGAAAAACTGGACCGTGAACTCAATGCGAATGTCTGGGAACCAGTTTACCTGCCGTACGAGCTCAACCGAGACCCGCGACCTCTGCCGCGATAGCTAGAAGCGATGTCGGAGATATCGGTTCCAATACATGATGACGCCGGTCGCACTGAGAATCGCGAGGCTGAGTCCCAGCAAGAACCATACTATTTTGAAACCAAGTCCCCAGAGCGTTCCGAAGTGCAAGGGATGCATGGACCACATGAACCGGTCACCGATAGAGTGATTCTGGCCATAGTGCCAAACGCTGAGCACCCGCGCGTTGGTGCTGTCGATTGCCACAATGTCGCGATGCGAGAAATCGCCTGGCGCGCGGAGATCCATCTGCGCGTAGACTAGCGTTCCCGAGAGCGAGGGGTCGCTGATGCCGAAGAGGCGGCCGTGCGGGGATGCCTGCTGCGCTGCGGCGAGGACATTCGCAAGGCTGGCGCGTTGTGTGCCCGATGAGAGCGGCGTCGGCAAAGGCGGAGGGGCCATGCCCTGCAATGGCGATATGGCGTTGACGGCCGTGGTGAACTGCTTGTACCAGCCAAAGTAGATGCCGGAGATCGACCACCAGATCACGATGGCGAGTGTCCAGAAACCAATGGCGTGGTGAGCGTCGAAGTTGACGCGACGCCAGTTGCGGCGCAGATCGATAGTCAGCGCTCTCGACCAGTTCTTGAGACCCTGCCACCAGAGGAATATGCCGGTAACGGAGAGTATCAAAAGAATGGCGGCGCCGACGCCGTTGACCTGTTCGCCGTGGGCGCTGCCGAGAAGCAGCAGCACATGCAGGTCATGCACCCAGATGACCCAGGTATCGGGCTGCGCATGCAGCGATGCTGTGACTGGATCGGCGACTAGACCGAACTCGCGGCCGGCAGGACTGACGGCGCGTAAACGATAAGCTGGGATGGTAGCCCAAGGAGTATCGATATCGCTGACCCGCGCGCCGGGATATGCTCGCTGGAACTGCTCCATTACTGTTGGAATCGATGCAGTATGAGCCGGATCGAAGGTGGAAAGATGAGCTGGCAGGGTCGTTGAGGTAAGTTCATCTTCGAAGACGAGAATTGCGCCGCTGAGGGCGATGATCACGACGTAGAGAGACACCAGGATGCCGGTCCAGAGGTGAATCTGAAAGAGGGCCTTGCGCAGAAAGAGCTTGCGCGGATTATGAATCAGGTTGCGCAGCAATGGCACCTCAGACACCTCGGACTCGTTCCTTGAGGATAGCTCCAGCGTGCCGAGGGTTTTGCGTGGAGTAAGCCTGTTTAGTTTCCCGTGTGGGCGTCGTACCAGGCAAGTATGCGAGTGAGAGAGTCGATCTGATGCTCGCGCTCTTTGAAAATGTGAGGCTCGCGCGGATAACGGATCATTTGTGCATCTTTGTTGAGAAAATGCAGAGCGTGATAGAACTCTTCGCCTTGTGAGATGGGGACGCGAGGGTCCGCTTCGCCATGCAGGACGAGGACCGGTGTGTGGCACTGGGCAACGTAGCGCACCGGCGACTCGCGATCGTAGACGGCCCGGTTGGCTTGGAGCTCGCCCATGTAGCTCTCTTCAAAGCGCGGCGAAATGTCGGTGGTTGCGGCCATACTGAAGAGATCCGTGACACCCGCGCCGACCATGCCAGCCTTGAAGCGGTCGGTATGCGTGACGGTCCACGAGGTCATGAAGCCGCCGAAACTCCATCCGCCGACAACGAGCTTGTTGGGATCGCTGATGCCCTGGGCGACGAGGTAGTCGACGCCGGCCATGATATCGGCAAAATCGCCGCCGCCCCAATCCTGAAAATTGGCTTCAGTGAAGTCAACTCCCTGACCTTCAAAACCGCGCGGATCGGGCAGCAGGACCACGTAGCCATGCGAGGCGAGGAGAGTCGCGTAGTTATACCAGTTGCCGTTGAAGCCCACCATCCAGGCCTCTTCCGGCCCGCCGTGAATGTGGATCACCGTCTTGTAGCGGGTGCCCGTCTGATAGTCCGGCGGCAGTACAACCACGCCGTACACGGTGCGGTGATCCTTGGGGTTGGTCCACGAAATCTCGCGCTGCGCGCCGATGCTCCAGCCAGCTACCTGGGGATTGGTGACAGCGAGAGCCTCAGCATTTCCATTGCGCCACAGGTAGGGATCAGCAGGCTCAGTTGGCGAGTCGCCGAGAAAGCTGAAGGCTGCGCCGTCAGGCGTGACGCTGAAGGATTCGTTGGAGATAGGCAGCCCCACGATAGCGGAGAACTTGAAGTTCGCGGTATCCAGATCTAAAAGTTCGGAATGGGTCGCGACGATGGTGGAGACGAGCAGGTGCGAACTAGGACCGCGCCAGTGCATCTCGCGGATGGTTCCGTGCAGCTTCGATTCAAGCTTGATTTCGGAGCCATCTGCGAGTGTCTTGACGAAGTGTTCGTCGGTGATGCCGAGATGGCTGAAGCGGGAGAAAGCAATGCGTAGGCCATCGTGAGAAAATGTCGGCGTGGCGTAGCCGGAGTGCTCTTCGAGGGTACGAAGAATGGCCCCAGAATGGGTGTCGAAGAGGATCACCTTGGAGACGCGCCAGTAGTCGTCGAGGCGCGGCGTGGGCGAGACGCGGGAGACGATCTGCGATCCGTCAGGAGACCAATCGAGCGTGTCGATGTTCATGTCCTGGGTGGTGAGCAGGCGCGCCTGATGCGAGGCAAGCTCATAGATCCAGAGCCGGTCGAAGTGATAGTCGCGGTCTACGAATTTCTCGTCGTTCTTGGCCTTCTTGCGCGCCTGCTCTTCGGGACTGTCAGTGTCGGTGCGGATAAAGGCGATGGACTTTCCATCGGGCGCCCACTTGAAGGCGCGAATGCCTCCGGGAAGATTGGTGAGCGGTTCCGCTTCGCCACCACCGAGAGCGATCAACCACAGCTGCACTGCTTCGGGATCGACATCCGGCTTGGCATCTGATTTTGTGTCGTGCTCCGACTTGGCATCCTTTGGGGCAGGAATGTCTTTACGATTAGTTCCCGGCGCTATGGAAAAGTGAAAGGGCGAAGGGGCGTCGCCAGCGAGCGGATTGGACCGGTTGGAGAGGAATGCCAGATGCGTGCCGTCGGGCGACCATTCCGGTGAGTCCTCGGCGCTTCCGCTATAGGCGAATGGGCTCGCGGGTGCCGTCTTTCCTGCGGATGCGAGCCATATATGGGCATCGCGCGGTTTGCCTGCGGCAACCGGGGTGTCGACGGTATAAGCCACGAGCTTGCCATCGGGTGAAACTACAGGGCCTTCTACTCGCTTGAGATTCGCGATGTCCGCGGGCTGAATGGTTGTCTTCTGCGAGTGGGCCACGAGAGCCGGTGTGGCGATGGCTAAGGCGATTGCACCGGAGCGCAGGGTGTGGCGAAACAGGGAACCCGGCTGAGGTCCAGGCGCGGTGCGATCCTGGCCGTGCGGATTGCAGTACGGCAAGGAAGCAGGGTTGGTCGGAGCAGGGTTCGTGGAAGCAGGGTTCATCCGGTTCCTCTCGGGAATGGAGCAGCATAGGCGCGAGCAAGGCGAGAACTGAGTCTCGCCCTACTCATAATTTGCATTCTAGAAGCGGAGTTTGAGCGCGAACTGCAAGGACCGCGGCGCACCGATCTGATACAAGCTGCTGAAGCCGCCATCGGCGCCGCCGCCGCCAAGACTGGAGGCAAGGTCCTCAGAAGATATGCCGAAGTACGGGTTGGCACCGCATCCGGTTATGGTCGTGCCATTTGCGGCTAAGGTGGAGCTGCTGCAAAGGATGTTGCGACCGTCGTTGACGCCCACATCTCCGAAGAGTGGATGGTTGAAGACATTGAATGCCTCCGCTCTGAAGAGCAGGTCGACTCCCTCACGTATTGGAAAGTCGCGCCGCAGCGCAATGTCTTCCTGCCAGACATCGAAGCCACGCACGCCATTACGCGCGAGATCACCCTGCGTGAAAGTGGTGGCCGGTGTGGTGAACGCGGCAGCGTTAATGACCTTGCCGCCGGGTGCAGAAGCTTCCTTGAGATAGAACGGCTCACCCGGAACAACCTCGGGACGCTGGTTGACTGCTGTCTGGTTGTAAATCAGGCCATACGAGTAGATACCTGTAGTCAAGTTGATGGGGGATGCGGAGTTCGATCGGAAGAGGCTGTCGACCGCCCAGCCATTGGCGGCATAGCTGAGAAAGGAATTGCTTGCCGAGACCTTCGGCACTTCGTAGGTGATGGCAGTCGAGAATGAGTTGCGTACGTCATAGTCCGAGTCTCCGTAGTCGAGCTTCGGGTTGTAAACCGTGTGGTAGGGAATCGGCAGAGCGACGCTCGAGCCGTTGTCGAGGCCATGCGACCAGGTGTAGCTTGCCAGCATTTGCAGGCGATGCCACGGGTTCTGCTTAAACTGGACCTGGAGCGCGTTGTAGTTCGAATAGTCGTTATTGGTCGTGACGTCGAGATAATCAAAGTTGGGATTGGCCCCCATGCCCGGCGTGAGCATCTCGTTGCGCAACAGGTCGCTTCCCTGGTTGCCGACGTAGGTAATCTGCAAACTGCGGTTGGAGCCGAGATTCTGTTGAATCGATCCATTCCAATTGGAGATCCGTGGATCACGCAGGTTCGGATCGAAGGCGAAGACGAAAGTATAAGGCGGATTGAGTGTGAAGGGGATGGGAGCTGCCGCGGCGACGCTGAGCGGGTATGTGCCAGCGGCGCCATACAGGTATTCAGAACGGCTGTAGGGGAAGCCAAGTGTACCCTGCGCGCCTTGCTGGTCGCCGAGGCCGTAGAAGATGCCGCCACCGCCCCGGATCACGGTTTCGTGTTCGGCCGACTGATGAAGAACATAAGCAAATCCGAGGCGAGGAGCGAAGTTATGTTTGCTGGCATGCCACAGAGGGGTTCCCTTCGGCGCAATAGCCGCATTGGCGGGATCGCTCAAGTTGGTCGCGGTGTAGAAGGGATGACCACTGTCTTCCGAGGGTGGTGGATCGTAGTCCCATCGCAACCCGTAGTTGAGTGTGAGGCGCGGCTTGATCTGCCAGGAATCCTGAGCGAAGAAGGAAATGTCGTTGAATACAGGCCGGAGTTCCGAAGTGTCAGTTGTGTCTACGCCGGCATAGTCAGGAATCTGCGTCTGCACCAGCGATTGGACGGTGGCGAAGTCGTAAGAGATATCCCATGGACGATAGCCGTTAGTGGGCGTGAGGTGACGGATATCCGCGCCAAATTTGAAGGTATGTTTGCCCTTCGTCCAGCCGAGCGTATCGACGTAGTTGAGCTGGCGCTGATGGTTGGTGGCGTCGTTGCCCACATAATAGCTGGTGGTGCTGTCGTTGAAGAAGAGCGCGAAGACGGAAGTCTGAAGGTTGTAACTCGGATCGGACTGAAAGAGGTACGCGCTGGTGGGAATGGTCGAGCCGCCTAAGGCGAT
>Ga0302326_10011230_pt1 | contig 19310 bp, 22 predicted proteins | sample Palsa_T0_3_FD_202264 | JGI IMG/M metagenome (GOLD analysis project Ga0302326, IMG submission 202264) | Peat permafrost microbial communities from Stordalen Mire near Abisko, Sweden - Palsa_T0_3 | ecosystem: Environmental > Terrestrial > Soil > Palsa > Peat permafrost | place: Sweden: Abisko...
GCGGTCGGTTCGTATACCGACAGTTCTGGTGTGGAGGTGACGTTGGGGGAGGTGTGGAACGGCACCTCGTGGTCCATTCAGACGACCCCGAATGCGGCTGGTGCCGAAACCAGCTCCCTTCACTCAGTGTCGTGTGTGAGCGCTGGCAGTTGTGAGGCGGTCGGTTCGTATACCGACAGTTCTGGTGTGGAGGTGACGTTGGGGGAGGTGTGGAACGGCACCTCGTGGTCCATTCAGACGACCCCGAATGCGGCTGGTGCCGATACCAGCTCCCTTCACTCAGTGTCGTGTGTGAGCGCTGGCAGTTGTGAGGCGGTCGGTTCCTACACCGACAGTTCTGGTGTGGAGGTGACGTTGGGGGAGGTGTGGAACGGCACCTCCTGGGCGACGAAGGTCACCCCCAACCCCCCCGGCGCCACCGCCAGCGGTCTGTCCTCGGTCTCGTGTGTAGGCGCCGGAAGTTGTGAGGCGGTCGGCTCCTACACCAACATTCCCGGCGTCAGCGGCGCTGGCGTTACTGTGACCCTGGCAATGGCCAACAATTGAGCGCTTCAAATCGCCAGCGGTGCCCCAGCGCTTGTGGGGTTAGATGGCGCGAGTCCGTCCTCCGACATGCACCTGGATTTCGGGGCGGGATCTGACTAGCCCTCACCGATCACCGTCGGCGGCGTCGGGGTGTCCCCGACAGCAGGGTCATGTCGGTGCCGTTCCAGCGGTAGACGTAAGCGTCCGTCCCATCGTTTCCGATGCGGGCGTTGCACATTTGGGGTGTCCCGTCCCCGAACTGCATCGGCAGCAGAATGGCGTACAGCACGCCGCCAGAGCCGTCGGAGGTCATGAGGCATGTGTGCGGCGGGTAAGCATCAGCGCAGTACGCGTCCAGACCGGCTACGACTGCCTCGTCGTCGGAGGGCCCCGCTTGCGATGACCGAAAGTTGAAAGCGGCGGCGACAGGCGTCATCTCCGTAAGCTTGTCGCGACATCAGTCGAGTGGTCCGATGGTCTCGAAGGCCATCGTAAGGTTCCCAGATTTGTCATACCGACAGCCAACGTCGGCCTCTGGTCACGGTTCCAGTCTTGAGGTTGCGGACTTCGAGAGCCCGCAGGCAACCGGCACGAGGCTTCCAGATCCCGGTCACCTCTACCTCGTCCAGATCGGCGACCGGTATGGTACGGAAATACGCTTGTCGTCAGACGAGTTCGACGGCCACAACCTCGGCGCCGTCATTGATCGAGAACGTGGTGATTTCCTTGCTTCTGGTCTGATGGACCACGCCTCCGTTCGGGCCGACCACCCCACCGCCACCTCCGACCTTGGTGGTCGTGCGAACTTGACTGACGGTACCTCGGACTTGTCTTTGTACATGACCGAACATTGTTTGCCTCCTTTTAGAGTGGGAATGCCTCTGTCCCTCAGCCAAAAACAGCCTCCTACAGGGAGTCCGTGTGGACGTGGTGGTTGGCCTACTGAGGATGTGCTCATCTCTTGCGGCCGGCTCAACAGCTAGAGCTTCACGGTTCGTGCAGCCGGCTCAGGTGCGTGCTTTGCCGGTGGCTGTGGCTGTATTCAGCCTGCGTTGTTGCCGACGTTGGTGAATTCGGTTGCGGGGGCGTAGGCGTACCAGACACCGTTCAGCTGGGTCATGGGATAGAGCGGGTAGGTGTGGCTGTAAGCGCTATTCTCGGCCGCGACTGCCTGGTTGTAGAGAGTGTCAAACGTCTCGCCGGAACTGATGACTGCTGCGGGCTCCCTGACGGTCACACAGGGTGAACCGCAGTACTTGCCGGAAAATCCAACCAGCGCTTGGTCGCCCTCAATCGCGGTATAACCGAGCTTCAAGTTCCGGGTCCGACCAGTTATCTTGAGACCGTCGAGGGCCTCGCTGCACGTGGACTGGGCGGATGGCTCGAATGCGTTGCACAACTGCGCCATATTGCCGGTCTCGCCTGCGGCTTCGAGCGCTTCGATCGCCTCTGCGGGCGTGCTGTTCCCTGCGGTCGGCTGAGTTGCAGGCGGCGGCACAACAGTGACGCCCTGCCCCAACGATGTGGCCCAAGACGCCACTGCCCTCCCCGATGTCGAGGTCGACGTCGATGCCGCGTGCCCGGAGCCACCCGAGCAACCGGTGAACACGCCGAGCCCAGCCAGAGCCACGAGCGCTGCTGCGAAAATATTCTTGTTGTGAGTAACACGAAGCATGGTTTTCTCCTTGTTGGCGTTGAACACCTCGGTGGTGTCCGTCCGGGACCAGCATTGGAGAAGGCGCTTCAGGGACTCTCCAACGCTGGTCCAACGCCACTCCAACGCCGCTCATTACGGCCGGGGAGGTCGGCTCCTGGTCTCGGCCGTTGGCGATGCGGGACGAGGATGGCGGACCCTTGAGCGGCGAGCCTTTCGAGTCAAAAGGCTGGCTTGACTTAACTGGCTCTTCGCTAATGAGCGGGTTTGACCACGTGCATACCTCTCACCAGGGACAATGCGGCCATGAGGAAGAGAGGGAGGGTCACATGGGCCCAAACAGGGACGGCAAGTTCCTTCACTACCGTGCCTTGTCTTGGCCGCCGAGCGGTCCTGTGTTCAGGGAGCGCGATGAGCAGACCCCACGCTTTCGAGAGGTCGGCTGAAGGTCCGCCCCTCTGCGCCTGCGTGGATGGCTCGGAGGACCGGCCGGTTCGTCGACGCACTGGGGCTGGCTCCATCGCACGTTCGTTCTGGCCAGGGTTCACGAAGGTGTCTGCACCGGGTCGTCCGTCGGCCGACGTCGTCAGGAGACACGACGCCTATGGCGTCGCTCCGGACTGTTGCCTTCCGTCGGGAGCGTCGATCCGTTGGATGACGAGCTTGTTCGGTTCGGCCATGAGGGCGTCGGCCGCGTCGCTCCAGGTCACGACGGCGTCGGTGATTGGGGCGGGGTCGAAAGCGCCGGCGACGATTAGATCGAGAGCGTTGGGAATGACGGCTCGGGCATTGACGCGGCCGGTTACGAGGCGTACCCCGTGCGTGTACATCGATAACATCGGAAGTGGCACGTCGTCTCGGAAGAAGATCGAGTTGACCACGCAGGTGCCGTCCGGTGTTTTTTCGAACTCAACGACGAGGGCAAGATCGGTCGGATAACTGATTTTTGGCCAGACCCGTATGAGTTGCCGACTAATCGTGCGGACCTCGTGGAGAAGTACTGACCGCGATCCGGGGCATCTTTCGTGGACACCGTCCGTCCGATCGAATCGGCGAACTGACCATCTCAGATAGCCGCCCGCTAGATAAGCCGCGCCGTTAGTACGCCGGGCGTCCGCTAGACGGCCTGGGCTTGGAACGTGCGCCGGTAGGAGGTGGGGGAGGTGCCCAGCACCTGGCGGAACTGGATGCGAAGGTTGGTGGCCGAACCCAGCCCGCTGTCGGTGGCCACCTGCTCGATGGGCAGGTCGGTGACTTCCAGCAGGCGTTGAGCCAGCTGCACCCGCTGGCGCAGCACCCACTGGTGGGGGGTGACTCCTGCGCACTCGCGAAAGCGGCGGGCGAAGGTGCGGCTGCTCATGCCGGCCCGGTGGGCCAACAGGTCGACGCTGATGGGGTCGGCCAGGTGGGCGATGGCCCACTCGAGGGTGTCGGCGAACAGGTCCGTGCTTCCAGATACCAGCATCGGGGTCTCGACGAACTGGGCCTGACCGCCCGCCCGGTGGGGAGGGACGACGAGATCGCGGGCAACCTGGTTGGCGATGTCGGCGCCGTAGTCCTGGGCCACCATGTGCAGACATAGATCAAGGCAGGCCGCGCTACCCGCCGAGGTCAGGATGCCGTCGCTTTCGGTATAGAGGACGCGCGGGTCGACGTCGATGGCTGGATACCGCTCAGCCAGAGTGGCGGCTCGAGTCCAATGGGTCGTGGCCGTTCGTCCGTCCAATAGACCGGCCGCGGCTAGCACGAACGCGCCCGTGCACAGCGAGGCGATCCGTGCGCCCCGTCCGTGAGCCTGCCTGAGAGCCTCCAGCGTGTCGGGATGCTTTTCGATCATGGGCGGGACGATGACCGTCGACGCCCGCTTGAGAGCCGAGAGCGGGCGGGCCCCGGAGACAGTGACACCGGGGGAGCCCGTTCGGATGGGTCCGCGATCTGGTGCGCAGAAGAAGGCGTCGTACCAGGGAACGCCCAAAGCCGACCGGTCGGTCGCGAAGACCTCCCACGCTGCGGCCATCTCGAACAGGGCGACGCCCTCGCCGATCATCACCGCCACGACCGGGCGCGAGTTCAGTTGGCGCACGCGCTCTCCCTCTGAGTCGGCCCGTTCAGGGCCGGTCCCATCAGGCCGATGCCGAGTCGGACCAGGACTCGCCCTGCCGCCCTGCGGACGGGGTGACTCTCTGCTGGTTGCGCGACCGATCGGTGAGACGGCTTCGGCCGGTTCGGGCGGGGGATGCCAATCAGGCGGAGCTGTTCGGCGTGGGCGACGGCGGTGTCCATCAGCATCTGCGGCGGAATCATGACTCCATCCTGCGCTTCGAACCGCCTCAGGGCCAGTGGCAGAAGTGACGTCATACGAAAGTATTCTGCCATACCCTCTTTCCGCCCGGCACGGGGGTCAATGTTCAGCCGAAGTTGGTCACCGGTGGACACTTCTGCTCGTGGGCTTCCGCGAAGAACGGGATTGTGCCGTATGGTCACGAAAACCTCGCAGGGACGCTGGGATCGGCGACGGGGGGTGGGTATATTCCCAGGAGCGCTGGGTCGTGCGTTCGAGCCAGACCAGCATGGCGATGCTCGTGTGTTTCCGCTGTGATCGCGTCCCGCACCGGAAGTTGGGAGCTTTCACAAGCACCAAAGGAGAACGATGAAGATCATTCGCGTGCTGCCGTTCCTATTCGCGGGAGTCGTCGGGACAGGAGTCGTGCAAAGCTCGGCGGACCCTGCCGGCGCAACACCACCGCCTTGTTCGGTGACCTTGAAGTCCAACGGTTCTTCCGTCAAGGCTGTCGTGCACGCCGGCTGTGTGGGCGACTGGTTGAACGTGTATGTGAGCGCCGACTCCACCTACCAAAATCAGGTCGGCTTCATGGACTCGAACAACGGGACGCCGGTTCCGCTTCCTTGTGGGTTTTGGCAAGCCGACTACTCGACTCAGCAGATGGTGCCGGTGATTCCCGCTCCGGTCAAGGTGCCTCACACGACCTACGCCTGGTTGCGCGGCTACAACTCGTGCGGAAGTTGATTTCCGGCTCGGCGGTGTCCTAAAGCGCGGCTTGTCTCCTCCGGCGTCGGGTCACATACCAGATGGCCGCGATGATCATGAGTCCCAGTACGGCGGCGATGGCCGGATTGATGGACCGTGATGAATTTCCGCCGAGCCGGACCGAGCAGAGTGTCGCCGGCGTCACCAGACCCGTGCCTGGGGCGGCCGGGTTGGGCGGAACGCAATCGTTGTAGGTCCCCGCGGGGACAGGCGTCGAGACGCCGGACGAGTCGACGTACACCCCCTGGGTCAGGTGCCCGGTGCTAGTGACGAAGCAGGCGAAGATGACCGTGTCGGGAGACATCCGGGCCCACGGATTCGGGGTGACGTGAGCGAGCTTCAAGCCGGAGGCCGCTCCCTTTGCGAACACCGCGATCGAGAAATCCGATCCCGGGTCGGTCCGGGCGCAGACAGCCGGGGCCTGTTGGTTGGCGGCGGATATCGCCGGGGCGACGGAGCCCGAGGTCCGGTTCGCAGTGACCGCCACGCCGCAACCGGCCAATGTCCCGAGAACGACGACGATCACGGCGGCCACAGCGATCCGGCGTGGTCGTCGCCCTTTCGACGTCGACCGAGCCGGCCTTCCTCGCCGCACCATGACGGGAACACACTGTCATACCAGGGATCAACTCGGGTCGACTGTTGGCGCGAGTGCTTGCGGTCCCCGGAGGCACAATGACGTGGTGAGGGGTGTCCTAATCCGCCGCTTTGACGGCTCCGCGTTGTTCTCGGCCCTCGACGCTCGTCGCGTCGAGCAGGGCTTGTCCTGGAAGCAGGTGGCCGATCAGCTGTGGCATCTTTCGGCCGAGCTCAACGACCAGCGTCGCGATCACCCGATCAGCCCCTCGACGCTCAGGAACATGGCGGTCAAGCCTCGGACCAGCTGCCAGCACGCGCTGTTCATTCTGCGCTGGCTGGATCGGACCCCGGAGAGCTTCCTGACGGGAGTCGTCGACGGTGACGACCATCGCTTCGCCCTGCCGCAGGCGGGTCCCGACCGGCGGCTGCGCTGGAGCCTAAAGCTCTTGTGGGCTTCCCTCGACGAGAAACGCGTCCAGGAAGGCCTGACCTGGCGGGAGCTGGCCGACGTACTCGGATGCACACCGAGCCAGCTCACCGGCCTGCGCACGGCCCGGTTCGCGACAGGCATGGACCTGGCCATGCGCATCGTGCAGTGGATCGGACGGCCCGCCGCTGATTTCGTCTATCCCGCCAAGTGGTGACCGCTAGAGGAGGCCCGGCGGCCCGCCGCAGCCAGTCGGACGCTGGTCAACCTGATTGACTACCTGAGGAATTCGCCTCTACGGTCGACTCGTGACCAACGGGCCGCCTCGCGCCAATGCAGACGTCGACGCGGAGCCATTCGACGACACGCCCATACCCACACTGATGCGGGGGGCCCGGGGCGCATACGCCCAAGCCATCCGGGCCGAACTGGAGGCCATCGGGACCGAGGACCTACCACGCAACGGGGCGTTCGTCCTCTTCGGAACCCTGGCCGCAGACGGGAGCCCGGGCGAACGGGGGCCGAGCCTCCCGGCCCAGCTGGGGATCAGCAAGCAGGCGGTTAGCCAGTTGGTCGAGACCCTGGTCCGGCGGGGCTACCTGGTCAGGAGCGAGGACCCCGACGACGGTCGAAGGGTCGCTCTGGATGTGACCGAGCGGGGGCGGGAGGTGATCGACGCGGTGGTGCGCGCCGTCGACTCCGTCGATGGGGAGTTGGCAGCCACGGTTTCCGCCTCGGAACTTGTGGCGTTCCGCAAGACGCTCGCTGCTCTGACTCAGATCAAGGCCGAGAGGATCGTGCGGGGCGCGAGCAAGCGCCGAACGCAAAGAAGGGGTGGAGCCCGGTTCGAGCCCATCTTCCCCGTGCGAGACCTGGCGGCGGCCCAGGCCCACTACGGACGCCTCGGGTTCAAGACGAACTCTTTCGACGACGGCTACGGCTTCGCCAACCGCGGCGGGGTGTCGATCCACCTGGCGGTCCGACCCGACCACCAGGCGGAGAGCAACCGCACCGCCGCCTACCTACAAGTAGACGACGCCGACGCCGTCCAAGCGGCCTGGAGCCAGCCCGGAGTCGGCGGCTTGACCCGCCCGGTGGAAGAGACGCCCTGGGGGATGCGGGAGGGATCGCACACCGACCCCGATGGCAACCTCATCCGGTTCGGATCACCGCGCCACCCCTGACGCCGTCGCTGATCATTGGGAGCGGCCGCTGTCGGCACTGCCCGTCATCCCGCAGCTCTCTCTCGTACAGCTGGCCTAGTCAACGAGACTCCCACTTCCAACCCCCATCGGCGCTCTCGCACGTGATGGGATCGCCGTCGCCGGCGACTCCGTTGGATCCGTGGTCGTCGTCGCGGCAGTACTCGCCCGGCTCGTAGCAGGTTCCCTCGTTGCTCAGGGGATAGCAGGATGTCGAGCGCGGCGCGGTGCCGCTCGAGGCAGGAGCGGGCCTGGGAGTAGCAGCAGCCGGCGACGAGCTCTTGACAGACGCGGCCCTGGCGTAGTCGGCTGTAATGATGCTGGCGATCCCCGAGACGACGGTCGGGTCGGTCGTGATTATCCCGAGTTCCCGGTTGTAATCCAAGGAGGCGACAGAGAAATTCTCCGAGCCCACGAATGCGGTGCGGCCATCCGAGATGATCGCCTTGGCGTGGATGTACAGCGCTGAATCCGTGTCGGGGTAGAGGTGCACGCGAACGCCCGCCGCTGTCAGCTGCGCGAACGCCTGGTCCCACTCGCTATCGGCGGTCATGGTCACATCGACGCTGACCCCCCGCTCGGCCGCTCCAGCGAGGGCGGCGGTGACCGCGGGAGCGCCCATCTCCTCGTTCTCCACGTACAGACTGGTGCGGGCCGAGTCGATGAGGGAGACCAGGGCCGGCTGCGACCCCGGTGACCAGAGCAGGTCGGCTCCGGGAGGGGCGACGATCGAGCGGCCGGCGTAGTCGGAGTTGAACACGCTTTCGATGGCGGCGACGTCGGCCGGGTCGGTGTCGATGATGGCGAAGTCTCTGGTGGTGGCGTAGTACTTCGACGTCAGGTTCAGAGTCATGATGAGGGCTTCGGCGTCCGGCTGGCCGGCGTCGATCACGACCGACTTCTCGTGGGTGGCCTCATACGACGCCGGTGCCCAGGCGACGTGGACACCGTGGCTGGCGAGGTAGTCGTAGGCGGGAGTGTTGGCGGCGCCTTCCTCGTTGCGGTCGAGCATGACTCTCACGGTGACTCCCCGTGCTGCGTCCGCGGCCAGGACGTTCTCGGCGGTGGTGTCTACGAACTCGTACATGGTCATGTCGAGCGTGCGTCGAGGGCTGGTCAGGAGGCTGTAGATGGCGCTGATTCCCTGGTCTGGTTCGGTAATCAGTCTGAGAAGGTTCGCCGACCCTGGGGCCGTCTTCGTCGACGGGGTGGGCGCGGGCTGTTGCTTCGGTGCTGAAGCGGCCGTGGCGGAAGGAGCGCGGTTGCTGGACGTCGGGCTGGTAGGCCCGCTGCTCGGGCTGCTGCCGCAGCTGGCGAGGAGCAGCGCCGCGGCCAGGCCCGCGGCCAGTCCCGCCCCAAGTCGTAACATTCTCCCTCTTTCCTGGTGTGCGACCGACAACAAAGTACGCCTGACACAGGACGCTCATGAAGAATGGCGCCGTTGACCGACTTTGAGAACACCCGTAAGGGCAGCCGGCTCCGCCCACGAACGCGTCCACGGATCCTCGGACAACTGAGGTGGCCGGGACTTGCTATCGGGCGAGCGTGTCAAGGATGACGTCGCCGGCAGCCGGCCAACCCACACCGGCGCCTGAGCTGGACAAGGTTCGCCAGACCGTGGCGACCATCACAGCCCACGACCCGGGGTTCAACCTCGACGCGTTCCTAGCCGAAGCACAACAGGCGTTCTGGCTGGTCGGCCGGGCCCACGCAGAATGCAAACCGGACCTGTGCCGCAGCGTTCTGTCCGCCGCCCTGGCCGCCCGCGAACAGGCGATCATCGACTCCGCCTGCCGGGACGCGACCCCAATGGCCCCCAACGACGGGGACGCTTCGACCGGCCAGCTGGTCTCGATCGAAACCGACGCCACGAGCGACACCGCGACCGTTCATTTCACCTCGACCTGGCGGGCCGTCTCGGGGGGACGCGACCAGCCGGACCATCGAGTACAGAACTGGTGCTTTCAAAGGCCGGTCGGCTCGCGCACGGTCAAGACAGACGAAGGTCAGCATTGCCAGAACTGCGGCGCCGCCCTGAGCGCCAGCGCCGGCACCTGCCGCTACTGCGGGGCCGTGATCGGCGCAGGCAGCGGCTGGCGGGTGATCCGCATCGACGACGTCAGCGCCCAAGAGACCGCACAAACCAACGCGGCCATGCGGTCCATCGTCGCCGAGCTGACTGCAGCTCGCGAGGCCACCTCGCAACCGTCGATGCCCGCTCGCCGGTTCGGTCGGGGCCGAAGGTCTCACCCGTTTCGACGACTCGTCCTGGTCCTAATCGTGGTGGCGGCCCTTTTTGTGGTCGTCGAGGGCGTCGCCGAAAACGGCTCGGCCCATCGTGACGTGGCCAAGGTTTTGCCGTTCTTCCGCCACCCGATCCTCAGCGGCCAACTGGATCTGGTGGGTCAGATCTCAGCGCGGGGCATCACGGCCACTCAGGCCCCGTCCCTCTTCCAGCTTCATGGCACTTGCGCCAAACAGGCCATTCGCACCACCTGGAACTTCAAAGCGAAGCTTCCCGACGGCTCCACCTTCGACCTCCAGATCGCCCTGCCCCCCGACCAGGGCGGACCGGCGACCTACCGCAACCCCTTGTGTCGGCCAGCGCCGACAACTCCACCGTTTCCGAGTCGTGGGACCAGTCATCGACGAGCGCCGCCGTCCTGACCGTCCGTGCCGACGGTGGCGGGAGCCTGGCCTTCTCCCGTCTGTCCGCGAGCGGTTCAGGCCGGGCCCTTTCGGGCCACCTGGCGTGGACCTGCGCCTTGGCCTGACCACAGACCCCGGCGGTTGCCGAGGGCCAGAAACCGGCCTCGTATCTCTCGCTGACGTCAAGGTCTGATACCTTCCGGTGGATGGCGATGGGTGAAGGCGTGATCGAAGCGGAAGCGTCGGGGGCGGGCGGAGCGATGCCCTACAAGTGGACCGCTCTGTGTCTGGCCACCCTGGGCGTGGTGATGGTGACCATCAACCAGTCGATCCTGCTGATCTCCCTCCCCGACATGTTCCGGGGCATCCGCCTAAACCCGTTGGCGCCCGCCAACGTCTCGTATTTCCTATGGGTGTTCATGGGCTTCATCCTGGTGACGGCGGTACTGGTCGTGAGTCTGGGCCGGGTAGGCGACATCTACGGGCGAGTCCGCATGTTCAACCTCGGCTTCGCGGTGTTCACCTTTTTTTCCATCTTGTTGTCGCTGAGCTTCATGACCGGCGTGGCGGGGGTCATGTGGATCATCGTCATGCGGGTGTTCCAGGGCGTCGGCGGGGCGTTCATCTTCGCCAACTCCAACGCCATCCTCACCGACGCCTTTCCGTCGAACGAGCGGGGTCGGGCCATGGGTATCAACGGGGTGGGCGCCGTGAGCGGCTCGTTCATGGGGCTGATCCTCGGTGGGGTGCTGGCCCCGATCGAATGGCGGTTGGTGTTCCTGGTGTCGGTGCCCTTCGGTCTGCTCGGCACCGTTTGGGGTTACCGCCGCTTGCGGGACAACGGGGTGAGGGTGGCAGCCAAGATCGACTGGATCGGCAACGCCACCTTCGCCATCGGCCTCATCGCCGTGCTCACCGGCATCGTCTATTCGCTCCTGCCCTACGGCGGTCATCCGACCGGATGGACCAACCCGTGGGTCCTGACCGGGGTGTTCGGGGGCCTCGCAGTGCTCGGCTTGTTCGTCTGGGTGGAGACCAAGGTGCCCTCGCCCATGTTCCACATGGAGCTGTTCCGGATCCGGGCTTTCACCATGGGCAACATCGCCGGCTTGCTGGCCGCGCTGGGCCGCGGCGGGCTGCAGTTCATGCTCATCATCTGGCTCCAGGGGATCTGGCTGCCCCAACACGGCTACAGCTTCAGCCGCACACCTCTATGGGCCGGCATCTACATGATCCCGCTGACGTTGGGTTTCTTCCTAGGCCCGTTCTCGGGCAGCCTCTCCGATCGGTACGGGTCGAGGGTGTTGACCAGCACCGGGTTGATCCTGTCGGGTTCGTCGTTTCTCTTGCTCGAGCTGCTCCCCATGAACTTCGATTACGTGTGGTTCGCGCTTCTCATCTTCATGTTCGCGGTCGGCATGGGTCTGTTCTTCTCCCCCAACCAGGCCGCCATCATGAACAGCCTCCCGCCCGATCAGCGCGGTGGTGGGGCCGGCATGTCCGCCACGTTCTTCAACTCGGCCACAGTGCTGTCGATGGGCCTGTTCTTCACCATCGTCACCCTCGGCCTGGCTGCCCATCTGCCGACCCACATGTTCAAAGGGCTCACCGCGGCCGGCATCAATCCGGCCGCGGCCCATACGGTGGCCAACGAACCACCCATCGGCAGCCTCTTCTCCGCCTTCCTCGGCTACAACCCCATCCAGCAACTGCTCGGGCCGACCGGCGCCCTGCAGCACCTTCCGGCCCACCAGGCCGCTTTCCTGACCGGCCGGTCCTTCTTCCCGTCGCTGATCCAGCAACCCTTCGCCGATGGGCTGCACCTGGCCTTCGACTTCGCCGCCGCGGCCACCGCCATCGCCGTGGTCGCCTCCGCCATGATGGGACGGCGCTACGTCCACTCGGAACAGCCGGAGTTCGAGCAGTTCTCCGAAGAGGCGGCCGGAGAGGTGGCCGGGGCCACCGCCCGGGCATGAAGTCGCCTTCCGTCACCGACGCACGTCCCGACGATTCCGCTCAGCTCTTGAGCATCGGTGAGGCGTCCGAACGGGCCGGCGTGTCGCCCCGAGCGCTTCGGTACTACCAGCAGATCGGCTTGATCACCCCATCGGCCTGCACCCCAGGAGGCCTCCGTCGGTACTCGGAGGAGAACCTCTCCCGGGTCGAACGCATCCGTGAGCTGCAGAACCTGCTCGGGTTCAACTTGGACGAGATCGCGGCGGTGCTGCACAACGAGGATCGCCTGGCCGAGATGAGGATCGCCTACCACGACGCCAGGACCGACGAAGACGAACGGCAGTCCATCCTCGACGAGTGCCTCAGCCTCCAGCTCGAACTGCGAACCACGGTTGAAACGAAGCGCGTCGCGATCTCCGAGTTTCTCGCCGACCTCGACGCCCGCATCCGCCGCATCGAGCTTCTGAAGTTGGAGCAAGCCAGCCCTCAAACATGATCCGGACGAGGGCGCGGCCATCTGGCTTGCCGGCGCGGCCTCAGTGGTCGCCAGGTGTCGAGCGAGGTGCCGAGCGAGGCAAGATCAAGTGGTGAGTTCAGGTGATGGTGTCGCGGCCCGGGCCGTCGTTCGGCCCGCGACCGAGGAGGATCTCGACCAGCTCGTCGAGCAGCTGTGGGCGGTCGCCGCGGAGGGACGCTGGGTCGGCACCGAGGTCCCGTTCGATCGTGCCGCCCGCCGCGCTCGCTTCGGCGCCGTCATTTCGGGGGAGTCGTCCACCGTGCTGGTCGCCGATGCCACTTCGACGGGTGGCCCGGCGATGGTCGGTCAGATATCGGTGGACATCGCCCCCTACGGAGTGGCCGACATCGGAATGCTCGTCGTCGACGGGTGGCGGGGCCAGGGTCTCGGGACGGTGCTGCTCGACGCCGCCATCACATGGGCGTCTGCGGCCGGCGCCCACAAGATGGCCCTCGAGGCCTGGCCGCACAACACCGCTGCGCTGGAGCTGTACCGCCGAGCCGGGTTCAAAGAGGAGGGCCGGAAGCGCCGGCACTACCGACGCCGAAACGGTGAACTGTGGGACTCGGTGCTCATGGGCCGGCCGCTTCCCTGAGCCCCACGCTCATTCATGAAAACGAGCCGGGTCACTGGGGTGAGGAGACAACGGCACGACCTCATCCGTCCGCCACACGCGAAGCGGCATCGAGGCCAGGACCGCCTCGAGTTGGTCGCCGTCCTCGGCCGCAAACAGACCAAGCGTGCGCCACTCACCCGGCTGCACGGGAGGACGCCACAGGCGAAGCAGGTTTCCCTGCGCCGCGAGTTCCCGAGCGCGAGCCGCCTCGCGAGTGCGGATGTCATCGACAGCCTCCTCGGACGTGCCTTCAGGAACGTTGGTCGTCATGGTGACGAGATACTCCATGGTCAAGCTCCCGGGCTGCGTGCGACGGTTCCGCACCGTTCGGCCATGTCAGCCGTAGCCGCCAACAACGGTCGCTCCCATGGCGACGGGTACCACGTCGCATCGGTGGGCGATGTTGGCCACGAAGGCTTGAAAGGCCTGGACCCCTTGCAGCGAGTCGGGCTCATCGACGTCGTGTTCGGTCACGACGTGGATGAAGCTCACGCCGTCCTCGAGGCGGAAGACCTTGTAGCTGAATCCGTGCGGCTGGCGTTCCTCCAGCGCGGCGAACACATCCTCGATCAGCTGTTGGTTTTCGGCGGCCCGCTCCGGCTTGGCTTGATAGCGGACAACGGTCGTCTTCATCTCTCGGTCCACCTCTCGCGGATCGGACGTCTCGATCCGAAACATAGACTCCGGTCCCGGTCAGAACTTATCGTTGTGGACCGGCCTCCGTCCCCCGAGAACCCGCCCCCGCTGGAGGACATGACTCACCGGCGTGGACGGGTCTTCGTCCTCCCACGAGAACCCGCCCCCGCTCGGGGTCAGCGCGCCCTGGCGAGAAACGAGCCGAGGTTGTCGAGTATCTCGCCCGAGCCGTGCTCGCGCTGCTCAAAGTTGTCGAGGCCGTCGAAGTGGACGCCCTGCTCGGTGTAGGTGAGCCTGGTGGCGTCGCCGTCGGCTTCGACGGCGATGGTGGTGAGAGACGTAGAGATGTGCTGGCCATCAATCCACATGTCGTAGGTAAAGACGATGCGGTGCTGGTTGACGATGTCGGTGTAGGTGGACTCGAAGCGCGATCTGGGTCCGTCCGTCCATTGACCGTCCTCGACTCCGTGACCGCCGACACGAAAGTCGTGCGAACGCTCTCGTATCTCGAATACGGGGCCGCCTCCGAACCACTGCTCTCTCGCGCCGTTGTCCGACAGGGCATGCCACACCTCTGCGAGGGGCACGGGGTAACTACGTTCGATGACGAAAGTGGCGTGCGCTTGGCTGCGCTCGATCGTGTCGCTCATTTCTTTTTCTCCTTGCTGGTTGAGTTGGTGAGGTAGGTGCCGAGGCGGTCGAGCCGCTTTTCGGCGGGTAGACGCTGGCGGCCGATCCAATCAGCCGCTGGCGTGAGTGCCTCCGTGACCAGCTGGTAGGTGCGAACTCGGCCCACCTTGTTGGACGTGACGATCCTGGCGGCTTCGAGCACACCGAGGTGTTGCACGACGCTGGGTAGGGCCATGTCAAAAGGGCGGGCGAGATCGCTGACCGAGGCCGGGCCGCGGGCCAGACGCTCGACCATGGCCCGCCGGCTGGGATCGGCGAGGGCGTGAAACATCCGGTCGAGCGAAGGCTGATACTTAGGCATTTACCTAAGTATTGGTCTTAATGGTGCTGGATGTCAAGACGTACGGCCGTGACGATCTGGAATGCGAGCGGGAACCGGCAGCGGTCGTCGGCGATCCGAAATCGTTCCATCATGGATACGACTGCGTGGCGGGCGTCGGCCATGTTTTCAGGCGCTACTCCCATGAACACGAGCTGACCATCATCGACTAACCCGCTCTCGGCAACCTCAACGTCGTGGGAGCGCCGGTCGACGTCGATGGACTCAAACCCGGCCTCGGTGAGGATCTGCCGCACCCGATCCGAGTCGCCGAGCACGAAGGGGCCAGTAGGGCTCTTCCCCGGAGCGGGAGGAGGAGGTGCGGCAACATACGGAGCCAGAGCCGGTCCCACAAACCACGGGTTGAGGTCGAGCGGCTGCCAGCAGGCGAAGCCCAGCCGCCCACCCGGATGCAAATGGCTGTGGATGTTGGCGAAGGCGTTCACCGGTTCGTCGAAGAACATGACTCCGAACTGGCTCATCACCACGTCGAAGGGTTTGCCGGGCACGCTGTCGGTTTGCATGTCGGTCTGCTGCCAGCCGACTGCGCTCATCCCCGAGGCGCGTTCGGTCGCCAACGACAGCAGCGCCTTGGATATATCGGCGCCTACCGCGCTGCCGCCCGGCTGCACCTGACGGCAAGCGGCCATCGTCGCCTTCCCGCCTCCACATCCGACGTCGAGCACCCGCTCGCCCGGGCGCAGTTGCAGCGCCTCCAGCAAAACTGGGGTGACGCTGTCGGTGAGAACCTCACGCTTGGGCCAAGCCTTCGTCCACGCGTCGTTATTCCACCGGGACCGTTCCGCCGCGTTGGGCTCCATGAGCAGCGGAATGTAGCCCACGGCTGTAGCGCCACCCGGCGCCGCGCCCTCACTGGCGCGGGCTCACCGGCGCGCCCTCACCGGCGCTCACCGACGCGGCCCCTCCACCGGCGCTCACCGATCGGTTTCGGCTTCCTCGGCCACGGCCAGCCACCGCTCCTCCGCTCCGTCGAGGTCAGCCTGGGCCGCGGCAAGCTCCGCTCCCAGACGGGCTAGATCTCGATGGTCTCCGGTGATCTCGAACGCTTCTGCAACGCGGTCCCGCTCCCTGGTGAGGCGCGCCAGTTCCTTGTCGAGCTGACGCAGCTCGAAGCCGACCGTCGTGGCGGAGCGCCGGCGGGTTCCGATCTCCTCGCCGCTTGCCATCTGTTTCGGGGGCCGACTGCCGGATGCCGAGCCCGAGGGCTGTCGTCGACGGCGCTGCTCCCCGGCCACGCTCTCGGCTATCCAGGCGGCCAGACCGCCGGGCACTTCGGAGACGTGCCGGTCACGGCAGGCCACGATCTTTTCGGTCACGCGGTCGAGGAAGGTCCGGTCGTGGCTGACTGTGATCAGGGCGCCGGGCCAGTCTTCGAGGAAGTCCTCCAGGGCGCGGAGCGTGTCTAGGTCCAAGTCGTTTGTGGGTTCGTCTACCAGCAGCACGTTGGGCCGTTCCGCCAGGACCAAGAGGAGTTGCAGGCGCCGTCGTTCACCACCCGACAGAGTGCCCACCGTCGCCCATGGCAGCTCTCCGATAAACCAGAAACGCTCCATCAATCTCACATCGACGGGATCGCCGACCGTCCTCGTGGGTCCGGCGACCAGGTCTCGCACTCGTGCCCCGGAGTCGAGCTCCGATCCCTGTTGGGCGTAGTATCCGATCCGAGCGGTGGGCCCGTGTTCGACGCGACCGCGGCTGGGGGCTCGCAAACCGGCCAGACCCTCGAGCAGCGTTGACTTTCCTGAACCGTTGACGCCGACGACGCCGAGCCGCTCCCGTGGGTCGATCCTCAACGACACGCCGATCAGCACCTCCTCGGCCGCCGCCGGGTAACCGAACGACGCCTCGAACGCCTCGATCACCTTGCTGCCGAGACGTGGAGTGTCATAGCCGACATCGAGCGGGCCGGTCCGAGCCGCGGCCTCAGGCCGGGTGTCGAGCACCCGCCGGGCCGCGTCGACGCGGGCTTGGGGCTTGCGGGTCCGAGCCGGGGCGCCTCGGCGCAGCCAGGCCAGCTCCCGCCGGGCGAGATTCCGGCGGATGGTCTCAGCCTCGCCGGCCTTCTCCGCTCGGTCGGCGCCTGCCGCCAGGTACCCGGCGTAGCCGCCTTCGTGCACGTAGGCACGGCCGCGGTCCAGCTCGATCATTCGGGTCGTCACCCGGTCGAGCACGTGTCGGTCGTGACTGACGAGCACCACCCCGCCGGGGAATCCCGACAGCCACGCCTCGAGCCAGGCGATGGCTGGCAGGTCGAGATGGTTGGTGGGTTCGTCGAGTATCAGCAGCTCGCAGGGGCGGACCAGGACCCGGGCGAGCGCGACCCGCTTCGACTGACCGCCTGAGAGGTCCGAGACGGGACGGTCGAGCAGGAGGCCCATGCCCAACCGGTCGAGGATCGCTTCTGGTTCCCAGCCCGCGCCGACCGCGTCCCGGACGCGGCCCCCCGAAAGGGCGGCGTCCTGGTCCAGGATTCCTACCCGTACCCCGCGGCCTGTGCGGACTTGGCCGGCTTCGGGGACCTCCGTTCCGGCCAGCACCCGCAGGAGGGTCGACTTGCCGCTGCCGTTGATGCCGACCACGCCTAGGCGGTCGCGGTCCGTCACGGTGACCGACAGCTCTTCGAACAACACCCGGTCGGAACGTGACACCGAGACGCCGGCGGCATCGACAATGACGGTCACCCTTTCAAGGTAGAGGACGCCCCCAACGACCGAGCCCTTCGCCGACCACCGCCCCTCCGGACGGCACCACTAATGAAAGCGCCGCCGCCGTTCGAGCTCGGTGCCCGTTGGGGGTGCACCCGCCTGCGCCGTAGAGACGTTGGCCGCGATCGCTTCTTTGACCAGATCGACGGCGAAGTCGATGTCCTCGGGACTGACCACACTGACCTCTATCCAGTCCGACGGGCCGGCGCGAAGACGGATTCGGGGATCGCTGCGAAACTCCTCGCGACGAGCGCGAATGACCGCCTTCGTCAAACGAACATCCAACGCTCCGTCGGCGTCGACATGAGCGATCTCTCTCCGTCCAACCCAAACGGCATCGCCCGGCGCGAACGCCCCTTCGCTAACGACAACACCCGGGATCTCCCGAACCCGCTCGAACAGCTCTGCCTTCATCGTTCAAAGACCGTACTTCGGTGGAAAAAGGGGTTGACTTCGTGGTCGGCTGGTCTTATCGTATACGAACAGGTGTTCGATGTTCTCGGGTGTTTGGTCTGGGGTGTCGGGCGTATCGTCGGTGGCGAGCCGGCCTGGTAATCCGCAAGGCCGCCTATTCGGGCGGCTGTCCATTGTGTTTGGACCTGTGCCATGTGCCGTGAGCTCGATGCTCTGCGACAATCGATCCTGGTTTACGCCTCGGGTTTTGATGCCCGGTCGTTGACGCCGGCCGCGGCCGGCCAGGTCATGCGGGTCTGCGCCCAGATCGAGGCGTCGGTGGCGTCGGTCAAGGCTTTGGCGGTGGCCCGTTGCGCCGAAGGACAGTCCTGGCAGCAAGAGGGATACCGTTCTGCTGCTCATCAGCTGGCCGCCCAGACCGGGATGAGTCCCTCGGCCGCGAAACGCGCTCTCGAGACCGGCCGTCGCCTGGGTGACCAACCCGAAGTGGCCAAGGCCGCTCTGGCCGGGGAACTGTCGCCTGAGCAGGCCGACGCCGTATCCGATGGGGTGGCGGCCAACCCGTCTAAAGCGGGCGAGCTGATCGACAAGGCCAAACATCTGTCGGTGCCCGAGCTCAACGACGAGGTCGCTCGCACCAAAGCTGCCGCCACCGATCAAGAGGCGCGCCGTCGGGCCATACACGCCAGACGGTCGTTGCGGCGCTGGACCGACCGCGACGGCGCTTTCCAAGCCCACCTCTACGGCCATCCCGAGGACGGCGCCGGGCTCTGGCGAATGCTCGACCCGCTCCGCCGGCGTCTCAACATGATCCGCCGAGACCCCACCACATCACCGAACGGGCCGAACGGGCCGAACGGGTCTCGCGAGGCGCTGGAAGCTCTCGACTACGACGCCCTCATCCTCCTGGCCTCCATCGCCACCGGCCACGACGGCGAACTCGGCCTCACCGACCTGTTAGACCTCGGCCTGTTCCCCCAACTCGACCCCACCACCATCCCCAACCACACCAACCGAACACCCCCAACCCCGCCCGCCCCCAGCCCGACCCCGCACTCGGCGACCGCCCCACCAACGACCCCACCGACCGCTCCAACAACGGCCCCAACAACGGCCCCGTCCGGGTCTGACGCCCCCGACCTCTTCACGCTCTTCGCAGGGTCCGACCCGACCGACGGCGAAACCGATCCACCCGATCCACCCGATCCGCCCGGTCCGCCCGGTCCGCCCGGTCCGGCCGGTCCGGCCCGGCCGGTGCGTCGGGCCAAGAAGCTGGCCGGCAGCCCGGCTCGCATCATGATCCGCGTCGATCTCGACACCCTCCTGCGCGGGTTCCCGATCGAAGGCGAAC
>Ga0302326_10011231_pt1 | contig 19310 bp, 14 predicted proteins | sample Palsa_T0_3_FD_202264 | JGI IMG/M metagenome (GOLD analysis project Ga0302326, IMG submission 202264) | Peat permafrost microbial communities from Stordalen Mire near Abisko, Sweden - Palsa_T0_3 | ecosystem: Environmental > Terrestrial > Soil > Palsa > Peat permafrost | place: Sweden: Abisko...
CACTGAGATCGCGGTCTCTCCCGCCGGGCAAACTACCTGTGGCGACACTTACGGTTTGCTGACCGCGGCCAATTTGCAAACGGCGATCAGTAAGGGTTCGCTGAATGTTGCGGGAGTTCAAATCAGCCGGGTTGGTGGAGTGGACGACACGCTGAGCGCGGCATTCGCGAGCTACCCACTGAACAGCCTCATCCGGTCGTATGGCGGCAACATCGGACCCTCAGTCGGGAGTTGCTCCGCTTATGAGACCTACGCTACCTCGCTGGATGTGACAGATCCGATTGTGCCGACTTATCTGGCTGCCGGCTCGCAATTGGCACTTACGGGACCCAACGGAACTAAGACCATCGCGGCTGCTTCCACCGGCTTATACGGGGCCACATTGGCGAGCAGCGCGCCGTTTTATCTGGCGCCCGGAAACTACACGGTTTCGAATGGTGCGGGCGGCGCCAATGTAGGTGCGTTCAACTGGGCGATGACCCTGCCGGCCAACGTCGTGCCGACTAACCTGCCCTCGGTCGTCAATCGCGCGAATAATCTGACAGTGACATGGAGCGGCGGGTCGGCATTTTCGGTTGTGAGCATTATTGGCTACACCGGGCTGGCAGTGACTTCGACATTCGACTCATTCGTTGAGTTCGTCTGCAATGCCAATGCATCGGCCGGTCAGTTCACGATTCCGTCGTCCATTCTGAGTCTGCTGCCGGCAGGCGGGTTTGGATCGCCGGGGGTCCCCGGAGTTAGCCTTCAAATTGCAGGCGTGCCGTTGATCAATGTCACCGCGCCGGGGCTTGACGCTGCGGTTTTTAGTGGATTTATTACTACGGGCGTGATCGCGGCGATTCAGTAGCGCGGCTTCGAGGGGAGTCGGCGGCGCTTTCGCGCTGACTCGGTTTCTCTCCGGGCTGTTGTTTGGTAGATCCGCTGATCGCGCTACGGTATGAGTGAAGAATACTCCAGCGGTTGGCCGATTGCCAATCGGCCGCAGGTTTGCCAACCTGCCCCACATGGCTTCGGCTGACTACGGCGGCCCCGCGAAGAAAGGACGCAGGTTGGTTACCCGGCTACGCGCTCCAGGCACTCCGCGCCGCAGATGGCTTCCAGGGCGGTCTTGAATTCGCGGTCGGGGCGGACCTTGCTGGTGACGTCTAACAGCAGTGAGAAGTCTTTCGGGGCTTCGAGGCGCAGGCGCACTTGGGTATCGCCGGGCTTGCGGCGGAACAGGTCGCCGAGGGCTTGCGCCTTATCGGCGGTTCCGTTGCGGCCGAGCCATACGCGGATGGCGATTACGCTGGGCAAATCGATGCGCGCGTTATCCAGAGCGACGATTTCCTGAACGGAAATCTTGGTGGAAGCGTTCTCTTCGGGCAGCGCCAGGCCGCGGACCAGCACGGCCTGGTCTTCCATGACTTCGGGCGCGAGACGTTCGTAGCTGTTGGCGAAGACCAGGGCTTCCACGGAGCCGGTGAGGTCTTCGAGCATCATGGCGGCCCAGGGCTTTCCATCTTTGTTGCGCTTGCGAGTGATGCCGGTGAGGACGCCGCAGATTGCCACTTCGGCGCCTTTGTTGAGGCCGTCGAGCTTCTGGCTATCGTGGGTGGCCAGTTCGGCGATTTTGTCGGCATAGCGGTCCAGCGGATGGCCGGTCACCCAAAACCCGAGCAGCTCTTTTTCGCCGGCGAGCTTATCTTTTTCGGTCCAGTCGGGCACATCGGGCAGCGGTTTGGCGTGGGTCTCGGCGCTGTCGAAGATCTCGCCGAAGAGGCCGCCCTGGCCGCTTTCGCGGTCGCGCCAGACGCGCTGTCCGGCTTCCATGGCGCCCTCCACGGCGGCCATTTTTTGCGAGCGCGTGCCTTCGAGCGAATCCATGGCGCCAGCTTTGATGAGGCTTTCGACCATGCGGCGATTCAGGGCCCCCATGTCGACCTTCTCGCAGAATTGATAGAGGGAGGTGAAGCGGCCGGTCTCTTCGCGCGCGCGGGCAATGGCCTCGACGGCGCCCTGTCCCAGATTCTTTACCGCGCCGAGGCCGAACCGGATTTGGTTATCGCCGTCGGGAGTGAAGCTCCATTCGCTGTGATTGACGTCGGGCGGCAAAATGGTGATGCCCATTTCGCGGCACTCGTTGATGTACTTCACCACCTTGGCCGTAGTGCCGGTTTCCGAAGTGAGCAGCGCGGCCATGAAATCGATGGGGTAGTGCGCCTTCAGGTACGCTGTTACGAACGCCAGGTACGCATACGCGGCGGAGTGCGACTTGTTGAAACCGTAGCCAGCGAACTGCTCCATGAGATCGAAGATCTTCTCGATCTTCTTGGGCGCATGGCCGCGCTCCGCGGCGCCCTTGATAAAGCGCTCGCGCTGGGCGGCCATTTCTTCGAGCTTCTTCTTGCCCATGGCGCGGCGGAGCAGATCGGCATCGCCCAGCGAATAACCGGCGATGCGATTGGAGATCTGCATCACCTGTTCCTGATAGACGATGACGCCGTAGGTCTCTTCGAGCAGTTCCTTCAACTCCGGCAGATCGTAGGTGACGGCGCGGCGGCCCCACTTGCGTTCGATGAAGTCATCCACCATGCCGCCTTGGATGGGGCCGGGGCGGTAGAGGGCGTTGAGCGCGGTCAAGTCTTCCAGGCGGCTGGGACGGTAGCGGCGCAAAATGTCACGCATGCCGCTCGATTCGAACTGGAACACGCCGCTGGTGAGGGCCTGGCAGAAGACATCGTAGGTCTTCGGATCGTCGAGCGGCAAGTCCTCGGGGACGATCTCGACGCCGTGACGCTTTTCGATGAGACGCACGGCATCCTGAATCAGCGTGAGGGTGGTGAGCCCGAGAAAATCCATCTTGAGGAGTTGGAGTTTATCAAGGCCGTTCATATCGAACTGCGTCACAATTTCGTCGCGGTTCGTCTTGTACAGCGGGACCAGGTCTTTGAGCGGCTGCGGCGAAATGACGACGCCGGCGGCGTGGACGGAGCAGTTTCGCGCGAGGCCTTCGAGGCGTAGAGCGACCTTCAATACATCGTCGGCGCGCGCATCTTTCTTGGCGGCGTCCGCGAAGCCGGGCTCGGCTTTCATGGCGTCTTCGAGCGAAATATTGAGCTCATTGGGCACCATCTTAGTGAGGCGTTCCACATCGGCGTAGGGCATTTCGAGCACGCGGCCGACATCTTTGATGGCCGAGCGCGCGCCCAGAGTATTGAAGGTGATGATTTGCGCGACCTGTTCGCGGCCGTATTTCTGGGTGACGTATTGGATGACTTCGCCGCGGCGGTTCATGCAGAAATCGATATCGATATCGGGCATGCTGATGCGCTCGGGATTGAGGAAGCGCTCGAAGAGCAGACCATACTGGAGCGGGTCGATATCGGTGATGGCCATGGCGTAGCCGACGAGGCTGCCGGCGGCCGATCCACGGCCCGGGCCGACGGGGATGCCGATGGATTTCGCGTAGCGGATGAAGTCCCAGACGATCAGGAAATAGCCGGAGAACTTCATGGCCTGGATCATCTTGATTTCGCGCTCCAGGCGTTCGAGGTATTCCGGGATATCGAACTTCAAGAAGCCTTTGGCGCGCATGGCTTCGAGGCGCGGGCGGCGCTTTTCGAATCCCTCGCGGGCGACGTATTCGAAGTAGGTGTCGGTGGAGTGAGATATCGGAACATCGAAGCGGGGGAAGGGCTCGGCGACTTTTTGCAGGCTGACATGGCAACGCTGGGCGATTTCCCAGGTGCGGTCGACGGCGTCTTCCAGCTCGCCGAATAGCTGCATCATTTCGTCGCGCGATTTGAGGTAGAAATCGGGCGTGCTCCAGTGCATCCGGCTGGGGTCGGTCATAGTCTTGCCGGTTTGGATGCACATGAGAATTTCATGCGCGCGGGCGTCGTCTTTGCGGAGATAGTGTGAGTCGTTAGTGGCGACCAGAGGCAGGCCGGTTTCATGCGAGAGACGGTTTAACTCGGGAGTGAGCTTCTTATCCTGATCTAAGTGATGGTCTTGCACCTCAAGGAAGAAGTTATTGCGGCCGAGTATGTCGGAGTAGGTGTGGGCGAGGCGGCGGGCGTCCTCGTACTTATCGGATAAGATAGTCTCGGCGATGTGGCCGCGGAGACAGGCGGAGAGTCCGATGAGGCCTTTGGAGTGTTGCGCGAGCAGGTCGAGATCGATGCGCGGCTTGTAATAGAAACCGTCGAGATAGGCGGTGGAGACGAGCTTGCATAGGTTGCGGTAGCCGTCCTGGTCTTCGCAAAGGAGCACGAGGTGGTTGTAGCGATCCTGATCGGAGCGGGTTTTGTGGCCCTTTTGGGAGACGTAGACCTCGCAGCCGATAACGGGATGGACGCCGTTGGCTTTGGCGGCGTTGTAGAACTCGACGGCGCCGAACAGGTTGCCGTGATCGGTCATGGCCACGGCCGGCATTTTCTGCTCGGAGACGAGCGTCATCAAGTCGCCGATGTCGCAGGCGCCGTCGAGCAGGGAATAGTCGGTATGGCAATGCAGGTGGACAAAGGACATCGTTCAGTGGCTCCTCGGACCGGATACACTCCGGGCGGTGAGGGGAGGTTGGATAGTTCTATTGTACTGCGGGATGGAGGTGGAGTGTGGCGGTTCACCGCGGTTCACCGCGGAGGCGCGGAGATTGGGAGATTACGCGGAGGGTTTATAGGAAGTTTTGATTGGGATGAATGCGGGTAAGGGTTGATTGAAGTGAGGGGGCGGAGGTTTCGTCCCGGATCGCGGCGTGGCGTGGATTGGGGCGGCTTTTTGACGAAACTAAGCCAATTCTGTTAAGTGGCTTGGATTGTGAAGGCTGCGGCGGGGGAGCGGAGGTTTCAAGACGGGGCGGAAGGGAAGTGAGAGCCGTCTATTTACAGTATATTCGGCGGTGGGAAGTACACCGGACCGCTCGAGCTTCACAGGTGGAAACGTCAAGGGCACCGTTGCGCGCCCCGCTTCGCCAAAAGACGAGATTCACAAAATGTAGCCCGAAATCGCAGGGCATGGCCCCGCGCTGCTTCAGGCCCGCCCAGTTCAGCAGCACGATGAATCGGCCAGCCGGCCTGACGAAGCAGTTGACCAGAAAGCGCCGCCCGTCGCGGGTGTCGAAGTTGTACTCGTATCCTACGCCGGTTTTCGAGGATGGCTCGGTGTCCGCATGGGCGAAAAAGGCGGGTCGGAAGAGGCACGCTTCCGGAGCGCCGCGGATTCCGCATATCCGCGGCGTAGATATCTGAATCCGCCGCCATGAAGAACAGCTCCTGCCCGGTAGGCCCCCACACCGGGTAGTCGCCGCCTTGACTGGAGACTTGAACCTTACCTTCCGGCGATGCAGGTCCACCGTGGAAGGGACGCACATAAACTTCGGTGCGGCCACTCTCATTGGAAGAATACGCGATCCATTCCCCATCGGGCGAAAAACGCGGGTCCCCTTCGCGGAAGGGAGTGGCCAGGAATTGGAACGGCGTTCGGTCGCCAAAGGTTGGCGCAATCCAAATGTCTTTGCTCCCCATGGTGATCCATTTACCATCGTGCGACCAGTCAAAAGGGGGGTCGGTTCCCGGAAGCGGGGATTCTTCACTGACCGGTTCCATCGACATCGAAAGGGGGCTATCTCTGTCTTGCCCCCGCGATCGGAACCGAACAGCAGCTGCTTACCGTCGGAGGACCAGACCGGAAACCAGTCGTTGGCGGCGTTCAGACTTAAGCGCGTGAGAATCCCCCTGACGATTTCGAGGGACCACACATCTCGATTGCCCGACTGAGCGTCGGGACGAGTGAAAGCGACGCGGCTGCCATCGGGCGAAAGCCGGGGCTGATCTATATCGCCAGGCGATCCCAGCGTTCCCGCTTGACCGCCATCCCGGTTGAACCAGGCGAGCTGATCGTTAAGGCTGCCGGCCGGACCTATGACGACGGCCGAACCATCGGCCGACACGCGAAAGAACGCTTCGATGCTCGCCGGAGCGTAGTCGACGCCGTCTATTACCGTGTCCGGTTCGCTCACTACCCCTTGATCCGGATCAAAGCGTCTCGCCACCAATACGCCCTCGCGGTAGTAGAACAGAGCGCCTGGGCCGCCTGCGTTCCCCGGCACAAACGAGACCCTCGATTCCACCGGCATCACGCGCTTAGCTAGGGTGTCGTCCTCAGTGGATCGGGCGAGACCGAAGTCGAGCACCTTGACGCCGCTTCTGGCGAGCATGATATTGCCCGGTTTCAGATCGCGATGCGTAATCCCTTTGGCGTGCGCAGCGGCTAGCGCGTCCGCGATTTCGGCTCCGTAGCGCAACACCTGTTCCATCGGCAGATCGCTCTTCCGGAGCCGTGCGGCGAGGGTGTCGCCCTCCACCAGTTCCATCACCAGGTAGCTGGACCCGGACTGCGTAGCATCCACGTCATAGAGCGTGCAGATGTGCGGGTGGTTCAGCGCTGAGATGGCTTTCGCCTCGCGCTCGAAGCGATCGCTGAACTGGCGGTGTGCAAGTTTTATGGCGACAGGCCGGCCGAGCCGCGTATCTACGCCGCGAAAAACTTCCCCCATGCCGCCGGCGCCGAGCGGCGCGACGATTTCGTAAGGGCCGAGTTTATCACCTGCCGAAAGCGGCATGCGGGAGGTTAGCTTAGTTTAGCGAAATAGCGGTCGGCATTTCAGTCATCAACAGAAATGCTCATGGGATGATTGGGACATGCCCAAAATCTCAGCGGAATTTGGTAGGCACGGGCAGATTCGAACTGCCGACCTGTCGCTTAGGAGGCGACCGCTCTATCCATCTGAGCTACGTGCCCACATAATGAAACTAAACAGCTTACCTACTTTTCTATCTTACCTTCCTCCACCGACACTGGGGACTTCTTGCAGTACCCCGATATAAGAACCACGCCCTTCCAGCGCCGAAATAGCATCGCGCCGCGCCTGCGCCCGAATATGGGAGTAGCGCCTCAACATGGCCGAGCTTACATGTCCCATCATATCGAGCATTGTCCGTTCCGGGACGCCCTTTTCCGCTAGCTTCGTACAGAAGGAGTGCCGGAGATCGTGAAGCCGGCATTTTACCCCGGCCTTGGTCTTAACCGTATTCCATGCCGTTTTGAGAGACAGAACAGGCTCGGCCGCGTTGAGCAGGCGAACGCGATTCGACTGCGGGAAGACGAACCATTCCGGCTGGATCGGACCGAGCTGTTCCGCGCAAAACCGCGCATGCCGCTCCAGTGTGGCTTTCAGGACGCTACTCATTGGAATTACCCGCCGGCTGCCGGCCTCAGTCTTGGCTTTACCGATCAGAATTTCAGCAGCTTCAAAATCGATCTGGGACCATCGCAGCAGGCGCGCCTCATCGCTCCGGACTCCGGTCCAGGTGAGAGTCATCACAAACGGATGGATAAGGGGCGAACGATTAACGGCCGCCGCCGCCAAAACACGCGTCTCCTCTTCGGCTTCGAGCGCACGCCCGACATCATGGTTCTCCTCCAGCTTCTTCAATTTCGGCCAAAGCGCCTTCCAAGTCGATCCTATAGCCCGCGCGAGGACTGCGAGTTCCATATTGATGGTTCGGTTGCTCGCGCCGGCCGCCAAGCGCTGCTTCATGTAACCCACCAGGCGCGCTTCCGTCACATCAGGCAACAGCGTCCCGCCAAGCGCCTTGACCAGGTGCTTTGCGCAAAACACCACGATCCGCTTTGCCCGCGGCCGATGATTCACGCCGTACTCGCCCTCGTATCCCACCAGGAGCTCGCCAATAGTCTTGATCCGCCTGCCGGGATCTTCTGACGGCATCCCGGCCCTGGCACGCTCCAAACGCCTCCGATGGTCTTTCTCGGCCTCCGCCGCGATCGTCTTGCGCGTAGTTTTGGCTGATTGGCGGATTCGCTCGCCGGCATAAACGAATTCGTACCACCAGACGGCCGCCTTGATGCGTTTGCCAGTCTTCTTGTCGGTGTATGTTTGCTGGAAGAGGGACATATAGGAGAGCTTCCAAGAGTGAACGTTTTTTAGATCCGACTTTAAGAGATATGCGGCCAGGCCCGCTCCGCGGCCTCCTCTATCGGAGTGATGCGGGCGCGCTCGAATGCCGGATCAGCTTCGAGACCCAACTTCGCGCGGTCGGCCTGATAGCACTCGATTGCCCATCGCGCCAGTCCCTTCTTGCGTGCCAATTCAAGACAATCGCGGCGCCGCTTTCGAATCGGATCTTCAGGGGTTGCCGAGCCCTGCATTAGACGAATGTACCTTTCGCGTTCTTCTTTCGACAGGTCTGCTGGATTCTTAAGAGGACCATGATGCTTCGCCCGAAAGTATGCCGTCAGTATTCCGTTAAGCGTCGCATAGGGCTCGTCTCGCCAAGTGTTCCCCTCTTTCCATTCCGGCAGCGCCCGAAGAAACCACATGAAGATATCGATGAACTCTCGCTGCGTAGCCGTCAGCGGCGCGCCGCCGCTTCCCTTCACGAGTGCCGGCGACCGCCAGGCTTTTTGCTGCGCTGGCCGCCTCGTCTTGCGGGCCGCACCCCGCTCTCCCCTAAAGGCACCCTCCAGGAATATCTCCATGTGGAGAGGCTCCGGGTCCTCGCCGGCCGCAACGCGGTTTTTGGCAATGTGCCTGGCGACCGGTCCGATAAAGCTTAACCAGTCCGACTCCTCGCAGTCCCCGGCAATCAAATCACGACATGCTGATAGCATTTCCTCTTCGTTGAGCAAACTCGTCTGTTTCGGCATAGGAAGGCTCCATTCCAAACCAGATGGAAAGAGAAAGAGGCTTATGGAATCCGGGAAAAAAATCCGAAGCGGGAAAACAGCATTCTTCGCGATAATGCACGTAGGCCACCTGCCGCTTTCTCGGCATCTGGTTTAGGACTCGCGGAAGGCTCTAACCTTCTCGCGAGTCCGTTTCAACTGAAGCATACGCCTTTAGCACACCCCATTGCAACCGGGAGAAATGGTGTTCGCCGGTTTCCGGTATCATGTACTCAGCCGAGGTTACCAACCATGCCACATTAGGCATGAGCTTCAACAAAGACTATCCAAACCGAAAAGACCGCCGCCGGCCACTATACCGCGCCGGGGTAAGCCGGAGTTGTCGCAATCACGGGAGCTGCTCCATCTGCCGTGGTAATCGGCGATTCTCTCAACTGAAAGGCGAGGCGAAAGCCAAGGTGGATCTGCGCGAATGGCTAGATCCAGCCACCCCTCCCAACCGATGAGAGCTAATTCGGCTTGAAAGCCGCGGCCTTGGCTTCGTCCGCCAAATGCCGCAGTATAATCTCGGCGAAGTCCTTCAGCTCTGACTGCTCTCGAAAGAAAGGTAGCAGTCCCACCAGGAAGCGCGCCGCCATTTCCGTACCGGGGTGCCCCATTGCTAGCGCCACATGCGCCGGAAGCTTCGAAAGAAATTCCTCCATTGCTTTCCGGAATACGATCTCCGCCTCGACAATCATCTCTTTCACGTCCGGCCGGAGTTCCGCGAAGTCCGGCCGGTCCGTCACAAACAGCCCCGCGGCCTGATTCGTTGCCATCGTCGTCTCGCCCTCTCTATCCTCTGTGCGGCACGCGCTTCTGCCGCTCGTTCATGATATGGACGGCCGCCGCCACTGACGAACGATGCGTACGTTCGAGCGCCCTAGCCATGCGGTTCGCCGCCCCCAGATCGGAGCCCCGCGCATCCACGTTGTTATGCACGTGCACATCGCCCCCGCCCATTTTGCTGGGAGCCACGATTCGCCCGGCCTTCGACGGGATGAAGTATTCGTCTTCATCTTCGTTGACTCGGTAGGCCTTGCCAGGAAGCACCGGACCGCCGCCGGCCATTGCGCCACCGTAGGAGATTGAACTAGTGACATTCGGAGTCAGACCATCCGAGGACCCGCCCCCGCCCCCGCCAGAACCGGCGCCGCCCAAGAAAGCCCCCGCACTAGAAAGGAACTGCTTCAAAAAGGCGTCCACTACGCTACCGCCGGGGGTATTTTGGCCGCCCAGCGCGTTAACCTCCGGCGCCGAAATCGAGCTGCTCCCTCCGCCGTCGTCGGGGTTCTTGACCACCACATAAAACGGATTGTCGAACGTGCCATCCGGCTTGTCGACCGGCTTGTTAAATCCAAAAAGGGACGCGATGTGCGCAACTCCTTGCTTCATGAGCTCCTTGAGCGAAGACTGCACCATCGAATTCCCCATCTGTTGAAGGGACTTACCCCAGTCGCCTTTCTTGTATCGGCCTGTCAGCATATTCGCAAGATTCTTGGAAACAAGGTCCTCGGCCTCCTCGGTCGCTTGCTTCAACGAATCGTACGCTTCCTGCCCCGCCGTTTTGGACTCGGCGGCCATCTCCTGGAAAAATGCCTTTACTCCGTCTTTCGCATCGCCCATCGCCAAACTCTGTTGCGCCATCAGGTGAAGCCGCTCTTTCTCCAGATCCCGGAGCGAGATATTGATCGCAAGCATAGCTTTGTCGATTTCGAGGCTATCACCCTTCTCAGCTCTGATCTTTTCCTCCTGGTCTTTGAGGTTTTCAAGCGCCCCTATTTCCTGATTCACGCGGTCGAGGTCGTTCTGACGGGCGTTTACCAGCTTCAGCGCTTCCTCGGTAATCTCCCGTTGATGGTCGAGCTCATCCGCGGTGCGAGTCCTGGCGATCGCTTCGGCCGAGGCCCCGTTCCGCTGCATCTCGGCATACTTGCTCTCAAGCGCAGCCTTTCTTTCCGCCTCAGCTCCCCCTAGAATTGCCAGGCTAAGCCGCCTCGTGGCTTCAATGCGTTCGTTGATTTTGGCGACGTCGGCCGCATCGGCATTCGCACGCCTCGCCGCATACAAGTCTTTTTCCGCTTGAATCTCAGCCGCGGTGGCGCCCGCCGCTTCCATCTGCGCAATCTTCTGATTCAATTCCACCTGGCGAAGGGCTTCCGCGCCCTTGGCCTGAGCGCTGGCGAGCTCTCTTTCGAGCGCGATTTGCAGTTGGAGGTTGTAAACGGCTTCGGTTGCTTGCGTCGCGTGCTCAGCATCGAACCCCCTGCCCGCGGCGAGGCGGAGCCTCTGAGCATCGGCGCCCTGCGGATCCGCGCTGTAGCGCACGGCCCCCATGTTCTGCATGACGCTGGCTTCCACATGGGCGGCCCGCACCGCTTCATAGCCTTTGCCGATGGCCTCGGCCAGCAGGTTCTGTACCTTGACCTCGTCTTGCAGCTTTTTGGTAGTGGCGTCAACCTTGTCCGCCCACGCGGTCTGGTCCTTGGCTGCGGCGATGTCGCCGAACAGCTTGCGCATCTCCGCCGTTTGCTCCGGCGAGAGCAGCGCGGCCGGCCCGATTACCCCTTTCCTCTGGGCGAATTCCTGCAAACGCATGTTCAAATTCGCCACTTCAACGTCTGCTTCCTCGAAGGCCTTTGCCAGCAGTTGCGCAGCGTGATCCTGCCCCACGGCCGCCAGTTCGCTATTGACGCCCTGGAGCTGCGCGCGCAGTTCAGCTATTTTCTTCGCGTAGCCGTCGCCGAAATCCTCGCCTCCCTTGCCCGCTTTATTAGCTTCAAGGCCCTGCTTTATCTGCATTCGGGCAAGATTCCCCAATTCCAATGACACCGAAGCGGCCTCGTTTTGCAGTTGGATCTGCGATCTCTGCAAGATCTTCAGGAGATCGCCCTCATCCTTACCCGGCGCCATAGCCTGGTAACTACTGCCGCCGGGCCCGATGTAAGTAGCCATGTGCGGCTTTGCCAGTTCCTTTGCCCGGTCAATCCACGTCTGAATCTGCGCGTTCGCCTTTTCGTATTCGGCTGCCACCTCCTTCGCCCATGCCGCTTGGGCATCCCGGACCGCCGCAGCAGGGTCCTTCTCTTTCCTGGCCTGGTCGAGGGTAGCCTGGCCCTTCTCGTTGACATCGGCAATCGTTTGCTGGAACTTCTTGATATAGTCCTGAAGCTCGGAAGTAGTGCCCTTGTTCTGAAGCAATCCGGCCCATATATCGACCTTGCGCTCTTCCAGGACCTTATTCAGCGCCGTCAAATCCTTGTCGAGCGATTCGGCCAGCTTGTCTGCCATTTGCCGCGCCTCATCGAGCATCAAGGCAAGGCCGTTCTCTCGCCTGCCTTCGAGCTTCGCGATCTCGTTGTCCAGCCGGTCATTCGAGACCCGCAGGGCATCATTCGAAAGCTGCACCGAGGAGTTGAGCTCGCGGAAGGCTCCCTCGATCTTTCCCGGACCGTCCGCCATGGTTTTGAAGAATTGGTATGCCTTTAAGCCCAGCTCGACTATCATGCCTCCGAAGGCGACGGCCCCGATCAAAGGGAAAGCCTTCTGCAAGACCGGACCGAGACCCAACGTCGTGCCAATGAACCGCTCCACCGCGCGGGTGTTGTTTCCGAAGTTGCCTTGGAGCTCCCGCAGCGCCGCGCTTGACGCCTGCATGCTGGAGACTCCATGAGCGCCGAATTGCTTGATCTTTGCCGACGCGGCATCCAGGTCGGTAAAGAACTTCGCCGTTCCAGCATCCAGGTTGACGGTGATCGTTCTAACTTTCGTTGCCATCGCCTTACGCTGCCTCCACGATTCGCGCTTGCGCCAGCTCTTCCATTACTCCATCCACAAAGGCGTCAATAGCAGCTTCCGCCACCATGTCCGCCGCAGGTCGCATAAACGGATGAGCGTCCACTTCGCCCAAATCCTTCTTGTCGGGTTTGTGCCCGATCATTTTATGCCCCATCTCAACAAACCGCGCAACATGCCCTTGCTGTCCGCTGAAACCTACTTCCACTACGCCGCCGCGGAAGTCCGAGTCGAGCGTGATCGTCATACCGAGATCGGCTTTCAACTCTCCCACCTTTACAGGAACCCGCGCGGCGATGGCGTCCTGCAACACTTGGCCGCTAGCTTTTAACCCCTTCAGCAATGCACCTGGAACTGCCGCCCGCGGCGCCGCAGTCAGCGCCCGGCAGACTTCATCGATTCCCGTAATCTCAATCAGTTCGTCACTCATCAAATCGCCTTCCTTAAAGCCGGACCATCCGTCTCTGGTTAAAAAAGCGGGGGCGCGCCTGGAGCGGAACGGCCCCCGCCCCGGCACGGAGTGCGGCCTCACGTACCGGGAAACTGGATAAATACATTGCACGCGCGCGCAAAGCAAACAGATTTAGCGCTGCGCGATACACACGAAGGGCGAGACCTGGTTAGTGCCGTTGAACGGGGTTATGGGCCTAGCATCGATGGGCTGACCATCCACGCGGAGCGTCACCCGGAATGCGGCCTCATCAGTCAAGAACGCAATGTGCATCGAAACATCCGCACGCGCCTCGCGCATCGCAAGAGCATACCGGGAAAAATCCGCCGCGATGATATCGCCAGGCGTGCCGGGAACTTGCGTTTGTTCCATAGGAATCACCGGCCGGCCCAACATCAAATTGAAGGGCTGGTTATCGGGGTCGGTCGTCGCCACGTACAAAGGAATTGTTGAGCCGCCAGTTCCCACGGCCGCGGTCAAGCCGACACATTGAGCCTCAGCGTCAGGGTGCGCAAGCCATACCATCGAACGCCTCGACGGCGCCCACATCTGCTGCCAGCACTGGACCACGTTCTCAGCCACCACCGTGGCCGCCGCCTGGCCTGGCACCTTTGGCACGGTGAGCATAGCCCCAGAGCCTAGGATGCCTTGCGGCTTGCCGGATCCATCGCCGTTAATGATGGCGTCTTCCAGACGAAAAGCCAGTTCCTTCGAGAGACCCATGCTCACGAAGATTTCGAGGGCTGCCGCATCCTCAAATAGCTCGTCGGTCACATATACAAGCCCGATTAGCTTCTTCGCCGTAAGCTTACTCCGAAGGAATTTCGGTTTCGAAGCCGTGACAGTATCGGCCTCGTTCGCCCAGTACGCCTGCAGGCCGCCCATGCGTGACCCGTTCCTTCGCGAGCTTTCATCGAACTGCGGATACGAAATGCCGTTCGACTTATTGCTGATCGGAAACTCCATGCACCGGATCAGAATCGCGCCCGTCAAATACATGCGCTCAACCAGTGGCCTTACGAAGTCTTCGCCAACAAGAAAGCCACCATCTGACGGAACAGCTTCCGACGCGCCGGACGCGCTGCCGACGCCTCGCGTCTCCAATCGCGGGTCTCTCCGGCCAGGCATTAACGCCGCAGCTCGCACCGCAAGCAAAAGCTCCCCAAAGCTATCGAACTTCTTCATCTGCTCTTTCCTCCTTGTCGAAAATGCCCGAACCTTGCGCCGCCGTGCGGAATATCGCCAAAATACCCAGCGCCGCCCTGAATGTGGCCGATCGTCGCTTCGCGCAGCTCTTTCGGGTCCTGTATAGATGTCAGCCTGGCAAAGCTTAGACCGCTTGCCCGCTTCAGCGCCGGCGCCGCGGCGGCCGCTTTGCCCTCGGCGAATCCGACAGCGTGGGCCGATGCTATGGCCTGCTCGACTTCGCATCCAGCGCCTTGCAGCGAGCCAAAGGCGCATGGGCCGACAGCCAGCAGCCTGGCGCACGTAACGACGCGACAAGGCCGATCGTCGCGCGTTTCTATGCGGTGACCGGTCACATAGAACCACGCCCCCATTTGGTCAATGTCGCCACGCCCCATACTTACGAGAAGACCGTCGCCATCGCTCGTTTCCGGCATATTGATCGACGCGTGTATGCCGTCCTTGCTCTCCCAGAGCGTCATTGTCCCCGCCGACTTACGACCCAGCACCTTGTCAACGTTGCCATTGAACAATGCGCGCTGGTCGTCAGTCTCGCTGTCAATGCTCTTCCGAAAACTGCCAGGCGCGTAGATTTCACTCATCGCACCCAGATCAATGGGGATGTTGTACGGGATCGCCAGCCCGGTTATAATCCGCGACGCCGCAGCCCCGCCGCGCCGCTCGATTGACGCAGCCCGGTTGAAATAGCGCTCCTGGATGTAGGGAACGCTGGGCGGGCTGGCCTTGAGTGAGGCCTCCAGGGAGTCGACCTCTATGCTCGACGCCTCAATTGCACGCGCGTGCAGCGCGGGCTCCGCGTCTTTCTTCCTTACTCCCCAGCGGGTGAATCGTTGGCTCATGTAAAATCGCCTCGTCTCTCAGACAGCCTTACCAAAGGATTGTTGAAGGTAGTTGCGCAGGTTGAGCATGGCGTTAATCAACGCCGCCCGCTTCCATCCCTCCACGTAGTTTCCATCGAAGGCCGTTGGAGGAAATAGCGCTTGACCCAATTCGTGCTGATTCATCCCGTGACGAGCCGCAATGTCCTCGATTTTCCCCGCGGCCGCGGCAAATCGGCTCATCTCTTCGAGCATTTCCGCCCGAGCGGGCGCTAGCTCATTCAGAAAAGCCTCTGAGCGCCGCGCCCCGATCTCGCTCTCAATCTGGGTAACAATATCGCTCTGTTTCGCGACCGCTCCGCGTTGCGCATCCAAAGCGTGAGCGGCAGACGCGACCAGTGCATGGGCAGCCGTTAGCGCCTTACCGGCGCTGGCTGGCGGCCATAGCCTCTCTGCCAGGGCTACCTCCATCTGTTCGCGAGCAAGGGAGCTTTCGAGCTGCTCCAACTCCCGCTCCGCCACCTCCCGCGCGAGGTTAGCCTGATGCGCGCGTTCGCCCAGGCGTTGCAATTTGGCCGATTCGGCCTTGAATCTTTCCTGTAACTGCGATAACGGTTCCATATAGCTCCTATTAATCCGTCCCCGAAAATGACCTGTTTTTTTCGATTTGCTTCTATCTTGTTGAGAAAAAGACAAATATAATTTTTCACCCGCCATGACTTCGACGTAGCTCGGAGTAGACGCCAAGACTGCGGTGCTACCGCCTCGTTTCAACTTGGCCAGCACACGAACATAGGCCGCGTTGACCTGTGAGGGAGTGAGACCCAACGCATCCCCCAGAAGATACCTCGGAGTGCCACGTCTCCAGTGAGCCATGAATAGAGCGCACTCGCGAGAGGTCAGCCTCGTTAGGCGCGCCAGACGCTCCCAGTCGAGCGTGCGTATGGCCCAGTCCCAATCCATAGTTAGCCGAATGTCAGGACAAACCGCCGGCACCTTAGACGGCTTCAGCGGACAATCCAGACTAAGAACCGGCTTACCGCCGAGCCGAAAAGCATTAGGCTTCGCACTGATGCGTATCTTCCTCTCAAAAGACTCGTCGTCATCCATAGTCACCCCCTATTCATCCGCTCGCGCTGCAAGAGACTGCGCTCTTCATCCGACAAGGGCAAGCCCAAGCGAATAAGCGCATCATGCTCCGACTCGTTACCGCCCGCCGGACAGTCCGGCGGAGGCGTGCAGCGTTCAACCCACCAGTACGCTTCCGGCCGGCGCCATGACCCAAGAGCAAACAACAATTCGTCTCGATAGCGCCACCAGGCGGCCTCATACTCACCCGGAGACGTGAAGCCTTCTTCGCCTAGAGTTACGCCAGCGACTAGCAACAGCCGTTGCCCTTTTGTCAGGCCGCGACGGCCGGCCTCCTTGCCACGGCGCCGGATCAACCGCCCCACAAGTTTCCCGCCGGCGGCCTGCCCAGAGGCCGCTTCTCGGTCTCATCGACGCCCTTGTCGCTGAGACCGAGCCCCTTCCACAGCCCTTGGAATTGTTTCGATAATTTGACCTCGATATCGAGAAGCGGGTTTTTCGCGCTACGGCCACGCGCGCCGGAAATCATCAAGCCTTGCGACGCGATTTTGGAGCGCACCTCTTGCAGCCGATCCGCCGTGCGGCAGAGCTCGAGCGCAAGCGGCCGCGCGCTCTCCATGCCGTCGCATTCGGAACATAGCCACGCCCAAAGGCGCGCGCCGTCGCCATCAGGCTTCAGCTCTTCCGGTATATTGAGTTCAGTTTCCATTTACGAATCACCGCATAATGCAGAAACGCCCGAATTTATGCAGATGGCGGGGACACGGTCACGGGGCGCGGCCCCGAAGGATTTTGACCGGCACCCCCCAGAAGCCTTTAACCGTTAAAAGCTGTTCCCACTTTGGCGTGTTCCCACCTGAGAGGCCGAAGTGGGAACAGCGTAAGTTGCTGAAACTGAAGATCTGTTCCCACTGTTCCCACTGTTCCCACTAATTCCGAAAACATCTACACACGCACACGCGCGCACACGCATATATACACATCAAGTGGGAACAGTGGGAACAGTGGGAACAGATCCTTACTATCAGCAACTTACAGTGTTCCCACTTTGTTCCCACTAGTACTACTAGTGGGAACAGGAGGCCGATAGCGCCACTGCATTCCCATTGAGCGGTCTCGGTAGCGCTTCCAGTTAGCCTTCGAGAGGCATCTTCCAATTTTCATTTCATCCGACTGCGTCCATTCGCCCATGCGCTTCGTCAAACATAGGTCGAGTATTTCGGCCACTGAAATTGAGGCATTTCCCATTTCGATTCGCGCAGCGGCCCAATCTAATATCAGCGCGTCCCACGCGCTTCCTTCATACCGTTGCGACTGCTCATCTGCTGCCTGGTTATTCAATTCGGGAGTATCAAGCCACCACGGCGCCCCGGCGCGATAGGTCGCAAGCGCCTCAGCCCACAGTTGGTCGCGATCGCGCTCGAGCTCCGCCACCAAGATCCTTTTGCATGCTACCGGCCAGAAGCGTCGCCCGCCGGTCTCGTCTCGGAGATAGGCGCCATGGTTGACGCTGCCAGCAAAGATACACTGCCGCGGGCTTTCCAATAAATGACGCCCGTACGGCGGACGAAACCTATCGGTTCCGCGGGACATGAAAGCTTTGATCTTGCCGACCTCGCCTCGCGTCATTCCATCAAGTTCCGCGATTTCGATCAGCCACACGCCGCGGGTTTGTAGAGCCGCATCTTTCGACCCTAAGTCCGCGATTTCGTCCGTGAACCAGGGCGCGGCCAGCGCCTTGAGCGCCGTCGATTTTCGAATGCCCTGCTCGCCCTCAAGAATCAGGCAGCAGTCGGCCTTACAGCCGGGCTGCATGATACGTGCCACGGCAGATCTTAGATAACGCTCTCCGACCGCAATGCTGTACTCGCTCGATTCGACGCCAAGGTACAAATTCAGCCAGCCCTCCGCGCGCTTCGTGCCATCCCATTTCAGGTTCTCCAGATAGCTACGTACGGGATGATAGGGCCGATCGCGCGCTACGGCCTGGACCGCCTGGCCGCAGACTTCCACGCTCACAAAAATACCCTGGTGCTGAAGCCAATCCGCGGCAAGCCTGTCCTCGTGATCCGTCCAGGCAACGCCTGCAGCGCCGCCAAAAACGGCGGTGCGCTGCATTACCGTCGCGAGCGCGAATTCATCAAACGCCAAAACGCCGCGCCACTCCGGAGCCTTGCGAAACGCAATCACGGCGTTTGCCAAAAGCGCCTTTGGCTCACCCAAAACGCCCTTTGCGCCCTTGCTCCGAATCAAATGCGTGCGCCAGTCCTCCCCATTGCCGTCGTTCGAGTCAGGCAGATCTGCCGGCGCCGGCGGAAGCCATTCGGCACCGGCCATCACTTAATTCCCCACGTTCGAGTACTCCTTACTATCCGCGAAATCGCCTCCGGCGATCCCGGCCGCTCGCACTGATGCGCGTTTACAGCCAATAAACACGCGAGAATAGCCTCATCGCACACGCGCCGCGCGCGCAGAGTGCCCGCAATGGAAATTAAGGTCGAGTGCTGTTGGCCGTGCGGTATCCGGCCGCCCTGCAAGGGCTGCAAAGGCCAAGTCTTCCGTTTTGCAGCCGTCAGATGCTCATAGAGCACCCTCAAATCATCGCCATGCTCTTCCAGTTGAAGCGGCGCGCCCCGAAAAACGCGACCCGTCATCGTGAAGTAACGGGAATGAGAATAGATTTCCACCGAACCGTCTTCCACCCTCACTCCCGGCAGGTTCGCCGGCAGCTCACCGCGGCACCAGACCTTTATGCCTTGACCAGATGGCGAGATTTCCATGTAGGTGTCGGAGAATCGCTCAACCACGCCGCGGGCCCAGGGTTTCGGCAGCTCCGCCGAGTCGAGGCAGTCGTCCAAATCAATTCCGGTCAGACCGTCCCCTTTCACGAATACGAAACCAAGGCCTGCATAGCACTTTGGTGCGCGCGCCCAGGCCTCCGCCGCGCGATCGAATGAGGCCCAGGTACGCGGGTCTACCGTGCTGGCTTTCCGGCCGGTAGCGGAGTAAGGAATCTTCGTAAGCTTCTGTCCAACACGTTCCGGGCGCCACAGTACAAACTGATCCCTCTCGATTAGATCCGCGGGAATTGCGCTCGCGTGCAAGGTCACCCCACCGCCTCCGACTGGCGCGCCGGCATTGCCGTCGCTTCTCGCGGCGGGATCCGGTTAATCAGCGCGGCCGTGCGCTCAGGGTCCGCATCTACCAGGAAATATCCGTCA
>Ga0302326_10011233_pt1 | contig 19307 bp, 18 predicted proteins | sample Palsa_T0_3_FD_202264 | JGI IMG/M metagenome (GOLD analysis project Ga0302326, IMG submission 202264) | Peat permafrost microbial communities from Stordalen Mire near Abisko, Sweden - Palsa_T0_3 | ecosystem: Environmental > Terrestrial > Soil > Palsa > Peat permafrost | place: Sweden: Abisko...
GTATTCAGGGTTCGCGGGGATTCGCACCAGCACATTGCAAAACTTTAGGTCATCGGTGCCCAGCCCGTAGCGCTCGGAGCCGAACAACAGCGCAGCGCGATTCTCATCCGCCAGCTGCGCGATGCGCCCCGCCACATCGCGCGGCGTGGTGAATTCCCAGTAGTAGGAGCGCGGGCGCGAGGTGGTGCCGGCGATGTAGCCGCAATCGGCGAGGGCTTCCGCCAGCGTGTCGACGATGCGCGCGCCCGCCAGGATATCGTCCGCGCCTGCGGCGAGCGCGTTGGCCTCCGCATGCGGGAACGAGCGCGGCCGCACCAGCACCAACTCGGACAACGCCATGTTCTTCATGGCGCGCGCGACCGAGCCTATATTTCCCGGGTGGCTGGGCTCTATCAGGACGATGCGAACTTGGGCTGTCATGGGTCTGTTATTCTAGCGCCAGCTTATGCAACCACTGCTCAATATCGGCATGCGTGCCGCCAGACGCGCCGGAGATTTGATCGTACGCAGCCTTTCGCGCCTCGATTCCCTGAAAATCGACAGCAAGGGCCGCAATGATTTCGTCACCGACATCGACCGCAAGGCCGAGGCGGACATCGTTGCCACGATTCACCGCAGTCACCCGAATCACGCGATTCTCGCCGAGGAGTCCGGCCGCAGCGGCGATAACGAGTACGTCTGGATCATCGATCCCTTGGACGGCACCACGAATTTCCTGCACGGCTTCCCGACCTTTGCGGTGTCGATCGCGGTCGAGCATCGCGGGCGGCTGCAGCATGCCGTGGTATACGACCCCATGCGCCAGGAGTTCTTCACCGCCTCGCGCGGCGACGGAGCGCAGCTCGAGGGCAAGAAGATCCGCGTCAGCACGCAGCGCACCCTGGAGGGCTCGCTGATCGGCACGGGATTTCCGTTCCGCGCCAATGTTCCCCATGTCGATGAATATCTCGCCATGCTCAAGCTGATCATGAGCAGCGCCGCGGGCGTGCGCAGGCCGGGAGCCGCGTCGCTGGATCTGGCCTATGTGGCGGCCGGGCGCATCGACGGATTTTGGGAATTCGGCTTATCGCCCTGGGATACCGCCGCGGGAACCCTGCTCATCCAGGAGGCCGGCGGACGCGTCGGCACGCTCACCGGCGCCGAGTACGCGCTGGGCCCGAATATCGTGGCCGGCAATCCGAAGGTGTACACGGAATTGCTCGCGGCACTGGGGCCGCTGACGCCCGCGGCGCTGCGAACTTAGGGCATACTGCCGGCATAAAGCAAGGGAGAACACATGAGCCTGTTCCGCACCAAAGCGATCGACGTCAATGCCAATACCGGCCTGAAACGCTGCCTCGGCGCCTTTGACCTCACCATGCTGGGGATAGGCTGCATCATCGGCACGGGCATCTTCGTGCTCACCGGCGTGGTCGCCGCGCAGCATTCCGGCCCGGCCATTGTCCTGTCGTTCATCCTGTCCGGCACCGCCTGCGCCTTCGCCGCGCTGTGCTACGCCGAACTCGCGGGCGCCATCGGCGGCGCCGGCAGCGCCTACGGTTATGCCTACTCCGGGATCGGCGAATTAATTGCCTGGATCATCGGCTGGGATCTCATTCTGGAATACGCCGTTGCCACCTCCACCGTGGCCATCGGCTGGTCCGGCTACTTCGGCAAGATTCTCGAGCTCCTTGGCGTGCACCTGCCGCATGCGCTCACCAATGCTCCGCTCGACGGCGGCATCGCCAACCTGCCGGCGATGATCATCGTGCTGCTGTTGTCGATATTGCTGTCCATCGGAGTCAACGAGTCGGCCAAATTCAACACCGTCATGGTGATCGTCAAGCTCAGCGCGGTGATCATCTTCATCGTGGTGGCCGCGCCGCATGTCAATGCCGCCAACTGGCATCCGTTCATCCCGCCGCAGGTGACCGATGCCGATGGGCACTCGCACTTCGGTTACAACGGCATCCTGACCGGCGCCTCGCTGATTTTCTTCGCCTACATCGGCTTCGATGCGGTTTCCACCGCGGCCGAGGAAACTATCCGGCCACAGCGCAACCTGCCGATCGGAATCATTGCCTCGCTGGTGATCTGCACCATCCTGTACATCATCGTGTCCGGCATCCTCACCGGAGTGGTGCATTACGACCAGATCGACGTCAAGGCGCCCATCGCGGATGCGCTCAAGCAGCTCGGAATCGGCTGGGCCGAAGCGCTGATCTCGATCGGCGCCCTCGCCGGCATTACCACCGTGATGCTGGTGCTCTACTTCGGGCTGACCCGCGTGGTGCTCGCGATGTCGCGCGACGGCCTTCTCCCGAAGCCCATGGCCAAGGTCAATCCAAAGACCCAAACGCCGGTGCGCCTGATCTTAGGTTCCGGTGTGGTCATTGCGCTGATCGCCGGCCTGTCGCCGATCGGCAAGGTGGCGCAGTTGGTCAATCTCGGCACGCTCGCCGCCTTCTTCATGGTGTGCGCCAGCGTGATTGTCCTGCGCAAGACCCGCCCCGAGCTGAAGCGCCCGTTCCGCACGCCGTGGGTGCCGCTGGTGCCGCTGCTCGGCATGGCCTTCTGCGCCTTCCTCATGGCGGGGTTGCCGGCGATCACCTGGGAGGCCTTTTTTATCTGGTCCGGGTTCGGTCTGATTGTGTATTTCATCTACTCCCGCAGCCACAGCCTACTTGCCCCGCAAGTCTGATCGCCGCACGCGCAGATTGATCAGCTCCACCGCAGCTGCAAACGCCAGCGCGAAGTACAGATAACCCGGCGGAATCTCGCGGTGCGCGGAGTCGGCGATCATCGCGGCGCCGATCAGGATCAGGAAGGCCAGCGCCAGCACCTTGATGGTCGGGTTGCGCTCGACGAAGCGCCCCACCGCCGTGGACACCCACATCATCACCAGCACCGAGCACACGATCGCGGCCACCATCACCGAGATGAGCTTCGCGAGCCCGATCGCCGCGAAGATCGAGTCGAGGGAAAACACGATGTCGATGATGCCGATCTGCAGGATGATCATCCAGAACCCGTCCAGCACCTTGCGCTTGCGCCGCGTCTGCTTTGCCGTACGCATTTCCGCGATGTCCAGCGTGCTCTTCACCACCAGGAATGCGCCGCCGGCGAACAGGATCACATCCCGCGCGGAGACCTGCTCGCCGAGCAGGGCGAATAGCGGCGTGCGCAGCGTGGTGAGCCAGCTGATCGAGAACAGCAGGCCGATCCGCGTCAGCATCGCGAAGCTCAAGCCGAGAAGTTGCGCGCTGCGCCGCCGTGCCGCGGGCAGGCGCCCGACCAGCACCACCAGGAAAATGATGTTGTCGATGCCGAGCACGATCTCGAGCATCACCAGCGTCAAAAAGGACAGCCAAACCTGCGGCTCATAGAGCATTTCCATCGAATTACCCTAGGGGCCGATTCTGGCTAGGGCAAGCCGTCGACCTCTTCGGGCTTGGTGTGCTTGCGCTCCAGCAGGTCATCGGTGCGCAGGCCAAGATCCAGCGCCAACGCCGCAGAAATGTAGATCGAGGAATACGTGCCCGCGACGATGCCGATCACCAGGGCCGCCGAGAAACTATGCAGGGTCTCACCGCCGAAGATCAGCAGCGCCAGCACCACCAACAGGGTGACCAGCTTGGTCATCAAGGTACGCGACAGCGTCTGGTTGATCGACTCGTCGATGACCTGGGCAATGGTTAATTTGCGCGCGGTGCGCGCCCGCTCACGGATCCGATCGAACACGATGACGGTGTCGTTCAATGAATAGCCGATGACCGCCAGGATGGCCGAGATCGCCGTCAGATCGAAGGTCATCTGGCTCACGGCGAAGAATCCGAGCACGCAGATTGGATCGTGCAGCACGGCGAAAATCGCGCCCAGCGCCAATTTCGGCGTGAAGCGCATGAGCACGTAAATCAAGATCAGCACCAGGGTGGCAAACAGCGCCCAGGCGCCCTTGACGAACAGCTCCTGGCCCACCTGCGGACCGACGATGGTGGAGCTCTGCAGCTTCACCCCCGGGTCCACGGCGGTGAAAATGTCGAGAATGCGGCTGCCGATCTGCTCGCCCTTCACATTCACATCCGGCGGCAGGCGCACCCGGATGTCGCGGGAACTGCCGAAGGACTGGACCTGGGCGCCCGTCATGCCGGCCTTCGCCAGCGCGCCGCGCAGCGTTTCGATGTTCGGCGCCTGCGGGAAGTTGGTCTCGACCACCACGCCGCCGGTGAAATCGATGCCGAGATTGAGCCCGCGCGCGGCCACCAGCGACAACGAGCCGATGATCAGGATGGCCGACAGCCCGTACCACACCTTGCGGGTGTTCATGAACGGGAAGCGCGTTACCTTATGAAAAAATTCCATGCTGTTAACCTCAGATCGCCAGGTGGTCGACCTTGCGCTTGCCGCCGTAAACCAATTGCACCAGGGCACGGCTGCCCATCAGCGAGGTGAACATCGAGGTCGCGATTCCGAGCACCAATACCACGGCGAATCCACGCACCGCGCCGGTCCCGAACAGCCACAGCACCAGGCCTGCGATGAAGGCGGTCACGTTCGAGTCGGCGATGGCGGAAAATGCCCGCTCGAAGCCCGCGGCGATCGCGGCCCGCGGCGACACGCCGTTGCGCAGTTCCTCGCGGATGCGCTCGTATATCAATATGTTCGCGTCCACCGCCATGCCGACGGTCAACACCACCGCGGCGATGCCCGGCAAGGTCAGAGCGGCTCCCACCAGGGACAGCAGGGCGGTGAGCAGCACCACGTTGGCCACCAGCACCACATCCGCGATCAGGCCGAACACCTTGTAGTAAATGCCCATGAAGATGAACGCCGCCAGCATGCCGAACACCATCGCGTTCACGCCCTTGTCGATGTTGTCCTGCCCCAGGCTCGGGCCAATGGCGCGCTCCTCCACCGGCGTCAACGGCGCGGCCAGGCCGCCCGCGCGCAGCAGCAGCGCAAGCTCGCGGCCCTCGATCGGGTTGACACCGGTGATCTGGAAGTTGTTGCTGAACACCCCGCGAATCGTCGCGCGGTTGATGACCTCCTCGGTCACCCGATCGACTTCCACACCCTGCGCATTCTTTTCGCGCGAGCGATCGATGAACACCACCGCCATCAAGTGGCCGAGATTCTCCGAGGTGTTCTTGAACATCTTGGCCGCGCCACGGCTGTCGAGCCCCACGGATACGGCGGGACCGTCCTGGGTGTTCGGCTGGAACGAGGCGTCGGTGAGTTGATCTCCCGTCACCACCACATCGCGCTTGAGCAGCACCGGCTGCTTGTCGCGGCTGTAGTACAGCTTGGAGCCCAACGGTATATGCCCGGTGGCCGCGGCCTCGATCGGATTGTTGCTCTCATCGACCATGCGAAATTCCAGGGTCGCGGTCTTGCCGAGGATTTTCTTGACCTCGGCCGAATTCTGCAATCCGGGCAGCTGAATGGCGATTTGATCCACGCCCTGGCGTGCCACCTGCGGCTCCGACACCGCGAGCTCCGGGCTGTTGAGGCGATTGCGCAGGATCACGATGTTCTGCTGCACGGCGTAGTCCTGGCGCTCCTTGATTTCCTGCGGCGTCAGCACCAGTTCCAGCGCCGGCGCTCCGTTCACCGTGGTGTCGGTGAACTTCAGGCTGCGGCTGTCCGCCAGAATCGCCGCCTTGCCCTTGTCAAAGCTGTCGGCGTCGCGAAACAACACCCGCACCCGGTTCAGCGCATAGTCGACCGTGACGTCCTGATAGGGCACGCGCGCATTGCGCAGCGAGGCGCGGAAATCCTGCTCGCGATGATCGAGCTGCTGCTTCACGGCGCCCTGAACGTCGACCTGATACACCAGATACACGCCGCCGCGAAGATCCAGGCCGAGCTTTAGGGGGTTGAGTCCGATGTTGCGCATCCACTCCGGAACGCGCGAGGCCTGGGTCAAGGCGATGGTGAACTCATTGGGCTTGGCTTCGGCGATCAGATCGCGCGCCTTCAATTGATCCTGCTTGTCGGCGAAGCGCAGCGTCAGGCGGCCCTGGTCGAGAAACGCGCCATCCACGGCCACGCCCTTGTCCTTGAGCAGCTGCGCAACGCTGCTCCGGTCGGCTTCCTGCACGGCGGCGCGGTCGCGCGCCAGCTGCAGCGCGTTTTCCTCGCCGAACAGGTTCGGCAGCGCCAGCAGGATCGCCGCCAGCAGCACGATCGCGACCAGCACGATCTTCCAGCGCGGATACGAGATCATGCGCTCTTGACCGTGCCCTTCGGTAGCACCAGCGACACTTGATACTTCTGCAGCTTGACGTTCACGCCGTTGGCGATCTCGAGGGTCAGAAACTGCTCGCCCACCTCGGTGACCTTGCCGAGAATGCCGCCGGTGGTGGCGACTTCATCGCCCACGGCGATCTTCGAGAGCATCTCGCGCTGTTCCTTGGCGCGCTTGCTCTGCGGCCGGATCAGCAGGAAATAGAACACCACCAGCAACAGCACCGGCAGCATCAGGGCGCTCAAGATGCTCTGGCCGCCGGCGGCGCCGGCGCCGCTTGCCGCCTGCGCATAGGCAGAATTTATTAAGAAATCCATAGGGTTACACCAGTTTTTAGCGGCGCACGCCGGTTCGCAAAGCCGCGCATTATACAGCAGAGGAGCGCAAACCGTAGAACTCCGCGGAGTATGCCTCGAGCCGCCCGAGCGCGATTGCCGCGCGGATCTCCTGCATCAGCCGCTGGTAGAAATAGAGGTTATGGATGGTGTTAAGGCGCGCGCCCAAGATCTCGTCGCATTTGTCCAGATGGCGCAGGTAGCTGCGGCTGTAGTTCAGGCAGGTGTAGCAGCCGCAGCCCTCCTCGATCGGAGCGGTGTCCAGGCGATGAGCGGCGTTGCGGATGTTGATGACCCCGCTGCGCGTGAACAGATGCGCATTGCGCGCGTGGCGCGTGGGCATCACGCAGTCGAACATGTCCACGCCGCGGCGCACCGCCTCGAGGATGTCCTCGGGCCGGCCCACGCCCATCAGGTAGCGCGGCTTGTGCGCAGGCATCAGCGGCAACAGCGCGTCCAGCACCTGCTCGCGCTCCGCTTCGCTCTCCCCCACCGCGAGGCCGCCGATGGCGAGTCCCGCGAAGCCGATCTGCTCCAGCGCCGCCAGCGACTCGCGCCGCAGATTCGCATGCACTCCGCCCTGCACGATGCCGAACAGGGTGCCCGGCGGTTCGCAACGGTAATATTCGCGAAAGCCGCGCAACGCCCAGCGCATGGACAGCTCCATGGAGTCGCGCGCCTGCGCCTCGGTCGCCGGATACGGCGTGCACTCATCGAAGCTCATGGCCACATCGGCGCTCAAAACGCGCTGAATGCGCATGGATTCCTCGGGCGACAGGAATACCGGCGCGCCGTCGACCGGTGAGCGGAAGCGCGCGCCCTCTTCGCTGATCTTGCGCATCTCCGCCAGGCTCCACACCTGAAAGCCGCCCGAATCGGTGAGGATCGGGCGCTGCCAATGCATGAAGCGGTGCAATCCGCCATGCGCCTCGATCACCTCGAGACCCGGCCGCAAGAACAGATGAAAGGTATTGCCGAGCACGATCTCGACCCCGATGGCCTCGAGTTCTTCCGGCGTCATCGCCTTGACCGTTCCATAGGTGCCCACCGGCATGAATGCCGGCGTCTGCACGCTGCCGCGCGCGAATTCGAGCCGGCCGCAGCGCGCCGCGCCATCCTGTGCCAGCAGCGAGAACTTCATGCTCATGCGCCGAGGAACATCGCATCGCCGTAGCTGAAGAAGCGATAGCGCTCGCGCACCGCATGCGCATAGGCCGCAAGCAGCGGCTCGCGGCCCGCAAACGCGGCACATAGGATCAGCAGCGTCGATTCCGGCAAATGGAAATTGGTCACCATGGCGTCCACGACGCGAAATTGGTGGCCGGGCTTGATGAATAGGCGTGTCTCGCCGGCAAAGGCACGCAGTTCGCCGCCCGCAGCGCATCCGGGCTGGCTTGCGGCAGCCTCCAAGCTCCTCACCACCGTGGTGCCCACCGCAATTACGCGTGTGCCCAACGCGTGCGCTGCATTCACCGCATCGCAGGTGGCTTGGGGCACCGCCAATCGCTCGCTGTGCATGCTGTGCGCGTCGATATCCTCCACCCGCATCGGCTGGAAGGTGCCGGCGCCGACGTGCAAGGTGAGGTAGGCGCGCTGCACCCCGCGTGCTTCCAGATCCGCCAATACCGCCGCGTCGAAGTGCAGCCCGGCGGTGGGCGCAGCGACCGCCCCGCGCTCGCGTGCATACACGGTCTGGTAGCGCTCGCGGTCCGCCGCGTCCGCGGCGCGTGCAATATACGGCGGCAGCGGCACTTCGCCATGCGCTTCAAAGTACGGCAGCACGGCAACGGAAAACTCCAGCAAGTAGAGGTCGCCCTCCCGGCCCAGCATGCGCGCGCGCGCGCCGCCCGGCAGCTCGATCGCTGCATGCAGCGTCAATCCCTTGCTGGCCTTGGCCTGCACCAGCGCGCGATTCTCATCCAGCGCGCGCTCCAGCAGGATCTCGATCCGCCCGCCGCTGTCCTTGAGCCCATGCACGCGCGCCGGCACCACCCGTGTGTCGTTGAACACCAGCAGGTCGCCCGCGTTGAGCAGCGAGGGCAGGTCGCGAAACGTCAAGTCCCGAAGCGCGCCATCCTGCCGCAGCGCCAGCAACCGGCTCGCGGAGCGTTGTTGCGCCGGCCTCTGGGCAATGAGTTCCTTGGGCAGATCGAAGTGAAAGTCCGTGCGGCGCATTATCGCGAGCATTCTACCAAGAGGGCCGATCGCATATACTGCACAGCCTGGCAAGCCCGGATGGCGGAACTGGTAGACGCGCCGGACTCAAAATCCGGTCCTTTTGCGAGGGTGTGGGTTCGATTCCCTCTCCGGGCACCAGAATATTACCTATGGACCATACTTGAATTTCTGCAGCAACTGCGGCTCACCCGTTACGTTCAAGATCCCCGAGGGGGACCACTTGTCGCGCTTCGTATGCACGAGCTGCGGCATGGTGCATTACAAGAACCCGCTGCTGGTCTTGGGCTGCGTGCCGCAATGGCAGGACAAGATCTTGCTCTGCCGCCGCGCCATCCAGCCGCGCCTGGGGTTCTGGACCGTGCCGGCCGGATTCATGGAAAACGGCGAGACCCTGCAGGCGGCGGCGGCCCGCGAATGCCAGGAAGAGGCGCTGGCGACGGTCGAGGTCGGCTCGCTGCTGGCGGTGGTCAGCGTGACACATGCGAACCAGGTGCACGTGATGTTCCGCGCTCGATTGCTGGCACCGGAATTCGCACCGGGTCCGGAAAGCCTGGAAGTGGGCTTGTACGCCGAGGCGGACATCCCCTGGGCCGAGCTGGCATTTCCGAGCGGTGAATTCACCCTGCGGCGCTACTACGCCGATCGCGCCTTGGGGCGCGAGGATCATCATTTTACGGAGCTCACCCGCCCGTTGAAGCCGTGAGGCACGGCGCCGGGTTTGGGCTATGGCACAATAAGCGCGAGTCACTGGAAGGGTAAATCATGGCGTTCGTGGTCACCGAAAGCTGCATCAAGTGCAAGTACATGGATTGCGTCGAAGTCTGCCCCGTGGATTGCTTTCACGAAGGGCCGAACTTTCTCGTCATCGATCCGGACGAGTGCATCGACTGCACGCTGTGCGAGCCGGAATGTCCGGTAGAAGCGATCTATTCCGAGGAAGAAATCCCCAGCGGCCAGGAAGTGTTTCAAAGGCTCAATGCGGAATTGGCGAAGCAGTGGCCCGTGATCAGCGAGAAGAAGGATGCGCCCGCCGATGCCAAAGAGTGGGACAAGGTCAAGGACAAGCTCAAGCTGCTGGAACGCTAATTGGCCGCAACCTGGCCCTTGCCCGGCTGCAGCTTCTTGATTTCCTCCACCAGTTCCTTGGGTGGAAAATACCCTGAGATATAGCCGCCGTTCTCTGTGACGATGGCCGGCGTGCCGCGCACCCCGATGCTCTTTCCAAGCTCATATTCGCTGGCGATCGGCGTCGACCCGCAGGTCTTGGTCACGTCCACCGCGGCTCCGGCCTTGGCGCGCGTCAGCGCCGCGTTGCGGTCGGCCGAACACCACACCGCCTCGGCCTTCTTCCAGCTCTCCGTGTCCGGCCCGGTGCGCGGGAAGAACAGGTAGCGCACGCGCACGCCGAGCTTGTTCATCTCGGCCATCTCGCTGTGCATCTTGCGGCAATAGGGGCAGTCGATGTCGGTGAATATGGTGATCGTGTACAGCGGATTCTTCGGCGAGAAGATCAGCATCTCGGATTCCGGCACGGCATTGATCAGCGCTGCGCGCGCCGTCATGCGGTGCGCCTCGCTCAAGTTCTGGCGCGTGTCCATGTCATACAGATTTCCGTCCAGGAAATACTTGCCGTCGGCGGTGAGATAGCTGACATCGGCGCCCTGCGCGAACTCGTACAGGCCCGCGACCGGCGTCGTATGCAGATCCTCGATCTTCGAGCCCGCCGGCAGGCGCTTGAGCAACGCGATCCTCGGATCCTTGGCCGCATCGGCGGCCGGCTCGGCGGGAGCGGCGGGAGCGGCGGGAGCGGTGGGAGCCGCGCGAGCGGCTTGAGCGCCCAAGGCGGCGGCGCAGATCAGCATCAAGATGCCGAGATTTTTCAACATGCAGGCCCCGCCGGATTGGTCCTAAGTTCGACTCCGCGGCAAGCCGCGGGTTCCACAAATTCTACCAGAGGCGCGAGCGGCGGCTAGCCGCGCGGGTGGTGCTGCGAATGCAGCTCCTTCAAGCGTTCGCGGGCAACATGCGTGTAGATCTGCGTCGTCGACAGGTCGCTGTGTCCCAACAGCATCTGCACGACGCGCAAATCCGCGCCATGATTCAACAGATGGGTCGCGAATGCGTGCCGCAGCGTGTGCGGCGAGAGATCCTTCTGCACGCCCGCCTTCTTTGAATAGCGCTTGATGATGTGCCAAAACGCCTGGCGTGTCATTCGATCGCCGCGGCGCGTCGGGAACAGATAATCGGTCTGGCGTTCCAGCAATATCTCGATGCGCGGACCCTGCATGAACTGTTGCAGCCACTTGACCGCTTCGTCGCCCAGCGGGATCAGCCGCTCGCGATTGCCCTTGCCCACGACGCGCATCACGCCCTGATTCAGGTTCACTTGATTGTGTTTGAGGCTCACCAGTTCGGAGACGCGCAATCCGGTTGCGTACAGAACCTCGAGCATGGTGCGATCGCGATGACCCAAGGGGTCGGCAACCGCGGGAGCCTCGAGCAAGGAATCCACCTCAGCCTCGGTCAGCGACTTCGGCAGCGACCGGCCGATCTTCGGCATGGCGATCTGCGCGGTCGGATCCAGTTGCAGCAGGCCCTCGCGAATCATGAAGCGGAAGAAGCGGCGGAAACTCGATAGCTGCCGGGCGGTCGATCGCGGCCGCGAGCCGCCCTCGACTCGCGCCGCGATGAAGCTCAACAGCTCGATGCGCGTGGCCTTGAGCAGTGCGCTGTCGCGTTCCTCCAGCCAGCGCGCCAGCGCGGTCAAATCAGCCCGGTAGGCCGCCAATGTGTTCGCGGACAAACCGCGTTCCATCCACACCGCATCGAGAAACCGCTGTAGCGCGGGATCCGTGGGCTCGCGGGCCGCCGGTACCCCTGCGCCCGAGGTGCGTGTATAAACCGTCCGCTTGAGAACCGTCGCCATAATGTTCCGTTTGGTGTTAGCACGACTCAGTGCCAAAAAAGCACTCTGTATGCTGAGTATGCGAGGGGTGTATGCGGGTCGACGTGACCAGAATCACAGTCCGGTTAACCTATTAACATAAGGAGAACCAGATCACAGTAGCCAAGCGCTCGATTGTGACGGCGGCGTCTGAAATCCTGTACGGCGCCTACGCCCTATTGTTGTTCATTTTCATGGGGCTAACCGTGCTGGTGATCAACCTTTTTCTGCCCAGCCTGCGCCGGCGCCGGCTGATGGCCGGGGTGTTCTCGCGCGGCTTTCTGCGCGCCGCAGGCATTTCCTTCGAGGTGCAGGGAGCCGAGCGGCTGCCAAGCGTTCCCTGCATGGTCGTCGCCAACCATGCCAGCTACCTGGACGGCCTGGTCGCCGCCGCGGCCCTGCCCCCCGACTTCGCCTTCGTCATCAAGAAGGAGATGGTGCGGGTGCCCGTCGCCAGCATCCTGCTGCGCGGCCTGGGCTCGGAATTCGTCGAACGCCGTGACCGTCATCAGGGCGCGGTCGATGCGCGCCGGGTGCTGAAACTCGCAGCCAGCGGCCAATCCCTGGTGTTCTTTCCGGAAGGCACCTTCACCGAATCGCGCGAAATCGGCCGGTTTCTCGGGGGCGCGTTTGCCATTGCGGAGCGCCTGAGCCTGCCCGTGGTGACCGTCGCCCTGCACGGCACGCGCGAAGTCCTGCCACCGGGAACCCTGCTGCTGCGCCACCGGCCGATTCGGGTCGAGATTTTGGCGGTGCTCGAGGCCAAAGAGGCCCGCAAGCGCAGCCGCGAGCTGATCGCGCAAGCCGTGGGCGAGCCTTTGGCCCCCTGAATCCTTCAACAGCCCCGAGCGGTTATACTTAGCGGCTGCACGCATAGCTTAGGAATTTCGTACATGAGCGCCGATCCAGTCGTCATTTTGGCCGCCCGCCGCACCCCGGTCGGCGCCTTCCAGGGGATTTTCTCCTCCACCACGGCACCTCAGCTCGGGGCCGCCGCGATCAAGGCCGCCGTCGCGGATTCCGGGGTGGCGCCCGCGGAGGTCGATGAGGTGTTTATGGGTTGCGTGCTGCCGGCGGGCTTGGGCCAGGCGCCCGCGCGCCAGGCGGCGATCGGCGCCGGAATACCCCCGGGCACGCCCTCGACTACGGTGAACAAGATGTGCGGCTCGGGGATGCGCACGGTGATGATGGCCGCCGACCAAATTCGTGCCGGCTCGGGCAATGTCATGGTGGCCGGCGGATTGGAGTCGATGACCAACGCCCCGTATGTGCTGCCGAAGGCTCGGGCCGGTTACCGCATGGGCAATCAGGAGGTCCTGGACCACATGTTCTACGACGGCCTGCAGAGTCCGTGGGATGGACAGCTGATGGGATGCTTTGCCGAGGCCACCTCGGCGCAGTATGGCTTCACGCGCCGCGCCCAGGACGATTTCGCCAGCGAGTCGGTGCGCCGCGCGCAGGCAGCGGTGAGCAGCGGGGCGTTCGCGCAGGAGGTTGCGCCCGTCACGGCCAAGTCGCGCAAGGGCGAGGTGGTGGTGGTCACCGATGAGACGCCGGGCACCCTGGATATCTCGAAAATCGCCGGCTTGAAACCCGCCTTCAAGAAAGACGGCACCGTCACCGCCGCCAGTTCTGCCGGAATCTCCGACGGCGCCGCCGCGCTGGTGCTGGCGCGCGCCTCGCATGCCGAGTCGCGCGGCTTGAAGCCGCTGGCGCGCATCGTCGCCTACTCGAGCTTCGCGCGCGAGCCGGAATGGTTCACCTTGGCGCCGGTCGGCGCGATCGACAAAGTCCTGAAGCAAGCGGGCTGGAAGGCGGCCGATGTCGATCTGTACGAGATCAACGAAGCATTTGCCGTGGTGGCCATGGCGGCGATGCAGGATCTGGGCCTCGACCATGCCAAAGTGAACGTGAATGGCGGCGCCTGCGCGCTCGGCCACCCCATCGGCGCCACCGGCGCGCGCATTCTCACCACGCTGATTTACGCCTTGAAAAACCGCGGCAAGAAGCGCGGCGTCGCCAGCCTGTGCATCGGCGGCGGCGAAGCCACGGCCATTGCCATCGAGATCGTCTGACGATGAGCGCGGTACAGCGGGATGTCATGGAGTACGAGGTCGCCATCGTCGGCGCCGGCCCCGCGGGACTGGCGTGCGCGATCCGCCTCAAGCAGCTGAAGCCCGAGCTCAGCATTTGCGTGCTGGAGAAGGCCGCGAGTCTCGGCGCGCATTCGCTGTCCGGCGCGGTGATGGAGCCCGGCCCTCTGGATGAGTTGCTGCCGCAGTGGCGCGAGCATGCGCCGGCGGTGTGCGTGCCCGCGACTCGGGACGAATTTCTGTTCATGACCCGGCGCAAGCGCTTCAAGCTGCCGACCCCGCCGCAAATGGCGAATCACGGCAACTTCATCATCTCGCTCGGGCAGCTGATTCCCATTCTGGGCCAGGAGGCCGAAAAACTCGGCGTCGACGTATTTGCCGGTTTTGCCGCCGCGGAGGCGCTGTTTGATGCTTCGGGCGCCGTCAAGGGCGTGCGCATCGGCGATATGGGCGTGGAGAAGAACGGCGAGCCCGGACCGAATTTTGCGCTGGGTCCGGAGATTCACGCCAAGCTCACCCTGTTCTGCGAGGGCTGCCGCGGCAGCATCTCCAAGCAGTTGATCGCGCGCTTCAAGCTGGATGCCGGCAAATCGCCGCAAACCTACGGCTTGGGATTCAAGGAATTGTGGCAGCTGCCGCCCGGGCGCGTGCAGCCGGGGCTCATTCAGCACAGCTTGGGATGGCCGCTGGATTCCCGTACCTACGGCGGCAGCTTTCTGTACCACCTCGACAACGATCGGGTCTACGTGGGCTTCGTGGTCGGCCTGGACTACGAGGATCCGCGCTTCAAGCCCTTCGAGGCCTTCCAGCAATTCAAGAATCACCCGCATGTAAAATCCCTGCTGCAGGGTGGCGAGATCATTGCCGGCGGCGCGCGCACCGTGATCGAGGGCGGCTACCAATCCATGCCGACGCTGGAGATGCCGGGCGCGCTGCTGGTCGGCGACGCCGGCGGCACTCTGAATACGCCGAAGATCAAGGGCATTCATCAGGCCATCCGCTCCGGCATGACGGCTGCCGAGCATTACGCCAGCACCGGTTCGAGTTCGGGATTCGACGCGCGCTGGCGCGCCTCGGTGGGCGGCCGCGAGCTGCACAAGGTGCGCAACATCCGCCCGGGGTTCCGCCGCGGCCTGTGGTTCGGCCTGCTGAATGCCGCGCTCGAGACTGCGACCTTCGGCAAGCTGCCCTGGACTCTGGCCAATCATGCCGACGACACCGCGCTCAAGAGGCTCGCCGAATACGCCTCGCCCGATCGTGACTGGGGCGACCGCGAGTTGCCGCCGCGCGATCGCCTCGCCTTCGTGTTCTTCGCCGCGACCACGCACGATGAGAACCAGCCCGTGCACCTGCACGTCGCCGACACCACGCTGTGCGCGACCCGCTGCGCCACCGAGTTCGGCAATCCCTGTACGAATTTTTGCCCCGCCAATGTCTATGAAATGATTTCCGACGGCAGCGGCGGCAAGAAACTGCAAATCAACTCCTCCAATTGCGTGCACTGCAAGGCCTGCGATATCAAGGACCCGTATTTCGGCCAGATCACCTGGGTCACACCCGAGGGTGGTTCCGGTCCGAACTACCAGAGCCTGTAGGAAATGACTTCGGTTGCCGCGCGATTGCAGGCGGAGGTTGCCGCCGGCCGCCTCGACTCCGATCCGCGCCAACTGGAAGTGGCGGCGCGTCTCGATCGATTGAGCGAGCAGCTGCGCCAGCCGCCCTCCCTCGCGCAGCGGCTGCTTGCCAAGCCCGCGCCTCGCGGCCTGTATATCTGGGGCGGCGTGGGCCGCGGCAAGACCCTGTTGATGGACCTGTTTTTCGCGACCCTGCCGCGCGGCGCCGAACGCAGCCATTTTCATCACTTCATGCGCGAGGTGCATGCGCAGCTCGCGGTGTTAAAGCACCGATCGGATCCGCTCGAGGCGGTGGCCGAACGGCTTGCCGCGCGCACGCGCGTGGTGTGTCTCGATGAGTTCTATGTCGCGGACATCGCGGACGCGATGCTCCTCGCCGGACTGTTCGCGGCACTGTTCCGGCGCGGCGTCTGCTTGGTGACGACCTCGAATCTGGCGCCGGACCAGCTCTACAAGGACGGCCTGCAGCGCCAACGCTTCTTGCCGGCCATCGAGCTGCTCAAGCAGCATCTGGATGTCGTGCGCCTGGAGGGCGGTATCGATTATCGGCTGCGCCAGCTCGAGCAATCCCCCACCTACCTCGATTCCGCGCTTCCCGAAACGGCGCATGAGCTCGAGCGGCGCTTCGCGTTGCTGGCGAGCGGACAAGCGAGCGGTCCCGGCACGCTCAGCGTCGAGGGGCGCGCCATCGGCGCCCTGGGCTTTGGCCCCGGCATGGCGTGGTTCGACTTCGCGCAGCTGTGCGCGGGGCCGCGCAGCCAGAACGACTACATCGAGCTCGCGCGCCTCTACCACACGATTTTCATTTCGAATATCCCGCAATTCAACGCCGACGATGACGACGCGGCGCGGCGCTTCATCATGCTGATCGACGAGTTCTACGATCGCGCGGTGAATATCGTCGTCTCGGCCGCCGCGCCGCCGGATGCGCTGTATCGCGGCGAGCGCTTGGGCGTCGAGTTTCAGCGCACCACCAGCCGGCTTACTGAAATGCAGGCCGTTGAATATCTCGCGCGCCATCACCGGGCGTAAGCAGAGCGCGGCTTCGCAACCCCTGGCATAATTCGCGCATGACGATCGTCGCGGAATTCACGATACGCTACCGGCGCATCCTCGATCCCAACGGGCAGCTGGTGGCGCCGCTCCCCGAGTTCGCACAGCACAGCGCCGAACTGCTGCGGATGTATCGGGCCATGACCCAGGCCAGAGTGTTCGATGCGAAGGCGGTGAACCTGCAGCGCACCGGACAGCTCGGCACATATCCCTCGTGTCTCGGCCACGAGGCCACGCACATCGGCGTCGGCGCGGCCATGAATCCGGACGATGTGCTGGCGCCCGTGTACCGCGAATTCGGCACGCAGCTGTGGCGCGGCGTCAGCATGGCGGAAATTCTGGTCTACTGGGGCGGCGATGAGCGCGGCAGCGATTTCGCCGGTCCGCGCCAGGATTTCGCCTGGTGCGTGCCCATCGCCACTCAAACCCTGCATGCCGCGGGCGCGGCGATGGCCTTCAAGATTCGCGGCGAGCGGCGCTGCGCCGTCGCCTACATCGGCGACGGCGGAACCTCCGAGGGCGCTTTCTACGAGGCGCTGAACCTGGCCGGCGCGCGCGCGCTGCCGGTGGTATTCGTGGTGGTCAACAACGGCTGGGCGATCTCGGTTCCCGTCGCTGAGCAGACCGCCGCGCAAACTCTGGCGCAGAAGGCGGTCGCGGCGGGCATTCCCGGCGTGCAAGTCGACGGCAACGATGTCTTCGCCGTGCGCGCCGCAGTCGGCGAGGCGGTCGAGGCCGCCCGGCGCGGCGCAGGCCCCGCGCTCATCGAGGCGCTCACCTACCGCTTGAGCGATCACACCACCTCCGACGATGCCAGCCGCTATCGCCCGGCCGCGGAATTGCGCGCCGCATGGGCCACGGAACCGCTGCTGCGCATGCGCCGCTATCTGCTCGAGTTGCGGCTGTGGACCGAGGCGGACGAGCAGGAGCTGCAGCGGCAATGCGCCGCCGAGGTCGAGGCGGCGGTGAGCGCCTATCTCGCGACCCCTGCGCAATCGACGGATGCAATGTTCGATCATCTATTCGCCGAATTGCCCGCGCACCTTCGCGCGCAGCGCGCGACCGCACGCAAGTACGCGACAAAATCCAGCGGGCATCATTAAATTGGCGAAGATCACCATGGTCGAGGCCATCGCGATGGCGCATGGCTGGGAAATGCAGCATGACGCCAGCGTGGTGGTGATCGGTCAGGACGTCGGCGCCAACGGCGGTGTGTTTCGCGCCACCGCCGGATTGCAGGAGCGCTTCGGCAAGCAGCGCGTGCAGGACACTCCGCTCGCCGAAGCCACCATAGCCGGCATGGCGGTGGGCATGGCCACGCACGGCCTGAAGCCGGTCGCGGAAATCCAGTTCATGGGATTCATGTATCCAGCCCTGGATCAGATCGTGAATCACATGACGCGCATGCGCTACCGCACCCGCGGCCGTCTGTCCTGCCCGGTCGTCATGCGCATGCCGCACGGCGGAGGAATCCACGCCCCCGAGCATCACTCGGAAAGCACCGAAGCCATGCTCTGTCACATTCCGGGGCTTCGCGTCGTCTGTCCTTCCTCACCGGCGCGCGCCTACGGGTTGTTGCTGGCGGCCATTCGCAATCCGGACCCGGTGATATTTCTCGAGCCGGTGCGCTTGTATCGCGCGATGCGCCAGGAGGTGCAGGACGACGGCCGCGCCCTGCCGCTGGATGCGAGTTTTGTGCTGCGCGAAGGCTCCGACGTGACCATCGTCACCTGGGGCGCCACGACGCTGGAGACGCTGCGCGCCGCGGCCGAACTCGATGCGCGCGGGATCGGCGCCGAGGTGATCGATCTTGCCACCTTGAGCCCGATCGACAGCGAAACGATCTTGGAGTCGGTGGCCAAGACCGGCCGGCTGGTGATTGCGCATGAAGCCGCGCGCAATGCCGGCGTGGGCGCCGAAATCGCCGCCTTGGTGTGCGAGCACGCCCTCTACGATCTCGAGGCGCCGATTCAGCGGGTCACCGGCTATGACACGGTGATGCCGCTGTTCAAGCTCGAGCTCGATTACATGCCGAGCGTGCGGCGCATCGTCGATGCAGCGCTGCTCACCTTGGAACTATAGGCGTAACATGAGCACATTCAAGCTTCCGGATTTGGGCGAGGGGCTGGCGGAGGCCGAGATTATCGAATGGCACGTGAAGCCGGGCGATCGCGTAGTCGTGGATCAGCCCATGGTATCGGTGGAGACCGCGAAGGCGGTGGTCGAAGTGCCCGTGCCCTATAGCGGCACCGTCACCGCGCTGCACGGAGCGGTCGGCGCCATCATCGCCACCGGCGCGCCATTGATCGAATTCGATTCCGACGCCGGCACCGTGGTGGGCGCCATGCCCGAAACCCGCGTGGACGACTATGTCGAGCCGGCCCTCGAGCGCGCGGGCGCGCGACCCGCCTCGCGCCCGCGGGCGCTGCCCCTCGCCCGGGCGCTCGCCCGGCGGCTGGGCGTGGACCTCAACGGCCTTTCCGGCAGCGGCAACGACGGCTCGGTCAGCTTGGACGACGTGCTGCGGCACGCGAAGCTTGGGGAAGGCAACGGCTACGCGGAGCAAATCGCCGCGGCGCCGAATGCCGAGCCGCTGCGCGGGCCACGCCGCGCCATGGCTCAAAGCATGTCGCTGTCGCGCGATCAAATTTCGGCCAGCACGGTGTGCGACGACGCCGACATTCATCATTGGCGCTCGCGCGGCGACTATACGCTGCGGCTGCTGCGCGCCGTGATCTGCGCGTGCCGCGCCGAACCCGCGCTGAACGCGTGGTACGACGCCACCAGCAACACGCGCGTCCTGCATGCGCATATCGATCTTGCGATTGCCGTCGATACTGCGGC
>Ga0302326_10011234_pt1 | contig 19307 bp, 15 predicted proteins | sample Palsa_T0_3_FD_202264 | JGI IMG/M metagenome (GOLD analysis project Ga0302326, IMG submission 202264) | Peat permafrost microbial communities from Stordalen Mire near Abisko, Sweden - Palsa_T0_3 | ecosystem: Environmental > Terrestrial > Soil > Palsa > Peat permafrost | place: Sweden: Abisko...
GAGAATAGGTCCATCGCCAGCGGACCAGGCGCCGGTGCCAGCGCAGCAGCGTGTCCGGCGTCACCAGCCGGCTCATCCTCAGCTGCCCGGGCAGGAGCCGGGCCAGTGCGGCGAGCACCATCCGATCGGCCCAGTCCATCTTCGGCTTCGGGTTCTGCCGGCGCAGCACGGCGACTTCGTGTCGCAGCACCAGCAGCTCGGTGTCCTTCGACGCCGCCGAGCGCGCCAGCAGCGCCATCCAGCCAGTCAGGCGAACGAAGATCAGGTAGAGCATCCGTACTGTCACAAACCCGCGATGATGTCAGCCGCATAACCAGCACCGCAGGCGAACCCAGAGGTCAGACACATATGCCCCGTTTTGGAACCCCACAGGGGTTTCCCGCCGCGTACCGTGGTCGCGCCGGGACGGGGCTGTGTGCGCCCGCGACGGGCGGTGGCCGGGGGCGGGGTCGCGGGCGATGGGCCGACCAGGACGCCCGGCGCATCCCGCTAAGGACTGCGGCGGTCTGACGGGCGTCATAGGCCAAGCGCGTGCGCGGCCTTCTCTACTAGATCGAGCAGGCCGGCCCCGGCGGGAACGCCAGCCGCGCCGATGCCGATCTGGCGGACGGTGTCGAGGATCCTCCGGACCCTGCCCGGGTCCGGGGCCGGCTCGGCAGCCGCGCCGCGCAGGTCGACCACGATCTGCGCGGTCCGGCGGGGTACGTCAGAAGCGCCCGCAAGTTGCGCGGCGCACTGCTGGAGGTAGTCGGCCAGGTCCGCGAGGAGCTGCTGCGCCTCCTCGTTCACGGTGCCGGTGATCGCCTGCGAGGCGCCGGGGCTGTGGGCAGCCACGTTGACGTTGCGCGAGCCGGTGATGGTGATGCTGGTCGCGGCGGGCTGCACCGGGGAGTCGTCGCGCGTCGACCGGACGGTCTCCACGGTGTGCTCTCCCTTCTCCATGATCGTCACGATCATGTCACCACCGATGCCGGCGGCATACAGATAGCCGTGCTTGGCGAGCCAGTCGACGGCGCTCGTGATCTCGGTATAGGAGAACAGGTCACCGCGGGTGCTGAGGAACCGGGCGTAGCGGCTCAGTGAGAAGCCGGAGACGGCGACAGGCTGCTCGCCGTCGGCGGCGCGCTCGTAGGCCCAGCGCAGCAGCGCGTCCCTGGCCGCCACACGGCGCGCGGCCGGGTCAGCGCGGCGCTGCCGGATCTGCTGCATCACCTGAACGCCGGTCTCGGTCAGCATGGCCCGGTATCGCATCCCTGGAGGCCCGCCATGCGGCAGCACGTACCAGACCAGCTTGTCCCGGTAAAGCTGACCGAAGGCCTCCTTGACCGGAACCGGCCGGCCGCAACCGGCGGGCGCGGCGACGACCGCCGGGTCGACGTCCACTGCCTGGTCCGCCCGGCCGCCGACGCGGTCGTAGAGCCAGTCGAGCACGTGCAGCTGGCACTGCTGCTCGGGTGCCAGATCCCATCCGCCGCCGAGGTCCACGGCTCACGGTACCGCCTCCTGCCGGTCATGGATCCGTCCCGCGTGCGCGCCCCGCCAGGCGAGTCAGCGATGCCTCACCCTGGTGCGGCGGACCCGCGCGTACCCGATGAGGATGACGGCGGCCAGCGCGGGCCACCCGCCCGGCACCCGCGCGCGGCCAGGCGTGTGCGGAGGTGGCGGGCCGCTGCCCTCGGCGGTCCTGTCCCGGGAAGGGCGGCGGAGCCATTCGAAGAGAAAACTCGCCAGGACGGATCCGGTGATCCCGAATGCCACGGCGAAGATGACCACCCAGTTCTGGAGCAACGCGATGGAGGAGCTGTCGGTCAGCCGCACGAGCGGGCTGACCGGGTACTGGTCCGTCCAGGTCAGCGGGTACGGGCCGGAAGCCGACGGGACGGAGGAGTCGATCGACCAGGCCGTCGGCACGCCCTCGACGGTGACCTGGACATACTCCTGTACCGGGCGGCTCCAGTTGCCGCTCAGGCCGCTGACCGCCGGGTACTCCCCGAGCACCTTCAGCGGGGCGCCGGGGAAGGCCCCGGTCAGCGGCCATGACTGGGCGGCATCGGCCGGCAGGCAGGCGGTGACGTCGGGCAGGCTGATGCGGACCAACTGGACCGCGCCCAGATCGATCACGCCGTCGTAGTAGAAAACCAGGTCCGGGATGCGCTGGATCTGCGGTGCAGGCGATACGGGCAGTGGGGAATCTGGCGGTGCCGCGGTGAGCTGCGCGCCCCCGGCGCGGGCGCCCCGGGCGAACGCCATCGCCGAGCGGTGGACCGCCAGCGCCCGCCGGGAGTGCCTGGACCGGATGCTGATCACCGGCGACCGGCACCTGCGGCTGGTCCTCAGTGAGTACGCCGATCATTGCAACTGCCACCGGCCGCACCAGTCACTCGGACAGGGGCCGCCTGCCGGGCGCCCGCATCCACCCGATCCGGAGCTCAACGCCAAGGTTCTCCGCCGGGACCGACTCGGCGGCCTGATTCACGAATACCTGCAGGTTGCGTGATGTGACGCAGTTTCCGGCACCCACACGGCCACGTCGATCAGGGGGAGCGGGGCGGCGATCAGGGCGAGCCAGGCGAGCGCGGCCAGTTCCCACCCGGACGACGCGCGGGCGGCCGCGATGGCCCGCGCCGCCTGCTGCCAGCTTGGCTGCCGGCAGGGGGGCCGATCCGGGCCTGGCACGCCGCTGGCGCGGTCGGTGAGTCGAGCCTCAGGACCCGGTCAGCGCGCCGGCTACCGCGGCCGCCACCCGGGCGTTGTTCTCGGCCAGGGCCAGGTTGGCGGGGATGCTCGCCCCCGCGGTCTGCTGCTCGATCCTGCCCAGCACGAACGGGGTGACGGCGGCGCCGGTGACGCGCGCGGTCTCGCAGTCGGCGAGCGCGGCGTCCAGCGCGCGGTTCAACGGCCCCGGGTCAAGCTCGTCGGCGGCCGGGATCGGCACCGTGAGCAGCACGCCGGTGCGCTCGCGGACCCGGCTGAGCAGCACGTCGGCGGCGACCCGAGCGGTCTCCACCCGGTGCGGCACCCGGAGCCCGCTGGAGCGCAGGTAAAACGCGGGAAACCAGTCATGCTGCCAGCCGAGCACCGGAACGCCCGCCGTCTCCAGGTACTCAAGCGTGCGGGCGAGGTCGAGGAACGACTTCGCGCCGGCGCAGACGGTGATCACGGGGTGATTGGCCAGCGCGTCGAGGTCGGCTGAGATGTCGCCGGTCAACTCGGCGCCCCGGTGCACGCCGCCGATGCCGCCGGTGGCGAAGACACCGATGCCGGCCGCGTGGGCGAGCGCCACCGAGGCGGACACGGTGGTCACGCCGACCGGGAGCCCCTGGGCGACCGCGACCGCGATGTCGCGCTCGGCTATCTTCGTCGTGCCCGCCAGAACCCGGTCCTCGTCGCCGGGTTCGAGGCCGACCCGCGCCTTGCCGTCGAGGATCGCCGTGACGGCGGGCTCGGCGCCGCCCGCGCGCACCGCGGCCAGACACCGTCGCAGTGCCTCGCGGTTGGCCGGGGCCGGCAGGCCGAGCTGAGAGAAGATCGTTGACTCGAGCGCGACCACGGGTCGCCCGGTCGCGAGGGCCGCGGATACGGCGCCGGACACGCTGACCGCGCCGTGCCGGTGCACGGAGTTGTCGGGCGTTGCAGTGGTCATGGGTTCGGAGCTCCTCGGTGATCGTGAATCGGTTAGTTGTCGGCGGAGCTGACCGGAACCGGGCGTAGCGCCGTGGCACCGGGTGAAAACAGCACGGACCGGGCCAGCTGATGGCCGGCCCGCGCCGCTTCCACCGGGTCGGCGCCGTGAGCATGGGCGGCGAGGAAGCCGGCCGCGAACGCGTCGCCCGCGCCGGTCGAGTCACGGGCCGGCAGCGATGGCGGCACCGGCACGGTTTGCGGGGCGCCGCCGGGCCAGGTCACCGTCGTGGAGTCAGCGCCGTTCTTGACGACGGTCAGCGTCGCGGCGAACTGCGGGCAGGTGACGTCGACCAGCCGGGCCTCGTGGGCGTTAGCGAAGAAGATGGCCGGCCTGATCGACTCCACCAGGTCCAGGTACCGGGCGAGATCGTAGGTCTCGATCATCTCGGTGGACGAGGCGTCAAGCGACACCGGGATGCCGGCCTGGCTCGCGTACCTGATCATCGTGAGTACGGCCGACGCGGCGGGCTCGGCCGCGAAACAGTAAGACGGCACGTGCAGTAGCGCGGCGAACTCCAGCCACGACTCTGGCACCGCAGTGAGCTGGGCGGCGGCCGCGCGGTCGGGATACATCGTGCGTTCGCCGTTGGCGTCGACGAGCACGACGATGGTGCCGGTCCGGCCACGGCGCTGCACCCGTACGTCGACCCCGTGCCCGGCGAGTTCGCTGGTCAGCGCGTCCGCCGCCGGGTCGTCGCCGACGCAGCCGATGAAGCGCGCGGGCAGCAGCGCGTGCGCGAACGCGGCGACGTTGGCGGCGCTGCCGCCGCGCGCGCGGTGAATCGCCGATGGGTTGTCGGTCCCGTAGCGGTTCGGCGCGTCCGGCCACACAACCACGTCCTCGACTAGGTCGCCGACCGTGACGAGAACGCCGCGGTCGGGGGCATTGGGAGTGTCGCGCACTGTGCGGTACCAATCTCTCGGTGGTCGAGCCGACTCAGGTTAAGCGCTTGACGGTAGGTTGACAAGGTAACGGGAAGCGAGCTGGTTCACGGTGGGCCAGGCGCGGGGCGACGTCAACGAACGGTCAGCAGGCCGCCGGCCCGGTGGAGTCGCGGACAGTCAGCCGGGAGGGCAGCACCACGGTGCGACGGGCCTGGTTTCCCCGCTCGATGATGTCCTGCAGCAGGGTCGCCGCCTCGAAGCCGAGATCGAACGCGGGCAGGCTGATCGCTGTGAGCGGCGGCCACACGATCGCGGCGAACGGAAGGTCGTCGAAGGACGCCACCGATACCCGCCCCGGCACGTCCACCTTCAGGTGGGCCAGGGCCCCGAGGGCGCCGTAGGCCTGGACGTCCGAGGCCGCGACGATGGCGGTCACCCCCGCCTCATCCCAGGCGGGCCAGCTGGCCAGCACCTTCGCCCGGGCCGCGCCAATCTCGATGTCGGAGTGCACGCGCAGAATCCGCACGTCCTTGGACTGCCTTTTGAGCTCGTCGGTGAGGTACCGCCGGCGGTCGGCGAAGGTGGCGGCCGGGCGGGGCGAGTCCAGGTACGCGACGGTCCGGTGCCCGAGGGTGACGAGGTGGCCGGCGAGCTGCCCGGCGCCCGCCTGCAGGTCGAAGCACACGCTTGACGCGCCATCGGGGATCTTCGGGTCGTCCATGATCACGATGGGCCGCTGCGCCTCGAGCGCCTCCCGCGGCACCGTGATCGGGTAGTCGAGCAGTACGCCGTCGACGTCGGTGCCGAAGACGTACTGCATGTCCGGCTCCTGGCTGCCGGACCCGCTGACCGCCAGCAGCAACTGCGTCTGGCCACCCAGTGCGTCGGCCACGCCGGCCGCGATGGCCGAGATGAACGGGTTGGTCATGTCCTGCGCCACCAGCGCCACGCACTGCCGCCGGCCGGTGGCCAGGCTGCGTGCGGCCTGGTTGACGACGTAGCCGAGCTCGTCGATAGCCTGCCGGACCCGGCGGACCGTACTCTCCGACACCCGCCCGGCCGCCTTGTCGTTGGCCACCAGCGACACCGTGGCCACCGAGACCCGTGCCCGGGCGGCGACGTCGGTCGCCTTGACCCGGTAGTGCTGGGCCCCCTCGCTCACCGCTGCCGGGCTCACCCGCGTTCCCTCCAGCCCAACCGTCTGCTGACACCGTGCGCTCATCCATTGTCCGGGCAGCGGTCACCACACCGCTAGCCCCGCCGGATTCAGTGCTGGAATGATATCGCCGCCGTAGGCGGCCAGGGTCTGCTCCTTGCCGTCGTGCTGCAGGTACACGGCGAACTGGTCGACCCCGAGCTCGCGCAGCTCTTCGAGCCGCTCAATGTGCCGCTCGGGTGGCCCGATGAGGCAGAAGCGGTCGACAATCTCATCCGGCACGAAGGCGGTGTGGGTGTTGCCGGCCTGCCCATGCTGGTTGTAGTCGTAGCCCTGCCGTCCCGCGATGTAGTCGGTCAGCGCCGGCGGGACCGGTCCGGCGCTCCCGTACCGGGTCACCAGGTCAGCGACGTGGTTGCCGACCATGCCGCCGAACCAGCGGCACTGCTCGCGCATGTGCGCCAGATCCGTCGCGACGTAGGCGGGTGCGGCGACGCAGATCTTGACCGAGGAAGGGTCGCGTCCGGCGTCGGCCGCCGCCTTGCGCACCGCGGCGACCGTCCAGCGCACGATGTCCGGGTCGGCCAGCTGCAGGATGAACCCGTCCCCGACCTCGCCCGCCAGGGCGAGCGCCCGCGGGCCGTAGCCCGCGACCCACACGTCGAGGCGGCTGCCGGACGCCCACGGGATGCGGATGGTGGTGCCGGAGTGCGTCACCGGCCGGCCGTTGGCCAGCTCGCGGATGACGTGGACGCAGTCGCGGAGCGCGGCCAGGGTGGCCGGACGCTCGGAGAGCACCCGCACGGCGGAGTCGCCGCGCCCGATCCCGCAGATGGTCCGGTTGCCGAACATCTCGTTCAGGGTGGCGAACACCGACGCGGTCACCGTCCAGTCCCGGGTACTGGGATTGGTGACCATGGGGCCGACGATGAGCTTGCGGGTCTGCGCCAGGATCTGGCTGTAGATGACGTAAGGCTCCTGCCAGAGCACATGCGAGTCGAACGTCCAGGCGTAGCCGAACCCGTTCAGCTCCGCCTGGCGCGCGTACTCCACCACCTTGGCCGCGGGCGGGACGGTCTGCAGGACGACGCCGAATTCCATTCCTGGTACCTCCTAGACGGGCATTGGCTGAGTCACCGCAGGTACGAGGACAGGCCGCGCGGCAGGTACTGACCGTGGCCGGCCCGGCCGAGGAAGCGCCCGGCGTCGATCACCCGCCTGCCCCGCGACAGCACGGTCCGCACCGCCCCGGCCACCGGCAGGCCCTCGTAGGCCGAGTAGTCCAGGTTCATGTGGTGGGTGGCCGCGCCCAGCACGGTGGTGCCGGCCGGGTCGTACAGCACGATGTCGGCGTCCGCGCCGGGGGCGATGACTCCCTTGCGCGGGTACAGCCCGAACATCCGGGCCGGCGTCGTCGCGCAGGTCTCCACCCAGCGCGCCAGGGACAGCTGACCGTCCGCGACGCCCTGGTAGATCAGCTGCATCCGATGCTCAACGCCGCCGATCCCGTTGGGGATCTTGGTGAAGTCGCCAATCCCGAGCTCCTTCTGGTCTTTCATGCAGAACGGGCAGTGGTCGGTCGAAACGACCGCCAGGTCGTCGGTGCGCAACCCACGCCACAGGTCGTGGGCGTGCGACTGGTGCTTACTGCGCAGCGGCGTCGAGCAGACCCACTTGGCCCCCTCGAAGCCCGGCGCGCCGAGCTGGTCCTCCAGCGTGAGGTAGAGGTACTGCGGGCAGGTCTCGGCGAACACGTTGGCTCCCCGCGAGCGGGCCGCGCTGACCTCGGCCAGTGCCTCGGAGGCGGACATGTGCACGATGTAGAGCGGCGTGCCGCCAGCCGCCTCGGCCAGGGCGATGGCCCGGTGGGTGGCCTCCGCTTCCAGCACCGCCGGACGGGTCAGCCCGTGGTAGAGCGGGCCGGTGTCGCCGCGCCAGACCGCCTGCGCGGCCAGCACGTCGATCGCGATCCCGTTCTCGGCGTGCATCATGATCATCGCGCCGTTGCCCGCCGCCTGCTGCATCGCCCGCAGGATCTGGCCGTCGTCGCTGTAGTAGACGCCCGGATAGGCCATGAACAGCTTGAAGCTGGTCACGCCCTCGTGATCAGCCAGGCCATCCATCGCCTTGAGCGCGTCGGCGTCGACGCCGCCGAGGATCATGTGGAACCCGTAGTCAACCGCGCAGCTGCCCGCCGCCTTCTGGTGCCAGCGGTCCAGGCACTCCGGCACCGCCTGGCCCGGGGTCTGGATGGCGAAATCGATGATCGTCGTGGTGCCGCCCCAGGCGGCCGCGGCCGTGCCGGTCGCGAACGTGTCGCTCGCGGTGGTGCCGCCGAAGGGCATTTCCATGTGCGTATGCGCGTCGACCCCGCCCGGGATCACGTAGCAGCCGGCCGCGTCGATGACCTCGTCGGCGGTGATCTCCAGGGCCAGTGCGGGCAACAGCACGGCCGCGACCGTCTCACCGTCGACCAGCACGTCGGCGATGTGCGGCCCGGTTGCGTTCACGACGGTCCCGCCCTTGATGAGCGTGCGCACGGGTCTACCTACCTCCAGGTACGGGCGGGCGTTACGGCCGGGTCAAGTCGCCGTAGGCGTCGGGACGGCGGTCCCGGTAGAACGCCCACGTGTTGCGCACCTCGTCGATCTGGCTGAGATCGAGGTCCCTGATGATCAGATCGCCCTTGGCGCGGGCGCCCGCGCCGTCGACCAGCTGCCCGCGCGGGCCGACGAAGTAGGAGGTGCCGTAGAAGTCGTCGTCACCGAGTTCTTCGGTGCCGACCCGGTTGATCGCCCCGATGAAGTACTCGTTGGCGACCGCCGCGGCAGGCTGCTCAAGCTGCCAAAGGTAGTCCGACAGCCCGGCGCTGGTCGCGCTGGGGTTGAACACGATCTGCGCGCCGCCCAGGCCCAGTGCGCGCCAGCCCTCGGGGAAGTGCCGGTCGTAGCAGATGTACACGCCGACCTTGCCGACCGCGGTGTCGAACACCGGGAAGCCGGAGTTGCCTGGCCGGAAGTAGAACTTCTCCCAGAACCCCGGCAGGTGGGGGATGTGGTGCTTGCGGTACTTGCCGAGGTAGGTCCCGTCGGCGTCGATCACCGCGGCCGTGTTGTACAGCACGCCCGGCTGCTCCTGCTCGTACACCGGCAGCACGGTGACCAGGCCAAGCTCGGCCGCCAGGGCGGCGAACCGCTCGGTGGTGGGGCCCGGCACCGACTCCGCGTACTCGTAGAACTGCGTGTCCTGCACCTGGCAGAAGTACGGGCCGTAGAAAAGCTCCTGGAAGCAGATCACCTGGGCACCCTCGGCCGCGGCGAGCCGCGCCTGCTCCTCGTGGTGCCTGATCATGCTTTCCTTGTCGCCCGTCCAGACGGCCTGGACGAGCGCTGCTCGCACGATGGTCATTCTCAGCCTCTCGCCGGGGGCAACCGCTTCCATCAAGTTATGCGCTTGATGCTATTGCCTCCTCAGCGGTCACACAACCCCAGTTTGTCCGAGTCATCGCGACCAGTGCCGGTGGCTGTCAGGCGCATGGTACAGGCGTGTAAATCCCTGGTTTCATACATGTAATATCCTCTTGACCTGGGGAAATAATCGTCATCAGGGCTCATGGCCAGTCAAATCTCACGACCGGAAACCTTGCGCGTTGACCGTGGTCTCGTCTAGCTTCTCCGTTATGCGTATAACAAGATGATTTTTTAACTTCTGTCTTCATGGAAGTGAGCCACGGTGAACGGCAATAAATCTGCTCTACCCAAGACCCTCCGCTTCCGGTACCGCCGTCCCCTGGCGGTCGTGGGCGCCACCTTCGCAACTGCCGCGGTCGTGGCCGCCTGCGGCAGCCCGTCAAGCAGCAGCTCGTCCAGCGGCACTTCGTCCGCCACGAGCAGCGCCTCCGCCAGCAGCAGTGCGGCCTCGGACTCCTCGTTCACCGCCTGCATTCTGATCAGCAACGAGGGCCTCGACGACCACTCGTTCAACGAGGCCGCCTGGGCGGCCGAGACCGAGGCCAAGGCCAAGCTCGGCATCAGCATCAAGTATCTGGAAGAATCCGGGTCGATCTCCGACATGACCCTCGGCCAGCAGGAGGTATCGGACGGCTGCAACCTGATCACCGGGGTCGGCTTCAACTTCGAGACCACGGTCGACACGCTGGCCAAGGAGGACCCGAAGATCAAGTTCGCGGTGATCGACGACACGCTGACCACCCCCGAGCCCAACGCGACGTCGCTGACCTACGAGACCAACCAGGCCAGCTTCCTCGGCGGTTACCTGGCCGCCGGGATGTCCAAGACCGGCACGGTCGGCGTGTACGGCAACGAGGCGATCGCGCCGGTCGAGCTCTACATGAGCGGCTACGTCTACGGCGTGGAGTACTACGACAAGGTGCATAAGGCCAGCGTCAAGGTCATCGGCTGGAACCCGACGTCAAGCACCGGGCAGTTCGTCGGCAGCTTCACCGACGTCAACAAGGGCAAGCAGATCAGCGAGGCCGAGATCCAGCAGGGCGCCGACATCATCTTCGGCGTGGCCGGCGACATCGACCAGGGCACCGTGGAAGCGATGGACGCCGCCGGCGGCGCGGCCAAGGGCTACTACACGCTCTGGGTGGACTCGGACGGGTGCGCGAGCAACCCGAGCTCCTGCAACGAGCTCCTGACCACGGTGCAGAAGAACATCCAGCCCTCGCTCTACAACGTGATCGCCGAGACGGTCAAGGGCGACTTCCCCAAGGGCGTCTACTACGGCACGCTCGACAACAACGGCGTCGGCCTGGCGCCGTATCACGACTTCGCGAAGACGGTGCCGTCGGCACTGCAGAGCGAGATCACCGCGCTGGAGAAGAAGGTCGCCGCGGGCACGGTCAAGGTGACGTCCTACTAACGGCCGCGGGCACGGTCGGCCCGGGACCACCCCTCGGGCCGGCCGTGCCCCCAGGCTGAGGCCCCTAGAGGAGCCCGCATGCTCAGGACTGAGGAACCCCGGTGGACGTGAGCCCCGCGCCGACCGGCACCGCGCTGGCCGCGGTAGAACTGCGCTCGGTGACCAAGCGATACGGGACCCTGGTCGCCAATGACGATATCTCGCTGACCGTGCGCAGCGGCGAGATCCACGTGCTCGTCGGCGAGAACGGGGCGGGCAAGAGCACCCTGATGGGCATCCTGTCGGGCACCGTCAAGCCCGATGAGGGCCAGGTCATGATCCGCGGCGAGGACGTCACCGGGTACAGCCCGCGGGCCGCCATCGTCAAGGGCATCGGCATGGTGCACCAACACTTCCGGCTGGCGGGCGCGTTCACCGTGGCCCAGAACATCGCACTCGGGTTCGAGCCGCGCGGCCGGTTCGGCCTGCTGGACAGCAACGCATCGCGCGTCTCCGCCCGAACCGTCTCCGACCAGTTCGGGCTGTCCCTAGACCCGGATGCGGTGGTCGGCGACCTGCCGGTCGGGCTGCAGCAGCGGGTGGAGATCGTCAAGACGCTCATGCGCGACGCCCACGTGCTGATCTTCGACGAGCCCACCGCGGTGCTCACCGAGGAAGAATCGGCCGCCCTGTTCACGATCCTGCGCAAGCTGCGCGAGGACGGCCGGGCGATCATCTTCATCACTCACAAGCTGCGCGAGGCGCTCGCCCTGGCCGACACGGTCTCCGTGCTGCGCCGGGGCAAGCTGGTCGCCACCCTCGACCCGGGCCAGACGACGGTGGCCGAACTCGGCACGCTGATGGTGGGCCGCGCGGTCAACAGCGTCAGCCAGGAGGCGGTGGGCCTGGAGGCCGTCAGCCCGGAGGCGGGGCGCCCGGGCCCGGACGACACCGGTCGCCCGGCGCAGACCGACATCCCGGCGGCGCTGGCCGTGCGGGACGCCGCCCTGCGGCCCCGGACCTTGCACGCGGTGCCGCTCAGCGGGCTGAACCTGAACGCCAGGCCAGGGGAGATCGTCAGCGTCCTGGGCGTCGACGGCAACGGCCAGCAGGAGATCTTCTCCCTGCTCACGGGCATCCAGCGGCCCGACGAGGGCACGATCTCGATCGACGGCAGGAACCTGACCGGCCGCAATTCCGGTGCCTTCCTGGCCGCGGGACTCGGCGTCGTCCCGGCCGACCGGCACCGCGAGGGCCTGGTCCTGCCGATGTCCATCGCCCGCAACCTGGTGCTCGACCGCAGGCACGAGCGGCGCTTCCTCCGGCTCGGCGGCCTGCTGCTCAACGAGCGGGCGCTGAACGCCTACGCCCGGGACATGATCGCGAAATACGACATCCGGGCCCAGCGTCCCGACCAGCCGGTCGCCAGCCTGTCCGGCGGCAACCAGCAGAAGGTGGTGCTCGCCCGCGAGCTCGAGCGGGATATCCGCGTGCTGGTCGCGGCCCATCCCACCCGCGGCCTCGACGTGGGCTCGATCGAGTACGTGCACCGGAAGCTGCTCGAGCTGCGGGCGCAGGACCGGGCAGTCATCGTCGTCACGTCCGACCTGGACGAGGCCACCGCCCTCAGCGACGTCATCTACGTGCTGTACCGGGGCGCCTTCGCCGGCGTCGTCCGCCCGCCGTTCTCCCGGCATGAACTCGGCATCCTGATGGGAGGAACCTGATGGAGGCGTTCGCGGAAATGACGCCGGTCACGCCTGCGGACCAGGCGGACCGGCCGCCGGCCGCCGGGCGCGGGCCCGCGCTGCGCCGCATCCTGGCCGCGCTCAACTGGCTGCGCACCGCGCACCCGGCCGTGCTCTTTGTGCTGTCCCTGGTCTGCGGCCTGTTCCTGTCGTCGGTGGTCATCGTGCTGACCACGTCGCAGGTGCGGTCCGACTGGGGCTACCTGTTCAGCTATCCCGGCTACACGCTGAGCCAGACCTTCGACCTCCTCGGCAGCGCCTACGGTGCCCTGCTCAAGGGCTCGATCGCCGACCCGGCCGCCTTCCAGCGGGCGTTCGCCGACCCGTCCTCGGCCATCTGGACGACGGCGTTCACCCCGATCAGCAACACGATCGTGGATGCCGTCCCGCTGGTCATCGCCGGCGTCGGGCTGTCGCTCGCTTACCGTTCCGGTGCCTTCAACGTGGGCGGCCAGTCCCAGCTGATCATGGGCGCGGTCGGGGCAAGCTGGGTTGGCTTCAGCTTCGCGGGGATGCCGTGGCTGCCGCATGTGCTGCTCGCGCTCGTGGCGGGCGCGGTCGGCGGCGCAATCGCCGGCCTTATCCCTGGCGTTCTGCGCGCACTGACCGGGGCCAGCGAGGTCATCGTCACGATCATGCTGAACTACGTGGCCGCCAACTTCCTGACCCTCCTGCTGACCAACAGCTTCTTCCGGATCCCGGGCCAAGGCGATAACCCGGTTGGCCGACTCACCGTCGGGTCGGCCACCCTCGGGCCGATCTTCGCTTCCGGGCTCGAGGTCAACAGCGGGCTGATCGTGGCCGTCATCATGGTGATCTTCGTCGCCGTGCTGCTCAACCGGAGCAAGCTCGGCTTCGAGTTCCAGATCGCCGGGGCCAGCCGGGCCGCGGCCAAGGTGGCCGGCATCAGGCAGGCCTGGGTCTACATCGGGGCGTTCGCGCTGTCCGGCGCGATCGTGGGCATCGCGGGCGGCGTCCAGATCCTCGGCGTCACCCAGCAGCTGCAGACCGGATTCGGCGGTGATATCGGCTACCTGGCCATCCTGGTCGCCTTTGTCGGCGCGAACCGCCCGGTCGGCATCGCGCTGGCCGGCCTGCTCTACGGCGCGCTGGAGTCAGGCGGCCTCACCATGCAGTTCAACGCCGGGATCGATGCCCAGATGACCACCGTTATCCAGTCCCTGATCGTCTTGTTCGTCACCGCGCCGGCCCTGGTCATCGGCATCTTCCGGCTCCGTCAAAGGGGAGGGCTGTCCGCATGACGTACCAGGTAAGCGCCTCGGCGCTGATCGCCGGGCGCAGCCGTCGCCGGGCGCTCGGGCTGACCGTGCTGCTCGGCGTGGCGCTGGTGCTCCTCGCGGTCAACGCGGGCGGCCAGCCGATCACCCTCGACCTGGGCTCAGGCCTGACCCACGGTCCCGACGCGACCGGCCCGGTCTGGGTGTTCTGCGGGATCACCGCGCTCATCTGCCTGGCCGCGGCGGCCATCATCGGCACCGCGCCAGGCGCCGAGAAGGTGCAGCGCCGGGTCAGCGGAGCCGTGGTCGTGGCGCTGCTGGCCTTCGTCTTCGGCCTGCTCGCCTGGGCCGCTCGCTCGGCCCACGTCAGCGTGGGCGGGGTGCTCGACGTAACCGTGGGCGGATCGATCGCGATCTTGCTGGGGTCGACCGCGGGCGTGCTGTCCGAGCAGAGCGGCGTGTTCAACATCGCGATCGAGGGCGAGTTCCTGGCCGGCGCCTTCACCGCCGCCATCGTCGGCTCGGCCACCCAGAACACCTTGCTCGGACTGGTCGCCGGCGTCGGCGCGGGCCTGCTGACCGGCCTGCTGCTGGCCGTGCTGACGATCCGCTACCAGGTCGACCAGGTGGTGGCGGGCATCATCATCGTCACCTTGATGACCGGCCTGACCAGCTACCTGGCCGACCAGGTGCTCACTCCGGACGTCAACACGCTGAATTCGCCGCCGGTGATCGGCTCGGTGGCGATCCCCCTGCTCGACAAGATCCCGGTGGTGGGCGAGGCCCTGTTCGACCAGAGCCCGCTGTTCTACCTGGCGGTCGTGGTCGTGATCGCGGTCGAGTTTCTGCTGCGGAAGACCAGGACCGGGCTGCGGATCCGGGCCGCGGGGGAAAGCCCGGAAGCGGCCGAGAGCTCCGGGCTTAACGTCCGGCGGCTGCGCTACCTCGCCGTCGCCGGGGCGGGCGCGATCGCCGGTGCGGGCGGCGCCTACTTCACCATCGGCTCGTCCGGCGAGTTCGTCCAGGAGATCAGCTCCGGGCTCGGCTACGTCGCGCTGGCCGCGGTGATCCTCGGCGGATGGCGTCCCATCCAGGCCGCCGCCGCGGCGCTGCTGTTCGGCTTCGCCAGCTCGATCTCGACCACCTTCAGCCTGCTGAAGGTCGACATCCCGCCGTCGGTCCTGCTGATGGTCCCGTACCTGGTGACGATCGTGGTGGTGTGCGGCATGAACACGGCCGGCCGCGCGCCAGCCGCGGCCGGCGGCCGGCTGGACGGCTGAGCATCACGGAAAGGAAGCACAGTGCCCTACGTTCCGATCATCGATATCTCCCGCGATCCCGACGCGGTCGGCGCAGAACTCGATGAGGTCTGCCGCACCGTTGGGTTCTTCCAGATCACCGGGCACGGCCTCGCCGGCGGCGTCGCCGACCGCGCCTGGGCCGCCGCGACCAGCTTCTTCAACCTGCCGCTGGCCGACAAGCTGAGCGTGGTGCGCCCGGACGAGGGCTATCCGTACGGGTACATCCCGGTGGCGGGCGAGTCGCTGAGCCGGTCGGTGGCCGGCAGCGCCCCGCCCGACCTCAAGGAGGTCTTCAACATCGGCCCGGTCACCGCCCCCGATCACGTGATGACCGATCCCGACGAGGCATCCGTCTACTCCCCCAACCTCTGGCCTGCGGCCCTGCCCGAGCTGCGCGAAGCGTGGACCACCTACTACACCGCGATGAGCGCCCTTGGCGCCCGGCTGATGTCGCTGTTCGCGCGCGGCCTGGGGCTGGTGCCGGAGTTCTTCGCCGACAAGATCGACCACCAGCCGAACGCGCTGCGGGCCATCAACTACCCCGAACGCGACGAAGCGCCGCTGCCCGGTCAGCTCCGGGCCGGCGCCCACACCGACTACGGCACCCTCACCATCCTGCGCCAGGACGCGGTCGGCGGCCTCGAGGTGCTCGACGCCGGCGGAAGCTGGACCGGCGTGGAATCGGTCCCCGGCGCGTTCGTGATCAATATCGGCGACCTGATGGCCCGCTGGACCAACGACCAGTGGCGGTCGACCCTGCACCGGGTGGTGGACCCGCCCGGCGCGGCGGCCAGCCAGGCCCGGCGGCAGAGCATGCCCTATTTCCAGAACGCCAACTGGTCGGCCGAGATCACCTGCCTGCCCACCTGCCTGGCCGCTGGCGAGACGGCCAAATACGCGCCGGTGCTGGCCGGGCCGCACCTGATGGCCAAGTTCCGCAAGGCGGTTCAGGTCTGATGGGAGCGGCCCCGGTCAAGCTGATCCTCGACGTCGACACCGGCACCGACGACGCGGTCGCGCTGATGCTCGCCGCCCTGCACCCGGCGGTCGACCTGGTCGCCGCGACCTCGGTCAACGGCAACGTCCCGGTGGCCATGACGACGGAGAACACGCTGCGCGTGTTTGACCACATCGGCCGGCGGGTGCCGGTCTACCAGGGCATGGCCGCCCCGCTGGTCCGCCCGGACTTCCCGGTGCCTCGCGACACGCCAGTCCCCGGCACCACCCGGGTGCACGGCGGCTACCTGGACATCCCGCAGGCCACCTCGGCGCCCGCGGACGGCTCGGCGGTCGAGTTCCTGATCGAGACGTACCGGAACGCCACCGACGAGATCATCTTGGTGCCAACCGGCCCGCTCACCAACATAGCGACGGCGCTGAAACTGGAACCGCGCCTGGTTGAGCTGATTCCGGAGATCATCCTCATGGGGGGCGCGCACTATTGCGGCAACATCACCCCCACCGCGGAGTTCAACATCTGGGCGGACCCGGAGGCGGCGAAGGTCGTCTTCACCTGCGGGATCCCCCGGCTGACGATCGTCCCGCTGGACGCCACGCACCGCGCCCTACTGTCGATGGCCGACTGCGACGCCCTGGACGCGCTCGGTACCCCGGCCGCGACCGCGTGCGCTTCGTTCACCCGGCGGCGGATCGTCGGCTATGACCGCGACCAGCCGATGGAGCGCCCCGGCACCGCCCCCGTGCACGACGCGCTGTGCGTCGCCGCGATCATCGACCGGTCGGTCATCACCACCCGGCGGGTGCACGCCGACGTCGAGGTGCAGGGTGAGCTGACCGTAGGGCAGACCGTGTTCGACGTGGCCGCCCGCGGTGGCCGGCCGCCCAACGCCGACGTGGCGTTCGACGCCCACGAGCGCGCGTTCGTCCGGCTCCTGCTCGACACCTTCGCCCCGCAGCCGGCCCCCGCCGCGCGCGGCGGCTAGCGGGCCAGCAGAGTCCCGCCTGCATGCCTGTCTCACCAGAGATTTACCGTCAGCCGAAAGGAACAGCCAGTGCGCGAAATCCAAGTCATCGACATCGAGGGCTTCCTCGCCGGGACGGACCTGACTACCGCCCCGCGAGCGGTGGAGGCCGCCGCCGCCTCTCTCGGCTTTCTGCAAATCGTCGGCCACGGCGTCCCCGCGGCTCCCATCAACGCCGTCTATGACGCGATGGCCCGGCTGCACGGGCTGCCCGAGTCGGCCAAGCAGGAGTACGCGAGCCAGGGACACCCCTACCGGGGGTTCCACATGAACAGGGACAGCCAGGGCCGCGTCCGCCAGGAGCGGTTCCTCGTCAGCCGGTTTGAAGACCGCGACGACGCGATCGCCGCGGGCGTGCCCGCCGATCTGGCTGACTTCTTCTACCCGAACATCTGGCCGTCGGTTGACGGCTTCCGGGACGCGGTCACCGAACTGTTCACTGTCACCAACGCGCTGGCGGGCCGTCTCATGGGGCTGGTCGCGGTGGCCCTCGGGCTGGAGCTCACCTGGTTCGACACCATGCTCGAGCCCAATGCCTCCACCTTCGCCATCAACCATTACCCACCGCGAACGGAGGCGGTCGGGGACGGCGAACCCGAGCTGCTGTTCGCCGAGCACGCAGACGGCAACACGCTCACCGTCCTGCACCAGCGCGGCACCTACAACGGCCTGCAGGTCCAGCCGCTTGACGAGCCGGGCCGGTGGATCGACATCCCCGTCGTGGACAATGCGTTCGTGATCAACGTGGGCGAGCTCATGACCCGCTGGACCAATGACCACTGGCCCTCCACCCGGCACCGGGTCCTGCCGGCCGAGGGGCCAAATGACAGCCGTACCACCCTCACCACCTTCCACATGCCCGCGCTCGACGCGGTGGTCGCGCCACTGGATGCCTGGGGCGGCCAAGACGACCCGCACTACGACCCGGTCACGCCGTATGAGTGGGAAAAGGCGTTCATGGCGCGCCAGCGTCAGCGGCAGGCCCTGCAGATTGACCCGAAGGTCCAGGACTTCCTGACGGCGCTCCGCCCCTGATCACTAAGCAGACCTCCGGGTGGGCTGAAGACGGCATCCTCACCCGCTCGGAGGTCTTCGAGTCCCATCAGTGTGCCGCATTCCCGCGGAGATGAGCGCGAAGAACGCGCACACCTCAGCCGGTGCCGCCGCCTATGAGTGTCACATCGATAAGTTGAGCCAGCAAATCTCACAGAACCAGCATCTGCAGTTAAGTGACGTTTTCGCGGATGATGGAGGATAACTGTTCGAACAACCTGGGCTGAGGCAAAGTCTGTGAGTGCCGAAAATTGCGTCATTGGGTGGGACCTGCTCTTATTCGAGCGGGAGGTGGCTAATGCGTCTCACGGAAGCACGCCCACGCCGGTTGCCTCCTGTCGGCTGCCGCCGCCCCGATCCCGGCTTCGAGCGTGCATCTCCTGGACGCGAGGTCGGCAGCGGGTCCACACGCGGTACACGGCAGTCGCGCGCCACGCGGGGTACACACCCCGGGTGCCCTGTCGCCGCCACGTCAAGGGCATGCATCAAGCCGGTAGCACGTCTCCCATGGAAAGCTTGCCGGGCAGTGCCGCTCTATATACCTGGTCTGGGCGCCAGCCCGGGACCACCGTTTCGCGACCACCGCCCCAACCTGATTGGTCTAGACCTATCCGTGTTGGTGCTCCCTCCGTGCTTGCTCGGAAGCGCCGGTACGCCCCGGTAGCGTCCGGCACCCGCTCCCCCGCGGATTCGCGTCCATCCGCGCAGCATGGCACTTCACGGCATTCCTTGATAAATTCTCTTAATCTGCGGGTTCGGGGTTCAAGTCCCTGGCGGCGCACCCGTTCTGACCTGGCCGTATAGCTGCTCAGCTATACGGCTTCTGTCATTGTGGGGCATGGATGGGGCATTCCTGGGTCACGCGCGGGCACCGCTGACTTGCGGCACGCCCGCGCGAGGAACCCGGATCCCTCGCACTACAGGGCTTTTAGCTGCGGGAACTCACATCTGGCAGTAGCCGGACGCGGTGACCACGGCCGGGATGTGGGTCACGGGGACGCTTCCGGGTCTGCCCCGGGGACACCGCGGGCTGCCTCGATGATCATGTCTGCGTGGCCTAGGCGGCCCGGTGGGCGGCCTCTGGCAGGACGCTTAATGGCACCGTCGGATATCAGAACTGTCCGAATGCCTTGGTGCTGGTGGTCCTCATAGCGGTGTCAGGAGCATGAGGACCTCGTCGCGGTCGCCGTGGTCGAAGCGTAGCGCACCCGGCCATCGGCCGATCTCCTGCCAGCCGAGTCGGCGGTAGAAGTCTTCGAGTCCTTCTCCGCCTCGTGCTTCGAGCCGGAGTTGTTCGAGGCCCAGTTCGTCACGGGCGACGTCGCGGGCACGGTGCATCAGCGCGGATCCGATACCGCGGCCGCGGAAGTCGGGATGGGTCTGAACCCGTTTGA
>Ga0302326_10011238_pt1 | contig 19304 bp, 15 predicted proteins | sample Palsa_T0_3_FD_202264 | JGI IMG/M metagenome (GOLD analysis project Ga0302326, IMG submission 202264) | Peat permafrost microbial communities from Stordalen Mire near Abisko, Sweden - Palsa_T0_3 | ecosystem: Environmental > Terrestrial > Soil > Palsa > Peat permafrost | place: Sweden: Abisko...
GCAGCGCCGTCGTGATGACGTCAAACCTTTGCTGTCATCCCGAGCGCAGCGAGGGACCCCATGGACGACGCCCTTCCGCGCTCTCCGTGGGGTCCTTCGCTTCGCTCAGGATGACAGCAAACCTTGAGCTCATCTCGACGGCGGTGCACTAGGCGTGAACGTGGCGCGCGTGCGCCCGCGCCCGCGTGTGCGCCCGCGCCCGCGCCCGCGTGTGCGCCCGCGCCCGCGCCCGCGTGTGCGCCCGCGCCCGCGCCCGCGTGTGCGCCCGCGCCCGCGCGTGCGTACGCGCCCGCTCCTCTCAGATCGCCGAGCCGCTTCTCACCGCCACCGCCTCCCCCTTCAACCTCCCGAGCGCCTCCTCGCAATCATCCGCAACGAGCCGGTGCCCCGCCTTCACCGCCAGCGCCTTCGCCTTCTCGTACTGCTCCCCCGCCGCCTCCAGCAGACCGCCGCGATGCAGCAGCCGCGCGAGCAGCGCGCGCCCGCCGATCACGTCCCATATGAAATCCTTGCTCTCGGCGTACGCGATCCCCTGCCGCAGGAGGCGCGCGGCGTCCGGCGCGCCCTGCAGGCCGTCGAGGAAGGCGAGGAACATGCGGTTGTAGTTGGCGAGGCGCTCGTAGCCGCACTCGTCGCAGAGGGCGAGCGACTGCTGGAACGCGCCGTAGGCCCGAGGCAGATCATCGAGGTGCACGAGCGTGTCGCCGAGCGTGTGCAGGTTGAGCATCACCTCGTAAGTGAGGCCGAGGGCGCGGCCCATCTCGATGGCCTTCTGGCCGTTCAGGGCCGCCGAGACGAAGTCGCGCGTGAAGTAGTCGACCAAGGCGCGCACCTTCATCCGCTCGGCGGCGCCCGTCGCGTCGCCGGGGAGCAGGCGCTCGGCTTCGGCGAGGCTCGCGAGGGCCGTGACGCGGTCGCCTAGGCCGGCGCTCGCCTGCGCGAGGTGAAGGGCGATCTGGTGCTTCTCTTCGTCGTCGCTCTGCGTGCGGGCGATCTGGTGGAGGCGATCGAGGAGGTCGCGGGCGCGCTTGAAGTCGCCCTGGCGCGTCGCGAGCTCGGCGCCGGCGACGTACGCGGGCTTGAGCAGGCCCTCCTCGGTGCCCGCGATCGCCTCGGCCTCGGCGAGGCACTGACGCGCTTCCTCGAGGCGCTCGACGGCGGCCAGGACGTGACCCGAGGCGACGCGCACCCGTACGCGCAGGGCGTCGCTGGTGCCGCGGTCCATCCGCTCGGTCACGCGCGCGCACAAGTCGGGGGCGTCGCGCGGCCATCGGACGAGGCGCACCGCGGCGGCGAGGCCCTCGAGCCAGTCCGTCAACTCGCTCGGGTCGTGGGTGGCGAGATCCGTCAGGGCGATGGCGCGGGCGTAGTCGCGCGCCGCGGCCTCGAGCTGGCCCGCCTCGAGACTGCGCGAGCCGCCCTTGGCGAAGTACGTGGCGGCGCGCTCACGCTCGCCCGCCTCGTAGAGGTGACGGCCGATGCGGGCGGCATGCTCCGCGGCGCGGGGCCCGAGGACGGTCTCGAGCGCCTGAGCGGCCGCGGCGTGCATCTCGCGCGCAGCGTCCGGGGTGAGCGCGTCGACGAGCACCTCCGGGATGATCGGTGAGGCGAAGCGCAGCTCGGCTGGCCCGCGGTCGACGACGAACTCCCGTTGCTTGAGCGCTCCCATCGCGCCCTCGAGCGCCGCCGGAGCCAGGCCGAGCATGCTCGCAAGGACGTCGACATCGATGGGGTCGCCCAGCACCGCGGCCGCCTGCAGCGCCGTGCGATCCGAGGACGACAGGCGCGCCACGCGCGACGCCACGAGGCCGCGGAGCGTCTTGGGCAGCGCGAGATCCTGGCCGACGAGCCGCGTCGACACGGCGCGCCCGTCGGCCACCGTCACGGCGCCCACGTCGAGCAAGCCCTTGATGACCTCCTCGACGAACAGCGGGTGGCCGCCCGCCCGCGCCCGCACGAAGCGGAGCAGGTCTTCCGGGACGGCCGCGACGCCGAGCCGGAGCGCGACGAGGTGCTCCACGTCGGGGGGAGCGAGATCGCCGAGATCGATCGCGACGTGCCCGTCGGTCGCCTCGAGGACGTGCGAGAAGCCGGCGCGGCCCGCGAACACGAAGACGAGGCGCGACTGCTTGAGTCGCCGCGCGACGTCGGCGAGCAGCGCGAAGCTCTCCTCGTCCATGGCGTGCGCGACGTCCCACGCGAAGGTGTGCGGGCGGTCTTCGCACAGGCTGTGCACCATGCGGGTGAATGCCTGCCGCAGGCGCGCGTCGGGGTTCGCCGTCGAGGCCTGCACGCGGGCGCCCAGGGCCGTGAGCACCGCGTTGACTTCGTCCTCCTTGAGTCCGAGCGCCCGGAGGCGGGGCTGGACGGCGAAGATGCGCTCCTCGGCGTCGCCCTCGGTCGTGCCGCAGAGCACTTGCAGCATGCACACGATTCCGGAAAGGGGAAACTCGTTGCCCCGCGGCGGGCACGTGGCGGTGTGGAAGCCCACGTTGTAGCCGCCCTTGCGCAGACGCCGCTCCACCTCGTAGAGCAGTCGCGTCTTGCCGACGCCGTTGTCGCCCCGGATCGTGAGCACGCGAGCGGTCCGCCGCGTCGCCATGGCGAGGACCTCGCCGATCTTGCGCAGCTCGTCCTTGCGGCCGACGAAGCGGCCGAACGACTGCCGCGCGGAGCGCACCGACTCGATGAGGACCCCTTCCTGCCCGGCGGCCGTCCGGTCGCTCTCGCTCATCGGCTCGAACTCGAACAGGAGTTTTATCGGACGCATGGCGTGGATCGAGATGGCCACGCGCCCGTCGCGCGCGCGCGCGAGGCTCCGGGCGGCGTCGAGAAGGGTCCCGAGGCGCTCGTCGTCCGTGGGCTCGCCGGCGCGCGACAGGTGGATGCGGCCGGAGTGCAAGCCGACGCCGGGCGGGCGCAGGGCATCGAGGCCGCGCACGGCAAGGAGCGCGCAGCGAGCAGCCATCTCTGTGTCGCGGCCGTCCGGGTCGCCGAGCCCGAAGAGCGCCGACACGCGCCCGCCCTCGCGTCCGACGACGCGTCCACCCCAGCGCTCGACGAGGCTCGCGGCCTTCTCGGCGGTGGACGGCGGCGTCTGGCGCGACAGCTCGATGACGAGGCCCGTCACGTCCCTCCTCTCGCCCATCTCGGCGGCGCGGTCGAGCGCGGCGTGCTGCGAGCTCTTGGCCACCCGGACGCTCGAGAGCTGCCGTCCCTTCGTCGGGACCTCGGTCGGCGTGCGTTCGACGATAGGGCCCGGGACGTCGCTCTCCAGCGCGGGCGCGCCCTCGACGACTGCGTCGGCGGCGTCGCGGAAGCGCGACAGGAACTCGGCGAGGTCGTGGGCGCCGAACCGGTTGCCCTGGCCGTACAAGAACGCGAGCAGCGCCTCGTACATGGCGCCCGCGTCCGTGTATCGCCGTCCGGGCGACGGCGACATGGCCTTCTTCAGGATGTCCGCGAGCTCCGAAGGTACGTCGGGACGCAGGAGCTCGATCGGGGGGTACTCGCAGGCCTGGATGCGCCGCAGCGTCTCGAAGGTCGTCGGCGCGCTGAACGGGTTCACGCCCGCCACGCACTCGTAGAGGACGGTACCGAGAGAGAAGAGATCGCTGCGCGGGTCGACGCTGTCGCCGCGCGCTTGCTCGGGGCTCATGTAGCCGAACTTGCCCTTCAGCTCGCCGGGGTGCTCGCCCGAGGCATCGGCCGCGCCGAGCGCGCCGCGCGCCTTCGCGATGCCGAAGTCGGTAACTTTGACCTCGCCCTCGAACGAGAGCAGCACGTTCTGCGGCGACACGTCGCGGTGGACGATGCCGAGGGGTCGCATCTGCTCGTCACGGCGCCGGTGCGCGTGGTCGAGCCCCTTGGCGACCTCCGAGGCGATGTACGGCCCCATGAGCATCGGAAGGGCCCCGCCTCCCGCGCGCCGCGATCGCGCGAGCGCGCTGGCGAGGTCGAGCCCGTGAACGTGCTCCATCGCGATGTAGTAGATGTCCCGCGCCGCGGCGCCGTCCTTCGCAGCGTCCGCGTCGGGATCGGGCGCCTTGCCGAGGTCGAAGACCTGCACGATGTTGGCGTGCGAGAGGCGGACGGCGAGCTTCGCCTCGTGGATGAACATGTCGACGAAAGCCTGGCTTCGCGCCAGCTCCGGCAGGATGCGCTTGATGACGAGGATCTTCTCGAAGCCCTCGACGCCGTAGCTCTTGGCCTTGAAGACCTCCGCCATGCCCCCCTGGCCGAGCCTCTCCAGAAGGCGATAGCGACCGAATGCTCCGTTCACGACGCCCTCGCCCCGGCTTAACACGGTCCGCGGGGAATCGCGAAGGAGTCAGGGTACGCCCCGCGGCATCGCCGCCCCCGGAAACGGCGGCGGAGTCGCCAGATGCCGCACGACGTACACCGGATTGGTGAACCCCAGGGGCGGCACGGGCATGAATGGAAGCACGTCGTCCATCCGCCGATCGCCGCGGACGATGACCTGGATCCAGCCGTTTTCGGGGCCCACGGGCACCTCGAGATCGCGGTCGAAGCGGACGGTGCGCGCCTGCGCCTGCTCGATCGTCCCCTCTTCGAACCCCATCTGCGTCGGTCGCGTTGGGACGTCGAATGTTTGCGCGACGCTGTACGAAGCGCCGACCTGCCCGACCACGACCTCGACGTGGGCCACGTCCACCCAGGGCGCGGCGCGGATCCGCAGGTGGCCGCGGACCGTGTCGTCGGCCGTCGCCAGCTCGTCGCCAGGCCGGACGCCGCCGAGCGACAGCTCGATGATCGGACCGCTCGTGACGGTCGCGTGCCCCTTCATGATGTTCGAGACGACCGCCAGCGGATCGATCGGCTTGGCGTCGGCGTCCGGGGGCGCGTTCGGCTCGAGGGCGACCATCGTCCGCGGGTAGCCCGCCCAGTGGAACTGGATCCGGTGCGAGTCGCTGCTGCCCGTCGCCGTGTAGCGCCAGCCGTTGCCTAGCAGCGCCCAGTAGTCGCGGAGCACCTGCTCGACGCGCTCGGGGTGCTCGATGTCGTACCCGTTGTAGACCTCGATCCCGTCGAAATCGATCCGGTTGCGGATGCGCGACATCGGGCCGTTCGGGTCGAGGCCGATGTTGGCGAAGTAGCCGATGCCCTTGGGCAGGCGGGGATGGTTGAGCTGAAAGTACCGGTTCTTGTCACCCGCGCGGACGGCCCGGAAGATCGACGCCATGTTGGTGTGACGAAACGGGGGGACGGGCGTCGAAGGCGGGTACGGGAAGACGCCGAAGTGTCCGAAGCCCTTGCTCAGGGTGGTGACCTCGACGCCCGTGACGCTGGCGAGCTCGCCGCGCAGGCCGAGCGTCTCGATCGCCGACGTATAGTCGCCGACGATGTTGTGCTCGGTCGGTACGGCGAAGTCGACGCCGGCGGCGGCCAGCGAGAGCACGCGATCCTCGGGGGTGACGGGCGAGTCGAAGCTCGGCCGGGCGTGCACGTGCAGGTCGCATCCGACGACGCCGGGCGTCGGCACGACGTGCCTGGGGGCGAGCGCGATCTCGGTGAGCGCCCCGGGCGCGACGTCGACGACCTTGGCGTCGACGCTCCACTCGATGCCCTTGGTGGCGAGCACGCGGTACCTGCCCGACGGCATCGGCGTGACGACGTCGCCCCGAAGCGAGTCCATCACGGGGCCGGCGCCCGATGCCCGATAGTCGGGCCCGAAGCTCGGATCGACGGTCCCGTCGACGCCGCGGAAGAGCAGGCGCGCCGTGAGGGGCTCGTGCGTGTCGGCGTCGCGGACCGTCACGTGAAGATTGCCCCCGGGGGAGACGTCGAGGACGAGCTCACGCGCGGTGCCCGGGGCGAACGGCACGAGGGGGCTCGCGCGGCCTGGGTCCACCAGGGCGTACCAGTCGACGACCGACGCGGGCACGTCGAGCGCGAACGCGCCCCCCTCGCTCGTCAGCACGCGCACCTGCGGGCGTCCCTCCGCGTCGCGCCCTATGACGATCGCCCGGGATGCCGTGCCCGTCACCCGTCCGCGCACCGGCGCCGTCGGCGTCCCTGCGATCTCGGCGAGGTCGCGCCAGAGGGCGGCGCTCGACGCCCCCATCACGAGGTCGAGCTCCGAGAGCTGCTCGCCCCCCACCTCGGCCGACGGGCTCGTGGCCGACACGCGCGGGGGTTCGCCCGGGGGGAGCGCATCGCCCGTCATCGACTCGACGGTGAGCGGTCCGGCCGTCGAAGTGATCGCGATCGGGTGTGGCTCGGTATCGACGGTCAACGAAGTTCCCGAGACCGTGGCGCGGTCGGCGATCGGCCCGATGCCCGCGACGAAGATGGTCTGTGCGTCGCTGGCGAGGTCGGCTTCCAGCGCGAAGGTGTGCCCCGATAGCTCCGCCGCCAGCGGCGCGGTCGCGGTGATCGCAATCCCGTCGCGCGGCGCATCCACGCGAAGCTCGACGGGGAACTCGACCGTCGTGTCCCCGAGGATGGCCGTCGCCGTCGCGCTCAGCGCGTCCGGATCGGTGCGGCGCGCGTTCCGCGCGAGCACGAGCGGGTGCGGGGCGCCGTCCACCAAGAGCGCGAGCGAGACGTCGCGGCCGACCGTGCGGTCCTTGCTGCGGATCGTGAGCTGCGGCGTGTCGGGGTGGAGCTCGAACAGCGCGTTCGTCGCGGTCAACGTCGCCGAGCCTTCGGCCGCGGGCCGGCGCGCCCTCGGGCGGATCATCGACGTCAGCGCGTAGGTGGCGACGGCGATGACCAGGCCCGTCGTGACCAGCTTCACGATCGATCGGCGTGAGCGGGCCATACGCGCCTAGACGATATCACCCAGGTCGCGCGCCCGAGGGCCGTCGAGTGTCGCCACGCGCTCGTTGTCGCCGGCTGCCGCCTGTCCCGTCGTCCGCAGGGAGACGACGAGGGCCGGCGCGCCGCCGAGGGCACCCAGGGCTTCCATCCCCCACTCGACGAGCAAGAGGCACCCTTCGTCGCGCCGTTCGCGCAAGCCCAGCCGGCGGGTCTCCTCGTCGAGCGCGGCGCCGCGGAGGCGATACAGGTCGACGTGCAAGAGCACCCCGCGCGGAGTCGCGATCTCGCGCACGAGCGTGAACGTCGGGCTCGTGACGGGCCCGCGGGCTCCGAGGGCGCGCGCGATCGCGCGGGCCAGGAACGTCTTGCCGGAGCCGAGCGGTCCCTCGAGGAGCACGAGATCGCCCGGCGAGAAGGCGCGTGCGATGGCCTCGCCCAGCCGTCGAGTCGCGCGGCGCGAGCCGAGCGGGCGTGCGATCGTCGGCTCCACCCGCGCCCTCGGCTACGGGGTGCCCGGCTCCGGCTCCCTCTTCGGGGGCGCTTTGGAGCCTCGGGCCTTGTCGGCGGCGGCCTTGGGCTCGTCCGCGTCCTCCTTCTCGTCGTCCTCTTTCTCGTCGTCCGCCGCCTCTTCGCGGTCGTTGCGCTCTTCGCCTCGGAGGAGGGCGATCGCGGCTTCGTCGCCGAGGCTCATGGCGAGGCGCGGGCTCGTGCTCGCGTGCTCCCAGAAGCGGGCGTAGAAGTACGCGGCGGCGAGGGCGGTCGTCAGGCCGATGAGCTGACTCGTGGAGAGCTGGTAGGGCGTCGACTCGCCGAAGGCGACGGGCTTGAGCACGACGTACGCGAGCACGGCGGGGAGGAGCGCGAGCACGCGCGCCGCGGTGCGCGCCCGAGCGTCGGCGATGGCGAGGGAGATCCCGAAGGCGAAGCCGATCGCGAAGAGCAGCAGGCACGCCGGGATATAGACGTGCGCGTCGATCGTGGGCCCGTAGCTCCCGCGCTCGACGTCGTCGCGCCACAGCTCGAGGACGAAGCGGAAGAACCCGTACGCGAACACGAAGAGGAAGAACACCTGCCCGCGGAATCGCAGGCGCTTGCGCTGCCAGAGCAGGAGCACGAGCAAGACGAGGCCGACGAGCGACTCGTAGAGTTGCGTCGGGTGCACCGGGAGGCTGACGTTCGTCTGCAGGAGCTGCTCTTCTTGAGGGGTGCCGCGGAACATCTCGAGGTGGCGAACGAACGCCGGGCTGCCCTCGCCGTTGACGAGCGTCCCCGCGGGCCAGTGGGGGAAGGTGCCGAGCGTCTTCAAGAACGCGGGCGCGCCCTGCGGCAGCGGTTTCCCGAAGTCGCAGCCGAAGAGGTAGCAGCCGATGCGCGTCACCATGAGGCCCGAGGCGAGGCTCAGCACCGCGTCGTCGGCCCACGCGAGGAGTCGGATGCGTTTGGGAACGAGGAACGCCCAGCTCCCGATGAGTCCTCCGAGGAAGCCGCCGTATGCCACGAGGCCCCCGTTGCGAAGGGCGAAGTAGTCCGCCGCCGTCTTGAACTCGTCCGGGTTCGTCAGGATGTAGAGCAAGCGCGATCCGGCGAGGGCGCAGAGCGCGGTCACGACGTAGCAGTTCGCCATCGTCTCCTTGGGCAGCCCGTCGCGCACCGCGAGCGGCAATGTCAGGTACCAGCCGACGACGAGCGAGAGTCCCAGCATGACGCCGTACGCGTAGATGGGCAGATCCGGCGCGGCGTACTCGGTCCCTCGCCAGAAATATCCTGCCGCCGCAGCCGCGATCGCCACGACCACCGACGTCCCCGCCTCGCGCGCCTCGCGCCGCCGCGCCGCGAGCAGGGCGAACACGACCGCGACGGCGCTGAGTGCGGCGAGGGCCCACCAGAGCTTCAGCGATCCGTGGGGGATCGGGATGCGAAACAGGATGGGGTGCATGGGTGCCGGCGCCACCCCGTGTACCGGAAAATCCGGAGGCGCGCACGCGCGTCGGCGCGCACCCCTGTGGTATCCGTTGGGCGTGATGACTTCCCGATCCAAGGCGGCAGTCGTGGCTGTCGGCCTCCTCAGCGCGTGCGTCCCGTCCGGGAGCGCCGGCCCTCAGGACGCAGGACTCTCGTCGTCGCCTCAGCCGGTTCGTGCGAGCACGAACCCCGCCGTGGCGGCCCTCCCGCCGACCGACGTGCTCAAGGGACCTTTCGATGACAGCTTCGACCACACCGCTCCCGCGTCGTCGTCCGCCGAGGGCGCCGCGTCCTCCCTCGCGGAGCCCGGGCCCGATTGGGTGGCCACGGCGCCCGGTTTCTGGCACATCGAAGCGGGCCGCCTCTGCACGGAACACGCGCGCAATCACGGCATCTGGCTCAAGCATGCGATCCCCACGAACGCGCGCATCGAGTTCGACGCCGTGAGTATGTCCCCCGACGGAGACCTCAAGGCCGAGTACTGGGGCGACGGCCACTCGTACGCGACCGCGCTCTCCTATACCAACGCCACGAGTTACCTCACGATCTTCGGCGGGTGGCACAACACCCACCATGTGCTCGCGCGTATCAATGAGCACGCCACGGATCGGAAGGACATCGTGGTCGACGCGAACTCGGACGACCCGCGCGAGAAACCCGTCGTCGCCGGGCAGGTCTACCGGTTCAAGGTCGAGCGCAGCGACGGCCGCACGGTGCGATGGTGGGTGGATGGGAACGAGATGCTCTCGTATCCTGATCCGGCGCCGCTCGTCGGTCCCGGACACGACCACTTCGGCTTCAACAACTGGGACGTAAAGGTCTGCTTCGATAACGTCCGTGTGGTCCCATTGCCTTGAGGTAGCGGCGGGTGGAACAACCGAGCACCGTCGAGAAGCAAATCGGAGAGCTGGAGGTCGCCGTCGACCGCCTGCGCGCGCTCTACGAGCAATACTTCATGGGCTTCGAGAAGATCGAGCCGACGGTTCCGCGCAAGGACGTCGATCGCCGCATCTACGTCGTCCGCAAGGAGCAGATCCGGAACACGGCGCTGCGCTTTCGTTTCCAGATGATCCTGCAGCGGTACAACACCTACCAGACGCACTGGCAGCGCATCTGCCGTGAGATCGAGAGCGGCACGTACAAGCGCCACCTCGCACGCGCGAAGCGACGGTTCGGGTCGGTGAACCCGCCGGCCGGCGCCACGCAAGCCGGGCAAGTCGCGAAGGAGCAAGGCGCAAATGAGAAGAGCATCGGGCCAGCCCCTGGTGCCGCCATCGCCGCCGAGCTCGCGGCGGAGCTTGCCGAGCTCGATCGCGAGTTCGCGTCCGCCGAGTTCGAGATCGACGTCGTAGTCGAGGAGCCGGAGCCGTCCTCACGGCGAATGCCCCCTCCGGGTGCGGCCCCGCGCTCGCCCGCGCCGGCGGCCCGGGCGGGAGGGACGCCACCGCCGCCTCCCCGGGCGAAGAGCGCCCGGCCTTCCGATCCGCCCCCCGGGGCCGCCGCTCTCGCGCCGCCTTTGCCACCTCCCAGGGCGCTGGGATCGCCTGCAACGTCGCCGGCTCCCGCCGGCAAGCCGCTGCCCCCGCCTCGGCCCCGCCTTGCCTCGACGATGCCGACCGCGCAGACGAAGGCGCCGCTGCCTTCTCCCTCGCCGAGCCCGCACACACCCGCTCACCATCCCCCCGCGGCGAAGCCTCAGGAGCCGTCACGCCAGGAGCTGCCCGAGGCGCGGTTGAAGCAGCTCTACGCGCAGTACGTCGACGCGAAGCGTCGCCAAAACGAATCGACCGCGGCCGTGACCTATCAGTCGGTCGCCAAGACGCTGCAGGAATCCGGCGAAAAACTCCGCCAGAAACATGGCCGCTCCGTCGACTTCGAGGTCACCGTCAAGGACGGCAAAGCCATCCTGCGGCCCGTCCTCAAGTAGAGGGACAGCCGGCCCGGGCGGGACTCAGTGGTAGGCGCGCGGCGGCGGAGGCGGGTGGAAGGAACGGGTCGAAGCCGGCGGCGCCTCGTCGGACCCCTCGCGCTCGTCGCAGAACAGAATCGCGCAGTGCTTGCTGTCGCTCGCCTGCATCCGGCTGCAGAGGGCAACGAGATCCTCGTCGGTGTCCACCACCACGCCCTCGAGGGGCCGTGCGGTCCGCGGATCGTATTTGCACCGGTCTAGGGCCACCCAGCGGCCGCGAAACTCTTCACTACAGCAGATTTGTGGCCAGGTCAGTCGACTGCCCATGCGGCCTCCCGGAATAACCGGACGACCGGACCGGGTCAAGAACGGGGTGTGGCAGGAGAGCAACAGGGTCGATTCGACTCATCATTCGTTCAGGGTCCGAAGGGGGGCTCGGGGACCGCAACGGCTATTCTTCGCGGGGCATTTGTGCGGCTTTCTCGCTGTGCCCGCTCATGAAGGCTAAAAGCGAGGGCCGTGTGGACTCCCGATTCCTGGCGATCGAAGGTCGACCCGCAGGCGGTTCCCTACGACGACGCCGCCGCCCTCGAGAGCGCTTGCGCCCGGCTTCGAGAGCTGCCGCCTCTCGTCACATCGTGGGAGATCACGCGCCTGAAGCGCTTGCTGGCCGAGGCGCAGCGCGGCGAGCGGTTCCTTGTCCAGGGGGGTGACTGCGCAGAGACGCTGGCCGACTGCCGCTCTCCAGTCATCGCCAACAAGCTGAAGATTCTTCTCCAGATGTCCCTCGTCATGGTGCACGAGGGCAAGCGCCCCGTCGTCCGGGTTGGCCGCTTCGCCGGGCAATACGCCAAGCCGCGCAGCAAGGCCGTGGAGTCGCGAGAGGGCGTGGTCTTCCCTAGCTACTTCGGCGACATGGTGAACCGCTCCGACTTCACAGAAGTCGGCCGCCGCCCGGACCCGGACAACATGCTGGTCGCCTATAGCCACGCGGCCATGACGCTGAATTTCGTCCGATCCCTGTCGGCTGGCGGTTTCGCGGACGTGCACCATCCGGAGTACTGGGAGCTCTCGTTCTTCCGGCGCGCCAACGTCTCGGACACGCTCCGCGAGGAGTACGAGCGGACGACCAGCCAGCTCGCCGAGGCGCTGCGGTTCATGGAGGCTCTCCACGAGAGCAGCGTCGAGGAGCTCACCCGGGTCGACTTTTACACGAGCCACGAGGGGCTCAACCTCCACTACGAGTCCGCGCAGACGCGCCGCGTCCCCCGCCGGGAGGGCTGGTTCGATCTAACGACGCACTTCCCGTGGATCGGCGAGCGGACGAGAGCGCTCGACGGTGCGCACGTCGAGTTCTTCCGCGGCGTGCAGAACCCCGTGGGGATCAAGCTCGGCCCGAGCACGACGGCCCCCCAGGTCCTCGAACTCGTCGACGCGGTGAACCCGAACAACGAACCGGGCAAGCTGGCGCTCGTCACGCGCATGGGTGCGAGCAAGTGCGCGGACGTGCTCCCGGGCCTCGTCGAAGCGGTGACGCGCGCGGGCCGCCTGGTGCTCTGGGTCTGCGATCCGATGCACGGCAACACGCAGACCACACCTTCGGGCCTGAAGACGCGCGACTTCGACGACATCCTGCGGGAGGTCGAGCGGACGTTCGACGTCCACGAGCGCTGTGGCACGCACCTCGGCGGAGTGCACTTCGAGATGACGGGCGAGGACGTGACCGAGTGCATCGGCGGCGCGGCCGGCATCACGATCGACGACCTGGATCGCAACTACGCGAGCGCCTGCGATCCGCGCCTGAACTACCGGCAGACGCTGGAGATGGGGTTTCGCATCGCCAAGCGCCTCGGGAGTCACACGCGCCGTTGAGACTCAGCGCTGGTCGACCGGGGTAAGGCCCTCGTTGTTGGCGAGCTGCCATCGGAGCTCGCCGTTGCCCTCTGCGCCGGCGAAGCGTAGGCCAAACCACCGCGCGGTCGCGGCGATGGTGGGGCGGCCGTCGCCGGTCGACGGCGGGAAGCGGATGCGAAAGACACGTCGCCAGGTGGTCGTGTACGGAAAATAGTGCTCGTCGATGGCGCTCGGCTTCACGATGGACTCGATCTTCGATGGCGCTGTCTCGTTGCCCTGATCGTCGATCAGGCGAACGATCCACGCGCTCGTCGGGCGGCCCAAGTCGATCCACCGCCAGTTCGTCCCATAGAGGGCGACATAAAACTCGTGGTCGTCGGACGTCTCGCGGAGCGTGCGATCCAAGAGCTCGCGGCGCTGCTCCACGGTGAGGCGGTAGTCGGCCGCGTAGCGGACGACGTAGGCCCACCGAAAGTCCCAGGACTCGTACGTCGCCGTGACCGTGAGCGTGTTGTCGAGCTCCGTCAGCTCGATGATGCTCTGGTTGCGCGTCCAGCGTTTGAGCACCTGCGCGTAGTCGCTCGGGACGTACTCGCGCGGCCCGCCCCCCATCGACACCAGCGGCTCGGCGCAGCCTCCCAGTGCCGCGAGCCCGGCCATCGCGACCGGCAGCGCCGCCATGGCCGAACGGGCGCGAGCGGCGAGGTCCAACAGGCGCATGGGCGCACACACAGTAACCCGCCGCGAAGCTCGAGCGAAGAGCCAGACGCGCGAGCGCGCGTCGACCGCACCGTGCGCCCTCCGCCCGCACCGCGACATCGTCGACATGGGTCGCGAGCGCCAAAGCACCGTTCAAGGGCAGGTTTCGCCGCCCCGTGACGGTGGCATGCGCGCTGCACTGTCAGTGGGAGGCGCGGTGGTGAGTCACCGCGCTGGACAGGCGCCATAGGCACACCTTGATCGATAAGCTCGGATTCCTCGTTCGCTTCTGGGAGTTGAAAGCGCGTCACGCCGCGCTCGGTCAGCCGCTCTCCGCCGGCGAGCAGGTCGAACTCCTGTCGCTGATGCAGCTCGTCACGGGCGACTTCAAGATGCCCGCACCCGGCGATTACGACCGCCCATCGGACGCGCTCCCTGCTCAGCTCATCGGCGAGGGCACGATCTTGTCGGTCGAAGTTCGATACGTGTGCGCCGCCGCCGTCCTGGTCGCTGGCGCGAAGGCGATGACGCCGGGTGAACGTTCCATCGTACGCACCGGCGACGCCGTGGCCGGAACCGAGTTCTCGCTGCCGTGCACGGTCGCGTGGGTGCACCACGCGACCCCGTACATCATGGCCCTCGCGATCGATGGCGTCCCCACGCGTACGCTCCTCGCCGAGCCGCGAGCGGCGCTCCGCATGTTCTCCATCGGGCGCCAAGCCCGTCTCGTTGGTTGAGGGCGCCAAGCCCGTCTCGTTGGTTGAGGGCGCCAAGCCCGTCTCGTTGGTTGAGGGCGCCAAGCCCGTCTCGTTGGTTGAGGGCGCCAAGCCCGCACATTTGGTCCGCTGTACCGATCGAAGCGACTCTGGCATAGTGCCGGACTCCAATGTCCTTGGAGATCCAGCTTCGAAGCGATCCCTCCCACACCCTCGTGGCCGATGTCCTTGTGGTCGGCGTCCTGCAGACCGGCCCCAAGGGAGGCCTCAGCCCGGCGCTCAAGCCGCTCGACGCGGCCCTCGGCGGCGTCCTCGCCAAGATCGTGGCGAAGGAGGAGTTCACGGGCAAGCGCGATCAGTCGCTGACGTTCGCGACGCTGGGCCGCATCCCTGCGGACAAGGTCGTGCTCCTCGGGCTCGGAGAGCGCCGCGCCGTCGGCGCCCCGGACGTGCGCACGTTCGCCGCGAAGGCCGCGAAGGCCGCGAACGTCGAAAAGGCGTCGTCCCTCGCGCTGGCGCTGCCCGCCGGCCTCGAGGGCGAGCTTCGCGCCGTCGCTGAGGGCCTCGAACTCGGAGCCTACCGATTCAACAAGTACATGACGGGCGACCGCAAGCCCAAGGCGACCCTAGGCAGCGTCATCGTCGGTGTGGCGGCCAAGCTGCGTCCAACGGCGAAGGCGACGATCGCGCTCGGCCAGCAGGTGGCGGCGGCCGTCAATTTCTCGCGCGATCTCAGCAACGAGCCGCCGAACGTGCTTTACCCGGAGACGTTCGCGCAAGCGGCTGAGAAGGCGGCCAAAGAGAGCGCGCTCAAGGTCGTCACCTTCGACTTCAAGGAGATTCGCCGCCGCGGAATGAAGCTCATCGACGCCGTGGGTCGAGGGAGCGCACGGGAGCCGCGCCTCGTGCACATCTCGTGGACGCCCAAGGGCGCGAAGCGAAAAATGGTCTTCGTCGGCAAGGGCATCACGTTCGACACGGGCGGGATCAGCATCAAGCCGGCCGCCGGCATGGGCGACATGAAGCACGACATGAGCGGGGCCGCGAACGTCGTGGGCCTGATGCTCGCCGTCGCCGCGCTAAAGCCCAAGGTCGAAGTGCACGCCATCGCCGCGTGTGCCGAGAACATGCCGGACGGCGACGCCTATCGGCCCGGTGATATCTGGGGTTCTCTCGACGGGAAGACCGTCGAGATCGTGAACACCGACGCCGAAGGGCGGCTCGTGTTGGCCGATGCGCTGGCGTACGCGCGCACCCTCTCGCCGGACGTCATCGTCGACAACGCGACGCTCACGGGCGCGTGCGTGGTCGCCCTCGGAAGCACGTGCTCGGGCTGGTACTGCGGGCACGAAGACACGGCTCGCGAGTTCGCGGCGGCGCTCAAGCAATCGGGCGAGCAGATGTGGCGGATGCCGCTTCTCGAGGATCTGCGCGACCAGGTCAAGAGCGACGTCGCGGACGTGAAACAGGCGGGCGACCGCTACGGCGGATCGATCACGGCCGCGCTCTTTTTGCGAGAGTTCGCGGGTCCCGGTCGCTGGATCCACTGCGACATCGCCGGCCCGGCCGCCCTCGAACGGCCGATTGCGTGGATGCAGGCCAAGGGGGCCTCGGGGCACGGCGTCTTGACGTTCCTCGCGATGGTGGAGCGCGCCTCGCGCTGAGCCGGGCCGGGGGCGCCGTCCAGTGCTACCCCATGAGGGGAGATGACCGGCGCGCCGTCGTACGATCTGCTCGAGAAAAAACTCGGGCGCGCCGCGTCGCGCGCCATCGCCGACTTCTCGATGATCGCCGATGGGGATCGCATCCTCGTCGCCGTCAGCGGAGGCAAGGACAGCTACACGATGCTTCACCTCTTGCGCGCCTTGCAGCGCAAGGCCCCGGTCTCGTTCGACCTGCGTGTCGTCAACGTCGACCAGGGGCACCCCGGTTACCCCGCCCAGGTCCTGCGCGACTACATGGCGCGGGAGGGCTACGATTTCACCATGATCGAGGAGGACACGTACTCGATCGTGACGGAGAAGATCCCGGCGGGCAAAACGTACTGTTCCCTGTGCTCGCGCCTCCGGCGCGGGATCCTCTACCGCGCGGCCCGCGAGTTCGGCTGCAACAAGATCGCTCTCGGTCACCACCGCGACGACATCTTGCAGACGTTGATGCTCAACTTGTTCTTCGCCGGCCAGCTGGCTGCGATGCCCCCGCGGCTCGTCGGGGACGGCGGCGCAGTCACCGTGGTCCGACCCCTCGTCTACTGCGCCGAGGACGACATCCGAGCCTTCGCTGAACTCGCGGCCTTCCCGATCCTGCCCTGCGATCTATGCGGCTCGCAGGACAACCTCCAGCGCAAGGCGATGGCGCGCTTGCTCGATGGGATCGAGCGGGACAACCCGGGCGCGAAGAACGTCATGCTGTCGGCGCTGCAGAACGTCCGGCCGAGTCACCTGCTCGACCAGGGCATCTGGAAGGCGCTGGGCCTCCCGGTCGCGCGCGACGAAGAGGAGGGCGCTTCGAGGGCGCACATCTCGGCGCAGCGGCTCGTCCGTGACTGACGACGGGTCGGTCGTGTCGGGCGGGTCGGCGAAGCGGGTCGTCTTTGGCGCCGCCGCGCAGGCGAGCCTCGCGGGCGCCTATGCGTGGGCGGTCGCTGTCGCGCCGCTCGTGTGGGCGCCCGGGGCGTCGGCGGCCACCAAGGTCGGGGCGGGAGTGGCGCTCCTGGCGCTCGCGTGGGGCGCCGCCGGCGATCGATGGGGCCTGCGCTGGACGCGGCCGGTGTCGCTCTGGGGCGTCGTTCTCGGCAGCGCGTTCACCTGGTCCACCTTTCCGATCGGGCTGGGCATCGCGCGAATCGATCCCGTACGAGGAATCTCCGGGATGGTCGCATGGGCGCTCTACGCACTGGCGTACGCGGGCCCGGCCCTCGAGCCTCTGAGCGAGCCGGCGCGGACCTTACAGGATGCTGCTTTGGTCGAACGCCGCAAGCTCCGCCCGGGTGACCTCGCCTACGTCGTAGCGGGCACCGTCGTCGCGTGCGCTTTGCAGCTGCCAGGGTGGACTTTGCCCGATCCCGGGCGTGCGCTCTTGACACGTCTCGTCGCGGTTGCCAGCGGCCTGGCTGCCATCGGGATCGCGACGGATCTCGCGGTGCGCCGAAACGAGCCAATCGCTTCGCGAGCGAGGAGAAAGAAGCGACGACGGATCGACCCGCAGCTTCTGCTCCAGGTCGTCGTTCTGGTGGCGCTTGCCCTAGCGTGGTCTCTCGCATGGTTGCCCGGAGGGATGCAGCCTTGAGGGGAGGGTCGGCCTTCCGGGTTGCTCTCCTGTGGCTTCACCTCCTCGGGTGCGGCGGCGAGCGACCCAAGCCACCCTCGCCCGAGTCGTCGCCCGCGGATGCCCCGGCCAGAGTCGCCGGTGTGGTCATCCCGGCCTCTGTGGTGGCCGCCGTGGGCGGGACGCGAGGGGAGCCCGCGCGGTCTGCGCTCGACGCGCTCGTCGAGGACGCGCTGGTGGCTCGCGCCGCGCTCGACCAGCATCTGGATCATGACCCGGCGGTCGCCCTTGCCGCCGACCTGGCTCTTGCGCGGCGCATTCCGCGGTCAGCGATGGCCGACGCGCGCGCGGCGGGCCCGCCGAGCGACGAGGAACTGGAGTCGGTGACGGTGGTTCAAGCCGTCGTCATGCGCTCGGCAAACCTCTCGGAGGACAACGCCCTCGCGGTGGCCAACAACGTTGCGCGGGCCGTGGCGGGCTCGAGGAGCGCCGACGAGTTCCAGCGCCGCGTCAAGGACCTCCCGTGGCAGCACGCGCGCGTGATAGCGCAGATGGTGGGGCCCTTTACCATCGATGGCCGAACGCCGGATGGTGTCATCGACCCGACGTTCGTGGCCGCCTCGTTCGCACTCCCGGCTCCGCTTCGGATAAGTGGTGTCGTCGCCACCCCGTTTGGGTGGCACGTCATCCAGATGGTCTCTCGCGAGCCGTCGAAGGACCTCTCGGCAGAGCGGCGCGCGGCGCTCTCCGACGCCGCCATAGAGATCCGGGCCCGCACGGGGTTGGCCGAGGTGCTGCGCCGGCATCGCGAAGGGACTCCGGTCGAGATCTCGCACGACGCGGAGCCCCTCATGGCGCGTGCCGTCGGTGCAGCGCCGTGATTCGCGGGCGCCCCGCACGACGCAGGGGCATTGCCGCGGATGCTCGCGACCAGCGGGAGAGCGCCTTCACGGCTATTCTCGCCGACTTGGTGCGCCGCGTTCCAGGCGCCCGCGCCGCGGCCCTCGTCGATCGCGGCGGCGAAACGGTCGACTACGCCGGCAGCGGCGCCCCATTCGAAAACCAGATCGCGGCCGCGCACTGGCGGATCGTCCTGGAGGCCATCCGAGCGCAGCCGTTCCTCGCCGCCGCCCAGTCGCTTGTGGTTCGCGCAAGCCGCGCGAGCTTCATCGTCCACGGACTGCCCGAGGGGTACGCGCTTTCGCTACGCCTCGGGCGCGGGGCGGGGTTTCGCGGGTGGCAGCGCGCGGTCCCGGCCTGCGCTCGCAGGATTGGCCGTGAAGCCGGCTGGAAGGACGACGCCGGCTGGCCATGGTTCGCCGTGGAGGTGTCGTGCGACGGAGAGGGTCGGCCCTGCCTGCTCGCCGCTGAGGGCGCTCCGCAGGGGGTCGAAGTCATCGGAAGGCATCGAAGTGACGGTCCGAGACCGGAGCAAGCCTGGAGGGTCCGCCTCTCGTCCGGCGCAGAAGCCACATTGGTGTGTGAATCCCGGCGGTTTTGGTACACCGACGAAGCGCCGAGCACGTTGCTTCAAGCCGGCGCTCCGAAAAACATTTGACAGGCCGCGCCACGCGACTACAGTCCGCCGCCCACCCGCCACGAAGCGGTCCCCGCAAGGGGCCGCACGCAAGCCACAACTGCAGTCATTTCACCTTGTTGCGCGGGCGGGTATCCCATCCATGGCCGCAACACGCCGCGGATGTCGCATCTCTTGTCCCAAGTAGAATCGCTTCCTTGTGTTTCTAGAGCTTGACGAACGCGTGGACGGGAACTAAAGAACCGCCCCCGACCTTCTGGGCCCCCAAGGGGCCTGCCTCGGTCCTTGAAAACTGAATCGTACGCTCGCTATAGCGCCTTCCGGCTGCGTTCGCAGTCCGGAGGGTGAGACGAGTGGGTTCTCGGAGCACGCGAGGCGTCACGGCCAAACCGGCCACGACGTCCGAAGCGCGACTCCATTTACAAGCCAGAGCCCGAGCTTCGGCTCGGGGAGCTCACCAGATTCAACTGGAGAGTTTGATCCTGGCTCAGAACGAACGTTAGCGGCGCGCCTAACACATGCAAGTCGCACGAGAAGGGGCTTCGGCCCTGGTAAAGTGGCGCACGGGTGAGTAACA
>Ga0302326_10011239_pt1 | contig 19304 bp, 13 predicted proteins | sample Palsa_T0_3_FD_202264 | JGI IMG/M metagenome (GOLD analysis project Ga0302326, IMG submission 202264) | Peat permafrost microbial communities from Stordalen Mire near Abisko, Sweden - Palsa_T0_3 | ecosystem: Environmental > Terrestrial > Soil > Palsa > Peat permafrost | place: Sweden: Abisko...
CGCTGCTCGATGGGAAATCTCGCGTCCCAATCCGGCCGCTTCCAGTAATGGCCCAGAATTGTCTGCAGATGCGGATTACGAAATAAAGGATCGAACGGCTGCATGGTTCCGCGGAAATCTGTAGTATAAGCGATGTCCCAAGGCGCCTTGCCCGCTTTCGCGCAATCATGTTAGCGTGAGCATTCCAGAGTTTCGGGTTTATTTCACGATAAGGAGAATTGTAAATGCCATTATTGTCAATGCGCCAGCTTCTGGACGAAGCGGCAAAAGGCGGATATGGTGTTGGCGCGTTCAACGTCAACAACATGGAGCAGATCCAATCGATCATGGAAGCGGCGCGGGAAACCAAGTCGCCGGTAATCATTCAGGCTAGCCGCGGCGCGCGCGCTTATTCGCAGGATCGGTTCCTGTATCACCTCATGATCGCGGCGACCGAAGTCTATCCCGAGATCCCCACAGTCCTGCACCTGGATCACGGCAATAGCGTGGAAACGTGCAAGAGCGCTATTGACATGGGCTTTACGAGCGTCATGATGGATGGCTCGCTCATGCCCGATGGTAAAACACCTTCGACCTTCGAATATAACGTGGATGCCACCCGCAAGGTAGTCGAGATGGCACATGCAAAGGGCGTTACAGTGGAAGGCGAGATCGGTTGCCTGGGTGGCATCGAAGACGGCCACGGGGCCGGCCTCGATGGCCTCAGCCACCTCACCGATCCGGCCCAGGCCGAGGAATTCGTGAAGCTTACGGGTCTCGACGCGCTCGCCATTGCGATCGGCACCAGTCATGGCGCGTACAAGTTTACACAGAAGCCCACCGGCGAGACGCTTAAGATGAACGTGCTCATCGACATCCACAAGCGTCTACCTAACGTCCATCTGGTGATGCATGGCTCCTCCAGCGTGCCGAAGCACCTGCAGGACATCATCAATCAGTACGGCGGAAAGCTGAAGCCAACCTGGGGCGTCCCAGTCGAGGAAATCCAACTCGGCATCAAGAACGGCGTCCGCAAGGTCAACGTCGACACCGATAATCGCCTCGCGATTACCGGCGCGATCCGCAAAGTGTTCGTTGAGTCGCCCGAGAAATTCGACCCGCGCGATTATATGAAGCCCGCTCGCGACGCCATGAAGAAAGTCGTTGCCGAGCGCATGGTACAGTTCGGCCAAGCCGGCCACGCCGGCGATTATGCGCCGATCTCGCTCGAAGAGATGGCCGCCCGCTATCAGCTCGTCCACGCGTAACGATTCAAACGGGCAAGCTGGAGCGCGCCTTCAGCTTGCCCGTCTCTCAAATTGCTTCCAATTCCTCTTCCAGCATCTGCTTCTGACTGAGTTCCGCGTAATACCCACCGTTGGCGATCAGTTCGGCGTGACTCCCCTGCTCAACGATCCGTCCTCCCGCCAGCACCACAATGCGATCCGCCTGCCGTACCGTGGAAACACGATGCGAGATCAGGATGACAGTGCGGCCGTGCATCACTCCCGCCAAATGCGTCAGGATGCGTTCCTCGGTCAGGGTATCGACGCTCGATAGCGCATCGTCGAGAATTAAAATGCGCGGCTCGCGCAGGATGGCGCGTGCGATCGCTGCCCGCTGCTTTTGGCCGCCCGAAAGCGTGATACCACGCTCGCCCACGACGGTGTCGTACCCAGCGGGGAAGCTCTCGATGTCGCTGGAGAGCCCAGCGATCTCAGCGGCGCGACGGATTTGGTCAGCTGTGGCATCCTCCACCCCGAAGGCAATGTTCTCGCCGACGGTGGCGCTGAACAGAAACGTTTCTTGCGGAACGAACCCAATCTGGCGGCGCAATTCGGCCGGGTCGAGGTCGCGGAGATCGACGCCGTCGAGCAGCACTGCGCCGCCCGTCGGATCCATCAGACGGGGAACCAAGCCAACCAGCGTGCTCTTGCCCGAGCCGGTATGGCCGACTACGGCGACCGTTTCACCGGCCCCGACTCGCAGGTTCACGGCATCCAACACGGGTCCCGAGCCATAACTCATGGTGGCATCGCGAAACTCGATCTCTCCTGAAACCCGGTCGAGTGCGACAGGATTATCCGGCCGGCGGATCGAAGCCACTTCCGACAGAATCTGATTGATGCGGCCGAGCGATGCGCTGCCACGCTGCATCAGGTTCACCACCCATCCCAGGGCGATCATTGGCCAAATCAGCATTCCCATATAGGTGTTAAACATCACGAAACTGCCGATGGAAATGCGATGCCTCAGCACGTCGCGGCCGCCCATCCAGAGCACCAGCAGGAAAGTGGCGCCGATCAGCACCTCCATGGTCGGATCGAAGATCGCCTGAATGCGAACCAGCTTCATGTTTTGCGCAATGTAATCGCGATTCAGCTCTGCGAAACGCCGCATTTCCGCTTTTTCCTGGACGAAGGCGCGCACCATGCGCACTCCGGAGAGGTTCTCCTGCACGCGGCTGGAAATATCGGAGAACATCTCCTGGATCTTTTCGAAGCGGGCGTGAATTACCCGGCCGGAATAGAGCATAGCGGCGCTGACGGCAGGCGCGGGCATCATAGCGTATAGCGCCAGGCGCCAATCGACCTTTAGCATCACACCGATCGCCAGGATAAATGTCAGACTCGTCTCACCCCAGTACATCAAGCCCGGCCCTAGCATCATGCGGACCGCGTTCAGGTCATTCGTCGCCCGTGCCATGATATCGCCGGTACGGGTGCGACCGTAGTAATCGGGGGCGAGACCGACAAGATGAGTGAAAAGGTCGTTGCGAAGGTCGTACTCCACATCCCGCGATATGCCGATCAGGATGACCCGCATGCCAAACTGGAATACGGCTTTCAGCAGCGCGAAGACGATCAGATAAACGACGTAGCGAAGGAACAGCGTAGGTGCTCGGCCAGTCACCGCACCGCTGAGCGAATCGACCGCACGGCCGATCATCAGAGGCTGGCTTACCTGGGCCAGATCCTTGAGGATCAGGCACAGACTCCCCAGCGCCAGACCTCGTCGGTAACGCCACAGATATTTTCGGACGGTGCGCAGCGATTGCCACATAGTCAGAAGCCGAACGCCGTGGCCACCGTCTTAGTCCATTCGAAGAAAGCCGTTTTTTGGCTCTCGCGGTTGCGCCACCACGAGTCCGGCGCGAAAAACTCATCGCGAGATGCCACCGTGCGAATTTGCGGAACGAAGCCACTGGTTCGCTCAGCCGACAGGAAGATCCGGCGGGCTCGCGCGGTATGATAATCGCTGGTGACCAGGAGGAAACTCTTCACATTGCGGCGTTGCAACTCTTCCAGTATTGCTACAGCCTCCTCGCGGGTTGAATGGGCGTGATTCGGGAATGCGATAAACCACTCGGCCGGGAAGCCCTGCCGGACGGCAAAGGGAATGGCCAGATCGCACTCGTGCAAACCGTAGGCGCCGGCGGGCCCGCTCACCAGAACCTGAGGAACGAACCCATTTCGCACCAACTCGCCTGCTTTGACAATCCGATGGCCGTAGAAGTCGCCGGCGAGCACGACCGCAATGTCGGCCTTTGCGGGCGCTTCGTCGTGAACTAAGGCGTAGCCGAAGGCCGGCAGCCACAACGAGCGGGTGAGAAATATAAGAATCAGGAGGCCTGCGAGGAACAGCAGGAAGCGCAGCCGGGAAAAGCGGAAGGCCACCGACTATTTCTCGTCCGTGGAGTTCTTCTGGTCGAGATTGCCCACGGCCTTGAGACGCTGGTAAAGCCGTTCCACTTCAGCTTCGTCTTCCGGCCGGAGAATACGGTAGCGGGGCGGTTGAACCTGTTTTCGCTCGCTCCCCGTGGAGAGAACTTCACCCCAATACTGGCGGTAAGGGATACCGTCGATCAGGGCGTCCCGAGAGTAGCGTCGCAGGTGACGCAGTAGGCTGTTGCAGGCGTCCAGATCTCCGGGAAAAACTAGAACGAAACGGGAATCATCGAAAAGGGTAATCCGGACAATGAGAGGAGAAATCCAGCCGGTGCGGTCCAGACGGCGAATATCCATCCAGGGAATGATTCGCTTGCCAACCGCCAGATAGCCTTCGTGGGTTTCGACAGCAGGACGAAACGCCATCAGAAATAACAGTACCGCCGTCAACCCTGCTAAAACGCTGGGTACAAATACCCACGGCCAGTGATAATTATAGGCAACCCAGGTAAAGGTACCGGTCAAAACCACCGCACCGAGGCCGAACCACGTGTAATGTTGTGCGGGGGTATAGCGAGTCATAAACAGTCCCGTGATTTTAGCCTACTCCCGCGCGGGGGTGGCGTCAATATTTGCGATAGGCATGAACGCCTTTCCAGGTGTAATCGAGACCGCTCCAGACCGTGAAACCCACGCAGGGCCATAGCATTGCAGACGAGAGTTCAGCCAATACACGAGTTGCGAAAATGACGTGGGCTATCCAGATGACGGCGGTGCAAATCTGAACAAAAGTCGACACCTTGCCCCAAATGCTGGGCGGAAACCGCCGCAGCGGGGTGAAAAGCATAAACGTCCCGACGGCCGCCAGAATATAAATATCGCGCCCAAAGATGATTGCGACCAGCCACCACGGCACAATATGGGCCCACGCGAGGGCCAGATAGACACCGCTGAGGAGGCACTTGTCGGCGACTGGATCGAGGTAAGCGCCCACCTCGGTGCTCACCCTCAGCCAGCGAGCTGTCGCCCCGTCCAGAATGTCCGTGAATGCCGCGGCACCGAACAACCATCCCGCCAGCCAATAGCGGCCGTCGCGGATATAGATGACGATGGGCGCGACCGACAACAAGCGCAGCAATGTCAGAAAGTTGGGAAGGTTCACCCAAACCGCTCTGCGGGGGGACATCTACAGCTCGGCGGCGCCGTCCGATGGCCGGCAGGCATAAACCGACGGGGTGACGTCAAACCTGGCCCGATAGGCAGCCGAAATCTGCGCCTCGAACGCCGGGGCAGCATCGGGACGCAGCAGGGTGACGGTACAGCCGCCGAATCCGCCGCCGGTCATCCGCGAGCCGTAGACGCCATCGATTTTCATGGCGGCGTCCACCAGGAAATCGAGCTCCTGGCAGCTCACCTCGTAATCGTCGCGTAAACTGGCGTGCGATTCCAGCATCAATCGGCCCATCTCACGAGGATTGCCGTCCGCACTGGCTTCCACAAAACGACCGACCCGCACGTCCTCCGTGACTACATGGCGAGCCCGCCGCGCCACCACGTGTGACAGCTTGGGCGCAACGGTGGCCAATTGCTCCGTGGAAGCGTCTCGTAAGCTCTCGACACCCGGAAATTGTTGGCGGAGAGCTTCCACCGCAGCGGCACATTCGGCTACCCGTTCGCGATATGCCGAACTGGCGAGGGCGTGCTTCACCATGGTATTGAGGGCGACGAACGTAATACCGGCCGGCAGCGTGACGAGGCGGTGGCCCAGACTCCGGCAATCGATCTCGACGGCGCAATTCTGGCGGCCGAAGACCGAAATGTACTGGTCCATGATGCCGCAGGGCATACCAACGTAGTTGCGTTCCGCCCGCTGGCAAAGCAACGCCAGCTCCATCGGATTCAGATGACGGCCATACAGAAACGCGAGCGCGGAAGAAACTTCCAATGCTGCCGAGGAACTCAGCCCGGAACCTTCCGGAACTGTGCTCGCGATCAGCAAATTAGCCGATTGAATGGGGGAACCGGCCAGAATCAGCTCTCGGGCCACGCCGATGGGATAATCGGACCAATCGTGCGCCGGGGCAAGCCCCTCTATATCTTTGACATTCCATTGGCGCATCTCCTGCCGATGTTCGGAGTAAATCCGCAGGATGCCATCACGCGAGGGCGCGACGGCAACGGTGGTAGCGAGGTCGAGCGCCACGGGAAGGACGAAACCGAGATTGTAATCGGTATGTTCTCCGATCAGATTCACGCGCCCCGGTGCCCGAAAGGTGCGCATTCCTTCGGCAGAGCCGAATAGTTCCTGAAAGGTCTCTTTCATGGGAAGAAAACCGAGTCTAGCATATGGCTTGAAATGAAGGCGATTAACGCCACCGCCTGGGGGCGAGCTCCGCTCGCTGCGGGCGTATGCTCGAGTGTGGGACGGACGCCCACGTCCGCGGACCGCTCCCTGGATAAGCTGAATGAAGCTTATCCCACGAAAAGATTAATGAGCCCCGCTTGTGGCAGGCTCCCAGAGGTCGATAGGATTGCCTTCGGGATCGTAGAGGCGGGCGAAGCGGTCGTTGGGGTAGCTTTGCGGGTCGATTTCGACGGTTACTACCGCTTCGCGAAGCTGCGCCACCATCGCGTCGAGACTCCGAACTCCTGAAGTCATGGAATTTGACATGAGCCCGCAGTCCGCTCCCTCTGGTCGCGGCTCAGTATCGGCACGTTGCGTTTCCGAGCCGTGACCAAAGGGAGCGGTATGCGTAATGCCAAAACTGGCTCAAGTCATTTTCCCCTGCGAACTCAATTCACGGGGACGACTTCAGGAGTTCGGAGACTGCGCACGCGAAAATTGGCCATCCAGCGCTTATCGGTCGGGAAGTAAGGGGTGTTCTCGGGCTTACGGACCCGAATCCGCCTGTTGGCGCAGGACGTGGCTGTTCCGGTCCACGTCGAATGGAGCGAAGGCACACGGGCCGGCTTCCTGCTTCCATGGCAATGTATCGTAATCGGACGGCACCGGATTGATGCCGAGATGATCAAGACACCACTTGCCGAGGGATCCCAGATCGCGGGCGCGAAAGAAAAGTCCGCCGATGCCGAGTACTTTTTCGATTCCGCGAAGCTTCTCTTACGCCGGAACCGCCTGCGGTGCGTCCTGCTTATGTTTGCAGTCGGCGTTCGGACATTGCAGAATCGGCCCCGCTTTTAACCACTTCTCCACCATGTAAGGGCTGCCGCACTCAGGGCACTTTTCGGGCACCGGCTTGCCCCAGGCAACGAAGGTGCAATCAGGATAGCGATTACAGCCGTAGAACGTCTTGCCCTTCTTCGAACGGCGCTCGATGATTTCACCTTCGGAACATTCCGGGCATTTGACGCCGATGGTTTTCTGCTTGACGTACTTACAGGTCGGGTAATTGCTGCACGCCGTAAATTCGCCGAACCGTCCCGACTTCAGCACCAGATTATTCCCGCAGTTCGGGCATTTCTCTTCCAGCTGAACATCGGCCTTCTTTTGGGTACCGCCGATCTGCTTGGTGGTCTTGCAATCGGGATAGCCCGAGCAGGCGAAAAACGTCCCGAACCGGCCCTTTTTCAGGACCATCGGACGGCCGCAGTTTTCGCAATACTCCTCTTCTCCCTGTTCGGTGAGATTGGCGCTGTCCAGATCGGGCAGATCGACTGTCAGCTCGCGAGTGTAAGTGCAGAAGTTCAGATTCTTCTTCGGCGCAAGTACGTTACCTTCAGGGGTTTCCTGCAGATTGAGATCGTCGTAGAAAGTGTCGATCTCGGGATACCGCGCTTTCAGCTTTTCGAGCCGAAGAGCGACAGCTTCGCGATCGGTTTTCTTCCGCTCCTGGATGCGCTTCTGCAGGTCCGTGAGATCCTTTTGATACCGCAGCTGGATGGTGCGCCGGCGGTCGGAAATCTTGCGCACCGGCTCGGTCTTCTGCGTTTCCAGCTTTGCCAGATCGGTCTCATGCCGCGCCTTGATCTTTACCCAACGCTCGTCGGAATCTTTGTGGGCGCGCTCCTGCCGCTTGGCGATCTCCTTTTGTAAGCCTTCGATGTCGGCATCGGCATTCTTGGGGGAGAAATCCGGATACCCGGTGCAGGCCAGGAAACTACCATGGCGGCCCCACTTCACTACCAGCGGACGGCCGCATTTCTCGCACGTCAAGTCGGTGGGTTTCTCCATCCGCTTGATGTCGGTCATGTGCTCTTCGGCCTGTTTCAGGTCGTGGGTGAAGCGATGGTAGAAATCGTCCAGCGCCTTGCGCCAGTCGATCTTACCCGCTTCGATATCGTCCAGTTCCTCTTCCATGCGAGCCGTGTAGCTCACATCGAAGATATCGTCGAAGCTTTCGAGCAGGAGGTCGGTCACCACCATACCCAACTCCGTGGGTTGGAAGCGGCCGACATCCTTCTTTACATACTCGCGCTCCTGAATAGTAGAAAGGATCGACGCGTAGGTAGACGGACGGCCGACTCCATCGGACTCCAGCCGCTTCACCAGCGTGGCTTCGTTGTAGCGCGGAGGCGGTTCCGTGAAGTGCTGTTCCGGGCGGATGGTTCTGAACTTGAGATGCTCGCCTTCGGTGACGGCGGGGAGACGATGCTTCATCTCTTCGTCGTCTTCGTCGACCGTGTCTTTGCCTTCTTCGTACACTTTCAGGAACCCGTCGAATTTCTTCACCGAACCAGTGGCGCGGAAAACGTACTCCAACTGGTTCTTCCCTTTGGCGGAGACATCGATCGTTGTCTGGTCGAAAAGCGCCGGAACCATCTGGCTCGCAACAAAGCGATTCCAGATCAGCCGGTACAGCTTCATTTCGTCTTCCGCCAAGTATGTCTCCACGATCTCCGGAGAGAAGGCCATCGACGTGGGACGGACAGCTTCATGAGCGTCCTGTGCGTCTTTCTTGGACTTATAGAAATTGGGCGACTCCGGCAGAAACTCCTTGCCGTATTTTTCGGCTATGAAGTGCCGCACGTCGCGAACCGCATCGTCGGAGATGCGCGTGGAATCGGTACGCATGTAGGTGATCAAGCCGACGGCGCCTTCCTTGCCGATCTCGATACCTTCGTACAGGCGCTGCGCCAGCATCATGGTGCGCTTCACGCTGAATCGCAGCTTGCGCGACGACTCCTGCTGGAGCGTCGAGGTAATGAACGGCGCCACCGGATTGCGCTTCTTCTCGCGCGTTCCAACCGACTTGACGACGTAATCGGCGGCTTCGAGCTGCGCTACTACTTCGTCGGCTGTCGCCTGGGCGCCAATTTCGGGGGTTTCTTCGTTCGCCTTAATCAGCCGGGCGCTGAGCAGCGGCGGCTTTTTGGCCGTGAGGTCGACGTCGATGGTCCAGTACTCTTTCTTCTGGAAGGCGCGAATTTCGCGCTCGCGCTCCACCACCAGGCGGAGAGCGACGGTCTGCACGCGGCCAGCGGATAGACCGCGGCGCACCTTATCCCACAGAAGCGGCGAGATCTTGTAGCCCACCAGACGATCGAGTACGCGGCGGGCTTGCTGCGCCTCCACCAGCGCCACGTTCACCTGCCCGGGCTTTTCGAAAGCCTTGTCGATGGCTTTCTTGGTGATTTCGTTGAACATCACGCGGAAGATCTTGGGCCCGTTCTTGCGATCGCCCAGTTCTTCCTGCAAGTGATAGCAAATGGCTTCTCCCTCACGATCGGGGTCAGCCGCGAGGTAGACTTCCTCCACTTTGCGCGAAGCTGCCTTAAGTTCGGCGATCAGCTTCTTTTTGCCTTCGATAATTTCGTAATGCGGTTCGAAACCGTGTTCGACATCCACCGCGAGATCGCGTTTAGGCAGATCTTTAATATGACCGAGGGAAGCTTTGACGATAAACTGCTTGCCCAGGTATTTGTTTATGGTTTTCGCCTTGGTGGGCGATTCCACGATTACCAGAGCCTTTGCCATATAGGGAACTTTCGAATGGCGGCGCGCTTCGCCGCGTTACTGTAAATGATTGCTGAATACCCAGAGACGTTACCACACTTTAACAAAGTTCTTGCCGGGGAGCTGTTTCACCAAGCCTAGCATCTCCAATTCGAAAAGTGCGGCGATGAGCTCCGAAGGCGACGTATCCTCCACCTTTTCAAGGAGATCGTCCAGATGTACGGCGATATCCACTTGCAACGAGGCGAGCAGACGGCGAGCCACATCCCCAATTTCGGAGACAGGGTCACCTATTACCGATGCGCCTTCCCCAGCCGCGGATGCACCGCCCTCCCCGAGGATCCTCTGCCTGCCTCTATCAATTAGATGCCGGCGGGATTCAGCGGGGAGCTCAGAGACCACGTCGTTCCAGTCCTGCACCAGCTTGGCGCCCTGCTTTATCAGCAGATTAGGACCCCAAGCGAGCTTGTTGGTGATGTTCCCGGGGACGGCGAACACCTCCCGCCCCTGGTCCATCGCCAGTTTGGCGGTGATGGCCGATCCGCTGTATTGAGCCCCTTCTACCACGAGCACACCCAAGCTGATTCCACTAATGATGCGATTGCGAATGGGAAAATTCTGTGGAAACGCCGTGGCGCCCATAGGGAACTCGGAAACGATGAGGCCTTTTACCGCTAATTCCACCGCCAGTTTACGATTTTCCGCGGGATACACCACGTCCACGCCGCAGCCAAGAACCGCGACGGTGTCGCCAGCTCCGGCGAGCGCGCCTTTATGCGCCGCGGTATCGATACCGCGCGCCATTCCACTGACGATGGTCAGGCCGGCGTGAGCCAAATCGCCGGCCAGCCGCTCCGCCACGGCGAGTCCGTAGGGTGTGGGCCGGCGCGTGCCCACCACGCCGACAGCCAAGGTTTGGAGCAGTTCCACCCGTCCGCGAGCGAATAAGACGATCGGCGGATCGAAAATCTCGCGCAGCAATTGAGGATAGCGTGGGTCGCCGAAAGTGACGAGGACTGCTCCGGCCTGCGCCATCTTGTCGTGCTGCCCGGCAGCGTCTTCAAAGGTGATGCCACTGGCGATGGACTGCGCCACTGCGCCGCTCACGCCGGCGGATTCCAACTCCGTACGGGAAGCGCGGAAGATCGCTTGCGGAGTACGGAAGCGATCGAGGAGCTTGGCGGATGTGCGTGTCCCTAAACCGGGGACCAATTTGAGAGCCAGCCAATAGAGTTCCTCTTCCCGGCTCAGGACAAATGAAGACATGCAGGATTACTGACTCTACGCTAACAGCAGGTCAGGGGAACGCGCAACCTGAACAGGGATTGATTTCCGAGCCCGGTTGCCCATAGGCGCTCGGAGAGCGGGTATTAGCGACTACAGAACCGCAGCCCTAAGCGAGCGGTTCCGGAGGCGAATTCGATGGTTTCCTGAGATAGAAATTAGGATTTCTCTTCTTTATTGCGGTGATACTCTTCCCAGCGTTTCTTCTGAGCGGCGGCGATCCGCTTTCTCGCGGCCGCGCTCATGCTGCGTCTCTTCGTGGGAGCGGCGGCTTTGGTTGCTGCGGACGGCACTTTGCCGCCGCCCAATTGGCGGCGGATTTCGGCGATCTTCTCTGCAAGTTGAGCCGCCTGGTGCTGATAACCGATCAATGCAGCTGCCAAGAGGCCGGGGTCGTTTGTACTCATCGGCCTAAGTTTATCATACGAAGTCACAGATGAGCCAAAATTCGACACAAGAACGTGACCTTCGCGGTTCGGTGCCCGTCAGCGCTAAAGTAGGCCCAAATTGCGTCTTTCAGGCGATAACTCTTAGTACTTAGCTCTTCGGCGGGTCACCCCTCGTGACTCACCTAGGTGAATCATCGTAAATCCGCGGCGCGCCGCCCGACGATCAGTAGGACCAGAACGGCCACCCATGCTATACAAACCAGCGGTAAGTAATCGGCACGTAGCCACCAGCATAGAGCGACAGCGACAATTCCAATCGCAATCCAAACCGCAATGAGCCACCGCGCTCCGGCGCCACTGCCGCCCGGCGGCCGCATAATTGCCAGCGCTTCCGGCCGTGTGGGAAGCCACTGGAATTGCTCGACGAGGGCCGATGAAAGGGCGGCTGAGCGGACGTAATTAGCCAGTCCGCCCGCATCCATGAACTTGGTGGCAAGCAACAAAAACACTTCGAGCCTGACATCACCGGACTTGTCCCGGACAGCTCCCGTATCTACGATCTGGACCGCACTCGCGAGCCTGCCCTCGGCATGTAGCTTGGCGGCAGCGGTCAACTGCGCGAGCAATTGCTCCACCTGAGTCCGGTATGGCGTGAACGCGGACTCCGATGCGAGAGCCTCCGCGCGGGCTGGGTCGAGATTCGCGACTTGCCGAACCAAAACCAGAAGGCGGTGGATATCCCCGCCGGCGGCCGCGTCGCCGGCAGCGCGAAGCAATTCGGCGACTCCCGCGCCGTCCACCGAAGGCGGGAAGTTTTCGACGATTCGCAAAACGGCGGTTAGATCGGACTGCGAAAGCTCAGCGAGGAGCGCGGCCACCGAATCGGTGGCCACCGGTGGGGTCCCTTCGGGGGATGGTAAGTTCGCGCGCAGAGCCATTGGAATCGCCATAGCCTTGTCAGGCCCTGAAGCTCCCATCCCGGCTGCGGGCACTTCCATTACTCGATTGAAGCACAATTATCAGGCCGTCTCGTTACCGGCCGTACAAAAGCAGTCAGGGCTGGAGCATGGAAACGAATACCTGAGGTGAGACACGAAGTAAGGAGGTAATGCGTATGCGAGTGATTTCACTCCAATCAGTTTCCCGCCGTTATGAGCGCCCCTGGACAGAGACCGCAAGCGCAGGGAGGAAACGATATGGTCGGCTGAGGAAGCCGCTCGGCATGTCACGCGACTGTCTATGAGCGAGCAGAGGGCTTGAGCGAGTCCGCCTTTGAAAGGGTCTTCCAAGCGGCGTCGGAGCATGTCTTGCCGCTGGCCCTCCGCAGCTTCAGCGGTCTCTTGCGTTGATCCGGGCCGAAAGCGGACTGCGTGGATGCTAACTTCGGTAGGCTATCGTACCTTATCCTGTCTGATAACTATGTCAGACGATTCGCTAACTCGCGATTCAGCGAGATATACGAAGTGGAACTACCGATGCGAAAGTCCATCTACTTCTTGAAGCCCGCTTGGGGCGGGATCCATCCTGCCGGCCTCTGGCCGGAATAGGGCTTATAGCCCGTTACCAAAGCCACCGCCTTCAGGCGGTGGTTATCACCCCGGTTGCCCCGCCAAATGCCATAGTACCCTAATGCAAAAAACTGCCCGTCATGTACATTCTTGTAAACCCTTCTTGTGATACGCTCGTCTGAAAAGGTGGCGCCACAAGTCCTACGGGGCGCCTTCACAGGAGCGAAAATGCGCAGTATCGACGCTTGCCGCCGTAGTTTATCCATCTCGGCGCTCTTATTGACGCTGGCCTTTCCACTTGCCACTTGGGCGCAGAGTCTACGCTCCCGCCCGCTGATCACCCAGTCGGTAAATGAGAACGTGTTGCACCGCCTGGCGGGCAACACGCGATCCCAGGCAAATGCCCAGAATGACGCGGGACGGGTAGCCGACGATCTGTCGATAGACCATATGCTGTTGCAGCTGAAGCGCCCTCCGGAGCAGGAAGAGGCCTTCACACAGCTGATTGAAGCTCAGCAAAACCCGAGCTCTCCCAATTACCGCCAATGGCTGACCGCCGACGAGATCGGCAAGAACTTCGGTCCCGCGCAGGCGGATATAGACGCCGTAACGGGCTGGCTCAAGGCGCACGGCTTCACGGTCAATACGGTACATCCGACTGGGATGTCGATCGATTTCTCAGGCACCGCTGGACAGCTCAGGACGGCGTTCCATACCGAGATCCACCGGCTGAACGTAAACGGGGTGGAGCATATCGCCAACATGAGCGATCCGATGATTCCGGAAGCGCTGGCGCCGGCGGTGGAAGGCGTGGTGTCGATGCACGATTTTATGCCGAGGGCGCATAACAAACCGCATGCCGGCTATACTTTCACTTCCAGCGGCACCACCAACTACGCTTTGGTACCGGCCGATCTGGCCACCATCTATGACATGAACTCGGCGCTCACCGGCGGGGCCGGTAAGGGACAGACCATCGCCGTGGTGGAAGATAGCGACATGTACAGCAGCGCCGACTGGACGACATTCCGCAAGACCTTCGGGCTTTCCAATTACACCAGCGGCTCGCTCACGACTGTGCACCCGGCCCCGGCGTCCGGCACCAACAACTGCCTGGACCCGGGCACTAACAGCGACGATATCGAGACCGAACTGGACGCCGAGTGGGCCAGTGCCGCGGCTCCCAACGCCGCCATTCAGGTGGCCACCTGCGCCAACACCAGAACTACCTTCGGCGGGCTGATTGCGGTTCAGAATCTGATTGCCGCGAGCAAACCGCCCACCGTCATCAGCATGAGTTATGGCGAGTGCGAAGCCGAGAATGGAGCCTCGGCCAATGCGGCCTACGACTCCACCTTCAAGAGCGCCGCGGCCGCGGGCATTTCGGTGTTCGTAGCTGCCGGTGACGAAGGCGCAGCCTCCTGCGATTCGGGAGCGACGGGAGCCACGCACGGAATCGGCATCAGCGGCTTTGCCGTTTCGCAGTACGCGGTCGCCGTCGGCGGCACCGATTTCATCGACACTTATCAGGGCGCAAATAGCACTTATTGGAGCGCCACGAATTCGTCGACCTATGGATCGGCGTTATCCTACATCCCCGAGATCCCCTGGAACGATTCCTGCGCCGGAAAGTTGCTCTCCAACTTCCTGGGATACTCCACCCAGTATGGATCGAGCGGACTTTGCAGCACTTCCACAGCGTCGGAGGAAGGTTTGCTGACCGTCACCGGCGGCAGCGGAGGGCCGAGCGGCTGCTTCTCCGGCTCGCCATCCACGGCGGGGGTGGTGAGTGGAACGTGCGCGGCTTACCCCAAGCCCTCATTTCAGAACGGATTCGGCGACGGTGTTCGCGATATTCCGGATGTTTCGCTCTTCGCCAGCAACGGCATTTGGGGTCACTATTATGTGATCTGCTATTCCGATCGGCGGAACGGCGGCTCCAGTTGCTCCGGCGCTCCCAGCGGGTGGGCGGGCGCGGGCGGAACGTCGTTCGCTTCTCCCATCATGGCGGGAATTCAGGCGCTGGTGAATCAGAGTAAGGGCCTGACCAAGGCCGGGAATCCATTGCCCGTCTATTATGGGCTGGCAAACAGCGGCGTTTTCCACTCCGTGACGCAAGGAGACATGGTGGTCAACTGCTCGGGGACGGTGGATTGCTTCGGAGCTACCGCTTCCTCGGGAGGGGGCGGGCACCGCGGATTTGGGGGCGGCGGGGGTGGGCGCAGCACCGCCAATGGTGCGCTCTCCACTTCCAGCAGTTCGTTCTCCCCGGCATACGCTGCCGGCAGCGGGTATAATTTCGCCGCCGGACTCGGCAGTGTAGACGTCGGCAAGCTGATCGGCATCTGGCCGTAGAAGTTAGTTAGAAAACAGGTTCCTTACTTACACTCGCGGCTCGGAAACGCAAGAAGCGTTACCGAGCCGCGAGTGTTTACGAGCCCTTTAAACTTACTTTACCTACCAAAGTTAATATTCGCATTGCTTTCCCCCGACCGTATACTTAGACCGCGAGAGTTATCGATTTACGCCTCAGGGGTCTTTATGCTTCTACAGAATTACTTTCCGGTCATAGTAAGTCTTCTCCTGTTTTCCGTGTCGGCCGGCGCTCAACTCCAAATCACCACCACTAGCGTGCCGGCGCCGACGCAGTATCAAAGCTACACCACCACCCTTACGGCCAGCGGCGGTACACCACCCTACGCCTGGTCTGTCGTTCAATCCACGGGCGTCAGCCTCCCCGAGGGAATGAGTCTGAATTCGGCCACGGGAGTGGTGAGCGCCTCGCAGGTGAACGGACAAGGTGGATACGCCGTCACCATCCAGGTGACCGATAACGCCTCTCCCAGCCCCAATGTGGCCACCGCGACTTTGAATTTCGGCGTCTATAGCGACACCGGTCTCGCAGGATGCCAGATCTTCCCGGCGGATAACATTTACAACCAGCGGATCGATCAATTGCCGGTCGATACCAACGCCGCTCACCAGATTCCCGCGAGCTACCTCAACAAAGCCCTGCACCCCGATTTCGGCCACGGATTTTATCCCGGACCGGGAGGGATCCCGTGGATGCGTGTACCGGCGAATCAGTCGACGACCAACGTCAATCTGGCTAACAGCGGCCAGATCGACTCCGCGGGAACTTATGCCTGGCCATTTCCGGCGTGGCCCAACGCGGTGATCGAAGGCACCTCCTACGGCGCCGATGGCAACGACCATCACGTGCTGATTCTGCAATCGAGCGTCAACAACATTACCGGCCCGCAGACCGGCGCCTGCACGCTCTACGAGACGTACCAGAGCACCGCCGTGCCATCGATGTTCGACGCCAGCACCAACACGTGGTCAATGTCGGCGGGCGTTCATTACGTACTGAACAGCGACGAAATCGCCGCTTCGGACTCGACGCTTGATAGCGGAGCGCAGGATTCGGCGGGCGTTCCGATCATGCCTCTGCTCCTCCGTTACAGCGAAGTTCCGCAACTGGCGAATCATCCGCTGCGCATCACCTTTCCGGGTCCCACCGACGGTTGGGTCTGGCCCGGAACCGGCTGCTGCGGCAGCAGCGGACCGCCCCAGGGGCTGCTATATCGGCTCAAAAGCAGCGTGAACTGGCAGGCGACTTGTCCCCCGAGTACCAATCCGCAGGCAGCCACGCTGCTGCAAACCCTCCAGCAGTATGGCGCTTATATGAGCGATCACGGGAGCGCCGGGTACATACAGGGCGTGCCGGACGTCCGCTGGAATGACGACGATTTGGGGTGCTTCAAGAAGTTCACCATCAGCGATTTGGAAGTAGTGAACAATTCAGTGCTGGAGGTCTCGCCGATCAGCGGACAAACCAAGCCTTACGTAATTCCGGCCGCTCTGGTGGGCGGCACGGCCGGCAACCCGTACACTTTTGCGCTTTCCGCGGTAGGCGGCAATCCGGCGAGTTTGAGCTGGTCGGTACCTTCGGGAGCGCTGCCTCCCGGTCTGTTGCTGAACCCTTCTACCGGCACAGTTAACGGCTCTATCAACTCGACGGCCAGCGGCACGTACAGCTTCAACATCACTGCGACCGATACCGCTTCCGGTTACAGTTCGGTTGCGCAGGCTTTTTCGATTAACGTGAAGCCGATCGTGGTCACCACGCAGAACATAGCTGTCACCGTGACGTCCGTGCCGGCCGGACTCCAAGTGACGGTCGACGGAACATCGTATCTTACACCCCAGAAGTTCACCTGGGTGCAGGGTTCGACGCACACATTGGCGACCACGTCGCCGCAGGGCACGGGCACTCGCAATGTGTTTTCGAACTGGAGCGACGGCGGCGCGCAGTCGCATGCGGTAGTGGCGCCTTCGCTTGCAACCCTTACGTACACGGCCAGTTTCAGCACGCAGTATCTGCTTGCGACTGTCGTTTCGCCGGCAGGTTATGGGACCGTCGCCGTCAGTCCGACTTCGTCCGATGGATATTACAACTCGGGCACGCCGGTACGAATTACCGCGACTCCGGCGGCCGGGCACACTTTCGCGAGGTTCAGCGGAGGTCTCACGGGAACGGCCGATCCGCAGACCCTGGCGATGTCCGCCCCTCATACGGTTACGGCGAACTTCGCTGTTCCGCCTCAGTTCAGTCTGACGGTGCTTCAGAATGGGACATTCACGAGTGGCGAAAAGAACGCAACTTACACCATCACCGTTTCCAATATCTCCGTGACTGCCGCCACGGGAGCGGTCAAGGTCGAGGAATTGCTGCCGTCAGGGATGACGCTGGTCTCTATGGCGGGCACGGGCTGGGCTTGCACGTCAAACACTTGTACGCGCAGCGATTCGTTGGCTGGCGGCAGCCAGTATCCCTCCATCACCGTCACGGCGAACATCGCGAGCAACTCCGCAGCCACGTTGGTGAGCGGAGCCGTTGTCTCGGGCGGCGGCGCGGCCGCGATTATGACATCGTCGGTGGCGACGATCGGGAAATAGGCTTGTGGCGCGCCGGGACTCCGAACTCCTGAAGTCGCGCCACAGTTTAGGGGGGAGGAAATTGACTTGAGCTAGTTTTGGCATCACGCACTCCGCTCCCTTTGGTCACGGCTCGGAAACGCAACGTGCCGATACTAAGCCGCGACCAAAGGGAGCGGAGTGCGGGCTCATGTCAAATTCCATGACATGGAGCGCGGAGACTCTTCTCGGCGCGACTTATCGAGTAGAGTCTCGCCACACTTAATGCCGTGGGTCCGGCTTTACCGTGAGAGCTTGCGTGTTACTCTGGCCGCCTACCGTCAGCTTCACGGTGTACGAGCCGGCCGGTAGCCAGGGGCCCTCGTTCACGGGCGTGTCCAGGTTGACCGCCGCGATCGACGGCTCGCCGCCTCGTCCTCCCCGGCCGCTCGGTGGACCGTGCAGATCCCAAACGAAGCGATGCATTCCCGCCCCAGTCGCCAGCGGCTGGAATGGACGCAGCCAGTAAGTCGGCACGTCGAGTTCGGGATTCACGGGCGGCGCCTTATCTTCGCTCGAAAAATGCGCTACCAACTTGCTTGAAGCATCGAGCACATCGAGCGTCATCGGTCCCGCAGCTGCCGACTTCAAATAGTAATAAATGATGGCGCCATCGGGCGGATTCTTTCCCGCCGGCTCCTCCGGCGGCAACGGTGTGTCGGTATTGGTATCGCGGGGAAAGCGGTATGTAGGGCGGGGCGCGAACAGATGCGCATCGGCCGACGTAATGGCAGCCGACATCTCGCGTAAGGGCGACATATCGTCGAGAATCCAGAAGCCGCGGCCATGCGTGCCGACCACTAGATCGTCCTCGTGAATCACCAGATCGCGGATCGATGTTGCCGGCATGTTCAAGCGCAGCGGCTGCCAGTCGTCGCCGTCGTTGAAGGAGACGAAGACGGCAAGCTCGCTGCCGGCGAACAGCAGCCCTTTGCGCACCGGGTCTTCGCGGACGACATTGATCGGCCCATCCGGCAGGCCGCGCACGATCTCCGTCCAGGTGGCGCCATTGTCGTGCGTCCGGAAGACGTGCGGCTTGAGATCGTCGATACGGATGCTGTTGATGGCGGCGTACACGCTGCGGTCGTCGAAGTGCGACGCGTCGAGCTGCGATACCTTACTCCAGGGCTTTAGGGCCGGCGGCGTGACGTTCTTCCAATTCTTTCCGCCGTCGCGCGTAAGGTGAATGAGGCCATCGTCGGTGCCCGCCCAGAGCACGTTGACGTCGAGCGGCGACGGCCCGAGCGCGTAGACCACGCCTCGGCGGGTGGCCTGCGACTTCGCGGCATCGGGATAGGCGGCGACGCTCGCCGGCAGATCGTAAGACTCGCGCGAAAGATCGGGGCTGATGGTCTCCCACGTCTTGCCGCCGTCGCCGGTCTTCACCACCGACTGAAATCCCACGTAGAGAATGTGCGGATCCTTGGGCGAGAACAGGACCGGGTAGGTGCGTACATGCCGGAACGTTCCCTTAGGGCCGAACTCTTCCACCTCGCCGGTGACGCGGTCCCAACGGGTGATGTTGTTGCCGCCCATTCCTCCGCCGTATACAAATCGCGCATTTAGCGGATCGGGAGCCACG
>Ga0302326_10011241_pt1 | contig 19303 bp, 15 predicted proteins | sample Palsa_T0_3_FD_202264 | JGI IMG/M metagenome (GOLD analysis project Ga0302326, IMG submission 202264) | Peat permafrost microbial communities from Stordalen Mire near Abisko, Sweden - Palsa_T0_3 | ecosystem: Environmental > Terrestrial > Soil > Palsa > Peat permafrost | place: Sweden: Abisko...
TGGCGACGATCCGCGAGCCAGCACGCTACTCGGACGCGAGCATGATTAGCGCCTGAGAGAGGCAAAGATCAATTGCGTCCTACTCATCTTGCACCTTGCTGGCGATTCCATTATCCCGCAGCAAAGACAGCGCCGCCTCAAAGCATCCACGAGGCAGGGCGATATGGCGCGGGTAATTCTCAGCGCAACCGATGACCCGTGGCTTGTCCACACTGATAACCGCATGGCCTGGGCCTTGTAGAACTCCGGATTCTGGAAGGCAGCCAACCGGATGAGTCTGTTGACCAGTGTCTGCGGCAGCTGCGCCTTTTCGAAGTAGATCAAATTGGCAAGCGTCAGTTCGAGTGATTTCGGCATCGGGCCAACCAGTTTCGTGGCCGAGGTACTCTGGCGCTTCCAAGGAGTCGCCAAATCCTCGTCGTCGATAAAAGTAACGTCAAGCGGATGCCCGCCACCGGTGGCCCGCAAAATGGTGGCATCGATGTCGTTAGCGTCCATCGGTTGGATAGTCGCCAAGAACGCCCACTGATCCGGATACGGCCGCAGCTCGGCGTCGACGAACACACTGCACCCCGTCTCGCGCGGCGCCTTCTGCAGCGGCAACGCAATTAGGTTGCCGAACCCACCTTTGGGCATCGTGTCCTGGTTGGGAAAGAGTCGATCATAGGAGTTCAGCTGAAGCTGTCGCGTACGAGCGCACGTGTGGCTGATGATTGCCGTGCCTAAGCACCTCGCGTCGCGAGCCGAAACCCGACCGGCGAAAAACACCCAAGCGTGAGCGCCCTGACCTGATCGCGAAATCTCCAATGCGGCAGGTACGCCAAGGGCCTCACAGCTCTGCATGAACCCCCGCGCATCGTCCCGCCATTCCGCTTCGTCGAAATCGACGGCGAGAAAGTAGCAGCTATCATCCTGCAGCAAGGGATAGATACCGATGGTGTGCTCCCCGGCGAGGTGGCCGTAGATCACCGCGTCGGATAGCGGGATAAAGGATCGATTGGGACAGTCGCTACATTTAATGCGCGGCTTTTGGCAGACGCCGGGTCGCCATTCATTGCCGCAGGCGGGGGCATAGCCTGATTTGCCGGTTGTCTTGCTCTCCCAGCGCACGGGGTAGACGTCTGTGCGTCCGCGAAATAGCCGGCGAAACAGTGCGACTTTCTCGCCGGTGGAAAGCTTCGACGGTTCGGTTGATGGTCGAGAGACGCCAGACGGCCGCCACTCGATTCCATGCGACTCGAGCAACGCAATTAGGCGCGCGTTCTCGGCTTGTAATTTGGAGAGCAGGTCAGCGGGCACGGGCTTTTTCGACCGAGATACGTATCTACGACATGAAAGTTAGTGCGGAAATGGCTATCGGATTCAATGGCAACGTCGCCGGCTACGTTACGAGCCGAGTGACTCTAGTGCGCCCTGGTTCAAGAACAGCGAAACGGCTATAGAGACTCTCTCCGTTGTCGGAGAGGAACCTGAGCACTGCAGCGGTGAGCGCTGACCGAGCCGACGCGGGATAGCGGATCAAGATTACGCCGGAATGCTGCTTGGCGGCTGCAAATACGAGCTGGCCGAAATCCTTGTCTTCCGTCAGCAGCAATCGTCGTTCCGAGCGCGCGAAGTCGATGACCCTCTGGTCGTCCGCACCGGCCATTTGCTCGCTGATTGCGATGACATCATAGCTAGCCGCTCGAAGATCGGTCACGAGCGAAAAGTCGCAGTTCTCGTCCGCGACGAGGCGCACGGACGGCTTCCTACTCGGCGACGCTCAGTACAACTTCCTCATGACCAAGCGAATCGGCGGCGTATCGGAGCGCTGCATGAATATCTTGCGGCGTCAGCGTGGGGTATGCCTGCAGAAGCGTCTTCTCGTCAGCGCCCTCGCCCATTTTGCGGACGATCAGCTCGACCGGAATACGCGTTCCACGAATCACGGGTTTCCCAAGCATAATCTTGGGATTGATTTCGATCCGATCGTGAACAGTCATCTGTGCATTCCTCCGCTGACCTTCGGCTCTGGGCGCCTTTCGATCCAATCGTCCTCGCTCGGCGAGCACTGGGCGATAGTACAACATAGCCGCAATCCTCTTTCACCTGCCGTAACATATTGATTAATCAGACCGACCTTGGGAATCAGCCTTGAACCGGATAGATAGCCGGGGAGTGATTGGCTCGGGTGCCATCCGTGTCGCGGTTTCCACTTATTAGCGTCGTTTGGGCGTCACGTGGGCGCGCCACTTTCTCTACGGCTGCGGCCAAATGATCCGGCGACAGATGCGCGTAGCGCAGGACCATCGTCGTGTCCGCATGCCCGAGAAGCTCGCGAACGGTGTTCAGCGGAATACCCGATTGCACCAAACGACTGGCAAAGTGATGGCGCAGATCGTGGAAGCGGAAATTCTGCAGCTCCGCTCCCTTTTTCAGTCTCCGCCACGCGCGATCGACCCGTTTCAGCCTTCCCCCTCCCACGCCAGGAAAGACCCGCGACTCCTCGTCCTTGGCAAGTTTGCGCCACGTCTCAAGCGTCGAGAGCGCCTCGGCATTCAGTGGAATGCGGCGCGTTTGCCCGTTCTTCGCCGACACACCGCTGACCGTGAGCCACTTCGCGTCAAAATCGATGTCTTGCCACCTGAGATGGAACAGCTCGCTGCGTCGTAGCCCCGCCTCGGTTGGACGGGCAATCGAGAGAAACCTATACATCGCCGACTGGCAGATCTTCCGTGCGCCGCCCCACTTAGCGGCGGTGTTTATGTGGCGGCAGCGTCGTCGCTGGATGATCCCGATCTATTCCGAGAATTTCGACGCCTGTATGTTGAATCAGGTGTTTGGTGCAGACGCACAAAAAAACGTCGAGCAACGAGAATCCATCATATGGAGAGTCGCGGACGCTTGATGCTTGCCATGAGGTACTGCCTTCCAGATTGCGCGGATCACAGCAACTTTCAAGAATCTCGATGAGTGTCACCCAATTATGGGCCTAATCCATATTTGCGCGGCGGGTGCTCACTGTGTCCGTTAGCAACGACATGAATACCTTGGCGGGGTTTCCGAATGGCAGGTAAGTGGCTCGGATTTCGCGCTGACTAATTACCGGTCTTCGCCGGCAGCGGCCCTTTGTCGCGACTACGCCCTATGACCGCAATCCGTAATCTGCACCGCTTCACTCCATGATGAGTGCGCGGACATGCGGCCTGCGAGGTCAATTGACGCCCGCGCCAAGCTGAGCGCAAAGTAGAACGGACCGGGCCGAGCGCGCTAACGCACGGCCTGACCCTCACCACACATGCATTCATATGGCTGATAGGTGGAGCAGTTCGGGGCCAAAGAGGTGATCACATTCAACTGGCGCGATGCTGCAAACGCATGCCTAGAGCTGGGACATTGGGGACCATGGTCGATGTACAGCGAGGTGCGGCCATGACGCCCGAGGCCATCGAGCAGGATTTTATTCGCGAGCTCTCAACTGGCGACAACCAGATCGGCAAGAGCCAACAGAAGACTGAGCGGCGCGAGCGCGTGCGCCAAGCCATCTACGTCAACAGCAAGGTGGGGCATAAATTCGACGGCACCACGATGACTTATGCCGAGGCGTTCAAGGCGGCATATGGGGAGCGATTAGATAGGCGCGCGGCGAGCCGTGAACCGCCGCCGCCGGAAGACGATGGTGACACTGATGTCTCCACTGAACATGGCAATCGCTCATAAAACGCACGCGGCGGCAAGCGCGACCTTCGCGATGTGTCTAGCGGGTTGTCCATGAGACCAAGATCCGGTCGGTCGCGCGTTGCCGTGACGACCAATGATTTTGGACCGAGTTTGGGGAATGAGCGCGACACGTCGAACGAAGTTGCGTGATTCGGCCCGGAATGCGGGGAAGTCTCAGCGTGGCAGCGCATTAACATTCCGCTTCATTGCTTCCCGGCAATTGCTGAAGCGCATGGAGAATCGATTCGAGCAGCGGTAGCCGAACTCGGCCACCCCGCGAATCGACAGAAACGAGCGATCTCTCCACCAGTTTGTCGAGGATGTCGATCGGGGTCGAAATGTTCTCTCGATTGCTCCTTCCCGATCGCCTCCGCGGCGTCGAGGGAAAAGCTCCGCAGAACACCGCAAGCCAGCGCAATCCGAGCCTCATCGCTCAGGGTTTCGTACTTCGATCGATCATCGTTCCAAGTGTTCGATGTCTCGGCAGCGCTGTCCTACCTGGAGGGTGCGCTTTCGCTCTCGCATCTATTAACAAATGTCGGGTTTCCGCCCCATCGTACTAACAAGCGCGGGAGCAGAAGTGTCGCCACCACCGGCAATCAGTCAGACTGTATTGCCTCCCTCGAAACGGTTACGCGACCGTTTGCTTTACAGCATAGTTTATACGGGATACGTTATGCAGATGCTTTAACCCCTCAGTTCCTGGTCCTGCGTGGCGCATGCCGGCCGGCGCAAATCGGCGGCTGCAATCTCTATGATTCCTGCTGGAATGCCACTTGCTGGCTCCTACGACCGCCTTGTCGTCGCCTTGTCGGTTGTGATCGCGGTGGCGGCTTGCTACGCAGCCCTTGATCTTGCGGGACGCGTCGCTGCCGGAAAAGGCTGGTCGTTCGCGACATGGTTGACCTGCGGCTCGCTCGGCATGGGCGTTGGTATATGGTCCATGCATTTTACGGGCATGCTGGCCTTCAGCCTGCCGGTTCCGGTGAGCTACTATTGGCCGACCGTTGTACTGTCCTATGCCGTCGCGGTTGTCGCCGCCGCGCTGGCGCTCTATGTGATAAGCCGCAAGCAGATGAGCAGCGCTCGCGCCGTGGGCAGCGGCGTCGTGATGGGCTGCGGAATTGCGGCCTTACATTACCTGTGCATGATGGCCATGCAAATGGCCGCCGATTTCCGCTTTGATTTCCTGTTGGTGGCTTTGTCTGCTGTCCTTGCCATCGTGTTTTCCTACTCCGCACTGCGCCTTGCATTTTATTTTCGGGACGCAAAGGAGGAAGTTGCTTGGAGAAAACTCGGCAGCGCTTGTGTCATGGCCACCGCGATCTGCGCGATGCATTACACCGGCATGGCCGCAGCCACTTTCATGTCTTCTGGGACCGAACCGGATCTGTCCCATTCCGTGACTGTTTCTTCGCTCGGAACCACCGGCATCATCACCGTCACGCTCCTCGTCCTCGGCTTCGCCATCCTGTCATCGATTGTAGATCGCCGCTTCCACGCACAAGCGCTCGAATTGGCTCTGACGCAAACAAAGGTAGAACTCGCCCGTGTCGGTCGCGCTACGTCCCTGGGAGAACTGGCCGCATCCATTGCGCATGAGATCAATCAACCGATCGGCGCGGTTGCCAATAGCGCAAGTGCATGTTTGCGGTGGCTTGCGATGCAACCCCCTAATCTGGAAGAAGCGCGAATGGCCGCCGCACGGACAGTTCGTGAGGCGACTCGCGCCGGTGAGGTGATTACCAGGATTCGCGCGCTGCTGAAGAACGAGCCGCCTAAAGTGGAACGCGTCGATCTCAATGAGGTGATCCGGGAGGTTTTGACGCTGGCTGGCAACGAAATTGAAAAAGGACGCATTGCAGTGAAGACCGCTTTGGCGGCCGATGCTCCCGTTGTCCTGGGAGATCGCGTGCAACTGCAACAGGTGATACTGAATTTGATCACCAACGCCATCGCAGCGATGGCGTTGGTCGAAATTCGCCCGCGGGAGTTAAGCATCGACACGGCAGCGGGTGGCGGTACCTTGCGGGTCTCTGTACAAGACACGGGTGTGGGCCTGGGGCATGAAGACGTAGAGCAATTATTTCGTCCTTTCTTCACCACTAAACGGGGTGGTATGGGAATGGGACTCTCCATTAGCCGTTCGATTATTGAAGCTCATAGAGGTCGCTTGTGGGCTGCATCGCGCTCCGGGCGCGGTGCTGTCTTTCAATTCAGCCTCCCAATAGCCGATGGTGCTGCATGAGCGAGCCCGAGCCCTTGGTTATTGTCATCGATGACGACGCGCCAACGCGAGAGACCCTCAGCAGCCTGATTCGCTCGGTCGGATTGCGGGTGGAGCTTTTCGGTTCAGCGCAGGAATTCCTGAAAAGCGACCGACCGGATGCTCCCGCTTGCCTTGTCCTCGACATCAGGCTGCGCGGAATAGGTGGGCTCGATCTTCAGGGTAGATTAGCCGCCGCTAATATCAGAATCCCGATTATCTTCATCACCGGACACGGGGACATCCAGATGTCAGTCCGCGCCATGAAAGCGGGGGCCATCGAATTCCTGACCAAGCCGTTCCGTGATCAGGACTTGCTGGATGCCATTTACGTCGGCTTGGAAAAGGACCGCGAACGCCGCCAACGAGAGGCAGAAGTTGCCATTCTGCGTGAACGTTTTGAATCCCTGACACCTGGCGAACGGAAGGTCCTGCATCTGGTTGTTTCCGGTCGGCTCAACAAACAGATAGCGGCCGAAATTGGAACTAGCGAGGCAACGGTCAAAGTCCACCGTAGCCAGCTCATGAAGAAGATGGGCGCTGCATCCATGGCTGACCTTGTCAGAATGAGCGAAACAATGGAATCGTCCCCACGAACTAACAGAAGTTCGTAAAGGCATCCCTTTACCGACGTAGGCATCTCCCTTACCAACGCACAATAGTTTCGTTGGGCTGCCGGTGCTACGTTCAACAACTGTAGGGTTGAGCGTCGATATACCGCTCCGCTAACCATTTTCTAATTAGGAGTTAAATCACGTCATTTCGCGCCTACAGGCTGACCGCTTCGGCTTCACGATATTTGTCGGGTCCCTAAACGGGCGTTGCAGTGATCGAGGTCGTAGAATCGCCTTGGAAAGCGAAGCAGAACCTCCTGATCGCTGCGCTGCCCGCCGCAGAGTCGCAGAGGTGGCGCTCGCTGCTGGAACCCGTCGATCTGCCGCTCGGCTCGGTTTTGCACGAGTCTGAAAGCAGGCTGAGCCATGTCTACTTTCCGACCACCGCCATCGTCTCGCTGCTGTATGTGCTGGCCAATGGCGCCTCCGCGGAGATTGCGGTCGTCGGCCATGAGGGAATCGTCGGAGTTTCGCTGTTCATGGGTGGCGAATCCACAACCACTCGGGCCGTGGTGCAAAGCGCAGGCAAGGCATATCGGCTCAAATCGCAGCTGATGAAACAGGAGTTCAATCGCGCAGGACCTGTACTACATCTGTTGCTGCGCTATACCCAGGCGCTGATTACGCAAATGGCTCAGACGGCGGTGTGCAACCGCCATCACTCGCTCGACCAGCAACTCTGCCGCTGGCTGCTGTTGAGCTTGGACCGTCTACCGGACAACGAATTAGTGATGACGCAGGGACTGATCGCGAACATGCTAGGTGTGCGGCGCGAAGGGGTGACCGAGGGTGCGCTCAAGTTACAGCAAGCCGGGTTGATCCGATACACACGTGGCCGTATCACGGTGCTTGATCGTCCTGGGTTGGAAAAACGCAGTTGCGAGTGCTATTCGGTGGTAAAAAAAGAATACGACCGGCTGCTTCCCGCGAAGTTGGCGAGTTGACAGCCGCGGCGCAAGCGGGGCGCCGCGTGAATAGAACCTATACGCGTCGTCCGTCGCCCAGCCAGGCTACGTGTCTCGGCGCCGCGCAGAACTACGGTACCGTCGGAAATGAAGACGCTGCGCCCTGAGAAAGAGATCCGCGAGGATTTGCACAAGCAGTTCTTTGCGATGCATCTTCGATGGGAAGACTGGAAGGAGAAGGCAAATGCCGGAATTCAACCTCACATGTCTGCTTCGGCAACGAAATATTCGGCATGCTCGGCAAGTACCTCAGACACGACGAGCATGCTGACAAGCGCTGGAGCAGAAGAATCGCCACGACCGGCAGACAGCCTGTATAGCCCTCCTCGAAACCACGTCAATACATGAACGCGGCCCAACGCCACAGACTTTCGCGGCGCGCCTGTGTAATGCCGACGTTGGATCGGAGCCTCGCTTTTCGTCATGGCGGATATCGTTGACTCGCGATCGATGGGTCCGCTCGGCGGCTTGCAACGAAACCCTCGCGGAGGACCAGGGGGGGGTTGAGAGGGCTCGCTCGTTCTTGAATCGACCAGTTCAACCCGCACTGTTCTCGCTCGATGCACATTCGGATCACTGGTTGACTTATAAGTGATCACATAGCGCACTCGCAGGTTCTCCATCAGGTCATCAAAGATGGCGGGAAGATCCACAACTGCTTGAGGTGAATACACGCGCCCACCGCAGGCGGCAGCGATTTGACGCAGTTTCGATTCGGCTCCCTTCCAATCGATGTGTGCGTACGGACCCGCATCTAGAGAAACGGATGCATGCTGTTGCAGCAGCGGACCGAGATTGATCGCGTAGATCGGCGTATCGGACTGCCCCACTGCATGAAGTGCGTCGCGATAGTTAGCTTTGCTGAAAGTGTCGAGGCCTGAGGAAACCAATAAGAGGGCTTTGCGTCGGCTCAGCGGGTGCATCTGCGTGACCACCGCTATGAGCGCATCATAGAAATTCTGCTCGGAAAAAGGCGGCGTTCGCAGCTTCAGAACGGCGCTACCCAAGGCGTCACGTCCGTCCGAGAAACCGGCGATCTCCTCGACTTTATCGCCGTATGTCCAAATGGCCACTTTGTCATCGGCACCGATTTCGCCCAGCAATTGATTTGCGGTCGCGGAATCTGCTTCGCCGACAGATTCATTCAACGCTTGGTATCGCCCGCCATACTCAAGCAACACTCCGAGTGAAACTGCAGCGTGTTCAATCTCGACGCTCGCGCTCTCTTGCCGCACACCATTCTAATAGACCGCGAAATTCTCGCGACGAATGTTCGGAATGAAGTAGCCCCTCGGATCCTGGACGAGCATTCTGATCGTCACGACCTGAGTATTGGCTTCGGTGGCGCTAAATCGATATTCAGGGCCCGCAAATCCTGCGCCGCCCGCGCCCTCACGAGGGTCCGCTCACCGCTTCGATATCCTTGATCTCTATCCCCACAAACCCCGCCACTCAGCCGCGCGGGAGCGTCAAGCGTCCACCCCTGAACTAAGGACTTTTTGCGGCAGCGGAATGTTTGAACGTGCTCGGGACTGCAGTCGGCAAGGTGCCAATATTGTTCAGCACGAGGCGCGTGTGCTCACGAACGGTTTGCTTAATCAACGAAAGCTTGTCGTTGTCGAGCTTTGACCAGCGCATGATCCGGAAAACTTCCTCGCGCCTCGCGTTCATCCAATGGATCTGGCCGAGAATCAACAGCGCCCTCAGACGGCTTATCTCATCCGACGTGGAATCCGTGATGGTTGCCACCAGGCTCGTGACGGCCTCGATAATCGGACGGCTCAGCTCGTCTCGGATCATTTCCATGCCGGGCCCAGCGCCGTCGTGCTTGCCGCGCATGATGAAGCGGCTCCAGCTATCCGTGCCGGGATCGGCGAGACTGTCCGTCAACGCGTCGAGCAGTTCCTCGAGCGCACCGAGCGCAATTTGCTTGGAGCCCGCCTGCGCGCTCTCCTTCGCGCGGTCGATGCTCGGCTTCAGGTTGGGCAGCGCCCGCCCGATGATGTACTGCGCGCAAGCACGGTGCAGCCCTTCCTTGCTATCGAAGTAATACTGCAACGCGGGCGTCTTGACCTTGGCTTTGGCTGCGATGTCGCGCGTCGAGGCCTGATCAAAGCCGCGCTCGCCGAAAACTTTCAATGCTGTGGTGATGATCTGCGCCCGCGTCTCGTCGCCGCGCGCATAGCCGCCAGCTTTCGGTCTGCGTCTCGGTACGCGTTTCATTGGACAGATTTTTGCACAGTATTCACGCCTTGACAAAAATACTTCCAGTCGGCAAACATATGTTTATCATCTGATAGACATTTTTCGGAGCATGCAACATGAGCGATCCCGGGCCCTCGCCGAATCAGCAGCAGCCAACCCAGGCGGCTGCCCCGGCGCCAGCGAGGCGCAAGCCGCTCAATCCTCGTGTGCGCCTCGGGCTCTTCATTGGCGGCGGCGCGCTTGCCGTGATCGGCCTGATCTTTGGAATCGAGTGGTTCTTGCACGGTCGCTTCATGATCTCGACCGAAAACGCCTACCTGCGGGCGGACTCGGTGACGGTGTCGCCGCGCGTCACCGGCTACATCGACGAGATCTACGTCAAGGAAAATCAGCACGTCACGGCGGGCCAGCCGCTGCTGCACATCGACAAGCGTAACTATCTAGACACCGTCTCGCAGCAGAACGCCAGCGTTGCTGCGAGGGTAGCGGACCTGGACGCCGCAGGCAGTCAAATCCATAAACAGGAGGCGGAAATCGCACAGAGCCGAGCCCAGGTCGAGAGCGCGCGCGAAAAAGCCAGGTTTGCCCGCGAACAGGCAGCACGCTACAAGTCGCTCCGCGATCAGGGCGCGGATACCGAAGAGAGATCCGCGCAGTTTGAAAACGAGAGCGCCCAGGACGCGGCGGCGGAAGCGGCCGCCACCGCCAGCCTGCGGGCCGCGGAAGGTCAGCTTGGCGTCCTTGAGAGCCAGCGCGCACAGGCCGAAGCACAGCTGCAGTCGGCCAAGGCGCAGGTCAACACGGCTCAGCTAAATTTGGACGATACCGTGATCAAGGCCAGCGTCGAGGGGGTCGTAGGCGATGACAGCGCGCGCGTCGGCCAGTTCGTGCAACCGGGGACGCGTCTCATGTCCATCGTGCCGGTCAAGAGCGTGTACCTGGTGGCGAACTTCAAGGAGACCCAGATTAAGCGTATGCGCATCGGCCAGAAGGCGCACTTTAAGGTGGACGCGATTGGCGGCAAGGAAATCGACGCCGAGGTGGAGAGCTTCGCACCGGGCACCGGTTCGCAGTTCGCGCTGCTGCCGCCGGAGAACGCAACCGGCAATTTCATCAAGATCGTGCAGCGCGTGCCGGTGCGCCTGCGCGTCCTGCCGCCGAAGGAGCTGGCCGAGCGGCTGCTCCCCGGCCTCTCCGTGGTCGTCTCCGTCGACACTACCCGCGAGGAGCCGGCGACGTGACAGCCGACGCGCCTAAGAATGCCAGCGCCCAGGATTGGCTGGCGGTGTTTGCCGGCGCCTTGGGAGCGCTCATCGCTACGCTCGACATCTCCATCGTCAATTCGGCCCTGCCGCAGATTCAGGGCGAGATCGGTGCGACCGGTACTGAGGGCACATGGATCGCCACCGGCTATCTGGTCAGCGAGGTGGTGATGATCCCGTTGAGCGCATGGTTGAGCCGACTCTTGGGTATGCGCACCCTGCTGTTGAGCTGCTCCTCGCTGTTCACAGTCTTTTCGGTGCTCTGTGGTTTCAGCAGCAGCCTGATGCTCATGATCATCGGCCGTGTCGGTCAGGGATTCTTCGGCGGCGCGCTCATTCCAACCGCGCAGACCCTCGTGCGCACTCGATTGCCACCGCATCAGATGCCGGTCGGCATGACGATATTCGGGCTCATCGTGCTGCTTGGACCACTCTTGGGGCCCGTCGCCGGCGGCTGGCTCACCGAGAACTGGAGTTGGCAGTGGTGCTTTTTCATCAACATTCCCGTGGCGATCGCGCTGGCATTCCTGTTGCTGGGCGGCCTGCCGTACGAGCCCCCAAATCTCAAAGAACTCGCTCAGGCTGACTGGGTCGGCATCGCCGGACTCACTGTCGGCTTAAGCTGTCTCACCGTGGTGCTCGAGGAGGGGCAGCGCGAGCAATGGTTCCAGTCGAATCTCATTATCGGACTCGCCGTCTGCACGGTCGTCGGTCTTCTGGTGCTCGCCTACGCTCAGCTCACCTCACCCCATCCCGTTATCAAGCTCAATCTCCTCAAGAACCGCACCTATGCCGGCGTAATTATCATCATCGTCGTCCTCGGCATGGTGCTATACGACATCCTATACGTGCTGCCGCAGTTCCTCGGCGTCGTCGCCGGCTACAACGCCGAGCAATCTGGGTGGGTGTTGGCCCTCTCCGGCGTGCCCGCGTTCATCATGTTGCCCTTACTACCCAAAATCCTCGGGCGCGGCGATGCCAGGATCATGGTGTTTCTTGGCCTCGTGTGTTTCGCCGTCAGTTGCTTCCTCGACATCCATCTCACCGCCGCTTCGGGCGGCGGCGACTTCGTCGTATCCCAGCTGCTGCGCGGCTTCGGCCAGATGTTGTCCTTCATGCCGCTGAATCAGATATCCGTAGGTTCAGTCTCCCGTGCGGAGACCGCCGATGCTGCAGGGTTTTTCAACATGGCAAGAAACCTGGGCGGCTCCATCGGGCTGGCGCTGCAGGGCGTGTTCATCGACCGGCGCGTCGAGGCGCATGCCGATGCCATCCGCGAGTCCGTGACTGCCAACTCGGTGCTGCTGCAGGAGCGCCTCGCCGGCCAAGCCGCCGGCTTGGCGGCGCGTCATGGCGACCTGGTTTATGGCACTCAACAAGCCATCCAACAACTGGCGTTGCAGATCCATCAGCAGGCCCTGGTGATGACTTATGCCGACTGTTTCTGGGTCTTAGGTATCGGGCTCATCGTGCTCATGCCCTTGGTATTGCTGCTACGCGGCGGCCGGATTATGGGCGGGCCCGGACCGCAGGCAAGACCGCAGGCCGTAGAGGCATGATGAAATCCTTTTTTGTCGCCGTCTCTCGCATCCTGACCGTACTCATGGCCGGCACGCTCGCGGCCTGTGCGGTGGGACCGGACTACAAAGGACCGCCCATCGTCAAAGAGCAGAACACCCGCTTCGTCCGCGGTTCTGCCGTGGAGGGTCCGCAAGTACCTGACCCGAAGTGGTGGTTGCAGTTGCACGATCCTTTATTGAGCGATCTCATCGAACGAGCGCTGAAATCGAGCCCGAGCGTGGATGTGGCGACGGCGAGGCTGCACGAAGCGCGCGCGACGCTGGCCTCGGAACGCGCGAAGGAACTGCCCAGCACCGGAGCGTCGGCGGCGTACCTGCGCGCGCACGGACTAACATCCGCGCTGGGCGCGGCGCCCGAAAGCGCGTCAGGCGACACCAACATCTATGCCATCGGTTTCGATGCGACTTGGGAGATCGACCTCTTCGGCGCGCATCGTCGCGCGGTCGAAGGAGCCGCCGCCTCACTCGAAGGCTCGCGCGCCAACCTGCGGGACGTGTTCGTGTCCTTGAGTTCCGAAGTTGCACAGGCCTACATCCAGTTGCGCGATGCGCAGGAGCGGCTGAGGCTGACGAAGCGCAGTGTCGAGATCGAACGGCAGCTGCTGGATCTGATGCGGCGGCGGCGCGCGGCGGGCGTTGCCTCCGAACTGGATGTCGCTCGTCTCGCCAACCAACTGGACACCACACAGGCGGCGCTGCAGCCGCTTGAGGCCGAGGTCACCGAGCAGATGGACAAGCTGGCGCTCCTGACGGGCGATGTCCCGGGTTCGCTCGATCAAGAACTTACTGCCCCCACCGCCGTGCCGCTGCCGCCCACCGCGACTCCTGTCGGCGATCCGGAAGGCATGCTGAGGCGCCGGCCGGACATCGCGGCAGCCGAGCGCAAACTCGCCCAACAAACGGCCCTCATCGGCCAAGATATCGCCGCGCTGTTCCCGAAGCTCACGCTGCTCGGTGATCTGGGGTTCACCGCGCCGACGCCGCGCACCTTGTTCAACGGCGGCAGCTTTACCTACGTGGCGGCGCCCATTCTGCAGTGGACGCCGCTCGATTTCGGGCGCAACAAGGCGAAGATCGACCAGGCAAAATTCTCGCGCGACGAGGCCGAGGCCGACTACCGGCGCACGGTGCTCGCCGCCCTGCAGGATGCGGAGTCTGCCCTGAACCGCTATGGCCGGCAGCGCAACTCCGTCACCGACTACGCGAAGGCACTCGATTCAGCCGAGCGCGTGTATAACCTCACCGAGGTTCGACTGCGCGCGGGCACGGCTTCCACAACGGACCTGCTCGATGCGGATGGCAGAAGGCTGCAGGCGCAGATCAGTTATCAGCAGGCGGTGGCGAAGCTCAGCACCGCTTTCGTCGCCATACAGAAGAGCCTCGGCCTCGGCTGGTACTGATGTCAGCTAACTATCGTGCGCGTGCACAGCCGAAAAGACGATGATCCGCCTTTAGCAAGTGCCTGGCCGATTTTTCCGAAGCCGACGATTGCGTAGCTCATAAAAACTTCTCCATCCCTCGGACGGATCCCATTGCTTTCACTGCCGTTCCGCGCATCGCAGGTACGCGTTCAACCAAGTTCACAGGAGGCGCGTGTCGGCCGGCTCATGCTTAAGGTCGTCGTGACGGCCGTCGTTATATTTTAACGACTTGGCGAGTTGGTCGGCCTCTTGCTCGATATCGTCCAGCGCGGCGATAGCCACAGCGTAGAACTTACCTCCGTTTCCCTCTGCGAAGGTGCGGACACCACAGGTCTTGCAGAAGCGATAGTGAAGGTGGGCCTCGGATTTGCCAGGCGGAATCCACGAGTAATCGGATAACTGGTCTTCGCCTTTTTCGACTTTAAAATCTTCAGGCTGCACGATCGAGAACCAAAAGCGCGACTTGGTGCAAATCGAGCAATTACAGCGCGTCGTTCCTTTATCGAAGTCAATCTTGGCCTTAAAGGCGACTGCACCGCAGTGACATGAGCCTTGGTAGGTTTTCTTCGCCATCGTGTTCCTTGATCCGCTTTGAGTAGAGATTGGAAAAGCCCCTGTCGGAGCTCTACCGGCATCGAAATTCGATCAAAGGTTCCGGCGTGGGGTGTGAGTTAACCTAACAAGTCGCCGCTCGAGCGTCTGTTCGCCGGGCAACATAGGAGTACACAGTTATCGACTGAGCCTGAAGAGTCGCCATCTTCGACAGGAAGCCCGTCGACGAGAGCGCCGGGCTTTCTCCTTTCCTGGCTTGGTCGCGTTATCGTCGGCACCGAAACGAAAGCAACGTCGTTGACGTCAAATTCGCGCGTCGAGCAGGCGGTTTTGAGTTTCCTCATCCTGTCACCCCGACCATTGACTCTATGAGCCGAAAGCTCAAGTCCGAATGGACGCTAGGTCTGCTGCGCCGGCCCTGACTCCAGAGTCACGTTCTTTACGTTGTCATCGGGAATTCGGTCAATCAACAAGGCGAACGGATCGATTCCTGCTTTCTCCGGCAGTTGCGCCGTTATAAAGATGAACGTGGAGTTGCGCTGGGTAATGTGCACGCGCTGGCGATAGAGCGTATCGCCGTATTTCTTCCCGCTGGCAGGCTTGGCAAATGCCCCGATGTCGATCCAGTCATCCACGGGCACTTCGGTTTCCTTGCCCGTGGCGTCGGCCTTGAATTTGCGCGCTTCTACCTGAATGGTGATCTCGTATTTTCCGTCCGTACGCTTCACCGCTGTGGCCTCGAGGGTGCGATTCGAAAACAGGGTGATATCTTCGAACAAATCTTTGATCAGGTATTGCAGGTTGGGCGGAGTTTCCTCTTTCAACGCATCCACTAGGGCATAGGAGGTGGGATAAGGCGGAGGCGCATAGGCGTATTGCTGAATTATCTTGCGCAAGGCTCGATTGACGGCATCCTCGCCGATCATCTCCTTCATGTAATAGAGCACCACTCCGCCCTTTGCGTAGTGAATGTAGCCCTGCCCGGACTCGACGGTAAGGAGCGGACGTTCCTTGAGCCGCTCCGCACCGCGGGAGCGCAGGTAGTTATCCATCTCGAGCATCAGGAATTTCCGCATCAGATCCCGGCCATACTCTTTCTCCATGACCATGAAAGAGGAGTATTGCGCCAAGGTCTCGGATAGCACGGTTGCTCCCTCCATGTCGGCGCCTATCACTTGATGCGCCCACCACTGGTGCGCCATCTCGTGGGCCACTACGTAGAAAACAGAATCTATGTCATCGGGATGATTCAAATTGGCAATAAATCCGATCGATTCGGAATAAGGCATAGTCCCGGGGAATGCCTGGGCAAAACCGGCCACGCGGGGATACTCGACGATACGTGCCTCCTTGTGGTCGTACGGGCCGAAGTTCTTGATGTAGTAGCCTAGAGACTTTTTCATGGAGTTCATCATCCGGGGAACATTCCAGGGTTGTTCCTTGAGGTAATAAACTTCCAGCTTGATGCCGTTCCACCCCTCGCGCGCCACTTCATAGCGGCCGGACATGAAGGTATAAAAATTCAAGGAGGGATGATCGAGTTTGTATTCGAAATAGCGGCGGCCGTCCTGCTGCCATTCGCGCACCAGCGATCCCGGCGCTATGGCGATCTGGTCGGGCGTCGTGCTGATGATGGCGCTAATGTCGACCCAATCTGAGTGTCCCGGGATGTAGGTATTACTGCAATCGGCAGTACAGTTGCGTTCCAACACGGGCATGAGGTCAAATTCCGGAAGGCCAAATTTCTTGCGCTCCACCGCATCGCTTAGCAGTCGAAAAGAGTTGTAGCCGATAATGGGGCCGCTGTTGAAGAATGTTCCGTTCTGCACGACACGTGAATTGCTCACATCATTCTCAAACCCGCGGTTCTTGCTCGTCACGGTGAAGTGCAGCGTGCGCTCTTCGCCGGGCTGCAAGGGTGAGGTAAAACGATAAATGCGATAGGACAGACGCGTGTCATCTTTACTGAGCACGGCTCCGGGAATTTCAATGAAGGTGTCGTAGAGCGGGTCGAGTGAGAAATGAATTTCGTCCAGGGGATCGGCGTAGGGATTGTAGATCACTTCATCGCCGCGCATGTTCGCGTTGCGGGTCGAGGGGAAAATGTCGACCGCGTACTTCACGCTGCGCACCCGCGGCTGCGGCAACTTATCCAGTGGCTTATACGTCTTCTCATAATCAGCCTGGACGCGCTCGATGTCTTTGGGGCCCAGGAGGCAATTCAGTATTTCCGTGTTGTACCAGATCCAGCCTCCGCAAACGACGAAGGCGAGCAGAGAAACAGCCGCGGCGGCTTTCCAGCCGGCACCAAACCGCAAGGCGGCGTTGCGGCGGCGAGCGCGCCATCGTTCCGGCTTGCCACGCGGCCAGAACATGACGGTGGCGATGGCCATGAGCGCGGAGAAAAGCAGCCAATAGACGGTGAACCAGTCCCACGCCAAACGGTAAGGTGCGTCGCCGAAGAAATCCGAATAAATTACGCGTGGCCTCACTGCAAATTGAACCAAGTTAGTGGCCACATTCAAGGGCTTCCACAGAAAACTATTTACTAAATAGAAGGCTATGAAAGCGAAATATCCCGCGTACTTGTTGGGCGCCAGGGCATGAATGAAGAATGCCAGAATCGCCATGAGCACAACCCATGAGACGTTTCGCACCAGCAATTCGTGAGCATAGAGACCGAACTGGAAGCGGTAGTAGCCATGAGCTACCTGCACGACGACGCCTGCCAACAGCGCCACGGCTTGAATCACCAACACCATGGCGATGAGCGTGGCCAGCCGCGCGGCGTAGGACACCCACTCGGGGGTGGGCGTTGCGTCGGCGATTTCGTCCACGCGCTCGTCGCGGTCCTTCCAGACCAAAGCGCCGGAGAAGTAAGTGATGATGGCGATCAGAAGAAGACCAAGGGTTCCTTGAATGAGCTCGATCACCCAGTACGTAACGGGAAATGTCCGAACGGTCTGATTGCCCTGGAACTGGGTCGCTTCCAAGGCCAGCGCCAAAATGCAAAGCATGCCTGCGATCAAGACCAGAACGACGAAAGCCGTGTTCTTGACCATTCCGCGGAAATGAATTCCGAATGATCCTAAGAACTTTGCCCACGGCGAATCCGCTAGTTGCGCATGGGGCGGGGCTGTTGCCGCCGGAGTTATCGCCTGTGGTGCGCCGGTTTCGAGCGCTGGTGTTTTCGTCCGTCTCTCGGCAAAGCTGAAGCGGGAGTAAGCGAGAGCGAAGGCCACGCACCCGACTCCGAGCCAAATCAGACGGTTCCAAAGCAGCAAGCCACTGAAGCTGAGAGGGAGAACGTTCTTGTCGGCCACCGTCCAGTACTTGGTCATCACGTGAAATGTGGTGACAGCAAAAGGGTCGAACAGAGATCGAATGTGATCCCACTGCGGACCCTGCAGCAGCGACAGGGCTATAGCGCGGCCCGCCAGCAAGAGAATCGCGGCGACAAAGGGCGCGATGTCCCTGCGCCACGCCACCGCCGCGGCAAACAAAATGGCGGCGGTGAAAAAGGTGTTGGGCAACGCAAATAGCAAAATGCCTTTCAAATGCGCGCTCCAGATCACCGCCTCCCAGTGTTCCCGATTCGCCCAGGGCATGTACTTGGCCAACAGAATGCCAAGAGAAACTCCCAGCATCGGTATCGCAGAGACCAGGGTGGCCCCAAGAAAGCGCCCCAATAAAAAGTCGCGGCGCCGTACGGGCGTTGAGAACATGATCTGGTGGGTGTCGTAACTGAAGTCGCGCAGAGACGCGAAATTGACAAATACCGCCGTCATCAGCAAGGCGAACACGCCCATGGCCGAGTAAAAGGATGCAATCGTGAATGGCGCATTCCGGTAAGTATTGGAGAGGTTCAGTCCCGCCATGACTTCATCGGAGCCGATCGCGCCAAAAATCAGCACGCCAACGACGAAGAGGAAGATCCACAGCATCCAGGAGCGAAGCCAGAAGCGAATTTCAAATCGCGCGACACCCCAGAGCATGTCGTCAACTCCACGAACGGATTTTGCTGAAGAAAACATCTTCCAGATTGGGCGCACAGGGAGCAAATCCCTCGCCGAGCGGCGAGGCGTTATAAACGTGAAGAAGCGGACGTCCGCCGACGAGCCTGCTGGAGACCACCTGGTAACGCTGCTCGTAACTGGCCAGTTCGGCTTTGGCAATGGAAATTTGCCACATTCGGCCATTCAATTGATTGATGGCATCCTGCGGACGGCCCTGATACAGCACCCGGCCGTTGTTGATAATCGCCGTGTTGGTGCACAGGTCGGTTACGTCGTCCACGATGTGCGTGGAAAGAATCACGATCACCTGCTCGCCAATCTCGGCCAGGAGATTGTAAAAACGGTTCCGTTCTCCGGGGTCTAGACCCGCAGTAGGCTCGTCCACAATCAGCAGTTGCGGATCGCCGATCAGCGCCTGGGCAATACCGAAGCGCTGGCGCATGCCTCCGGAGAAGCCGGTGAGCGCCTTCTTGCGGTCGTCGAAAAGATTGACACGCTTGAGCATCCAGGCGACCAGGTCTCTTCGCTCCTTAGGCTTGGCGACGCCTTTGAGCAGAGCGATGTAGCTGAGCATGTCCTGCGCGGAGGTGCGAGGATACACGCCAAACTCCTGGGGCAGGTAGCCGAGCCTTCGCCTCACCTCGTCTTTTTGTTTCAGTACGTCAATACCACCCAGCGTGGCCGTGCCGCTGTCCGGTTCCTGCAAAGTCGCGAGCGTGCGCA
>Ga0302326_10011242_pt1 | contig 19302 bp, 14 predicted proteins | sample Palsa_T0_3_FD_202264 | JGI IMG/M metagenome (GOLD analysis project Ga0302326, IMG submission 202264) | Peat permafrost microbial communities from Stordalen Mire near Abisko, Sweden - Palsa_T0_3 | ecosystem: Environmental > Terrestrial > Soil > Palsa > Peat permafrost | place: Sweden: Abisko...
CTGCCGAGCTCGGCCGCGAGGTGGCCGAGATGGTCCTGGCGAACGGCGGCCAGGAGCTTCTGGCAGCACGGCTGGCCCACCCATGACGTGCCGCCGAGCAGGGGCCCGCCGAGCAGGGGCCCGTCGAGGCTGCCGGGCAGCCGGCCGAAGGTGACCGGGACCGTCTATCTCGTCGGCGCCGGACCGGGTGACCCGGGCCTCCTGACGCTCCGCGGTGCCGAAGTCCTCGCTCGGGCGGACGTCGTGGTCCACGACCGGCTCACCGACGCTAGCCTCCTTTCGCTCGCCCCCCCGGGAGCCGAGAGGGTGGACGTAGGCAAGCAACCTGACGATAGGGGCGACCAGGAAGCTATCAACCAGCTGCTCGTCGACCGGGCACGAGAGGGCAAGCGAGTGGTGAGGCTGAAAGGCGGCGACCCTTTCGTCTTCGGTCGCGGGGGTGAAGAAGCGCTCTTCCTGCGCTCAGAGGGGGTGACGTTCGAGGTAGTACCGGGGGTCACTTCGGCCATCGCCGTGCCGGCATACGCAGGGGTGCCTGTGACCCACCGTGGCCTCGTCACCGCCTTTACGGTGGTCGCAGGTCATTCCCGTTCGGTGGGCTCCTCCGCTCAGGGCGGGGGCACCAATTGGGAAGCACTCGCTCAGGCTGGCGGCACGATCGTCGTCCTGATGGGCGCCGCCCACCGTGGCCAGATCGCAGATCGCCTGATGGCCGGGGGCCTGCCTGCCGAAACCCCCGTCGTGGCGGTCCAATGGGGGACCGAGCCCGAGCAGGCAACCGTCCGGACAACCCTCGGCCGTCTCGCAAATGCCGCTATCGGCCCGCCCGTCACGATCGTCATCGGAGAGGTGGCCGGTCTGGACCTCGGTTGGTACGAAAAGCGCCCGCTATCCGGCAAGACCGTCGTCGTGACACGCTCCGCGCAAGCGGCTCCGCAACTCGCCGCGCTCCTCCGCGACGTTGGGGCCCGGGCGCTCGAGGTGCCGACGATCGCACTCGCGCCCCCATCCGATGGGGGGGACGCCCTCGCCGGCGGGGTGGCCAAGTTGCGCGCGGGCGCCTATGCCTGGGCCGTGTTCACCTCCCCAAACGCCGTGCAGCGCGTCTTCGAACTGGTACCTGATACCCGCTCGCTCGGCTCGGTCAAGGTGGCGGCGGTCGGGCCGGCGACCGCCGAGGCTCTGAGGGCATACCGCGTCGTGGCTGACCTGGTCCCGTCCCGCTACCTCGCCGAAGGCCTCCTCGAATCGTTCCCACCACCACCCCCAGCGGCATCCCGGGAGGTCTTTCTCCCCCAGGCCGCGGGCGCCCGAGATGAACTGAGGCGTGGGCTTGCCGAGGCAGGGTGGGAGGTCGACACTGCTGATGCGTACCGCACCATCGCCCGTCCCATCGAACGGGAGCTGCTGGAGGAGGCGGGCCGGGCCGATGCCATCTGTTTTGCCTCTTCCTCGGCGGCCGACAGCTACCTCGACCAGGCGGGCACGGCGGGCAGCACAGTCCCTCCCGTGGTTGCATGCATAGGCCCGGTCACCGCCGCGACCGCGCGGCGACGTGGCCTACACGTGAGCGCCGAAGCCTCGGAGCACACCCTTGACGGATTGGTAGCCGCCCTCGTCGGAGCCCTGGGAAACGTCGATGGCTAGTTTTTAATGCCCGGGGCGGCGGCGCCTGTACCGGTAACCTGCGTTGGCAGAGACGAAGGATGAAGCCAGCTTCGAACACATCGGCGGCCGCGCCAGCCAGCCCCGCCGAAAGCCGGCGGCGCGCCCGGCAGGGTTGGGCGTTCATGCGCAAGGCCATGAGCCCCCACTGGGCCGTCCTCGGTTTGGCCGTCGTAGCAGCGTTAGTGTCTTCGGCCGCCATCGCCAGCACTCCCCTGCTCCTCGGTAATGCTGTCAACGACGGCCTGCTCGATCACCGCTGGAAAAGCTTCACCGTCTACGTGGTCGTCATCAGCGCTCTCGGGCTGGCGCAGGCGGCTGCCTCCAGGGGCCGGCGCTACTACAACGGCGTCGCTTCGCGGCGGGTGGAGTCCGAGCTGCGCCGCGCCTTCCATGACCACCTGCTCTACCTGGATGTCAGCTACCACTCCAACGTCAACCGGGGCCAGCTGCTGTCTCGGGTGACAAGCGACTTGTTCCAGGTCCAAGCGGTCGTCGCGTCGGCGCCCTTTTGGCTGGGCAACGCCTCGCTTGCTGCCGCTGTGGCAGTGATCCTGCTGCTCACCAGCCCGCTGTTGGGGGCCGTCGCCCTGGCCGGCCTGCCTTTGGTTGCCTTCGCTTCCAACCGCTTCTCCAAGCGGGTGCGCGAAGCCATATCCGACCTGCAGAGAGAGCGGGGTGCCCTTGCGGGTGTCGTCGAGGAGACTATCTCGGGCGTCCGGGCCGTAAAAGGCTTCGGCACCGAACCGGTGATGGAGGCGCGCTTGGGCGCGTCCGCTGACGCGGTGCTCGGCGAGGCCATGCGTGTTGTGCGCACACGGGCCCACTACCTCCCCACGCTCAACACAGTCCCCATGCTCGAACTGGCCGCGGTCAATTGGCTCGGCGGTTACCTGGTCCTCCATCACGAGCTGAGCGTCGGCATGCTGGTCGCCTTCAACGCCTACCTCGCGATTCTGACGGGGCCGCTGCAGTCGATCGGTGCCTACATCGTCATGTTGCAGCGGGCGGTGGTGTCTTGTTACCGGCTCTCTTCGATCATGGAGCGCCGCACATCGGTACCCGAGCCCGCTATCGCCAGTCCTCTGCCTCCCGGGCCCGGTGCCGTCCGCCTCGACCGGGTCAAGTTCTCCTACCCGGGCGTCGTGGACGGCAGTCCCGTTCTCGACGGGTTCGAACTGTCCATTGACGGCGGCGAAGTCGTCGCGATGGTGGGAGCAACCGGTTCTGGCAAGACAACGGTCCTGTCCCTGCTGGCCCGCTTGTACGACCCCACAGAAGGCGTCGTCTACCTGGACGGCGTAGACGTATCCAGCCTCGGCCTGGCTACCGTACGCCGGGCCGTGGCCGTGGTCTTCGAGGACAGTTTCCTTTTCAATGACACGACAGAGGCCAACCTCAAGGTTGGCCGTCCTGATGCGACCGACCAGGAGCTGGCCGAGGCGGCTCATCTTGCACAGGCCGACGAGTTCATCGACGAGCTGCCGCAGGGCTACAAGACACCCGTCGGCGAAAGGGGCCTTGCCCTCTCGGGCGGCCAGCGCCAGCGCTTGGCCCTGGCCCGGGCGCTCCTCGCCGACCCCCGCGTCCTGGTGCTAGACGACGCCACCTCAGCCGTTGACGCCCCCCGGGAGCTCCAGGTGGTGAAGGCGCTGGCGGAAGCCCGCCGCGGCAGGACGACCCTTATAATCTCCCACCGTCCTGCAACCATCGCTGTCGCTGACCGAGTCGTGCTCATCGACGGCGGCCGGGTGGTGGCCCAGGGCACCCATGAGCAGCTGCGCGCCACCACTCCCCTTTACCGCCACGTCCTGGGCATCGAGAGCGTGCCGGGCGAAGAACAAAGCGTGCGCACATGACAGCACAGGACATCCCTCCGGCAAGCTTCCTGGGCTCTGTCGTGTCGTCGCTGCGGCCCTACCGGCGCCGCATCTTTGTCGCCCTCGTCGTGCTGCTAGCCGGGTTGGCCACCACATTGGCTGGCCCCGCCCTGGTCGGTTGGATGATCAACGACGGCCTCGTCCACCACCGTTCGATGCGCGTTATTACAATCGCCGGCGCCTCTTATGTCGTCGTGAGTGTTGCATATTTCGTCCTTACCCGTGTACAGACCCTTATGGTGTCGGGCATCGGGGAGACATACCTCAACGACCTCAGAAAGCAGGTCTTCAGCCATTTATTGGCGCAGCCTCTTGGTTTTTTTGAATCGGAGAGCTCCGGCCAGCTACTCTCGCGGATGACGGCCGATATCGACGTCCTGGAAACCCTTGTGCAGAGCGGGCTTTCCAGCTTTGTCACGAGCATCGGCCTGTTCGTGGCGATCATGGCCGTGTTGGTTGTGATGTCCCCGCTGTTGTTCATCGTGGTGGTGTTTTCCCTTGTTCCCGCTCTCGTTTCTGCTATGCGCTATCGCACCACGTCCAGCAAGGTGTACGGGCATGTGCGTGAGCTCATCGGCGACGCCCTGGCCTCGCTCGACGAGAGCCTCGCGGGGGTGCGGGTGGTCCAGGCTTTTTGCCAGGAGGACGCCACCGTCGCCCGCTTCGGGGCGGTGAACCAGGCCCAGCTCGACGGCGAACTGGCAACCGTGTCGATGTCCTCGCGCTTTTTCCCCAAGATCGAGCTCTCCGGGGTCCTTTCTTCGGTAGTCGTGCTGGTGGCTGGTGCCCTGCTCGTGCAGGCCCATCTGACGACCGTGGGGACGGTGGCGGCGTTCGTGCTGTACCTGGCCAACCTGTTCAACGCAATAACAAGCCTCTCCGCCCTGTTCGACCTCCTCCAGTCTTCGGGGGCGGCCCTAGCAACGGTTTACAAACTGCTTGCCGTGGGGTCGTCCATGGTCGACCCCGAGCGTCCGGCGCTGCTGCCCTACAGCGGAGCCCTGGAACTGCGCTCGGTCGACTTCGCCTACCGGGGCGAAGACGGCGACGACGGCGAGGAACGGCTCGTTCTCGAAGGCGTCGACCTCCGGATCGAAGCTGGCGAGAGGCTGGCCCTGGTGGGGCCCACCGGGGGCGGCAAGTCGACCCTCGCCAAACTGGCGGGTCGCCTGTACGACCCGCTCTCGGGGTCGGTACATTTCGGCGGCGTCGACCTACGCCAGGCTCTGCTGTCCCACATCCGGGAACGGATCGTGGTGCTTCCCCAAGAAGGTTTCCTGTTCCGCGGGACGGTCCTGGAAAACGTGGCCCTTGGCCGTCCTGGTGCGACCCTCGAGGACGCCCGGGCGGCCGTGGGCAAGCTCGGTTTGAGCGAATGGGTAGCGAACCTCCCCCAAGGCGAGGGGACCGACGTAGGCGAACGAGGTTCACACCTGTCGGCAGGGGAACGCCAACTGGTGAGCCTGGCGCGGGCCGCCCTCACCGACCCCGCTGTGCTCATCATGGACGAGGCCACCTCGAGCATCGACCCCGGGACTGAACGCCAGGCCGAGGCGGCTCTTGCTGCGCTGGCCGAGGGCCGCACGGTGATCATCATCGCCCACCGGCTAGGGGCTGCAGAACGAGCCGACCGGGTCGCCGTGGTACGCAACGGTGCGTTGGCCGAAGTGGGCAGCCACGATGAACTGATCGAAGCCGATGGCCACTACGCGCGCCTGTTCGCTGCCTGGAGAGGAGGCGTCACGAACCGAGGGCGGAGCCAATGAACGGCCCTGGCTCAACCCCGCATATCGACGGCCCGCACCCTGTCGGCAATGAGCGTTACGACCACTCTGGTCTCCCCGGGGGGGTCGTACTGGCGAAGGTCAGCGTTGTACTTCGCACCAACCTTGTCGGCAAAAACATAATCGGGGTCGGCTTCGATCTCGGCATTGCCGCGTACCTCGAGATAGCGCTGGCTGACCGAGGGGTCGACGATCACCAGGCTGCAGGCCGGACGGCGTCGCAGGTTGACCGTCTTCTGGCGTGAAGAGGCTAAGGAGAAGCGCACGGTGTCACCGTCGGCCAAGAACCACACGAGTGATTGCTGGGGGCGACCGTTGGCACCAACGGTCGCCAGGGTGGCCACCTGGGCATTGAAAAGGTCACGATGCGAGGCAGGGATGGTTTCCATTGCCACGTTCTACTGGCTTTGACCCGGCTAACTGGTCAACTCCCCCGCTCCTATAACGCAATCTTCCGGCAGGAGATGTCTCAACGAGGGATAACGTGGAGGGCTATGGGCTTCCCCGAGACTCGCATGCGCCGCCTGCGCCGCTCTGCAGTGCTGCGCGAGATGCTTGCCGAGAGCACGCTGACGGTGAAGGACTTGGTCGCGCCCCTCTTCGTGCGTGAGGGCATCGACGCCCCGCAGCCCGTGGCGTCCCTGCCGGGGGTGCTCCAGCACACGGTCGAATCGCTCGTGAAAGAGGCGCGCCGGCTCTCAGGGGCCGGGGTCCCGGCTCTCATCCTTTTCGGCGTCCCTGCCGACAAGGATGCCGAAGGGGCTCAGTCTTGGTCCCCCGATGGCATCGTCCACGTGGCTCTCTCATCGCTGCGCGACGAGCTCGGTACCCAGATGGTCCTCATGGCCGACCTCTGTCTCGACGAGTACACCGACCATGGCCATTGCGGCGTCCTCGATGCGCGGGGCGAGGTAGACAATGACCCCACGCTGGCCCTTTACGCCAAGGTGGCGCTGGCTCAAGCCAAAGCGGGCGCAGACATTGTCGCTCCCTCGGGGATGATGGACGGCCAGGTGTCAGCTATCCGCTCGGCCCTCGACGACGAGGGCTACCACCAGGTCGGCATCTTGGCTTACGCCGCCAAATTTGCCTCAGCACTATATGGCCCCTTCCGTGATGCGGTGGACGTGACCATTGCCGGCGGCGGCGACAGGAAGGGGTACCAGCAGGACCCGCGCAACCTGCGCCAAGCTCTGCGGGAGGTCGAGCTGGACATCGCCGAAGGGGCCGACATGGTGATGGTCAAGCCTGCCCTTTCCTATCTGGACGTCATTGCGGCGGTCCGCCAGGCCGTGCAGGTGCCCGTGGCGGCCTATCACGTAAGCGGTGAGTACGCCATGGTAAAGGCGGCGGCCGAGCGCGGCTGGCTGGACGGCAGCGCCGTAGCGCTGGAACAGCTCGGTGCGATCAAACGGGCCGGGGCCGACTTCGTGCTCACGTACTTCGCTGGCGAGGTTGCCGAGCTTCTTGGGGCTTGAGGCCGGGGCACCCCAGAAATGAGCGGCACAGCGATGAGCGACGCAGCGATGACCGACGCAGCCACGAACGAGCCAGGCACGAACGAGTCGCTGTTCGAGCGCGCTTGCCGGGTGACGCCCGGAGGCGTCAACTCGCCGGTCCGGGCGTTCAAGGCTGTTGGCGGCACGCCGTACTTTGTGGTCCGTGGCGATGGCGCCTACGTCACTGATGTCGAGGGCAACCGGTACGTCGACTACGTGCAGTCCTACGGCGCCTCAATCCTGGGCCATGCCCACCCCAAGGTCGTTGAGGCCGTACGGCGGGCTGCTGGTGAGGGGACGACGTTCGGGGCGCCCACCCCACGCGAGGTCCAGCTCGCCGAAGAGATCTGTGCGAGGGTGCCGGGCTGTGACGAGGTGAGGCTGGTGAGCAGCGGGACTGAGGCCGCCATGTCAGCGGTCCGGCTGGCACGGGGAGCGACGGGGCGCGACCGGGTCGTTCTTTTCGAAGGCTGTTACCACGGGCACAGCGACGGCCTGCTGGCAGGCGGCGGGAGCGGGGTGGCGACGCTGGGACTGCCGGCCTCGGCTGGCGTCCCGAGAGGCTCGGTGGCCGAGACGATGGTCGCCCCTTACAACGTCATCCCCGAGCTGGGGACCGATGTGGCCGCGGTCATCGTCGAACCAATTGCAGCGAACATGGGTCTGGTACCACCCGGACCAGGGTTCCTGGAGGGCCTGCGGGAGGCGTGCACGAAGGTCGGCGCCCTGCTCATCTTCGACGAAGTGATAACCGGTTTCCGGGTGTCACGGGGCGGGGCTTCGGCCCTGTTCGGGGTCCTCCCCGACCTGTGGTGCTTCGGCAAGGTGGTGGGCGGAGGCCTCCCCTTGGCGGCCTTCGGCGGTAGGCGAGCCGTGATGGACGAGCTTGCTCCGGTAGGGCCCGTTTACCAGGCCGGGACACTGTCGGGTAACCCTGTGGCGACCGCAGCTGGCCTCGCATGCCTTTCCCTGCTCGATAACAGCGACTACAAGGAACTGGCAACATTCTCGGGCCGGCTCGGCGCGGCTTTGGCGGCCGCCGGAGCCGAAGCCGGGTTGGAACTGCAGGTGCCGGTGGTTGGACCGCTGATCGGGATGTTCTTCGGGCGCTCCGTGGTCCGGGACTACGAAGGGGCTCGGTCGTCAGCCGGCACTGGCCTCTACCCGCCGGTCATGCGCGGTCTGCTCGCACGCGGCATTGCGATAGCGCCGGGGCCGTACGAGGTCTTGTTCCCGAGCCTCGCGCACGGAGAAGCCGAACTCGAGCGCACCACTGCGGCGTTCTCCGAGGTTGCCCGCTGGCTCACCTCTTAGCTTTGTCGCTGCGCCTGTTTCAGCTCAGAGGGTGTTTTGGCCCTGGCGATGGCGGCGATGGCTTTGTAGGCGGCTTCAGCCGGCCCCATCTCGTCGGGCCTCAGAAGGTTGGACATTATGCGCAAGAGCCACTCCATGAGGCTGCGGCTCTGCATGCCTGTTGACGTACAGGCCCGCATCACCTGCGGCCGGCTGATCGCCCGGACGAAAGCCCGGGCTATCCGGTAGTAAAGGCCGTACTCCGCTTGCAGTCGCTCCTCATACAGGCCGAGCAGCGCAGGGTCACCGGACGTGAGCGCCTCGTGAAGGACTTGGGCCGCCATACGGCCGGTTTCGTAACCGTAGGTGATGCCCTCGCCGTTGAAAGGGTTAATCGAGCCGCCGGCGTCGCCCACGACCAGGTGGCTCGGGCCGGACCTCGGGCCAACCGCAAAGCCCATCGGGAGCCGGCCTCCCGTCGCCGGGCCGAGGCAGGTCTCACGCTTGATCCCCCACGAAGCGGGAACTTGCCTGCAGAAGGACTCGAGCATCTGGGTGGTGTTGACGCCTTTCCACCTGTCGCCCGAACTGAGCAGCCCGACGCCCACGTTGATGCGCCCGTCCCCGAGCGGGAAAATCCACCCGTAACCTGGCATTGCGTTGCCCGCTTCGTCCTTCAGGTCGAGCCAGGAATCGATCCAGGGCTCGTCGTGGCGCGGGGAGCTCCAGTAGCCGCGTAAGGCCATGCCCTGGGGGTACTCCCTCTTACGCTGGTTCCCGAGCGACCAGCCGAAGCGCGAATTGGCGCCGTCAGCCACCACCACATACCGGGCCGTCACCTGACCGGCGTGGCCGTCGTCGCCCTTGGGTGCAAGGCGGGCCCCACGGAGAGACAGCCCTTCCATTATTGGCTCGACCGCCTCAGTGTGCTCCCACAGGGCCGCCCCGATCTTGGCAGCGTTGCCGGCGACGAGCCCGTCGAGGTCCTTGCGGGTCACCACGTAGCCGTAGGGCGGCAGGCCCTTCACTTCCGGCCAAGGCATTACGAGGCTGCGCCCGAAACCGTGGGAACGCAGCCCCTCGAAGCGATGGCAGGATGCCAGCTCGGGCCCCAGGCCCATGTCCTGCAGCTGGCGCACCGAGCGCGGCGTGAGGCCGTCCCCGCATGTCTTTTCTCTCGGGAAAGCCTTCCGTTCCACCAGCACCACGTCGTGGCCCGCCTTGGCAAGCCAGTAGGCGCAGGATGACCCGGACGGCCCGGCGCCGATGACCAGGACGTCGCAGTCGTACTCACCAGGAGTAACGGGGACAGTCGTCGCAGTCACGAGGCAGTGCTAGTCATGAGGCAGGGGCGGTAGTCATCGGCTTTGTTGCCTGATGCTAGCCGGCAAAGGCCCCGGGACGGCCGAGCGGCTGGCGAGATGTGCCTCCCATGCCTCTGGCGCTAGCGTAAGGCGGTGATGGACCAGTACCTGCCGATCTTGCTGATAACCGTCCTGGCGCTGCTGTTCGCGATCGGCTCGTTCATAGCCTCCGGCACGCTCGGGCCCAGGCCCAGGCTCGACCCTGCCAAGCGGGGCCCCTACGAGTCCGGCATCGCTCCCCGCCGCGAGCCCTCGGCGCGCTTCCCGGTGCGCTTCTATCTCGTCGCAATGATCTTCGTCATCTTCGACATCGAGGTCGTGTTCCTCTACCCTTTCGCTGTCATGTACCGCCAGCTAGGCCTGTTCGGCTTCGTGGAAATAGCGTCGTTCACGGTTGTGGTCTTCATCGCCTTCGCATACCTCGTCTCCGAGGGCGCCCTTGATTGGGGCCCTGGGAAGCGCTTCGGCACCCGCAGTGGTGCGCCCGTAACCCGTTCCCTGAGCGCGTCCGTCCGGCGCGTGAGCAGGCCCGGCGCACCCCCGTCGCGCGCTTACACCGGTGCTGGGACCACCACTGGCACCGGGAGTGGGACCGGCACTGGAGCCGGCACGACCAGCGCTCCCGCCGTGGCCGTCCCGGCCGGGGAGGCGGCGCAGTAAATGGGCCTCGAGGATCTCAACCACAACTTCTTCACCGGGACGCTCGAAGGCGTCGTGAAGTGGGCCCGGGCATCGAGCTCGTGGGGGGCCAACTTCGGGCTCGCCTGCTGCGCCATAGAAATGATGGGCACCGGTGCGGCCAACTACGACTTGGCCCGCTTCGGGATGGAGGTCTTCCGCGCCTCGCCCCGCCAGGCTGACCTCATGATCGTTGCAGGCCGGCTCAGCCAGAAGATGGCCCCGGTCCTTCGCCAGGTCTACGACCAGATGATGGAGCCGAAATGGGTCATCTCGATGGGGGTCTGCGCCTCCACGGGTGGGATGTTCAACAATTACGCACTAGTACAAGGTGTTGACCAGGTCGTACCGGTCGACGTGTACACCCCCGGCTGTCCCCCTGGGCCCGAGACTCTCATCCACTCGATACTCACGCTGCACGAGCAGATCCGCCGTGGCGAGATCACCCGCCGTCGAGTTCAGACCGGCGCTGGCGCCGGCATCCGCGTCGAAGAGATCCGCTCGCTCCAGCCCTCCTCACCTGCCAGCGCCCATGCGGTGGAGCGATGAGCGAAGTGGGGGCGACGGAGCCAACCGGACCAAACGAGGCGGCAGCGCCCGAGGGCCCGGCCCCGCTTTACGGCTGCCCGGTAACTGAGCGCTTCGGCCAACGCACAGTGCATGCGGACCGGAGCCGTTACCTCGCGCTCATGGAGGGCCTGTACAAGGACGGCTTCGAGGCCTGTATAGGTGTCTGCGGTGTGGACTACCTGACCCATCCTGGCCGGGACTTGCCAGCGGGTGTAGAGGCAGAGCGCTTCGAAGTCGTCGTCGAACTGCTCTCTTTTTCCCGAAAAGAGCGCCTGCGGGTGCGGTGCCAGGTACCAGCGGGCGACCCGGTGGTACCGAGCTTGTTCGACCTCTGGCCGGGCAGCGAGGCGCACGAACGTGAGACTTTCGACATGTTCGGGATCCGCTTCAGCGACCATCCCGACCTCACCCGCATCCTGATGCCAGAGGACTGGGAGGGCCATCCGCTGCGCAAGGACTACGCCCCCGCCCATGTCCCAGTGCAGTTCAAGGAGGCACCCAAGTGAGAAGGCCGGCCGCGCCGTCGCGCCAGGAGGACGCGCTCACCGACCTGTTGAAGGCCAAGACCTCCGAAGGTGCTCAGGAAATGGGCGCCCGCGAGAACACCACCGCCCGGGAACTGAGGTCCGAAATCGGTGGGGTGCTGCGCCTCCCTGAGGGGGTGTCGCTCGATCCCGACGACATCAACTACGAAGCTCCCGACGACGAGACGATGATCCTCAACCTCGGGCCTTCGCACCCGTCGACGCATGGGGTGCTGAGGGTGATGGTCGAGATCCGAGGCGAGCAGGTGCTGCGCACCAAGCCGGTGATCGGCTATTTGCACACCGGCATGGAAAAGACCGGCGAAGAGCTGATGTACCAGCAAGGTGCAACGAACGTAACCCGGATGGACTATCTGTCGCCCTTTTTCAACGAGCTCGCCTACTGCCTGTCTGTCGAAAAGTTGGCCGGGATCGACGTGCCCGAGCGTGCAGGTTGGATAAGGATGCTGATGTGCGAACTGAACCGCATATCTTCACACCTTTTGTGGCTCGCGACCAACGGTGCTGACCTCGGGGCGCTGAACATGCTCGTTTATGGCTGGCGCGACCGCGAGCTCCTGCTCAGCTTTTTCGAAAAAGTTACGGGTTTACGGATGAACCACAACTACTTCCGGCCGGGCGGCGTGGCCGCGGACATCCCCGACGGCTGGCGCGACGACGTGGCCGCGATATGCGACACCGTGCTCAAGCGGATGGACGAGTACGACAACCTGCTGACTGGCCAGCCGCTGCTGCAAAACCGCATGAGCGGGGTCGGCGCCCTCGACGCCAGCACCGCTGTCGGGCTCGGGCTGACCGGGCCTCTGCTGCGCTCGACCGGAGTGGCGTACGACGTGCGGCGGGACTTCCCATACCTTTATTACGACGAGGTCCGTTTCGACGTGATCGTCGGCACCGTCGGTGACTGCTGGGACCGTTTTGCCATACGTTTCAATGAGATCCGGGAGTCGGTGCGCATAATCCGCCAAGTCGTCAAGGCGATGCCTAATGGGGACTACCGGGCGCAGGACAAGAAGGTCACCCCGCCTCCCCGCAACCGTATCAACGAGTCGATGGAAGCGCTCATCCATCACTTCAAGCTTTTCACGGAGGGCTTCCGGGTCGCTCCCGGGGACGCTTACGTGCCGGTCGAGTCGCCAAGGGGCGAGCTCGGCTGCTACATAGTCTCCGATGGCACGTCTCGGCCCTACCGGCTGCACGTGCGGGCGCCTTCGTTCGCGAACTTGCAGGCCTTGGCTCCAATGGCGCGTGGGGCGTTCATCCCCGATGTGATCGCCTGCATATCCAGTATCGACCCGGTACTGGGGGACGTAGACCGTTGAGCACAGAGAGACGTGGACCGCTGAGCAGAGTTAAGCGGCTCGATTGGGCCCAAAGCGGGCCCCTCGGCAAAGATCGATAGACGTGGCCCGGCTAAACGACGACAACCTCGTGCGAGCGCGAGAACTGATCGCTTTGTACCCCGTCGAGCGCTCCGCCCTCATCCCGGTGCTGCACGTCCTGCAGGAGCAGGACGGCTACTTGAGCCCCGACGGGCTCGCCCACGTAGCCGAGCTGTTCGAGCTCACAGCCGCCGAGGTAAGAGGCACCGCGAGCTTCTACGACATGTTCTTCCTCGAGCCTGTGGGCCGCTACGTGGTCGCCGTCTGCACGAACATCGCTTGCATGCTCGCCGGCTCCTATGAGCTTCTCGACCACATCGAAAAGCGCCTTGGGGTTACCGCTGGGGGGACCACAGCAGACGGCTCCTTCACTCTCGAGGATGCGGAATGCCTGGCACTTTGCGGCAACGCCCCCTGCCTCACGGTCAACTGGCGCTACTTCGGGGATATGACCCCTGGGCGCTGGGAGACATTGGCCGAGGATCTCCTCGCCGGTCGCCTTGCAGACGAGGTACCCGCCCACGGCACCCTCTGCCGGGTGCGCCGGGCCGTCGGGCTCCCGGCGAGCAAACCCGCCACCGACGGCACTGCAGCCACGGGACACGGGCCGGCGAGGAAGGGCGCCGCACAGGGTGGCGCGAAGCGGCAGGCCCCGGCAGCGCTCGACAGCGCCGGCCACCTCGACTACGCCGGCCACGCCGTGCAACTTGCCACCTCCCGCTCGACCGCTGCGGTGGGCAGCACCCTCGCTCCGGGCGGCTCACCTCGTGATGCGGCAGGAGAAGCCGAAGCGAGAGGAGACGCGCCATGACAACGACCGGGCCTGCGGGGGCCAAGTTGGGGCCGAACGTCATCAGCTCGCGCTTCGGGCTGAAACAAAGCTGGGGCATCGAAGCACACCTGGCCCACGAGGGGTACGAGGGGCTGCGCAAGGCCCTGGCGATGACCCCTGAGGACGTCCACCAGGCAACGCTCGCCTCGAGCATCCTGGGTCGGGGCGGGGCGGGCTTCGACGCCGGGCGCAAATGGGGGATGCTGCGCAAGGCAAAGCCTGCCTACCTGGTCGTCAACGGGGACGAGAGCGAACCGGCCACCTTCAAAGACCACGCGATCATGGAGGCAGACCCGCACCAGTTGATCGAGGGCATTCTTATCTGCGCCTATGCCACCGGCGTCGACCAGGTGTTCCTGTACGTGCGCGGCGAGATGGCCCTCGCCCATGAGCGCCTCCAGGCGGCTCTCAACGAGGCTTACGGGTACGGCGCTGTAGGGCGCAACATCCTCGGCACGGATTTCTCGGTTGACATCGTCATCCACCCTGGCGCCGGCGCTTACATATGCGGGGACGAAACAGGGATGCTCGAGAGCCTGGAAGGAAAGCGCGGCTACCCGCGCATCAAACCCCCTTACTACCCGGCGGTAATGGGGCTGTACGGGGCACCCACGGTCGTCAACAATGTCGAGACGCTTTCCAACCTCCCGTGGGTGATGCGCAACGGCAGCGACGCCTTCTCGGCCCTGGGCGAAGGCCGTTCCCGGGGCACCAAGATGTTGTCGCTCTCCGGCCACGTCCGCAGACCAGGCAATTACGAAGTCGAGTTCGCCAAGTTGACCTTCCGGGACCTTATCTATGACGCCAAGCTCGGCGGAGGCATCAGGGAGGACCGCGAGCTCAAGGCCATAGTCCCCGGCGGAGCCTCGTCACCTTGGTTCGGGCCGGACCACCTGGACGTGTCACTGGCAAACGAAGCGATCGCCGAGGCCGGTTCTATGTCCGGCTCTGGAGCCATCACGGTCATGGACGAGACGACCTGCACGGTACGGGCCGCGTGGCGCATTACCCGTTTCTTCCATAGGGAGTCCTGCGGCCAGTGCACACCATGTCGGGAAGGCTCGGGCTGGGCCGAAAAAGTGATGCGCCGCATAGAGGACGGCGAAGGCAGGGAGGCCGACCTCGACCTTCTCATGGACATTTGCGACAACATTTCGCCCGGGATCGTCTGGCCCCCTGCCCAGACGACGATATGCCCTCTCGGGCCGTCGATCCCGGCCCCGGTAGCGTCGGCTATCCGCCTGTTCCGCGACGAGTTCTTGGACCACATCCGCCAAGGCCTTTGCCCCTTCCCACCCGACCGGTTGCAAACGAGCCCCGCTTATGCCTGACCCCGTGCCGCCCAGCCAGCAAGTGACCCCCGTCATTGGCCCCGTTGACACAGGCACGGCCCTGCCTCCGCACGTCGAGGCCGAAGGCGTCACGATCACCCTCGACGGGCGCCAGGTGACGGCCAAGAAGGGGGAGATGCTCATCGCTGCCGCCGAGCGGGCCGGGACGTACATCCCGCGCTTTTGCTACCACCCCCGCATGAAGCCGGTGGGGATGTGCCGGATGTGCCTTGTCGACGTGAAGGGCCCAAGAGGCTCCAGCTTGCAACCCGCCTGCTACATCGAAGTCGCTCCGGGCATGGAGGCCGTAACAGACAGCCCCAAGGTGAAGAAGGCTCAGGACGGGATCCTGGAGTTCCTGCTAGTAAACCACCCGCTCGACTGCCCGGTATGCGACAAAGGCGGCGAGTGCCCGCTGCAGGACCAGACCATGGCGTACGGGCCCGGAGAAACACGCTTTGTAGAGGAAAAACGGCATTGGGACAAGCCGACCCCTCTGTCTCCGCTCGTGCTCATCGACCGCGAGCGTTGCATCCAGTGCGCACGCTGCACGCGTTTTGCCGAGGAAGTTGCCGGCGACGCGGGCATCGATTTCGCCTCGCGCAGCGACACGACCGAGGTTGCAATTTTCCCGGGTGAACCCTTCGTCTCCAATTTCAGCGGCAACGTCGTACAGATTTGCCCTGTAGGCGCGCTCCTGGCGAAGCCGTACCGTTTCAAGGCGCGGCCCTGGGACCTGGAACAGGTCGAGACCACCTGCACTCTGTGCGCCGTCGGCTGCCGGACAGCCGCGCAATCGAGCTCGGACGAGATAGTACGTTTCCTCGGGGTGGACAGCGACCCGGTCAACTGGGGTTGGCTCTGCGACAAGGGACGTTTTGGGTTCGAGGCTCTCAACAGCCCCGAGCGGACCGTTCACCCGATGGCCCGCCGAGTGGCCGGTACAGCAGCGGGGACGAACGCTTCGGGCGCCAATGGGAATGCGAGCAAAGGACTGGCACGGGTCAGTTGGTCCGAAGCCTTTTCGGAGATCGCCAGCAAGGTGGCCGGGGTCGCCGGCAACGCCATCGGCGTGATCGGTGGTTCCCGCCTGCCCAACGAAGACGCCTACGCCTGGGCCAAGCTCGCCCGCACGGTGCTTCACACCGACAACGTGGACGCTCAACTGGGTGACGGCCTGCCTGGCGACCTCGTAGCCAGCCTTCCCCGGGCGACGATCGACCAGGTCTGCGCCGCCTCGCTGATCGTAACGGTGGCCCCCGATATCAAAGAGGAACTGCCCGTCCTCTACCTGCGCCTCCGCCACGCTGCGATCGAAAACGGGGTACCCATCCTCGAGCTGAGCCCAATCCCGACCGGGCTGTCTTCGCTCGCCTCGCAATGCCTGCGCTACATGCCGGGCGAACTTGGCGCTCTGGCGACGGCTCTGTCCGCTGACAGCCCCGTGACGAGCGAGGTTGCCGGAGTGGCCGCCGAGGAAGTCGAGCGGGCGCGGGCGGCCATTGCCGCGGCCGGGCCGCGGGTCGCGGTCGTGCTCGGAAGGTCATCGCTGGCCGAACCTTCTAGCGATGTCGCTGATGCCGCGCTCGCGCTGGCCGGCCTGCCGGGGGTCTCGTTCTTGCCGGTGCTCCGTCGCTCGAATGTCAACGGGGCGATCGACCTCGGGCTCTCCCCGGGCCTGTTGCCAGGCCGCGTGGGCCTCGCCGAAGGCAGAGCGTGGTACGAACGCCTCTGGGGGACCGCTCTCCCCAAGGAGAAGGGACTCGACACGATCGGCATGCTCACCCGGGCTGCGGCGGGAGCGATGGAAGTCCTGTTCCTTGTCGGAGCGGACCCGCTATCGGACTGCCCCGACAAGGAGCTCGCTGCGATCGCCCTCGGACGGGCCCGTTTCGTCGTAGCGGTCGACGCCCTTCCCACAGCGAGCACCGCTCACGCCGACGTCGTCCTCCCGGCTGCCATGTACACCGAACGGCGCGGGACCTTCACCAATATCGAGGGGCGTATCAGCTGGCTCGGGAAAAAAGTGACCGCTCCCGGCACTGCCCGGCCTGACTGGATGATCGCCGTCGAACTGGCCAGGCACCTCGGGGGAGACCTCGGTGCCGGTTCGCTCGAAGACCTCTGGGCTGAGATCGAAACAGTTTCGGCACTGCACCGGGGCGTTTCGAAGGCTCTCCACGAGTCGCTCAGGGGGCGCGACGGCGTCGTCGTCCCGCTCGGGCTCGACGGTGGCGTACAGAGCCATCAAGAGGCGCCTGAGCCGCTCGACCCGATGGCCGACCCGGGTATTGCCTCGGCCGACACCCACCCGGTACCCCCGGCTGCTGGCATCGCCCTCGTGTGCGTGCCAGGCGGCACAGCCGGTGTGCCGGCCGAGCCCGCCGGCACCTCGCAGCTAACACCCCCGCCGAGGGTCCAGGTGAAACCGCCTGCGCCCGCTGGCAAAACAGGCTCACCAGCAACCAGCCCATCCTCGCCAGCGTCCACCGAGACAGTTGGCGGGGCTGCCGGCAGTGAGCGGACGCTCCGCCTCGTGGTGAGCAGGCCGATGTGGGACGGCGGAGACCTTATCCAACGCTCGCCCTCGTTGGCGTCACTTCACCCGCCGCTGGAGCTGCGCGCCAACCCCGAGGACCTCGCCCGCTTCGGGATGAAGCCGGCCACCCAGGTACGGGTCAGCTCTCAACGCGGCAGCGTCGTGGTGACCGCTATGCCTGACCCGAGCATCCCGACGGGTATCGCCGTCTTGCCCTTCAACCTCCCCGGAGGGGGTGCCGGGGAACTCATCGACGCGTCTGCTCCCCACACCGACATCCGCCTCGGGCATGCGGAGGGGCTATGAGCGCTCTGTTGGCCTACACGGGAGACCCGCTCTTCGCAAAGGGCCTCGACCTCGTCGTCTGGATAATCCTCCTGGTCAAGCTCATTGCGGTGTTTGCCCTCTTGATGCTCTCGGTGCTCTTCATGATCATGTACGAGCGCAAGGCCATCGCCCGGCTCGGGACCCGCTGGGGACCGAACCGAGCAGGCCCGCTCGGCTGGCTGCAGTCCCTCGCCGATGGCCTCAAGCTCTTCTTCAAGGAGGCACTCCTCCCGGCCACCGCCGACAAGCTGGTGTACCGGATCGCGCCCGTTATAGCGGTGGTCCCTGCGTTCGTGGCTTTTTCGATCGTGCCGGTCGGCGGGACGATCACCGTCGACGGCTATACAACCCGCCTACAGCTGGCCGACCCGTCATGGGGCATCCTGGTCATGTTGATGGCGTCCAGCGTCACCGTCTACGGGGTGATGTTGGCCGGGTGGTCGTCGGGGTCGAAGTACCCGTTGATCGGCGCAGTGCGCGCAAGCGCTCAGATGATCTCCTACGAGGCTGCGCTCGGGTTGACCGTCGCCACGGTCGTGTTGCTCACCGGCTCGCTGCATACGAGCGCGATTGTGGCAGCCCAGCACGGCGGGTTCTTGTACCACTGGAACATCTTCCGTGCCTTCGGCGCCCCAGCCGCAATCTTCTTCGTAGCGATAACTGCCGAAATGACACGGCCTCCTTTCGACCTCGTCGAGGCCGAGGAGGAGTTGGCCGGCGGGTTCAACCTCGAGTACTCCTCGATCGGCTTCGCGCTGTTCTACCTCGGCGAGTACATGGCGCTCGTCACGAACTCCGCAATATTCGCGACCCTGTTCCTAGGCGGGCCGGACGGGCCCGCCATTGCAGGCCACTCGATCGGCCCGTTCTGGTTCGCGCTGAAGGTACTGATATTGCTCTACATCTACATATGGATCCGAGCAACGCTGCCCAGGCTTCGCTACGACCAGCTCATGGACCTCGGTTGGAAGTGCCTCATCCCCGCGTCACTTGCCCTGCTCCTGATCGTCGCGGGAGCTCGCATCGGCAAGGACGGGTTTTGGGGTTGGCTGGCCCTGGCCTCCAGTGCTCTCGGGTTCCTCGTCCTGTCCCGCGCTATCGACGTTGGCAAGTCGCAGCCCCAAGACGGCCGTCTGGCCGAACTGGACACGCCATGAGCTTCCTCACCGACAACGCGTTCGTCAACTTTTTCAAGGGCTTCGTGGTTACCGGGAAGCAACCGCTGAAACCGAAGGTCACAGTCCAGTACCCCGAAGAGAAACGCCCCAAGCCCGAGCGCCTCCACGGTCGTCACGTGCTCAACCGCTACGAAGATGGCATGGAGAAATGCATCGGGTGCGAACTGTGCGCTGGGGTCTGCCCCGCAAAATGCATCTACGTGCGGGGGGCGGACAACCCGCCGGACGCGCCGGTATCACCAGGCGAGCGTTATGGCTTCGTTTACGAGATCAACTTCCTGCGCTGCATCCACTGCGACCTTTGCGTCGAGGCCTGCCCCACAGAGGCGATAACCGAGTCGAAGCTCTTCGAGTTCTCCTTCAGCAACAGGCAGGACGCCATCTACACCAAATCCGAACTTGTGGTCGACGATTCAGGCAAACCCAAGGTGCTGC
>Ga0302326_10011243_pt1 | contig 19301 bp, 14 predicted proteins | sample Palsa_T0_3_FD_202264 | JGI IMG/M metagenome (GOLD analysis project Ga0302326, IMG submission 202264) | Peat permafrost microbial communities from Stordalen Mire near Abisko, Sweden - Palsa_T0_3 | ecosystem: Environmental > Terrestrial > Soil > Palsa > Peat permafrost | place: Sweden: Abisko...
ATTTCGCCATGTTGGCCGTACCTCCTTCGGAGGGCGGGAAGGAGAACGTCACGTGCGTGGCGGCGTCAACGGGGAAAACACCAGCCGGCCGCTGCGATGTGTGACGATTTGCGATAAGGTCGCCGCCGCGCGCTTGGATTTCTTTCGAGAGCTCGGGCTGACGATTCTCGACCGGTGGCGTCGCGCGGACTTGGACACCCGGGCGTTCTGCGACATCGCCGGCGGTGCCTTGCTCGACAGGCCGCCGTCGGCGCACGTGGATCCGATGGACGTCGTCCGATGGGTGCACGAGGCGCCGCTTCTCGGGCCGCAGACCGACGTCCCGGCGCGCTTCGGCCAGCCGCCGGTGACGGTATTTCACTGCGAAAGCTTCCACATTGCCGTGCTCTTTTGGGTCGACGGCACCACGGCGATCCACCAGCACGGCTTCTCGGGCGCCTTCCACGTGATGCAGGGTTCCAGTCTCGAGAGCGTCTTCCGTTTCCGCCCGCTGCAGCGCTACGGCGACTCTCTGATGACCGGGGAGCTGTCGCTCCACGGCGTGGAGCTGCGCCAGAAGGGGGACGTCGCGCCCATCCGTGCGGGCACGGAGTTCGTCCACTCCCTCTTCCATCTGGATCGACCGTCGGTCTCCGTGGTCGTACGCACGCCGTCGGAGCCGATGGCCGGCCCGCAGTACACCTATTCACGGGCCGGACTGGCGTTCGACCCCTTCGCCCGCACGGAGGCGCTCGAGCGCCGACTGCAGACGCTCGACTTGCTGCGCAGGCTCGACCACCCCGAATTCGAGGCGCTCGCCACAGGATCGGCCCGCCGAGCCGACGCGTTCCTGGCGTTCCGATTGCTGCTCGATTTGTCCAAGCACGTCGAGCCGCACGACCGGTACATCGCCCTCCTGCGCGGGGTAAAGCCCGCCCACGCAGAGCTGGTCGACGCGCTCATCTCGCACGCCGAGCTGATGCGCCGCGAGGCGCACATTGTCAGTCGCAGGCAGATCGCCAAGCAGCCGGAGCACCGGTTCTTCCTCGCGCTTCTTTTGAACCTCGAGGACCGCGCCAGCATCGTCGCGATGATCCGGCGAGCGTTCCCCGAGCGTAGCCCAGTGGATGCCATCGTCTCGTGGCTGGCCGAATTCCAGAAACTCGACGCCATCAACGCCTGGGTCTCCGAGGTCGCGAAGAAGGCGCCAGCGCCCATCCTCGACGTCCCCATGGACGAGGTGTCGCTGGGCGCCGTACGCGACTTGCTCCAAGGGCGATGGGACGATCCGGCCCCACCCGCGCTGAGCGAACGGTACGCCGCGCTACGAGGGTCGTCGTTGCTTCGGCCACTCTTCGTGGACAGGAGCGCGTAAGCGAGCCGTCCTCAGTTGCCCGCGGCGCACAGGGCGCGGACGCGGTCGACGACCTGGGCACCCCCGGACGCTTTCGAAACGAGCCCGTAGCGCACCAGCCCGAGGGACGACAGGGCCCCTTCGGCGACGGAGGGCGCCGCATCGGTCCAGGCAACGACCGATAGCGATGGATGCGCGGCAGCGACCGAAAGCAACGCCTCCCTGACTCCGTCGCCCATGATGTCGACGACCGCGACGACACGAGTCGGGTGCTCGCGCATCCACTCTGCGAGCTCGGGCACGTCTTCCAGCACGGTGACGTCGAAACGCGCACCGACGAGCGTGCGCGCGAGGGCCGCCCGCATCATGCGATCCGATTCGACGACGACGACGCTGGGCGGGGCGATGGCCGGCGCGGCCGTCCCCGTAGGGGCCCCGCTCGAGCGCATCGCGGAGGCCGTGGTGCGGAGCAGGTTGGAGATCGAGGCGCGCAGCTTGGGGAACGGGCCGTCGCCCTGGGCTTCGCCAGGCGACGGAACCGCCTCCGGGAGGCCGCCTCCGGGATCGGCCGCCGGCGGAAAAGACGTGGCGGCGCGCATCCGATTGCTGCTCGTTGGGTCCCGGCCGGCGCGCTGTTGCTCGATCTCGGCCTTCAGGTCGTCGATGAGGGCGAAGACGAGGTTGGGCGGTACGTCTTTGCTGAGCTGGGGCGCGAGGTGGACACGAACGAGCCGCAGGAGCTCTTCGCCATCGGTGGGGAGCTCGGCCCGGTTGGCCGAGCGCAGGGCGCCCTGGAGGGCGCGCTTGCACGCGGCATCGTCCGGCAGCGCCAATCGCAGGACGCGGGCCAGCGCTTGTCCTGCGGCGTTATTGGAGGGGACGATCTCCAGACTCAAGCGTGGGCCTTGGTGATTTGAACTGTGAGCAACCATTTACGTTGCCACCCGGTTTCGGTGACTGTCAACTTGAGCCGCATTGGAGTGGCGCAACTGGCGAGCGCCCAGCGTACCCAGCCGCAAAACCACCCAGGACGCCATTTGCTCACCCGCGGGCGCCAGAGCGCTCTTGTTGAGAGCGCAGCGCGCCAGGGTCCGTAGGCGGCACGGGCCAACGGCGCTATGAGTGCGGCATGGCCATTGCCCAAGAATTCGGTCCGTCCGTAGGGCCTCTTGTAGGGAGGTCGTTCCAGGCGCACGCGCCCACCGCCGAGCGGGAGCTCGACGCGAAGGTCGAGCGGCTCGCCGCCCGCGCCAAGGAGTTCGCCCAGCTGCCGATCGGGAACAAGATTGCCCTGCTCGAGGAGGGCCTCGCCGGGACGCGCGCGATTGCGACCGAGTGGGTCAAGGCCGCGTGCCAGGCCAAAGGGATCTCGTTCGACGCGCCCGTCGCGGGCGAAGAGTGGCTCGCGGGCCCCGCCCTCACGCTCCGCAACATTCGCCTCCTCGCGCGCTCGCTCGCCGAGGTGCGCGAGAGCGGCGCGCCGAAGTTGAACGCGAGCCACGTGCGCGAGCTCGGCGACGGAGGCATCGGCGTTCGCGTGCTGCCCAACGACGGCTTCGACGCGGCCCTCTACGGCGGCTTTTCCGCCGAGACCTGGCTAAAGGCCGGCACGCAGCGCGCCGACGTCCTCGGCGGGGCGCACCAGGCATCGTTCTACCGAAAGAAGGACCCGGAGGGCGGCGTGAGCCTCGTCCTCGGAGCGGGCAACGTCTCGTCGATCCCGCCGATGGACATCCTCTACAAGATGTTCGTCGACGGGAGCGTGTGCATCCTGAAGATGAACCCCGTCAACGAGTACCTGGGCCCGCTCTTCGAGCGCGCGTACAAATCCTGGATCGACAAGGGGTACCTCGCCATCGTCTACGGCGGAGCCGAGGCAGGTTCGTACCTCTGCTACCACCGTCTCGTCAGCGACGTGCACATCACCGGCTCGGACAAGACGCACGATCTCATCGTGTGGGGCCCACCGGGCGCGGAGCGCGAAGACCGCAAACGGCGCAAGGACCCGCTGCTCAAGAAGCCCATCACGAGCGAGCTCGGGAACGTGAGCCCGGTGATGGTGGTGCCCGGCCCGTACTCCGACGCCGAGCTCGCGAGCATGGCCGAGAACGTTGCCGGCATGATCGCCAACAATGGCTCGTTCAATTGCAACGCCGCCAAGCTCCTCGTCACACCCAAGGGCTGGGCTCAGCGCGAAGCATTCTTGCAGAAGCTCACGAGCGTGCTCGCCAAGGTGCCCCCGCGCAAAGCGTACTATCCAGGCGCCTTCCAGCGCTACGAGGCGTTGACCTCGGGCCATTCCGACGTACGAAAGATCGGCGCGGGCACCGACCAGAACCTCCCCTGGACGCTCGTGCTCGGCCTCGACGCGAACGACCCGAAGGAGACCAACTTCTTCACCGAGCCGTTCTGCGCGATCCTGAGCGAGGTTTCGATCGGGAGCACCGACCCGTTGGAGTTTTTGCAGGCGGCCCTGCCGTTCGCCAACGATCAAGTCTGGGGGACGTTGAACGCCATGTTCTTCCTCCATCCGAAGGTCGAGGGTTCGCCCGCGGTGAAGACCGCGTTCGAGGCAACCCTGAAGGAGCTGCGCTACGGGACGGTCGCCGTGAACGCGTGGCCCGCGATGGGCTACGCGTTCGTGACGACTCCGTGGGGAGGACACCCGAGCGCGACGCTCGAGAACGTGCAGAGCGGGATCGGCTGGGTCCACAATACCGTCCTGCTCGAGCAGATCGAGAAGTGCGTCATCCGCGCGCCGCTCAAGCCCATGCCCAAGATGGTCTACTTTCCCACCCACAAGACGATCGACAAGCTCGCTCGCAAGCTCGTCGACTTCGAAGCCTCGCCCAGCTGGCTCAAGGTCCCGGGCCTCGCCATGGCAGCCCTCGGGGGTTAGTCGCGGCGTCGCAGAGCCACGGTCGCTCAACTCGCTTTTGAAAATTGCGCGGGGATAGGGCATAAGCACGCGCACCCAACGTGGTCCCGCGGATGGCCCGTACCGTGCTTCGCGTTCTCGCACGCGCTCGTGAGGCGCTGCCGCGCACGTGGGGTGACTGGGGTCGCCTCGCGGCGGCCCTGGTCGCGTGGGCGATCATCCTCGGGATGATCGGGTTCGTCGTGGCGCCCGCGTTCAAGGACATGCAGTCCCTGGGCAGCCACGATTGGGACCAGATGGAGGCCCATCGCCTCTTGGTCCGGCGCACCATCCGCGAGTTCAAGCAGTTCCCCTTCTGGAATCCCTTCGGCTGCGGCGGTAGCCCGTCGTGGGCCGGCATGGAGTCCGGGTCGACCGTCGTGTCGCCCTGGCTCCCGTTCATCCTTTACGCGTCGTTGCCCGTGGCGGTGAAGGTCGAGATGGCGGGGACGGCGCTCATCGCGGCCATCGGAACGTGGCTGCTCGCCGGACGCTTCACGAAGAGCGCCGCGCTCAAGGCGCTTTGTTGCGCGGCGTTCGTGGTCAACGGACGGTGGGCGCTGCAGATCGCCGTCGGCCACACGTGGCATCTCTATTACGCGTGGACGCCGTGGACCCTGTACTTCTTCGATCGCGCCGTGCAAAAGGGCCGTCAGACGTCGCGCGACGTGGTGCTCTGCGGCGCTTGCATCGCGATGATGGTCTACAACGGCGGCATCTACCCCCTGCCGCAGACGATCGTGGCTCTCGCGGCGTGGGCGATCGGCCTGGCGGCTTTTCACAGGAGCATCAAGCCGATCGGCGCCGCGGTCTGCGCGGGGCTCTTCTCGTTCGGGCTCTCGGCACCCAAGCTCATCCCCACCGTCGACATGATGCTACGATTCCCCCGCACGATCGCGTCGACCGAGACGATCGATCTGCGCGCCTTCGTGGTCACGCTCACGGCGCGCGATCAATCGATCGCCTCCGGCCCGGTGCCGGTCTCGCCCTACGGGTGGCACGAGTGGGGCTGCTACATCGGGTGGGTCATCTTCCTGGCGCTGTTCGCGGGCGCGATGTTCGCTCGCGGACCACGCGAGGTCCCGCTCAAATGGATGGCCCTGCTGCTCATCCTGCTCAGCTTCGGCGCGTTCCACGAGTACGCACCGTGGACGTTGCTGCACAAGGCACCGATCTTCAGCTCGCAGCACGTGCCTTCGCGCTGGGTGTATCCGGGAATCTTGGCTCTGGCGGTCGTCTTCTCGTCGATGGCCGAGCGATGGCTGCGGGCATCGCGCCGCGCGCGGCCCTTCATCGAGCTCGCACTGCTCGGATGCGTGGCGTGGGTCGCGTCGGACGTCGCGCGGATCGCGACGATCCCGATTGCGCAGGGTTTCGTCGCCCACATGCCGAAGCCGAAGGGCGCGCCGGGCCCTTTCCGGACGGAAAACGGCCCGCCCATGGACGAGTACTACGATCCGATGGCCTACGGCCCGCCTTCGCTCATGGCCGTGATGGACAACATCGATCCGATCGAGTGCATGCTGTTTCCGGGGCTCGGCGTCTTCTCCAAAGACGAGCATGGCGTCGTGCCCGGGCTCGGCGCGAAGCCCCGCGGCGACCCGAAGTACCGGGGCGAGGCCTTCACCGAGAGCGGCAAAGGCCGCGCGATGCTCACGTCGTTCAGTCCCAACGAGATGACGGTCAAGGTAGAGGACGGCGTCCCCGGCGACACCGTCGTTCTCAACCAGAACTGGGACGACGGGTGGCGCGCAAACGGGTCGGCCGTCATCGACGAACACGATCTCGCCGCGGCGCCGATCCGATCGCCGAACGAGACGTTCGTTTTCCGCTATCGGCCGCGCTACTTCGGCGTGTCGATGGTGATCCTGCTGGCCACTCTCGCGATCATCGCGGCGTCGTTCGTCCGCCGCCGCCGCGCCGCGCAGGCTATTCGGGTACCAGGTCCGGGTTGGTCGGGTTCACGCTCTTCTCTTTGACGCTGTCGGAGAGCTCGATGGGCTCGTCGCCCTTCATGCCGAGCAGCTCGTACGTCATGACGGGCTGATTGCGACCCTTGACGGTGATCTCCCGGATGGTGCGGGCAAGGATCATGTGCTTCGTGAGGGCGTACGTGTCCTCGCTGATCGCGACGGCCACGCCGAGCTCCTTGGTGCTGGATTCGAGCCGCGAGGCGAGATTCACCGCATCGCCGATCACCGTGTACTCCATGCGCCGCTCGCTTCCGATGTTCCCGGCGACGACCTCGCCCGTATGGATGCCGATCCCGGTCCGAAGTGGGCCGAGCTTGCGCGTGGCGAGTCGTTCGTTCAGCGTCTTCAACCCGCGACGCATGCGGACCGCGGCGCGAACCGCGTTGACCGCGTCTTCGGGCTTGGGCACCGGGGCACCGAAGACCGCCATGATGGCGTCGCCAATGTACTTGTCGACGACCCCGCCCTCGTCCATCACGATCGAGACCATCTCGGTGAAGTACTCGTTGAGCAGCGCCACCAGGTGCTGGGGATCCATCGACTCGCTGATCGTGGTGAAGCTGCGGATGTCCGAGAAGAGGATCGTCACCTTGAGCGACTCGCCGCCGAGCGCCACCTTGCCCGAGAGCAGGTGGTCGATGACCGAGCTCGTCATGTACTTGCCGAATGTGGTCCGCAGGTGGTCGCGCTCTTTCAATCCATCGACCATCCGGTTGAAGCCGACTGCGAGGTCTTCCAGCTCGTCGCCCGTCTTGATCGGGTCGACGTGCACGTAATCGAGCTGCTCCACCCTCTTGAGCGCAGACGTCACGCGATGCAGCGCGTCGGACATCTTCGTGGCGAGGCGCGATCCGAACGTGATCGAGAGGGCACCCGCCAGCACCAGGACGACGAAGGCGTAGATCAGGTTGTGCCATACGATCGCGTAGACGTCCGTCACGTCGAGCGCGGCGAGCATCCCGACCTTGCCGATGCGACCGGAGAGCTGGCGCGGCGTGAAGCGAGCCACGGCCCATGACCGACTGCCCACGTCGATGATGGTCGCCTCGTTCGAGCCCGCCTTGAGGGCGCCCTGGGGGAAGTCGATCGTGCGGCCTACGACGCGGTGGTCGTTGGTCTGATCGAGGACGGCGAGCGCGAGTTGCAAGCCGAGCTTGGCGCTCGAGTTCTTCAGGTAGGCCGCGTCGAGCGGCATGCAAACGATGACGGCGCCGCCGGAAGCGAGCGACGAGCCGATGACGTACGCCGGAGGCGCATCCGACGCGGGGGACTCGCAGCCGTGCTCGACGACAGCCTGAGCCGGCTTGCCGCGGGAGACTTCGGCCATCTCCGGGATCTCGTCGATCTTCTCGGGGGCGCGGGTGACACCGACCGCTGCGAGGACCGACCCACTCTCCTCGACGAGGAGCACGTCGATGCTCGGGTAGACGTCGAGGAACACCTGAGCCAGACGGCGGGCGCGCTGCGCATCGTGCCGCTGGACGGCGCGCATCGTCGGCGCGTCCATCGCCAGCACGCGCGAGGCGAGCGTCTCGTCGGCGAGGTCGTCGTCGAGCTCCTCCTGGAACCCCTTCTCGGCGCCGGCGACGCGGTCGTTCACTTCGTCGATCAGTTGCCTGCGCAAAAACCACGAGAGCACGAGCAGCGCGGCCAGCATCGCGACGGCGACCAGCGAGACGAGCGCCGTGAGCTTGGCGCGAACGGTCGAGAGGCGGACGGGCATGCGAACGACCGAGCCTACCGAAGGTCTGCCGCGATTGGCGAACCCTTCGGTGGACCCGCCGGGATACGCGGTGGACACATGCGGCGGCTCTGATAACCCGACTTCGTGCCTGTCGAGCGCAGCACCTTCATGGCGTTCGGACCGGCGGTCCTGATGCTCGTGGTCGCCGCGGTGACGGTCGCGAACATCGGGGAGGTGGCGATGGACCAGCTCTGGGTCACGCACACCCACGAAGTCATCGAGACACTGCTCGTCGTTCAGCGAGAGAGCGCGCGCGCGGAGGCAAACCAACGGGCCTATTGGCTCGGGGGGAGCGCCGTGCAGCGGGCTCGCTACGAGGCGGCCGTCGAACAGACGACGACGAGCCTCGATCATCTGGTCTCGCTGACCGCGGACAGTCCGGAACGCCAGCAGCGTGGCCGCGACCTGACCCACCGCGTGCACCACCTCTTCGAGGAGCCTGCAATGGACCCCGCGAGCGAAGCGGACCTCGACGGAGTCGTGGCTCAGGCCCAGAGCATGGTCGACGTGGAGCGGAAGTTGCTAAGCGAGCGTCGGCGCGCCCTGGATCGCGACCGTTTGCGGACCCTCGTGGTGCTGGCAGTCGGCAGCGTGGTCGCCTTTCTCTTCGGGGTCGCGGTCAATGCCAGCACCCGAGCCAGCCTCGCCGAGCGCACCCGCAAGGGGGTGGAGCTCCAGCTCATGCTTTTGCAGCGCAACCGCGCGTTGGCCGAGCTGGAGACCAGCAACGCGGACCTCGACCAGTTCGCCTACGTCGCGTCCCACGACTTGAAGGCCCCCTTGCGGGGCATTGCCAATCTGTCGGCGTGGGTCGAGGAGGACCTGGGCGGCGCCATGACGGATGGGGCGCGCGAGCACCTCAAGCGACTCCGGGGCAGGGTGCACCGCATGGAGGCGCTCATCGATGGGATCCTGGCCTATTCGCGGGCCGGCAAGGCGACGCAGCCGATCGAGACCGTGGCCGTAGGTGCTCTCGTCCGCGAGATTGTCGAGATCCTCGCGGTACCCGAGGGCCGGGTCGCGGTTCGAACGAGTGCCAGCCTGCCCACCCTGCGGACGGAGCGGGTGCCCTTGCAGCAGGTCCTCATGAATCTCATCTCGAACGCGGTCAGGCACAACACCCGCGAGGGGGCCGAGGTAGCGGTCGAGGCGCGAAGGGCAGAAGAGGCCTGGGAGCTCTCGGTCCTGGACAACGGGCCAGGGGTCGCCGTCGAGTACCGCGAGCGAATCTTCGGGATTTTTCAAAGGCTCGACTCGCGCGACAAGGTCGAGGGCGCTGGTATCGGTCTCTCGATTGTGCAAAAGCTCGTCACGCGGCGTGGCGGTCGAGTCTGGGTCGATGAGTCGCCCTCGGGCGGCGCGGCCTTCCGGTTCACCTGGCCCGACCGCTCCACGGTCGACTCCGCTCTCGACGCACCCCTGCCCGATCGCCACGAAGCGAGCCTGACGCCCCCCTGACGCCCTCATGACCGACCCCAAGGCGATCAACCTGCTGCTCGTCGAAGACGACGAGATCGACGTCATGACCGTCCGGCGTGCCTTCGAGAAGGGCAACATCGCGAACCCACTCTTCGTCGCCGGCGACGGGGTCGAGGCTCTGGCGATGCTGCGGGGGGGCCATCTACCCCCCGAACGACGGCTGGTGCTCCTTGATCTGAACATGCCGCGGATGAGCGGGGTCGAATTCCTGCGCGAGGTCCGGCGCGATCCGGCGCTCCAGGCCCTCCCCGTGGTGGTCCTCACGACGTCGAACGAGGAGCGCGACAGGGTCGAAGCGTTTCAGCTGAACGTGGCTGGGTACCTGCTAAAGCCTGTCACCTTCAGCGCCTTCGTCGATTTGATGGTGACGATCAATCGCTACTGGACTTTGGTGGAGCTCCCGTGAACCGCACCGGAGAACGGCTCCGTATCCTCATCGTCGACGACGACGAGGTCGACCGAATGGCCATCGTCCGCGCCCTGGCCGCGACGGACATCGCGGCCGAGACGACAGAGGCAGCCGACGTGGCATCGGCGCTCGCAGCGCTGCGGGGCTCGGAGTTCGAGTGCGTCCTCGTCGACTACTACCTGCCCGGTGGCGACGCGACGGACATCATCAGCGCGCTCGCTGCGACCGGGGCGGCCGTGCCAGCCATCGTCTTGACGGGACGCGGCGACGAGCAGCTCGTCGTCGACCTGCTGAAGCACGGGGCGTCCGACTACATCACCAAGAGCGGGCTGACGCCTGCGGCCTTGTCGCAGAGCATCAAGCGCGCGCTACGAACCGTGCGCGCCGAGCGAGCGGCCGAGCGGCTGACGGGCGCGAGCCTGCGCATCCACGCGGCGCTCTCGATCGCCGAGACGCTCGAGGTCACGGCGACCGAGGCGCGGGACCTGCTCGCTGCCCACGCGGCGGTCACGCGGCTCGAGGGACCGGGGTCCCAGCGGCTCGAGAGCGTGTCGCTTTCTCCCAAGTTCGGATCGATCGACGCGGTGCGGGCGGCCGGAACAGCGTGGCTCGACGTCTCGCTGACGGGGCACGACGGCGCATCGCTCGGAACCCTCTCCGTCGCCGACCCTTCGGCGGGCGCGTTTCGTCGGAGCGACGAGGCGGTGCTGCGCCAGCTTGCGCAGACGGCGGCGATCGCCCTCGAGAAGGCCCGTCTCGTCAAGGCAGCGCAGGACGCCGCCCGCATGCGAGACGAGGTTCTGGCCATCGTGTCGCACGATCTCCGCAGCCCACTCAACACGATCGCGATGAGCGCCGGACTGCTGCGCGAGGCGGTGGGCAAGCCAGAGCTTGGCCTCGTCGAGCGGATCGAGCGCGGCGTCAAGCGAATGAACCGGATGATCTCCGATCTGCTCGACGCGTCATGCATCGACGAGGGCAAGCTCGCGGTCGTCGCGCGCCCGGAGAAGGCGGCGACCATCGTGCGCGAAGCGGTCGACAACGCCGAGCCGATCGCCGGCGCCAAGGGCTGCCGGGTGGTCTGCGGCGAGGTCGACGACGCGACGGTCGTCGTCGCGGATCGACAGCGGATGCTGCAGGTTCTCTCCAACGTGATCGGCAACGCCATCCGGTTCTCGCCCGCGTCGGGCGCCATCGTCGTCGACGTCGAGCCCAACGGCGCGCTTGCCTGGTTCTCGGTCAAAGACGACGGGCCCGGGATCCAGGCCGAGCACCTCGATCGGCTCTTCGACCGCTACTACAAGGCCGACCTCGACTCGCGCGAGGGCGCGGGGCTGGGGCTCTTCATCGCCCGCGGGATCGTCGAGGCCCACGGCGGCCGGATCCGGGTCGAGAGCGAACCCGGACGCGGCACGACGGTGAGCTTCAGCATTCCCCTGGCGAATAGGACGCCGTAGCTCACGCGCTACCGCCGGGGCCCCCCTCCCAGCGATCGATCTTGCGGTGCAAGGTGCGACGGTCGATGCCGAGCACCTCGGCCGCACGGGTCTTGTTGCCCCCGAGGATCGTGAGCACGCGGTTCACGTACCGGCGCTCCACCTCCGCGAGCGTCATGACCTCGGTCGCGTCGTTGGCCGAGACGACGAAAGCGTCGGTCCGGTAGTCGCGGATCTTCTCGGGTAGGTCGTCGACCGTCACCTGGTCGAATTGTGCGAACGCGACGGCGCGCTCGATGCAGTTCTCCAGCTCGCGGACGTTGCCCGGCCAGTGGTATCCGACGAGCTTGCGCGCCGCCTCGATCGAGATGCCCAGCGCAGGCTTGCCCGAGCGCTCCGCATGCCGCTGCAGGAAATACTGCGCCAGCTCGGGCACGTCGGCCGCGCGATCGCGCAGCGGCGGGACGTCGATCCGTACGACGTGGATCCGGTAAAAAAGGTCTTCGCGGAACCGCTTCTGTTCGACCTCTTCTTCCAGATCGCGGTTGGTGGCCGCGATGAGCCGCGCGTCGAACGCGATGTCGCTGTTGCCCCCGACGGGGCGCACCGTACGCTCCTGCAGCGCGCGCAGCAGCTTGGCCTGCATCTCGAGCGGCATCTCGCCGATCTCGTCGAGGAACAGCGTCCCCTTGTTCGCCTGCACGAAGAGGCCCGCCCGGTCGTTCTTCGCGTCGGTGAAGGCTCCGCGGGCGTGCCCGAATAGCTCGCTCTCGAGGAGCGTGTGCGGCACCGCGGCGCAGTTGATCGCGACGAATGGCCCGTCCTTGCGGAGGCTCGTCGCGTGGATGCGCCGCGCGACGAGCTCTTTGCCCGTACCCGTTTCGCCGTGCACCAGTACGGAGGCCTCGCTGGCCGCGACGCGGGCGATCGTCTCGTGAATGCGCTTCATCGGCCCGCTGGACCCGATCAAGCCTGACGGCGTGGATTGCGCGGCCATGACGCCGCGCAGGCGCTTGAGCTCGACCGTGAGCTTGTGGTGCTCCACGGCGCGACCGACCGCCAGCGCGATGAGCTTGGGGTCGACAGGCTTCGTGATGAAGTCGTATGCCCCGGCGCGCATGGCCGCGATGGCCATCTCCATGCTGCCCTGCCCCGTCAAAACCGCGACCGGCAGTGCAGGATTGATCCCCGTGATCCGTTCGCAGACCTCGATGCCCGGCATCTCGGGCATGCCGAGGTCGGTCAGCACGGCGTCGAAGTCTTCCGTCGCGATGAGCTCGAGGGCTTTGTGGGCCGACGTGCACGCCACGACGGACGCACCCTGGCGCTCCAGCGCCATGCTGACCAGGTCGCACACTTCCTGTTCGTCATCGATGACGAGTATTCGGGCTTCCATCCAGGCTCCACGGCAATGTGCAACGGCTCTGTTCGACGTTCAATTCAAGGAAGGTACCAGCCGGGTCGGTGCGCAGGCGAGCGCACCCGCTCACGGGAGCTCCCCGAGAATCAGCCCGGGGTCAGTGGCTCGGTTTACCGGCACGGTCGATCTTGTTTCCAATCTTGCTCACCCAAGCGTCGATGTCCTTGTAGGCCTGCTCCTTGATCGTGCCGTATCGCTCGTGCAGTTTTCCGACGAGCCGATCGCGCTGGCCGTTCACGAACGTCAGGTCGTCGTCGGTCAGCTTGGCCCAGGTGCTCTTCACGTCGCCCTTGAATTGATCCCACTTCGCTTCGATTTGGTCCCAGCTCATTGCGTCGTCCTCCTGGTTGGCGCCGAAGCGCATGTCCGCGTCTTCGGTCACTCGCAGAGCGCACACAGAGCGCGAAGTGTGCCAGGCCGAATTTCCCGGTAGTTCTGCGGAGTCCGTGGATCTTGAGAGGCATTTTGCCTCGATCGGGCACAACACACCTCCACCGGGGCGTTCTGCGCACGCGCACGGGGGCTAACCGCGTGGCAATGGCGCCTTCGGGGATGGAGAGCAGCCTAGGAAGAAACTCGTGACCTGGCGAGCGGGTCAAGCCGCGGGTCTGAGGTCGACGACGTAGCCGAGTTGTTCGAGTCTGCGGGTCAAGCGCTGGGCGACCTTCGTACGGTCTTGGCGGTCGAAGTGGTGGGGGCCGAGGTCTTCGAAGGCCGTGCCATCGCGAAGCATGTGGTAGGCGGCCGTGAGCATGGAGGCAGCCACGGCGATGATGGCCTTCTTCGGTCCGCGCCGAGCCTTGAGGCGCTGAAACTGGGCGCGGTGGTAGCTGTTCTTCTTGGCCGAAGCCGACCACGCGGCTTGCACCAGGGTGGTCTTGAGCCAGGGGGCCCCATGCCGGATGCGCGTGCTGCGGCGCTTGCCTGCGCTCTCGTCCGAGCGTGGGCAGAGCCCGGCCCAGGACACCAAGTGTGCAGCCGAGGGGAAGCGACTCATGTCGGTGCCGACCTCGCCGACGATGACCTGAGCGACCAGCTCACCGACCCCCGGCATCGTCGTCAGCAGCTTCGCCATGGCCGTCGCTTCCCCGAGCGCTTTTCCCAGCTGCTCATCCACCTGCGCGATGGCGGCGCGAAGCGCGTCGACCTGGCCCAGGTGCAGCTGCAGCAGGAAGCGATGATGCTCGGTCACCCGGCCACGCAGCGTTTCGGCTAGCTTGGCGCGCGGGGCCTTGATGCGCGAGTGGGCCAGGGCCGCGAGCCGCTCGGGGTCGGTCTCGCCCGCGACCAGCGCATCGAGGATGGCGCGGCCCGTCAACCCGAGCACGTCGCTGATGGTGCCTGTCAGCTTGATGTTGGCGTCTTCGAGCGTCCTCTGGATGCGCTGGGTGTGCTGCGCCACCTCGCGCACCAGTTGCTTGCGCGTGCGGGTCAGCTCGCGCACACGCTGAATGGCCACCGGCGGCACGAAGCTGCCGCGGATCAGGCCGTGCGCGAGCAGGTCGGCGATCCAGGTCGCGTCGTTGATGTCCGTCTTGCGCCCCGGCACGTTGCGAATGTGCGCTGCGTTGGCCAGCACCAGCTCGAAGGCGCCTTCGAGCACGTGCCACACCGGCTTCCAGTACACGCCCGTCGCCTCCATCGCGACGTGCGTGCATCCGTGCTCGGTCATCCAGTCGCTCAGCTCCAGCAGGCCGCGCGTCGTCGTCGCGAAGGTCCGCACCTCGCGCTTGGCCTCGCCCCCGGGCGCGGCGATTCGCGCGCAGGCCACCACCGTGTCCTTGTGCACGTCCAGGCCCGCGCATCGCCCATACAAAACTTCCATCTGGTCTCCTCCGATCGCGGCATCGGCGTGAAGCCCCAAGGGTCGAAGTCTAGGAAGCGTGCTCCGGGACCTTGCGGTCCGTGGCGACAGTGCGGGGTGCTCGCGGGGCTTCGGGTCCAACTAGAACACGGGCTCTCGGCACCATAGAAACGCCGACCTCGGTGCCGACGCCGCGACGGCAAGCTTAGCCCGTTTCATCCGGCGCGGGTGGCTGCCCCCATGGGGAACTAGAACGCATCCCAGAACCGGGCGATCCCTTCGCGATCCCGTCGTCGGGGGTCGTCACCGTACGGGAGTAACAGGAGTACGGCTCCTCGCCCCGTCGACGGCGGCGCTCGGTCTCGCGCGGTTCTGGGACGCGTTCTTCCCCTCAAGGACTATGTAGCCGGCTCCCGCTTTTCCGAGCGGGAGCCACGCCGTTGGTTGGAAGCGGCTCGCGACCGTGTCGTCGGCCGCGAGGCGGGCTTCCAGGGCGCGGCCGTAGGCGGCGTCGCGCCATGATGGCAGGCCGGCGGGGGGCGCGTGGGCGGCGTAGAGGAGAACGACGTCCGGCTCGAGGCTGATCAGCAGCGGGCCGTCGATGCGCTTCGAGGTGTGGCCTCCCGGGAGGATCGCGATGCGGGGGTCGGTGACTCCGGCGAGGTCGATGATTTCGGCTTCCGTGGCGGCCGAGACCCAGCCGATGTCGAGCGATGCCACGCGGCGGGCGCCTGCGAGGATGGGGCGCGCCGCGTCGATCAGCGCGGCGCGGTCGGCACCCACGTGGCGGCCGTCCGTGCCGCCACGGGCAACGAGGACGAGGCCGACGAGGGCAGCAAGGCCCATGCGAGCCGCGGCGGCGACCGGGTGCATCCACGGCGCCGCGAGCGCGGCGGCGTAGATCAGCGACGGGACGATCGGCACCATGAGCCGCGCGTACGGCATCCAGTCGCCCCCGGCGGCCACCATCGCTCCCACGTGGGCGATGGCCGCAATGCCGATCGCCAGCGCCGCGGGGGCGCGTCGCATCGCGAGCGGCGCGAACGCCGCGATCGGGACGAGGGTCACGACGCAAGTTGCGCCGGCGTACGCGACGCCGTGCGCGACATCGCTTGGCTTGGCGAGAAGCGACAGCGGGACCGGGCTCCCCCAGGCCAGGGTCCGCGCGAGGGCGCAGAGCGCGAACGGCGCCAGCGCCAGCCCGACGCTGCGTGCCGCGTCGGCGATCCGCTCGCCGCGAGCGAGCGAGAGGCCCGCGCCGAGCGCGACCGCCCACGGCGCGAGCTCCGGCCGGACAGCCGCCGCGAGCCCCGCGGCGAGCGTGGCCGCGCGTGGCCGCGCGAAGAGGAACGCCGCCGCGGTCGCGAGCGCCGTCGCCAGCGGCGTCTCCATCCCGCTGACTGCATACGCCGCGACGGGCACCGACATCGCCAGCACCGTCAGGAGCCCCACGCGCATCCACGCCGCTGCGTCCCCGACGCGCCCCACGGCGCGCCCGAGCGCGGCGCCCGTCGCGACCCAGATCGCTGCGCCGAGCCACTGCGCGCGCCCGAGCACGGCGCCCGCGTCCGCGCCCGCCCACGGCACCAGCACGATCGGCCAAGGCAGAGGCGTCACCCCGTCGGTGCTCGCCCCGTCGATGTTGAATCGCCACCCGAGGCCCTCGGTCAAATGACGCGCGTAGCGGACCGAGATGAGCGCGTCATCGACGGTGAATCCGCGCATCCACAGCGCGGGAAAAAGCGCGGCGGCGGCGCCGAGAACCGGCCAGGCGAGGCGCGCTATCAGCGGCCTGCCCGGATGTCCAATCGGCAGCATCCTCCGCCGAAAAGTACGTCCATTCTCGTTCGTCTTCCTACGATTCGTCCCTCGTGCGATTCGAGCTCGTCGTCGCCCCCACCCCCCCGACCTCCGAGACCCTGCCGGCCGACCCCCGACCGGTGGCTCCCTCCCGTTCCCGGCGCGACCGCCGGCCGGCGCGGGAGGTGCTCGACGTCTTCATCGACGGCGCCAACGTCACGGCGCGCGTCCGCGAGACTCACGGGGCCTTCGTGCTCCGCGACCTGGCGCTCGCGCTCGTCGAGCTCGCCCGGCGGCCGCGATCCAAGACGACCGTACGGTTCTACGACGAACCCTGGGAGCTCTGCGTCGAGCGCTTCGGCCGCGCCGCGTGTCTCAGCGTGTACCGGAGCGGCTCCGATCCGCTCGTCGCCGTCTACGACCACGCCGTCCTCTTCGACGAAGTCGTCGCCGCCGCGCGCGCGGCCATCGCCGACGTCCTGTCGAGCGGCAAGGCCGACGCGGGCGCCCGCATCGAGCTCACGTCGGCCGACACGCAGCTCGAAGCGATCGGCCCCACGAGCGACTGCGACGAGCGGCTGCCGGAGCTCACGCCGGTCGCGGTCGAGCCTGATCGAGACGCGCCGCTGTCGTTCGGAGCCGAGTTTTCGCTGCGCGAACGAGCGCCCGCCTCCGACGGCGCCGAGCGAGAGGTCGACGCCTTCGCCGCCCGCGAGACGGTCGAGCGGTCCGACATGCACGCCCTGCTCTTCAAGGGGCGCATCCGCGCCGAGATCCGCGGCAAGGCGGTGGACCTGGGCGAAGGCCACCCGATCCTCGTCGCCGAGCGGCTGGTCGAGCTGTCGCGGCGGGCCTTCGACGCCTGGGAGCGCGGGCTCGCGTTCCACGCGCGCGGCGAGGCGTCGGGGCCGCTCGTGGGCGTGCGCCTGTCGGCGTCCGGGGAGCTGGCGCTCACGCTCGGCGACAGCGCCCGGGGCCCCCGCCGTACCGTGCACACGTTCCCCGCGCTCGGCGTGGACGACGTGCTCGAGGCGGCCCTCGCCTTCGCGCGCTCGCTCGTACGCGCCATCCTGCGGCGCGACCGCAGCCAGGCCGCCAACCTGAGGCTCGGGGCGCTCCGGCGCACGCTCCGCGAGTCGAGCGAGGCGCTCCGGCAAGCATCACGGGCGGACTCGAAGGTGAACCCCTCGCCCGAGCCGTACCGTGCGTTCGCGGCGGCGCTCGACGAGACGCTCGCGTTGCCCGCCACGAGCCCCCCGGTGACCCGCCTGCGCTACGCGGCACGCTGGCGGGCGATCGTTCCCGGGATCGATCTCCGCGCGACGTACCTCTGCGGCGATCGCCTCGTCGTCGGCGCGGCCACCGAGATGTGGGCGCTCGACCGCACGAGCGGACACGTGCTCTGGCGCTCGGACGTGGCCAAGGGGACGAGCGTGGTCACGCCCGGCGGGATCGCGCGCCTCGCGCCCGACGGCCGCTTCTCGGTGCACGACTTCGGCTCGGGCCGCCCGACGCTGCAGACCCGGATCGCGCCGCGGGTCGGCGGCCCGGTCGCCGGCGCGGTCGTGCACCTGCCAGGGTTGCCCAAGCTCGTCGTCGTCACCGAGGGCGAGCATCATCTGGTCGCGATCGATCTCACCAGCGGCGAGCCGCGCTGGCGCTGGTCGTGGGGGCGCGGGCGCGGGCCATCGCGCGGCGCGCCGCGGATGAAGCGCGCCGGGCGTCTCGTTTTTTTCACCTGCGGCGACGGCGCGCTCACGGCGCTCGACGTGATGACGGGCGCGGTCGTCTGGCGGCTGCGCGACCGTCTTCGCTTTTGCACGCCGCCGACCGTCGCCTCCGACGCCATCTTCGTCGTCTCCGGCGGCGCTCACGGCGTGGCCCACCTGTACTGCATCGACGCCTACTCCGGCGGCGTGCGCTGGACGCGACCCATCGCGGACGCGAGCGCGCCGTGCACCGTCGAGGGCGCCCCGCTGGTCGCGCCGGCGGCGGTCGCCGTCGCGGTGCGGAAAAAGAGCGGCCTGGCGCTGGCCACCTTCCGCCGCGACGACGGTTCGCCCATCGCGACCTCCGAGCGCGTCGTCGCACCGCGCGGCACATCGTGGCTCGCGGTCGACGACGTCTTCATCGGCAACGCCCCGACGGGGGAGCTCGTCGCCGTGGACGCCGCGGGTGGAGACTTGCGATGGCGTCATATCCTCGGTCCCCGGCCCCTCGAGGCCGATCTGCCGCGCCGGCTCGAGCCCGTGCTGCGGTGCGGCGCGCTCTTCGTCCCCTGCTCTCTCCTCGGCGGCGACGCCGTCGGTCCCGCGCATCGCGATCGCGCGGGCGGCGGCGACGCCGCGGCAGAACGCGGGGCGGTCGCGGGTGTAAGCATCGTCCGACCTTCGGACGGCGCCCTCATCGGCTCGATCGCGCCGAGCGACGCCATTCCCGACATGCTGCGCGTCGACGAACGCTGCGACGTCTACGTGGCCGAAGACAGCGGGCACCTCGTGGCCTTTGGTGCGCTGCCGCGCCTCTCGCTCGTGACGAGCTAGCGCCCGGGCACGTTCTCGCTAAGGCCCTCCGCGCCGGTTATATTGAACCGACGTGGTGGACTCTCAGACCTGCGTCACCTGCGGCAAGCGCGCGCCCGAGACGGAGACGAACTACACGCTCATCAGCGCTCAGTTCGGGTGGCGCCTCACGCGCTTCAAGGGCGCCGACGGATCGATCGTGCTCGAATGGCGCTGCCCCACCTGCTGGCGCGAGTTCAAGCGAATGCGCACGACCGGCGGACCGCCGCCGGGCGCGAGCGCGCCGGCGTCCACGACGAGCCACTCGTCGTGGCCGCCGCCCCCGGAAGGTTCGGCCACGGCGTCAGCCACGCCGCCCAACGCGCCCGGCGCGCCGCCCACGGTCTCGGGCGTCCCGGGCTTGCCTGGGTCGGGCCCGCCGCGCACGAACCGCCGCTCGTCGCGCTGACGGCGCCGTCAGTCGC
>Ga0302326_10011244_pt1 | contig 19300 bp, 12 predicted proteins | sample Palsa_T0_3_FD_202264 | JGI IMG/M metagenome (GOLD analysis project Ga0302326, IMG submission 202264) | Peat permafrost microbial communities from Stordalen Mire near Abisko, Sweden - Palsa_T0_3 | ecosystem: Environmental > Terrestrial > Soil > Palsa > Peat permafrost | place: Sweden: Abisko...
ACTCTTTTTCGAAGATAATAGAGGTATAACCCAGGCCTTCGTTTAGTTTTTCAGGATAAATATGCTTAATAGCATTGTTATAAGCGATAAAATCGATGCCGTTATCGAGGCCCAGCCAAAGATTTTTGTTCTTGTCCAGGAAAAGATCCAGGATATTGTTGTTCTGCAACCCCTCTTTCCGCGAGAGATTTTGAATCACCTCGCCATTTTTATCGACGATATAAGTGCCATCCAGGTTGGTTCCGATGGCCAGCCAGTCTTTATTGACCGAGATAGCCGTCAGTACCCGTTCATTGCTGAATGGGTCGGGCCCTTTAAAATGAAAGGGGGTAATCTTCTTGTCCACGAGAAAGTAAAAGCCGGTGTTTATGGTACCCATAAAGCTGCTGTCCTTACCAAAAGGGAACAGGCAGCTGACCTGGTAACCCGCCGGAAGGGCGCTTTCTTTTACAAAGGGCGCCCACAATCCGTCGCGAAATTCCAGCAGCCCGTTATTTACATCCTGCGCCATCAGCCGGTGGTTGCTTTCTCCGAGGAAAAGCCATGACGAGGCCGCCGGGTAGACAGTGATTGTCCTATTGTTCAACTGGAAGATCTTTTCCCGGGACCGGAAAAAGACATCATTTCCATAAGGAACGATATCCCAGATATCCGAAAAAGAGTTGTTTTTCTCCGGCAGGAGGCCCTTCAGGGAAGTATAGACCAATCGACCGTTATGATCGGGCGAAAAATAACCAAAATCGTCCTGTCCCCCTGCATAAATGCGGTTGTCCCTGGCAATGGCGACGGACCGGACCACGGTTTTATTGGGAAGCGGATAGGTTTTCCAGTAATTACCATCAAAGGTCAGGAGTCCTTCATAATTGGCAAAGTACATAACGCCATTCCGGTCCTGTACGATCCTCCGGTTCTGGGTCCCCGCATTGTACACCCCCCGGGAATAGTTGGTGATATCGGGAATCCCGATGGTATTCTGGCCATGGCAAACCAGACAGAAGCAAAAAAGGCAGGCAGCTAGACCAAGTCTCATTCCAAATTCTTTTAATCCGATCCTCTCCAATAAAGGTAAAATAATTTGGTTCACATCAGGCAAAAAGAAGTACCTGAAATTGGGTGAACCAGGATTTGATGTAGTGTTGATGTGGAATAATTGCCTGGATTAAAGGCTTTTTGACACTATGATGTAGTGTAGATGTAGTCAAAAACTGGCGGTTTGTGAAATCCCGGTCTATATTTGTTTCGGTAACGGACTCCTTTCTCTTTATAAACAATTGCTTGAGATGAAATCAAAAAAAACTAAGGCCCTTTTCCTGCTTGCCCTTCTTTCTGCCTTTTGCGCCCAGCCGGTTTTTTCCCAAATTTCACAGTCCATTGGAATGTTTGACGGACATAGTGACATAGGCACTAATGTCAAACCCGGCTCAGCAACCTATATCCCGCAAACCGGACAATATGTTATTACCGGCGCCGGGTACAACGTCTGGGCAGATCATGACGAATTTCAATACGTATATAAAAAAATGACAGGGGACTTTATCCTCTATACCCGGGCGGAGTTTCTGGGCACCTGGGTTGGCTATCACCGAAAAGTAGGCTGGATGGTCCGGAAAAGCCTGGACGGGAACTCCCCCCATGTCAATGCCGTTGAGCATGGGGACGGACTGACTTCCCTGCAATTCCGCCCGACGGCCAGCGCCCCGACACAGGAGCACAAGCTGAAAATGACGCACGCCAACATCCTCCAGCTGGAGCGGAGGGGCAATCAATATATCATGCGGGCCGCGATCTACGGAGACACCTATATGACCGATACCGCCACGGTCGACCTGGGGGATGAAGTCTATGTCGGGCTTTTTGTCGGATCCCACAATTCAGATGTGCTGGAAACCGGTATTTTTAGCAACGTGAGCATCACCGTTCCCTACAAGGGCGAATCCGATCAACAAACCCAGATGACCCTTGGCAGTAACCTCGAGATTTTGGAGGTGGCTTCCGGCCACCGGGAAACGATCTATAAAGTCCCCTATTCCATCCAGGCGCCCAACTGGACACCGGATGGCAAGAGCCTGATCTTTAACGACGCAAGGGGCACCATTTATAATTTCGACCTCGCTACCCGGAGCCCGCAGGCTATAAAGACCGGTACCGTCACCAACAACAACAATGACCATGTGATCTCCTTTGACGGCAAAATGCTCGGCCTGAGCAATTTTGTCCGGGAGCTTGGCGGGTCTATTATTTACAGCGTTCCGGTCGGCGGCGGCACGCCCACGCAGATCACTCCCCGGGGACCCTCCTATTTCCATGGCTGGTCGCCCGATGGCAAGGACATGGTCTTCTGCGGCGACCGTAATGGCGAGTTCGACGTCTACAAAGTCCCTGCCGCCGGCGGGAAAGAAATAAGACTGACGGACGCCAAGGGCCTGGACGACGGACCGGAATATACACCCGACGGCCAGTATATCTATTTTAACTCCGTTCGCTCCGGACTGATGCAGATCTGGCGGATGAAGCCGGATGGCAGCCAGCAGGAGCAGGTGACAAACGACGCCTTCGATAACTGGTTCGCCCATATCTCCCCGGATGGTAAATGGTTTGTATACCTGACGTTCCTCCCGGAGGAAACACCGGCCGGGATCCATCCGCCCTATAAGCATATCTATATCCGGCTGCTGCCGATAGACGGAAAGGGCACGCCAAAAGTACTGGCCTATGTCTATGGCGGGCAGGGATCGATGAATACGCCTTCCTGGTCGCCGGATAGTAAAAAGATTGCTTTTGTCAGCAATACCGATATGGGGGCTAATTAATATATTCACTTGTTACAGCTGGTAATTCTTCCTTTATTTTCAAAACGATTGCACATGCGAAAAAAACATCAAACAACCTCTTTTCTGCCCGGAAGGCGGAACTTTCTAAAAACCTCGTCTTTCCTGGCCGCCGGCTCGCTCTTTCTCCCGGAATTGGCCCGGTCCCTTTCCCCCCACACGCGCGTTAAAGATATCGGGATACAGCTGTATACCGTACGCACTGAGATGCTGGCGGACGCGACAGGCACCCTGAAAAAATTGGCTCAGATCGGTTTTAAGGAACTGGAATCGGCCCGCAGCGATAAGGGAAACTATTATGGGTTAACGCCAAAAGAAATCCGGAAGATCACCGAAGACCTCGGCATGAAACTCCGCAGCGGCCATGTCCATGTCGACAAGGACTGGGATAAGTCGCTCGAAGAAGCAACAGAAACAGGGCAGCAATACATCATTTCGGCCGTCCTGCCATCCCAGGGACAGACGGTTGACCATTACCGGGAGTCGGCCGAGGCATTTAATAAGCTTGGCGAGCAATGCAAAAAAGCCGGCCTTCATTTTGGTTATCACAATCATGACTCGGAATTCGATACGGTCGACGGCACGGTGTTGTATGACGTGCTGCTGAAATATACCGACCCCTCCCTGGTCACCATGGAAATGGACCTGGGCTGGGTAGTGGCTGCCGGACATGACCCCTTTCAGTATTTCAGGGAGCATCCCGGCCGTTTCCACCTATGGCATCTGAAGGACATGGATAAGGTCCAGCGAAGGAGCGTGGAGTTCGGATTGGGTAAAGTAGACATAAAGGGTCTTTTGCAACATGCCCGCCAAGCCGGGATGAAATATTTCTTCCTCGAACAGGAAGAATATGCCCACACGGCCTTTGACAGCATTCAAATTGACTATAATTACCTGGCCAATCTCAATTACTGATATGCGGACCCTTAACGCGATTTGCGTTTTGTTTTTGTTGCCCGCCCTGCTGCTGGCACAGTCGCTGTCCGCACAACCGCCGTCCGCAAAGCCGCCGTCCGCACAACTGTCGCCCGCACAGCCGGTCCGTCAGGTAAAGCTGACCCGCTTCGTGCTGCAGTCATCCGCCGTGGTCGCCGCAGGTGGAGACTCCATATCATCCGTCGATTATTCCCCGAAAAATTACTGGTTCCCCGTGACCGTTCCCTGTACGGTGCTCACCGGTCTGGTTGCCAATAAAGTCTATCCCGATCCCTATATCGGGATGAATAATATGCTGATCCCTGATGCCAACGATTCCTTTAACAAGCAGTACCATCTGGAACAATACAGCCACATGCCCGGGGAACCAAATCCCTGGAAAAAGCCCTACTGGTACCGGACGACTTTTTCCGTTCCGGCTGCCGATAAGGGCAAACATTTTCAGCTCATCTTCAAGGGCATCAATTACCGGGCGGAGGTTTGGCTAAATGGCCGGCTGCTGGCCGATTCAGCGCGCATGGTGGGGATGTTCGAAGAGTTCGACCTGGATGCCAGCCCGGCGATCCGGGCGGGAGGCGACAATGCCCTGGCGGTAAAAATATATCCCCTCGATTATCCCGGGCTGCCTTCGCAACCACAACTGGAGGCGCTGGACGATTTTTTTGATAATGGCGGACCTACCGGCGATATCGGAAAGAACGTCACTATGCTAAGCTCGATAGGATGGGATTGGATCCCCGAAGTGCATGACCGCAATATGGGCATCTGGCAGCCGGTATACCTCCGGACCACAGGACAGGTAGTGATCAGCAGGCCGCGCATCGTGACGGAACTGCCCGATCTGCCCGATACCGGGTTGGCCAGACTATCCATCGATATGCTGCTGTCCAATAACGGCGCCGGATCCCGGCAGGGAACCGTGCAGGTGACCATCAGCCCGGACAACTTTACCGGCGCTGGCGGCCCGACGGGGCAATTCAGTCCGGCGATACAGTTCAGCAAGGCGGCAACGGTCGACGCCAACGGATCGGCCGAAGTCCATCTGACAGCAGCCGACATCCCTTCCCTGCTGATCCATCATCCCAGGCTCTGGTGGCCTAACGGCTATGGAGATCCGAACCTTTATCGCCTTCGCCTTCGGTTTACAGACGCCAACGGTATTTCGGACGATACCACCATCGTCTTTGGCATCCGTACGGTCAGCTCTTCGACGGTCATGGTAAATAGCTTTGTGCGTCGGGACTTCTATGTTAACGGGAGGAGGGTACATCTCGTCGGCGGCGCCTGGGTTCCGGATATGATGCTAAACCGCGACCGTCAGCGGTATGACTATGAGCTGCGGCTATGCCGGAACGCCAATGTAAACATGGTCCGGATCTGGGGTGGCGGTCTTGGCGAGACCGACGATTTTTATGAACTGGCCGACCGCTATGGAATGCTGGTCTGGCAGGATTTCTGGATCACCGGCGATACGAACGGCGGATTTAAAGGCTCTGCAGACTGGCCGCTGCAATCGACCGTCTTTATCGATAATGTTATCAGTACCATCTATCGCATCCGCAACCATCCCAGCCTGCTGGTCTGGACTGGCGGTAATGAAGGCCATGCCCGAAAAGAGCTCTATGATGCCATGCGGGATAACGTGGCCACTTTGGATGGCACCCGGCCCTTTATCCCCTGCTCCTCCGGATTTTCAAGGGCGCCAAAGGATTGGAAAGGCTCCTGGCCCGATGACCGGCCCGCCGGCGTATACAGCGGCGGCCCTTATTCCTGGCAGGATGATGCTCAGTATTACCGGTTGGTGGACGCCAAACGTGACTGGGTCTTCAAAGACGAGACAGGTATTCCTTCCCAGCCGCCCTACAATACCCTGGCGAAGATCATCCCCGACCTGGTACCGGACAATAGCCTGCCCTACCCGCTGAACAATACCTGGGGTTACCATGACGCCTGTACGGGCAATGGCCATTATGATACTTATTACAAGGCGATGGCCGACCGTTATGGCGCACCCGTCAGCATGCGCGACTTCTCCGCCAAGATGCAATTGCTCAACGCCGGCGGCTATCGCAGCATCTTCGAAGCAGTCGGTCACAAGCTGAATGAGACGGGCGGAGTAATGCTCTGGAAGCTGAATGCCGCTTTCCCAAGCGTCATCTGGCAGGTATACGACTGGTACCTCGAACCCAATGCGGGCTATTATTTTATGCAAAGGGCCTGCGAGGCAGTACATATTCAGCTCAACCTCGACGATTCCGCGGTAGCACTGATCAACCGGACCTATATCAAAAGAACCGGACTTTTTTACGAGGCCGAAGTGGTCAGCATGGGCGGTGCCTCACTGTATCGGCAACAGGGATCGGCGAACCTTGATACCACCGATGTAAAAGAAGTGACTTCCCTTCGCGACGTCCTCCGGCAGACGCCGGGCGTTTCTTTTGTGCTGCTAAAATTAAAGGACCGCGCTGGAAAGACCCTCTCACAGAATGTCTACTGGATGTCGCCCGGTCATCATTTCAACGATCTCCGGCAGATGCCTTCCGCACGGGTCCGGACCCGGGTACTGACTATGGAAAAAAAGGGCGCCTATACCGAATGGACCCTTGAGTTCACCAATGTCTCTTCACAGCTGGCTTTTTTCCTCAACCCGCAGTTGATAAAAGACGGAGAGGAAGTATTGCCCAGCTATTGGTCCGATAATTATTTTTCTATACCCGCCGGCCAGTCAATAACGGTAAAGGTCAGTTGTCCGGTGGCGGGATTGGCGGGTGCTTTGCCGCAGCTGAGACTGGAGGGTTGGAATATCGAAGCAGCAGTTCGACACCTTATCCCTTGAGCGCGTGAGAATTTCCTGGAACGGCTTCCGAAAAAAACATCCGGAAGCCGATGGGAGCCCCCTTGTGTAAAAAAAACGATTAATATATGAATGAAGTACATGCTCTCCGCCGCACGCGGACTTCCGACACGCGGACCTGCCTCGCGCGAACCCACCGCACGCGAACCCGCCGCAAGCGGACTTCCGCCGCCACACTGCTCCTCGCTTTCCTGGGCCTTCTGGCTTCGGGCACGCTGCAGGCGCAACATCCCGTGGGGATCTTCGACGACCACCTGGACATTGGTCATCCCAAGCTGGCAGGCGATGCAACCTATGATGCAGCCACCCAGACATACAACATTAAAGGAGCCGGCGACAATATCTGGTTCAACCGGGATGAATTTCAGTTTGTATACAAAAAGATCAAGGGGGATTTTATCCTTACCGCCGATTTTGCTTTTACCGGCGACACGGCGGGCGCCATTGGCCATCGCAAGACGGGCTGGATGATCCGGGAGTCTACCGATGAAGGCGCAGCCAGCGCAAATGCCTGTAAACATATCGATGGCCTTGTCGTTCTCCAGTGGCGGCCATATAAGGGTATGTTTATGCGCGACCCGGAAGAAGAGCGGTTCTATCCGAAGAAAGGTGGTCAGACTATCCAGCTGGAACGTATCGGCAAGATCATCACCATGAAGATCGCTCACCCCGGCGAACCCCTTCAGTTCGTGGGCACCTGCACAACGGATGCGCTGGAGAAAGATGTGCTCGTTGGTCTCTATGTCTGCTCGCACGATTCAGACCATGTCGCCGGGGCCAAAATATGGAATGTTCGTATCGACAAGCCGGTCATCCATGAATATACCTCTAACCCCCATGCGGTTCAGACGCCGGTACGCGACGTACTCGGCAGCAGGCTCGAAATCTTAGACCTTGCCGACAACACCCGGAAGGTGATCCATGAAGCGCCGGGACGATTTGAGGCGCCAAATTATATGCCGGATGGTAAAAAGCTTCTGTTCAACCAGGATGGCTCGCTCTGGACCATTCCAATCGAAGGCGGCACGCCGGATAAGCTGAATACGGGCAGTATAAATAAGATCAACAACGACCACATGATCTCCTTCGACGGGAAAATGCTGGGCATCAGCAGCGGCAAGCCCGATGGCACTCCGGGATCGTTTGTATTCGTAGTCCCGCTGTCTGGCGGCGACCCGAAGCAGGTCACCGAAGCAACTCCATCCTTCCTGCACGGCTGGGCGCCAAACGGCAAGGAACTGGCGATCGTTGCCAGGCGTGACGGATCGAAGAACTATAATTTGTATAAAGTCTCACTGAAAGACAATAAAGAAACACTCCTCACCACAGGTAACAAGACCCACGTTGACGGTCCGGAATACTCACCTGATGGCAAATACATCTATTACAACGCGAATGTAACCGGGACGATGCAGATCTGGCGGATGAAGCCCGACGGCTCGGATAAAGAACAGCTGACTTTCGATGAATATCACAATTGGTTCCCGCATATTTCACCGGATGGAAAATGGATGCTGTTTATTACTTTCCCCATGGACATTAACCCGGATGAGCACCCTTCGTATAAAGAGGTGACGCTGCGGGTCATGCCGCTTACCACAGCAGGCGCGCCAAAGGTCGTTGCCTATCTCTATGGCGGACAAGGAACGCTGAACGCACCATCGTGGTCTCCCGATAGTAAACACATTGCTTTTGTAAGCAATTCCGTACCGCAGGAACAATAGCCGAAATGATGTAGCAAAGATGTGGCGAAAAGGTTGATTTTCCCTTCATTTTGAAACTGTGATGTAGTGATGATGTGGTGGAAAAATAGAAGATGGAGTAATTGAAAACTAGATTTGTTATGACGATTTCTCTTTATTATCTGAAAAATTAAACAAACGACTGCTTATGCCAAAGAAAACAAAAGGGCTGGCAAGGATCTGTTGCATGGTAGCGCTCTTCCTCCTGTTTACCTGCATCAGCTATGCCCAAAATGCGGTTACCGGGAAGGTAATCAATAAGACAGACAATACGCCGGTTCCCGGCGCGACCGTCCAGGTCAGAGGCACCAAGGTCATTACTCAATCTGGCGCCGACGGGACTTTTTCCATCACTCTTCCGGGAAGTAGGGGAACGCTTGTTATTTCCGCCATCGGCTTCGGGACGCTCGAAGTTCCCGTAACGGCAGGCACGCCCGCGGGGGACATCGGACTTACGACGGTCACCTCTACCCTTAATGATGTAGTGGTAACGGGTTATACCAGCCAGCGCAAAAAAGACATCGTGGGTTCGGTCGCCGTCGTCAATGTCACTGACATGAAGGCGACCCCCTCAGGAAGCACGGAGTCGCTGTTGCAAGGACAGGCTGCCGGTGTGACTGTTATAACGACGGGTCAGCCCGGAGGGAACGCCACGGTCCTGGTCCGCGGTATTACCTCCCCGGGTAATTCGAATCCGCTGATCCTCGTCGATGGGGTGCCGGAGCTTATGCATGATATCAACCCCAATGATATCCAATCCATCCAGGTGCTGAAGGACGCCGGCGCGACAGCTATTTATGGCGTCCGCGGAGCCAACGGGGTCATCATCATCACGACCAAAAGAGGGATTGGCCCCGTCAAAGTCTCTTACGATGCTTATTATGGTACGCAGAGGCCATTGAGCCATGCCTGGGATCTGGCCACACCTACGGAACAGGGAAATGCCAAATGGGCCATGGCCTTTAACGATGGTCTCGCCCCGAGTGATCCCCAATACGGCAGCGGACCCACGCCCGTGCTGCCTTATTATATCGTTCCGGCCGGCGCCCCACAGGGCGCCCCGAATACCAGCCTGGCAGACTATAGCCTTTATACCAACCATATTACACTGGCCGACCGGACCGGCAATAATTGGTTCTATGACATCTTCAAGCCGGCGCCCATGCAGAGCCACAACATCTCTGTCAGCGGGGGAACCGGCAAATCATCCTTCTATTTTGCCTTCAATTACCTGGACCAGGACGGTACGTTGATCGATACCAAACTGAAACGTTATGGTGTCAGGGCTAATACCAACTTTTCCCTGCTCGACGACCATGTCCACGTCGGGGAAAATTTCTATGCCTACTACAAAAGCAATCCCGGCTATCTGAATGCGCTGGGCGTCAATAGTACGAACTCCATCAATGCCGCCTACCAGATTCCTAATATCATCCCGGTACATGATATCGCGGGCAACTATGCCGGCTCGATTGCAATAGGTACAGGGAACGCCTCGAACCCGGTAGCCATCCAGCAGCGCCAGGCCAACAATATCAGCCAGGACTATCATGTCGTTGGCAACGTATTCACCGACGTTGATTTCCTGCGGCATTTTACCGCCCATACCAGCATCGGGGGTACGGTCGATTATACCTACAACAATGCTTTCGCTCCCACACCCTATGAAAATGCGGAAAACAATACCGCGGCCAACCTGTACCAGGAGACCTGGGCCCTCAACAATAGCGTTATCTGGACCAATACGTTGAAATACGCTAACGAATGGGGCAAGAGTAATCTCAGCGTGCTGGGCGGAGAGGAGTACATTTATGAAGTCGGCAAAGCCAACCAGACGACCAGGGGTAATTATTATATCACCGATTCGAGCAATCTGACCGTCAGCCCGAATCTCTGGACACTGAATTTTGGTGCGCCTTCCACCCAGACGAATAACTCCAACGTTCCTCAGCCTAATTACAATGGCTACAACACCCCCTACCAGGTAGCGATATATTCCTATTTCGGCAGATTGGATTATAATTGGGACGGAAAATATCTGTTGGCCGGCACCATCCGGCGGGACGGAGCCTCGGTATTCGCCCCTTCCCAGCGATATGGTAACTTCCCCTCCGTCACAGGAGGCTGGAGGATTTCCCAGGAGAATTTCATGAAAAATATCGATTGGATCAGTGACCTGAAGATCCGCGGCGGCTGGGGTAAATCAGGATCGCTCAGCGATATCGTCCCGACTAATCCCTACACCTTGTACGGACAACAGGTCAATCAATCCTATTATGATATCAACGGGACCAGCAACAGCCCCCAGGCAGGCTTGTATACCAGCCAGTATGGCAACCCCGCCACCACCTGGGAAAAGGATATCCTGACCAATATAGGTTTCGACGCCACCTTGCTCCAAAACAAGATCGACCTGACCGTGGAATGGTATAAGAAAAAGGTTGACGGGTTACTGTTTATTCCGGTCGAACCTGGAACGAATGGGGCAGCGGCAGATCCGTACGGCAACTCGGGAGATGTACAGAATACAGGGATCGACGCGGCGCTGACCTATCATGGGTCTGCCGTCAACAGCAAGCTTAAATTCGACATCACCGGGACGTTTACCTCCTATAATAACAAGGTCGTGAGCCTCCCCGCCGGAACGCTGTACTTTGATGAACCCACAGGAGCGCAAACCTATACCTCAAGGATACAACCCGGCCATCCGCTCGGCGAATTTTATGGCTATAAGGTCATCGGGCTGTTCCAAAGCTGGGCCGACGTGAACAGCTCTCCCGTACAACAGGACGCTGCGCCCGGCCGCTTCAAGTATGCCGATGTCAATCATATCGGGACGATCACTCCGGCTGATCAGACCTTCTTCGGCAATCCCAATCCGAAATTTTCGGCGGGCGTGAATATCTCAATCGCCTACAGGAACTGGGATCTCTACTCGTTCTTCTATACCTCCATCGGCGCCAAGATCCTGAATAACGTGAAGTCGTCAACCGATTTCCCGCAGCTCTTCCCCAACCAGATCAGCAAGCAGGTGGCGCTGCATTCAGCCACGCTGATCAATTCCAACGGCGCACCGACCAATATCAATGATTCGTCCGCCCATCTCGCCAATCCCAAAGCAGTCTCGCCGCTGCTGGAAGAAAGCGCCAATTTCAGCAACTCAGGTGTCTTTAACTCCTACATTATGGAGAGCGGTTCCTTCCTGCGGTGCAGAAACCTGACGGTCGGTTATAATTTCATGTCCGGTGAGCTGAAGCATCTGCATTTTGACCGGGTGAGAGTGTATGTCCAGGTGCTGAACCCGTTTACCATCACTAAATATTCAGGACTGGATCCGGAATTGAATCCGGGTACCAATACCTCGTTTGGTATTGATGGCGGCGTGTACCCGAATAATCAAAAGAGCTATAATGTGGGTGTAAACGTTACGATACATTAATTCATTTTGATAAAACTATATTTATATGTCAAGAATTTTTAAGTGGACAGTGCCTGCCATTATGCTCCTGGCCGTAGTCATCATTTACGCATGTAATAATAAATTAAATCTGCAACCGCAGGGATCCCTGCTTGCGGCAAATGTTACCAATAATTCCGGCGTCCAGGGCCTGCTGATCGGCGCCTATGCACTCCTGTCGGGTGAAAATGATCCCGGCCAGAACCTGGGCAACGGTAGCGCCGCCTCCAATTACGTCTATGGCAATGGTTGCGCCGACGACGCCTACAAGGGTTCTACCCCCTCCGACCAGGCCGATGCCATACCCTTGATGACATGGTCACTGGCGGAATCAGGAACCAGCTCTTATCTCGATGAGAAATGGGTTGTTCTTTACGCGGGTATCCAACGGGCAAATGACGTCATCCGCACCATGCGCCTGTCGCCGACCATTTCTCCGGCGGATACGACGGAATATGAAGCGGAGGCCAGGTTTTTACGCGGGTATTATCATTTTGAAGGGAAAAAGATCTTTAACAATTTCCCTTATGTCAATGAGCTCATCCAATATGCTTCCGGCAACCTGGATGTACCAAATTCTGTTGGCGGCGCTTATATCAATATTTGGCCGGATATAGAAGCCGACCTGTCTTACGCCGTGAATAATTTGCCGAATACCCAACCCAATATCGGGCGGGCGAATAAATGGGCCGCCATGGCTTTTCTCGCCAAAGCCTATATGTACCAGCATCAGTACGACAGCGCCCTCCCCTTATTGCAACAGGTGATCACCCAGGGTACCACTGCGCTGGGTACGCCCTATGCCCTCGAACCCATTTATGAAAGCAATTTCAACCCTGCCCAGAAGAATGGCCCGGAAAGTGTCTTTGCCTGCCAGGCCTCTGTCAACGATGGGTCGTCAACTGCTACCAATGGCGGGAATGGCGATACCGGTGATGAGCTTAATTTCCCTTACAACAATGGTCCCGGCTGCTGCGGTTTTAACAACCCCTCCTGGAACCTGGTACAGGCGTATAAGACCGATCCGAGCGGACTTCCTTACCTGGATGGAAGTTTTAACAATTCACCGTTGGTTAGCGATCCTGCCAACCCCTGGCCCGGTACGGTAGATCCCCGTCTCGATTGGGCTGTCGGCAGACCTGGCGAGCCTTATTTCGATTGGGGGACCATTGATTCGACCTGGATCCGCAGTGTCCCCGATGATGGGCTATTCGTTCCCAAAAAGAATAGCTATGCCAAGAGCCAGCAAGGGACGTATTCTTCTACGGAAACCGTCTTCTGGGGAGCCGCCGAAGTCGACGCTAATAACGTTAACCTTTGCCGTTTGGCCGATGTCATCCTGTGGGCTGCGGAATGCGAGGCGCAAGCCGGCAATCTCGACCAGGCTCAGACCTATGTCAACATGATCCGTCAACGGGCCGCCAATCCGATCGGCTTCGTCTATCTGAATGCTACGTATAACGCCAGTACCAGCACCTATTCCCCGCAAACAACACCGGGGGCCAATTATAATGTCGGCCAATATCCTGCCGGAGCTTTTACCGCTATGGGGCAAACGGCGGCATTGAACGCGATCTATATGGAAAGAAGACTGGAACTGGCTATGGAAGGCCAGCGTTTCTTCGACCTGGCACGATATGACAATGGGACCGGCTCCATGGCGACTACGTTGAATAATTATGTTAGCGTTGAAAAAAACAGGAGTGGTTTTTTGCGCGTTAATAACACGGCTTTCTTCACCAAAGGGGTCAATGAATGTTTTGCCATCCCGCTGAATGAAATACAGGCTGAAAATGCTACCGGTACCATTTACCTGGTACAAAACCCGGGGTATCAATAAAAAGTTGAGAATCCATCTGTCACCCGAGGTCGGCTGCCGTAGCCGGCCTCTTTTTTTCCCCTGGATTCCCGGGCCCCCGGATTCCGGGTTAAAACACCCCTTTTGGGTAGTTGCCTTGCAAGTGTCGGGGTATTTTGTAATTTTCTGGAAATGTCGGGCACTACGAACTGGGCCGAAGCTATCCGGCCGCTGCTAAAGAAGTATCGGAAAAAGAAACATCCGCTGGATTATCAAAATGTTTACCAGCTGATAGTGATGGTCGTGCTGTCTGCGCAAAGTACCGATGACCTCATTAATAAGCTTGCCCCCGAAGGCATTATCGTCGACCTGCATGTCATGCGGGTGGCGCCCCGGCTTGGCATTGCCACGGGGACCGACCCCAAAAAAGTGGAACAGCAGTTGATGACCAGCCTCCCAAAAAAAGAATGGGATGCCGGAATGGCCATGTCTTTCCTTGGCCGGGAGATCTGCCGGCCAAAACCGAAATGTGAGATTTGTCTGATGAACCCGATCTGCACTTTCTATAAAGAAAGTAAATAATACAACCAAGCCCTGAACCATGAAGCAACCTGAACCGGCCGCTATAGAGTCTTTATTGTCTGTTCTCAGATACCTCTATCCTTTAAGTACTGAGGCGGAACACTATCTTCAACAACATGTCACGGCCTGTTCGGTCGGTAAAAGAATGCTTTTGCTAAGTGAAGGGACAGTATGTGATCATGTCTATTTTGTCGTCAAGGGCGCGCTCCGGGGGTTTACCCGGGAGGAGCAAAAAGATATTACAACCTGGATCACGGTGGAGAACGAACTGGTGACATCCATCCTTGGCCTCGATGAGCGGGTGATGGCCATCGAAAACATCCAGGCGCTGGAAAAATGCGAATTGCTGGCCCTGACCCATGCGGACCTCCAGGTGATGTATGAGCAATTCCCGGAATGCAATATCCTCGCCCGTAAAATACTGCAGAAATATTATGCCGATGCGGAAAAAAGAGCGTTCATCGCACGTCTGACCAAGGCGGAAAATAAGTACCGGTATTTTCTCTTGCAGCACCAGGATCTCTCCAACCGGATCCCGCTTAAATACATTGCTTCCTACCTGGGAGTAACGCTGGAAACGTTAAGCCGGATCAGAAAGAAATTTTCTTCCCGGACCTGATGGCGGCCGCATGCCCGCCCTTTTATGCATTCAGCCCCAGCCGTCTCGAAATATTCGAATTGAACGTATTGTCGGGGTCGTATTTCCGCTTGATCGCCAGCCATTCGATGTGTTGTGGATACATGGCTTTAAACGTGCTTTCTTCCAACAGGGCGTCCTTGCCAAGATAGAGCCTGCCACCCGCAGCCAGGACCTTTGCATCCAGTTTTGGGGTAAAGGCCAGCAGCTGGCTGGTCACCGGGAAATCGATAGCCAGCGTATATCCCGAAAAGGGGAAAGATAGGATTCCCTGCGCTTCGCCCATCCGCTTAAAAACATTCAGGAAAGGTGTACAGCCGCTGCCGGCGATCATCTGCAGGATCTCCGTGAGGTTCTGCTTGCCGTTTTCTTCCGGGATGACGAACTGGTATTGAATAAATCCCCGTTTGCCATAGCCCTTATTCCAATTGTTGATGGCATCGAGGGGGAAGAAGAATTTCTCATAATGGATAAAATCCTTGGATGAGTTTTGTACAAAGGCGATGACCCGGTTCAGCATCCGGACGGTGAGGCCATTCAATACAAACGAGGGGAAAAAGAAAGGTACGGCCAGCTTGCTTGTCGCATGTAGCTTTAGCGGGTTGGCCTTTAGCTTTTCGGGCAGTTCGTCCAGTTTGGCAGCATTGCCAAGCGTGAGAACACCGCTTCCTAATTTTTTGCCTTTTGCGAGGGCGTCGATCCAGGCCACGGAATAATTATAATCGTGGTCGTACTGGTCCAGTGCCTCCAGCATATGGTCGAGATTCCTGATCACGATTGATTTCTGCCGGAAATAGGTCGTCTCGATCTTTCTAAGTTTTAGCCGGGCCTTCAGGATAACGCCCAACAGACCCAGGCCGCCGAAATTGGCCCAAAACAGATCGCTGTTTTCCGTCCGGGAGGCTTCCGCCGTCGTTCCGTCGGCCAGCAAAATCGTAAATGAAAGGACGCAGTTGACGAATGATCCGTCGATATGATGGGCTTTTCCGTGAATATCATTGGCTATCGCTCCCCCGATGGTCACAAACTTGGTACCGGGGCAGATCATGGGCAGCCAGCCCTTCGGGCCGAAGACGGAGATGATCTCTTCCAGGCTAACCCCGGCCTCGCATTCCAAAATCCCCTCTTTCTCGTCGAAACACAGGAAATGGTTCAATTTGGTACAGATGGCGACATAGTGGTTGTCGTTGACAGCCTGATCGCCATAGCTCCTTCCAAGCCCCCGGGCGATAAGCGGCTTTTTTTTCAATTCGGTTTTCAGGTCCTCTTCGATCCTCGGGTGTAAAGAGATCGATTCGCTTACCGGATAATTGCCCCAGCCGGCCAACTTTTCTTTTCGCTCGGATAACATTGATATAAGTACTTTAAAGGCCTGAAGGTACCGCAAAAAGTAATATCTTGCGCCCAGTTTTAACCGGGATCTGGAGGCCACTTTAACCTTTTATTAACCGGAAGGACAATACATTTGTCAACCAGATCAAAATGGACCCGGCAGGGCTCTGCTAACTGCAAAAGACCCGGCGTGTCTCATTCAGATCAAAAGAAATCACCCACAAGTGAAATTATGAAGAAGTATTTCATTACCGTATTGGTATTTTTTGCCACAACTGCTGCTTTCGCTCAAAACAGACGTTCCCGAAATTCAAATCCGCCGCCTACTCAAAATCAGGATACCACGTCCGCACTCACGAAAGCGCTTAAGAATTCCACGCCTCCTCCCCCCCCTCCCAAGGCCTTGAAGCCCGGCAAAAAGGATTGGAGCAAAGTGATCCTGGACAAAAAGCGGCCGCAGGATCATTTTATGTTCGAGCTGGCTTATGACAACTGGGCCGGGGCTCAGGATAGTATGAGCATCAAGGGGGCCAACCATAGCGAGAATTTTTATTTCATGTATGCCTGGCCGTTCAAATCGGATGCGCGCCTGAGTGTCGCCGCCGGTGTTGGTCTGGGTTCCAGCAATATCTACTTCAACCAGGTGCAGCCCCAGGTGGCGGCCTATTACAATCAGACCCTGGCTTTTACCGATGAGGCCGGGAACAACCATTTTAAGAAGTTCAAGCTGACCACCACCTACCTGGAAATTCCGGTGGAACTGCGGTTTGCGCTTGATCCGGAACATATGGACCACAGCTGGAAATTTTCGGTCGGCACGAAAATAGGTCTGTTGCTGAGCGCTTACACCAAGGGGAAGACCCTGGAGAGCCCCCAGGGGCAGACCGTGGGTAACTTTACCGAAAAGGAGAGCTCCAAGCAATTCTTCAATACGCCCGAATTCACCCCGGTGATCCGCGTCAGCAAGGGTGTGCTGGGTGTTTTTGGTCAGATCCATGTCAACTCCCTGATCAAGGCCTCTGCCGGGCCGGCGGTATTTCCCTGGTCTGCGGGGATCGTTCTGAGTGGGTTATAAGTCAAAATTTTAGTATATCTCTTTGATTCCGCTGCTTTCGGCGGAATTTTTTTTGACCGCAAGTCCAGTCTTCAATGCTTAATTTTGTCCCCTGTTCACACTAGATAAATCGTTATAATTTGTTAGACAAGAAAAATAGTATACAGAAGGAGGAGAAGGCTATCCTGGTTGGTGTAGTAGACAAGACCCAGACGGAAGAGCAGGTCCAGGAATACCTGGATGAGCTGGCTTTCCTGGCCGAGACGGCCGGGGCTGTCACCCTGAAGCGGTTTACCCAAAAGCTCGTCCATCCGGACAGCAAGACCTTTGTCGGAAAGGGCAAGCTGGAGGAGATCAAGAGTTATATCGAGCTAAAAGATGTCCGGGTGGTGATCTTTGACGATGAGCTTTCCGGCTCCCAGATCTCGAATATCGAAAAGATCCTGGATGTCAAGACTATCGATCGGTCTGACCTGATCCTCGATATCTTTGCCAGTCGGGCCAAAACTGCGCAAGCCAAGCTTCAGGTGGAACTAGCTCAATATCAATATATTTTACCAAGACTTCGCGGGATGTGGAAACACCTCGAACGGTTGGGGGGCGGCATCGGAACCCGCGGACCGGGTGAGTCGGAAATTGAGACTGACCGTCGGATCGCCCGGGATAAGATTTCCTTACTGCGGCGGCGGCTGAAGGAGATCGACAAACAGGCGTTTACCCAGCGCAAGGACCGGGGGGAGTTTATCCGCGTGGCGCTCGTAGGGTATACCAACGTGGGTAAGTCCACGCTGATGAACCTGCTGAGCAAAAGCGATGTTTTTGCGGAAAATAAACTCTTTGCCACGCTGGATACGACGACGCGAAAAGTCGTTTTTGAGGCTACCCCCTTTTTGCTGAGCGATACCGTCGGATTTATCCGGAAGCTGCCCCATCACCTGGTGGAGAGCTTTAAAAGCACGCTGGATGAGGTGCGGGAGGCGGACATCCTCTTGCATGTGGTAGATGTCTCGCACCCGCGATATGAGGAGCAGCTGGGGGTCGTCAATAAAACCCTGCAGGAGCTGGAGGCTTTTGAAAAGCCGATTCTCGTGATCTTTAACAAAATAGACCTTTACGAAGGCCGCAACTTCGATTCCTGGCTGGAGGAAGATGTCAGGAAGGAGCTGATGAGCGAGCTCCGCGAGCGATGGGAGCGGGAGACCAATGGTCATTGTGTTTTTGTATCCGCGACGGAACGGCGCAATATCGACGAGCTGCGGCGCACGATCCTGGACAAGGTCAGAGAGCTTTACCGGGTACGATATCCTTATAAATCCGAATTTCTTTACTGACAAAAGCCCCAACCCACTCACTCACCAACCCACCCACTCATGGCTTTTTCAAAATACAAGTGGCACAAATTGGCCAACAAGGAGACGGATATACAATGGACTGCCGGCGCCGTCGCCGAAGTCATCGTCAACGACAAAAAGCTTTGCATCGGCCGCTTTCAGCCCTCCGGCGCTTCCGCTGCCCCCACCGCTCCGCCGCAATTTTTCGGCTTCGCCCACGACTGTCCCCACGCCGGCGCCCCGATGACCGACGGCTATATTGATGGCGCCTGCAATGTTGTCTGCCCCGTCCACCAACTCAAATTCAACCTCAAAAACGGCCGCGACACAAATGGCGAAGGCTACAAGCTAAAAACCTACCCCGTCGAGGTCCGCCCGGACGGCATCTTCATCGGCATCGAAGAGAGCGGCTTGTTCAAGTGGTTTTAGCGGCCCTCGCTGTGCCGTCTCCTGCGCTGCCGCCGCGCGCTCCGCACCCAAAAAAAGCCGATAATTTTTCAATTTCCCCGGCTTTTACAAACAGAAAATCCCTATTTTTGCAACCCCTTTTGGGGCCTTTACCGGCCTCCTAACCAAAGGGAACACCACATATTCCTCCTTAGCTCAGTTGGTTAGAGCATCTGACTGTTAATCAGAGGGTCGCTGGTTCAAGTCCAGCAGGGGGAGCTGATATTCAAGCACTTAGAAACGTATTCTGGGTGCTTTTTTCATTTGTGCCTAACATTGTGCCTAACAAGATAGAGTTGATC